>JAESGD010000096.1_pt1 | contig 60904 bp, 38 predicted proteins | sample 9269581 | NCBI WGS metagenome assembly JAESGD01 (sample SAMN14515903, study PRJNA621661) | algae metagenome | isolation source: Cyanomargarita calcarea GSE-NOS-MK-12-04C and co-occurring heterotrophs from... | place: USA: Grand Staircase Escalante National Monument, Utah | collected 2007-12-30 | reverse complement strand
GTTGAGCAAACACCATGCTTTTAATATAGTGTTTTTAGTTACCTTGAAATTTGCCCACACTCGGTACTAACATTAAATGTGTTTGCCCTGGCTATTTAGATATTTCTGCCAAAACTGGATGCTCCCGGTGGACATTCTCTTTTAGCTGCCCAAGTTGTCTCTTTGATTTACGCTCGGCTTGAAGTAGAGTTAAGAGTCAATAGTTTATTTGAAGCTCCTACTGTAGCTGAGTTGGCTATAATTGTTGAGTCAAAGCAACAGCAACAGCACTTTAGTAAAACCGAGCCGATAGCGCGAATCGACCGAAATCAACCCATTCCTCTGTCTTTCTGTCAAGAGCAATTGTGGTTTATTTCTCAACTCCATCCCAATGTGCCTGTTTATAACGAAAGCTTAACTATTTACTTAAGTGGGGGAATTAATTCATCTGCATTGGAGCAGAGTCTGACAGAGATGATCCGCCGCCATGAAATTCTCCGAACTACTTTTGATGTGGTTGACGGAAAACCTGTTCAAGTAATTCATTCCCCATCAGAATTTACTCTCCCAATTGTAGATTTACGTTCTCACAGAGAAACTGAGCGAGAAACCCAAGCTTTGCATTTAGCAACACAACAACTTGTACAACCGATGGATCTTACTTCCAGAGAATTGCTGCAAGCAACTTTAATTCTAGTTTCAGATGCAGATAGTCGCTTGTATATCGCTGTGCATCACATTTTAATAGACGGTGTATCGCTGACTAATATATTTCTACCGGAATTAGAGACACTTTATAAAACTTTTTCTCAGGGTAAACCAAATCTTCTACCAGAGTTAACCATACAGTATGCTGATTATGCAGCTTGGCAACGGCAGAGGTTCTCGAATGAAGTCTTCTCAACTCACCTCGCTTACTGGAAAAAAAAGCTAGATAATTTTACTCCTTTGCAACTTCCCATTCAAAAAAAGCTCACTCCACAAGCAACTTTTAAAGGTTCACGGCAATATTTGGACTTATCTGAAAATTTAACACAAAAGCTCAAACTTCTTAGCCGTATTGAAGGCGTTACCTTATTTATTACTTTAGCCGCAGCAATTAACACCTTACTTTACCGTTATTCGGCACAAGAAGATATTTGCATAGGCACGGTCATGGCAGAACGCGATCGACCAGAAGTGCAAGGCATAATCGGAGAATTCCTCAACACTTTGGTGCTGCGGACTGACCTTAAAGGCAATCCTAGTTTTCGAGACTTATTAAAACGAGTGCGCCAAGTTATCTTAGAAGCAAAAGCACACCGAGATTTACCTTTTGAAAAGTTGGTGGCTGCACTTAAACCAGACCGCCAAGGAAGCCAAAATCCTCTTTTCTCCGTCGCGTTTGTACTTCAACCAACTCTACCAGAGGAAAAATTAGGATGGACAGTAAGCCAGCAAGAAGTTTATTCTCAAACCTCGAAATTTGACCTCACTTTTAGCCTGTCAGAGCGACAATCAAGCATAATTGGCTATATAGAATACAGTACCGAACTGTTCGATACTGCTACGATTAACCGCACGCACAAGCATCTTATTACGTTGTTGGAGGGGATTGTCACTGATCCCGATCAATATATTGCCCAATTGCCCCTGCTGACAGAAGCAGAGCGACACCAGCTGTTAGTGGAATGGAACAATACTACTACCGAGTATCCACAGGATAAGTGTATCCATCAGTTATTTGAGGAACAGGCAAAACAGCAACCGGATGCCATAGCCTTAGTGTTTGAAAATCAACAACTGACCTATGGGGAATTAAATCGACGTTCCAATCAACTCGCTCACTACCTGCAAAGCTTAGGAGTAGGCTCAGATATGCTGGTGGGGATTTGCGTAGAACGCTCCCTAGAAATGGTGGTAGGACTATTGGGGATTCTTAAAGCAGGTGGGGCATACCTACCGCTTGATCCCAACTATCCTCAAGAACGCTTGAGCTTTATGTTAGAAGATGCTCAAGTTCCAGTGCTGCTGACTCAACAAAAACTACTTGAGAAACTACCCCAACATCAAGCTCACCTTGTCTATTTGGATAAAGACGCTCAGGAATTTGCTCAAGTCAACGAAATTTCTGTCACCAGCGATGTAAAATCATCAAACCTAGCTTACGTACTTTATACCTCCGGCTCTACGGGTAGACCAAAGGCAGTAGCCATAGAGCATCATAGTCCAGTGGCGTTGGTGAGTTGGGCGCAAGAAATATTTACACCAGAGCAGCTTGCTGGTGTCTTAGCTTCTACCTCTATCTGTTTTGATCTCTCGGTGTTTGAGTTGTTTGTAACTCTGAGCGTGGGAGGAAAGGTCATTTTAGCTGAAAATGCTTTACATTTACCCACTATTTCTAGTGCCGACCAAGTTACTTTAATTAATACAGTTCCTTCGGCGATCGCACACTTAATTCAAAAAAATAATTTACCACAGCAAGTATGTACAGTTAACTTAGCTGGTGAACCTCTGCAAAATCAACTTGTGCAGCAAATCTATCAGCACAGTCAAGTCGAGCGTGTATTCAATCTTTATGGCCCCTCAGAAGACACTACTTACTCTACATTTAGCCTGATAGAAAAAGGAACAAATAACTCACCCCCCATTGGTCGCCCAATCTCTAACACGCAAATTTACATCCTCAACTCAAACTTACAACCAGTTCCCGTAGGTGTGCCGGGACAGTTATACATTGGTGGCGCTGGTCTGGCACGGGGCTATCTCAAACGTCCTGATTTAACTAAAGAAAAATTTATCCCCAATCCCTTTAGCAACAAACCAGATGAACGCCTGTATAAAACTGGAGACTTAGCTAAATATCTACCAGATGGCAACATAGAATACCTCGGTCGCATTGACAATCAAGTAAAGATTCGTGGCTTCCGTATCGAACTCGGAGAAATTGAAGCAGTACTGGCACAACATCCAGACGTTCGCCAAGCGGTGGTCATTTGCCGAGAAGACATCCCTGGTAACAAGCGTTTGGTGGCTTACATTGTTTCTAACCTCATCCCAGAGCGCGTTCCTTATCAAAGCGAATGTCAATTAGAAATAGATAATAACATAATGAAACTCCATACCGAGGATATATCTAGTGGTGGTGTGGGTCTGTTGGGGATGCCAGAGATTACCGAAGGAAAGTGTGTGCGCCTGCACCTGTTGCTGCCTGGAGAGAGTGAACATTGTTGGCTCTCTGGAACAGTTGCCTGGTCGCGTCCCCTACACACAGGGATTCAGTTTGATCTAACACCTACACAGCAGGCTCAAGTTGAGCAAAGCGTAGTTTATTTGTTGTCAAATCAGGGCTTGTGGAAAGTTTTGCAACGCACGGTGAGTGGGAACCTACCTAACTATTTAAAACAAAGGTTACCCGATTATATGGTGCCAAGTACTTTCGTGCTGATGAAAGCGCTGCCACTGACACCAAATCGTAAAGTAGACCGCCGCGCATTGCCTGCACCAGATAGTTCCCTTTGGGAACCTGAAGAAGATAAGTTTGTTGCACCCACCACCCCTACCGAAGTGAAACTGGCTGCTATCTGGGCTGAAGTTTTGGGGCTGCAAAAAGTAAGTGTTAACGACAACTTCTTTGAATTAGGGGGACACTCGCTGCTAGCTATTCAGATCATCTCTCGCATCCGGGAAGCTTTTTCTATAGAAATTCCCCTACATCATCTGTTTGAAGCACCTACCATAGCCTCTCTGGCACGGGTGATAGAAACGACACAAAGCACTGAGTTAGAGAAACAACATAATAGTGGAATAACGGTTGATATTTTACCATCTCTTTTACCCAAAACACGAGACAGACACATACCGTTGTCTATTGCACAACAGGATATATGGCATTTTCAGGAGCTTTATCCCAAGAGTTCCGCCTCCAACAGCCCTATTGCTTTACGTTTTACTGGGGAATTCTCTCCACAAGTGTTGGAGTTGAGTATAAATGAGATTGTTCGCCGCCACGAAATTCTACGTACCACCTTTTCTATCCGAGAAGGTCAACCTGTACAGGTAATCGCCCCATCCTTGACTTTACCTTTAAGGATAATAGACCTACAAGACATACCTTTAGCAAAGCAGGAAGCTGAAGCGAAAAGAATTTCTACCAAAGAAACCCAGCACTGCTTTGACTTGACTAATGAACCTTTAATTAGGACAACCTTGTTACGGCTAGATCCGTCTGAGCATTTGCTGTTAATAACAATGCACCATATTATTACAGATGGTTGGTCACATGGTATCTTCCTTCATGAGTTAGGAACTCTTTATAACGCTTTCTTGAATGGCTTCTCTACGTCAACGCCACTACCCGAACTGTCCGCTCAATATGCAGACTTTACTCTTTGGGAACGAGAGTGTTTAAACGAAAAAGTATTGGAAAAGCAGCTTTCTTATTGGCTGCATAAGTTAGCGGACATTCCTCTACCACTCAATCTGCTGCCCAGCCTTCAGCCACAGCAAATTAATAATAGCAAACGTACATCTTTGTACTCTATAGTTCTGCCTGAGAGCCTTGTTGCATCAATCAAAGCCATAAGCCGTTACCAAGGAGTAACAACTTTTGTAATTATCCTTACTGCTTTAAAAATACTCTTGTTCAAATGGAGTGAACAAAGCGACATCATCATACTAGCAACAACAGCTAATCGAAAAACACCTGCTATTGAAAATATGCTCGGTTGCTTTATTAACGATATAGTTTTACGTTCCTTTGTTGAAGGCTTTCAAACAGGGCTAACTCTTTTAGAGCAGGTTAAACAAATAGTTAGTGAAGGGGTCGCAAATCAAGACATTCCTTTACAGCAAGTGGTAAAAGCTGTTAGCTCGTTAAAATCGGTTCGCACCATCAGTGTTAGTATGGTTCCGCCAATGCGTTGGCACAGTCAGATACTCAACTGTGAAATTGCAACAGTTCCACTTGAACATGAACTATGGGATGCAGAACATATTCCGCTAGAACTCTATATTCGTTCTCAGGGTAAAGATTCTCAAACAATCGAAGTCACTGGATATTACAGCACAGTTTTCTTCACTAATCAAAATATTGAGCGTCTATTTAGCGATTACCAAGAAATTCTCCAGAAGCTTGTTGAGTATCCAAATACAAAGCTTTCTGAATTTTAGTGGTTTTAAGGATGGCAGGCTTGTAAAACGAAAAATTGCTGCTGGCAGTGGGTAGCTTCCTACTACTTAATACCCACCATAATCAGTGCCAAAGCTGTTATCTTAAGCATACCAAAAAGAAAAATGTAGAGAAGGTAATTAATAATGAAAAACCCTTTTGTAGTGCGTGAGATGTCTATTTTCATCCTCATCTGGTTCGGACAACTCGTATCTTTAATTGGGTCAGGTTTGACTAGCTTTGCGTTAGGAGTATGGGTATACCAACGCACTGGCTCAGTTACCCAATTCTCCCTGATTTACCTGTTTTCTATGCTACCAGGCATCTTGTTTTCTCCTGTAGCAGGTGCCTTAATCGACCGATGCAACCGTCGCTGGTGCATGATTCTCTCTGACTCTGGTGCAGGTCTTTGTACAGCAGTGATCGCCTTTTTACTTACTATAGGCCACTTGGAGATTTGGCACATTTACCTAATCGCCTGCCTTTATTCTGTCTTCAGGGCATTTCAGTTACCAGCCTACAGTGCTGCTACTACTTTATTAGTCCCAAAAGAACACCTACCTCGTGCCAGCGGTATGATGCAATCAGGAGAGGCGATATCAACTTTACTCTCACCTTTGCTAGCAGGAATTTTGTTAGGCATCATCCAGCTTCCTGGTGTTATCTTCATTGATTTTGCTACTTTCCTTTTTGCCCTAGCAACCTTGCTAATCGTCCGTTTTCCTAATATTAAAACTACTTATGACTCAGAAGATAAGCAAAGTTCACTCTGGCGCGAAACTATTTATGGCTTTTCTTATATTGCAAATCGACCAGGACTTTTAGTACTGCTGATTTTATTCACCACCAACAACTTTGTTGTCGGACTAATTGAAGCACTATTCACTCCTCTAGTACTTTCTTTTACTTCAGTGACTGTTCTTGGAACCATTCAATCGATTGGTGGACTCGGTATGCTTGTAGGTAGCTTAATTATCAGTACTTGGGGTGGCCCTAAATCTTTGATTTTTGGTGTATGTAGCTTCATGTTTCTAAGTCAAATGTCTATTTTAGCTCTTGGGTTACGTGCTTCTGCTGAACTTTTCGCCCTTGGGAATTTCTTTTACTTTTTTAGTTTGCCTATAATCAATACTTGTTTCTTTGCCATATTGCAAAAAAAAGTCGCTCCTGATGTTCAAGGTAGAGTATTTGCAGTAGTACGAATGATTTGCTGGTCATCTCTGCCAGTAGCTTATCTTGCTGCTGGCCCACTAGCCGATAAAATCTTTGAGCCTTTAATGGCTGCTAACGGTTTATTAGCAGGGAGCGTCGGACAAATTATTGGTGTAGGGTCTGGTCGCGGTATTGGTTTACTATTTATTGTTATGGGAATTTTAATCATGCTAGTAATTTTTGCTGTTTATCAATATCCTCGCCTCCGTTTAGTGGAAAAGGAACTACCAGATGCTATTTAGGTGTTGCGGCTTGCAAACATAATCACTTCGCTCACAAACAAGCCGAGTTGCTCAAAGATTGCATCAGTTTCTGGGATTTTTTTTTTGAGGAATAACTTTTGCTACCTGCTTGAGCCGATAACCTAAATAATTTAATTTGACACGAATTGTTTCATCAGTCGGTAACTTTTGATCACTATAACCAAATTTCTCAATTAATAGCTTTCTTACTGGTTAGAAATGAGTTGATGACGAACTCTCTGTATGTAACAGGGGGGTTTTTCTGTTTATGAGGACACTTCACAAACATCACCGCGCTAACTTTATTAATTTCGTATTAAGTTCAATACATACAAAATTAATAATTTTCTCGCCTACTGAATCAACGTTAAGTAATTCGTGTATTTGTTAATGCAAGAACTAGGCTAAATATTACCTATAAACCCCGAGCAACATTCCAACTATACCGAAGGTTGCCAAGGGCATCGCGCACAAACTACGAACTAAGCAGACATTCATGTTTCCCAACACCACAATTTAAGCGAAATGTCTTATTTCTTGCACTCGTCCCTTTTTTATGTTAAAAATCGGTATAAATAAGCAGCACAAAACGACTGAGATTGATTCCCCCTCAGTACCCCGCGCTAATTTTAACAACACTTACCTACTATCGCTGCACTTAACCTTGACAAAGTAGGACAGCCGTCAACCAAGATCCACGACAACAAACGAAAAATTTCAAAACACGGCTGTCCTACTTTGTCTACGGAAAACCCTCTCCACCGTCCATCGCCAATTCTTCAAGCGAGACCATATCAACGAGTGCGTATATCTCTAGCACAAGTTCGACAAGTTGTTGCTGTAACCCATGTTCGATTTGGCTGAGAAATTCTTTAAATTTTGCCCAACCATGAACTAGAGCTATATCAACTAACTCCTTAACTGCTTCAACTGGGTTGGTTATAGCAATGGAAGCTATCAGCGGCAAGTAAGTCTGTATAATCCATTCTTCATCCTCAAAAGAATTCTCCGTCCTTGGCCTTTTCCCCTCAAGAGCGACTGCAGCCAGTGTGTTCCTGATTAAGTTTTTAGCCGCACGCCACCCACCCAAATCTTTCATCAATTGGGAGACGTATCCCTGTGTCACCTTGCCAACAGGACTATTGGCTTTGAGTTCGGCTACGACATCTTCTTGTTTCGGCCTGATTACACCGCGAGATAGTAAGTTACCGACGGCATTCAACACCATCAACTTTGTCCGTTCCTTGCCGGCCGAACACATGGGTGATACTTCAATCGCTTCTTGTCGAGTATACTTTACCCCTGGCAATTCTGCTAGTACGGGCGACAAATCGTAATCGCCCACGAAATAGAAGGTAAGCGATTCATCGGGTCTGAGATGTGATCGCAATCGTCCAATTTCTTGTAATATTTCCGCCCGAGTTGAAGAATCGATAAAATCCTGGACTGTATAGCCGCATTCTGGAATTAGCGAAACTATATCATTAGTCGGTAAATGGCACACCAAATTGAGCATGAACAAAGCACTGCTAGCACTCAGTTTGGTACGCATGCGTTTATCCTTCATCAGCAACGAGTATTCGGCTGACATATCCCCAATATTCGCACAGGGCACACCAATCCCAATCAACGCTTTCGCATTACTGAATCTATTTATACCGCGACTATCCCGGAAGTGATACCCATCTCCCTCTCGTGCGAAGGCTTTACGCTCGATAACCTTAACTGAGTCAGCTAAATTCCCCTTTGCTACCTCGAACCCGACAATTTTTTCTCTTATTAGATCAACTCGAACTTGTTGGCTTGGGCGGCGATCCTTTCCGAGATTCCCCATATCCAAAATATGCCTGATTTCCACATTGGAATAATCGGGCGTTTCGGTTTCGATGTGCAGGATTTGTTCTTTTGGTACACCCAGTTTCAAGCTAAAATTATCAATCGAAGTCGTAGCATCGAGGTAAATATTGGCTGCAGCAGAGCGCGCTGCATCGCGATGGCGGTCGTCTAATTGATATATTGTAAACACACCGTTGTTGTATGAAAAGCAACCTGGTACCCAACCGGTCCAGGCCTCAAGCATGGGTACTAACCAATTGAGTGGCAGTGATTCAAGTTTCTTCTGTGCTTCCTTATTATGTTCTTCACGCAATAAACTATTAAACCTACCAGTACCTTTTCTGTCAGCCTTCGATAATTTACTGGTGTCGATTGTGTCGGACAATTCGTGGAGAAAGTCCAAGTCGGGGACTAAATCTTTAAGTAATTCTTCAATGGATTCCCCAATATTATCAGGTGCTTTACCCAACATTTCCCTAATTGCCCTATCGTCTAGGCCATATCGTGGTATTAACAAGTCGCTTTTTAGAAGTCGCAAGTCGCAAGTAGAAGACCTGCGACTTGTCGATGATTTTCTTTTTGTATTGAACAATTTGTATAGAACTTTATATACAAACGTTAGTGGTAAATTCCCCGGATAATCCCCGAAACCCAAATGCATTGCACTTGTTTGTCCTACTGTTTGTAAGAAGTCCGGCATCCGTACTTCAATCTTCTTTTTGACATTAAGCAATTGGGATGCTTCGTCCCAAATTAGACACGTATGTGAATAATCATGTGCGGATGATGGCGGCATACTGTTTGGGTGGAGTCGCACTTCTGGGTGCCTGAGTGCTTCATTCCTTTGGGATAAAAAACCACTATCTGGAACCTCCGTACCACCCTGACAAAGAGGGAATAAATTGCAACCCTGACAAATGATGTTATTGCTTGATTCCAAGTTAAGGTTTTTAGCAGTGGTTTTAAGAAACACATGACTCCGCGCACAATTACTCGGAATCGCGGGTTTTTGTTCGCTCTTGCCATTGGAATGAACCAGGAATGGTTTCCCATCGGGTGTGAATCGAGTCCGGTCTTCAAATAGGCCAGCGTGCCTGGGTGGTACATCAACAAAATTCTTCTCGATCGTAATTGTCGTGGGATTTCGGTGGTCTGAAGCAAGGTACATCAATTGCTTCACTCCCATATAGTCCGCAGTCAAAGTACCAACGGTATGGGATTTACCTAGACCAGTCCCTGAGCTATCGAGTATATGTAACCACCTTTTCAAAAGCGCTTCTTTCCATATACTTACGCGCTCGTCGTTTTTGTAAGTAATTTTCGGACAACCCATTTTTACGTACTCGTCATAGGTGGGCAAGTAACCCGGTACGTATTCGAGTTTGTTCTCTTTCTTCGGTAATTCAGGCGAAAAGCTTGGTGTTGGTGGTGTCCGTCTGAGCGATCGCTTAATTCTACCAAGTTGTTGTTTGACGCTATCCCAGAAGCTATTAGGGTGGCGTGACATTCCCTCGAACTGTGCCCACGTCAGAAGTTCATACTCACCTAAATATTCATCACCATCCTTACAATTTTTGTCAATTTGACCCCACCACGCAATCTGTAGCGTATATCCCCAGCTCTTCAGTAGCTCATGTGTTCGGCGATATTGAAGCATAATTTGTCTGTTAGCGATCGCTCCTGCATCGGCCCACAGTACTACCTGTTTTGTACCATCCAACATCCCGCTAGCGGCTTCGAGAAAACGCTTCAATGTTTCGGGACTGGCAGCAAAGTTACCACCGGCTGCACCAATTACCAACAGTTCGCGCAATTGGGCAAGAATATAAGCTTTTAGCATCCCCTCCGATAAGTTGATACAACCGCTTAATTTTTTACGCTTCTTAGTTTCCAGTACAAACCCTGTTATCGCTGGAACGCAAAAAGTTAGGGGAAGTTCGCCATTTTGGAGGTGGGAGGATGCACCTTTTCTGCGTCGAAGGTTTGGTTTACTGGTTGCCCACAGATATTTGGGAGCGTCTTTATCCGAGTCATCGTTACGAATTTGGTAGGCAGTAATCTGAGAATGCTCGTTCCATATTGGGACAATATAGCCCGCGCTGTTGTTGGTAAGACTCCAACCACTAATATCGACTCCCGCTAAGTTATGCGATACCTCGAAATCAAGTTTCTGGAATTTATCGATACTGCGGAATTTACCCACTCGTATCAATTCCTCTGATAATCCCCGCCGTATCAAATCCAAGCGGTGGTGGGGATGGAGGGAAAGCTGGTCGATTAATTTGGTGTGCTGGTGATGTCTTTCGGCTTCGCTTAGGGATTTGGCATGCGACGAGCGTTGGTTGAGTTTTAGTTGTTGTTGATGTTGTTTGTATGCAGCACGTTCTTCTTCAGTGTATTCGCGCTCGGTGTCTGGAACGAACATCCCCCATTGCCCGTTGTCAGTGTCCCCGATAAATTTCCAACCTGGTGGGGTGTTGATTGCATCGTGAATCGACATGCAGAACAGAAAGTTGGGATCGTCCGCTTTCCAACCACACTTAGATTTTTCGGTGCCGCAGATGACACAACTGTGATGCCGTGAGGTACGTAGGATTTTCATTTTGCTACCTCCACCTGATGGCGAACACCTGCAACCCGCGATTCGATTATTTTTAAATAATCAACCTCATCCGGTATCGTTACTGCTGCACCCAATAACCAATTCAATATGTGGCGATCAACAGGTGTTGCAGATGGGTGTGATAGCAGGTGTAGAAGGCGATCGCGTAATTGGGACTGCGCTAATTCATCTTCTTCCCGTGTTAAACGCAATAATTCATCACATTTATATTGGTGGTCGTGTAAATCGTAGTCCGCGCTGTCTCGGAAGCATACCGTCGCGGTCATGCTTGCAATCTTTACCACCCGTCCCAGATGGAAGTACGTCGGTTTCCGCAACATCTTGTCAGGAAAGAAGAATACCGCCCCAGGAGTGATGGCACTGACTCGGTTTACTCGACCAAGCATTGTCAATGCTTCTTTTATAGTTTTGGCTTCACCTTGGCCGACTAAATCCATTACTGCGTCACAGTTTGGCGACTTCAATAAGTCTGATGTAGGCACTATGCCAGCCGATTCCAAATAGCTTTCAAGTGAGACAGCTTCCACTTCTTTATCGAGCGATCGCAATTTTTCACATTTCTCGATAATCCGCTTGCCTCTTTCATAGCTTGAAGCTGACATCCCAATTCGGTCACCAACCTTATCTGTTGCTCGCTGTTTTTTGTTCAATGATTGGTGTGCGTCTTGAGACGCACTCCGATAATCTGGTAACAGTGTCTCTGGATAGTACTCGTGATTTTCATCAAAATCACCGCTATCACTATCTTTCCAGCGTTGGCTCAACCCCTCGCGTCGTCGCAACGCTGCCGCTTCTTTCTCAAGCAGTTCCCATTCCTTCCCTTCGAGTATTTGCTGGTATTTGGTCTTGGGTCGGTTGCGATTCGCCGATAGTATAAAATGCTTTTCCGCTTCTAGGGATGAAAATTCGTAGTAAACTACGGGTATCGACTCCATATTGAGTGCGATCGCACAACGAAATCGACACGCGCCCGAAACAATTGTATTAATTGATTCGCGTGTTGATACCACCAATGGAACAATAATCCCGTTGGCTTCAATATCTGATTGCAGGTCCAGCCTTTTTTCGCTATCTCCGTATATGCGTGTTAATTCGGCATGCACTACTAAATTAATTGGGTTGATATACTGAGCATTGGCATATTCTTTTTGACTATTCCCTAGCTCTTCCAGTCCAAACTGGAGGGTAAAATTTTGATTGGCGAAGGTCGCGGTGTCGTAGTCGGCTAGATCCTGCGTTGGTCCACTATTATCCTCTAAGTCCGGTGTTTGGACTTCCTGATCTGAATTTTTTTCCGACATTGGGGTAAATGCACGCTCTGCGCGCGGCTTGTGGTTTCCGAGGAGAGCCACAATTCCCAAATTAGAAAGAAAACTAATTTACCCTTTACAACAAAACATCTCCTGTATCACGAAGGTGGTGGTTCACCTTATTTTTTTTCCACTTTTACTTGCCTTATTTTCGTTATTTTCGCAAGGGTTTCCAACGTCACCGGGAGCCAAGGTGCTATAGTTGGAGTAGATTTTTATAACTTTTAATTGGTGTAGAAGATAGTTAGCACTGCTTTTGAATTTGGTGCCTGTGTTCTCCGCCTTTTTTCTTGGTTTTTTGCTTAGTTATGCGGCTTTTAATCGCATCTTAATATGAGGCTATTCTCCCACATGTGGCGAACCAATATTGGATGGGGAATTTATCTGAAACCTTCCAGAAGCTAGTGCCGAGCGTTCGTCTCCACCATAGTGTTGCAAAAAATACTGCGTTCGGGTGGTTTTTGATGCTCTTGGCAATGGCGTTACATCCGTATTATGTAAGTTGATCATGGTGGCTTTTAGCTTTTTTAGATTTATAGTCGTGCGGTGTTTAATCATCGTATGGGTCTGCTGGATCAGCTTCTCCCTTCAGTATTTGCAACCGCATATCTTCTGAGGGAATATTACGCTTTCTAGCTAGATACTCGATTCGCTCTTTAATCATCGCTTCACGTTCCTGTAGTTTATCTGTCAGAAGAGATGCGCCTTGCATTCCCTGCGATCGCCCGGTAATCCAGGCATCAAGTTGCAATAAATCTGCGTAATATTCACCCAGAGGTGTGAGTGTTAATCGTTTGTCTCTCTTTGCCATTTTCTACATAATTAGTATAATTAGTCTCCTATTTATACTGTATACGTTAATCAGTTGCTGATTTTGCGCTATTTTTTGCAACCTACAGCCATAATATCATATACTTAGCAGGAAAATGACAAATGGCTAATATTTTGCTAAGTTATTTATTGCGAGAGAAAGCGAAGTACCACATGAATAAAAAGGTTTGATTGGCGGTCTTGTGCAAGTACCCAACGAGTTATCTTACATTTTGTAGACAGGTGTTACACAAATACAACATCCAAAAACGCAAACTGTCATATGTCATTCTCTTTAGATTGCTGTGAAAGCCATTGCAATATCAGGATTCTTAGCAGGTGACTCATGTTTGTGCCCAATTTTGTGCAGACTTCTTTTATTTGTTCTCGTTCATCCTCCAACATAAAAACCCGAACTTCCGCTGCTCCTTTTTGACGGCTTGTAACCACTGGCGTGTCTGTGATGAAATCTATCTCGGCTATCGTGTTATACGTAGTCATAACATTTCGATCTCTATCGTGTGATACGAAGTCGTTTGATTTGAATGTTACGTTTTGCGATCGCGTATCAATTGACCCAATAACTTTTTTGGGGGTTCAATATAACCCTTCTGAATTAATATCTCTTTAATTAATTCATCCAATAAGCCGCTAACGGTTTTACTTTCATCATCAGCCCATTTCTCCAAAGCATCTTTCACTGGTTCGTCCGTGACAAACATTATTCGTGGTCGTCTCCCTGCTGGCATCTTGATTGTCTCTGAACACTATACACATAAAACTTACCCTATTCTCAGCCTCAGTGGCTATAAGGCTCCTGGTTATTCCGTTATTAAAGTAAAAAAAATCTCACCAAAAGTGTTGACAATCGTCAGAGAAGAAGCTACCTTGTAAATGTGGAGGCGAAAAGGCAAAGACAGCCCGATAGCAAGGCTGACCTAAGCGATCGCCAACGCTCAACTATCAAATCAGGTGCAATCCATGTGACCGCGCCAAAAATATCCAGTTCAAGCGCTCAGATAATGGATTCAGCATTTTCGCTGACCATCCATTGACGAAAGCCCCACTGGCTAAGGCATTGCCGAAAAATCTGGAGATATAAAATACTTGCGTGTCAATTTATCCCTCATTTAGGGAAGATTACCCAGGGTCGCCAAAAAGGTTTGGCCATAACCGCGAGCGCGAGGATTTACTTTCGCCTTGCCACAGTTGGGTTTCACGCTTGTAAAAGTCGATTGAACCAACTTACACAAAACAGCGCGGTTAGTTTTTCATCAAATCTAATGTTTGTTTATTTACAAAAGCTACCTGCCAAAGGTGCTTACTCAAAACAACCAAAAAAATCAATCGTGGCCTAGAAGTTAATTTTTGTTAAGGAATTTAAACATTCTTTTCTGTAATCAAAGCTGATTAGGCATCTTGAGTTAGCAAAAGCCTTGATGGCAAGGCATCCGAACCATGAAAACCGAATTTGTAGTAATCGTTGAGGGGTAGCCGCGCTGTGGATAGTCAAAGCAGTGGGGTAAGGGGTAAATACGATGAAAAGAATTCCTTATACCTACCATCGCTACGAGCTATGGAAGCCGGGAGCGATGGAGAGTGATGAAAGTTTGCTTGCGATCGCAGTGGCCTAAGGACTCATCTGGCAGGTTCGATACCTGCGCGATCGCATTGGTTTTAAATTCGAGTATAAAATTATCGAGGAATTTTTTTATGGGTAGATTCCGGCAAAATGTGACACCCACCTTAATGGTAAAAGCGATTAGTTTGTGGGAGCAATTAAAATTTTTAAGGACAAATTGTGTATTGGCAATAATGGCAGTAAATGGTACAATTTTTATACAATCTACTGCCAAAGGACTAGAAACGATGCCGCGTCTAGATTTGGGTAATCCATATGATTACTATGTTCAGACATTGATTGATATGGGGCTTTATAGTACCTATACGGAAGTAGTAAAGGATGCATTGCGTCAACATATGGATTCCCACACCGAAAGCAAGCGTATAGCCTCATTCCATGTCGCCATTGCCGAAGGGGAAGCGGACATACAGGCAGGACGTATAGAACTTTACAGCCCAGAATTGATTGACCGTTTAACTGAAGAAGTGTTGGCAGATGGATGAGCAAAATTCCTACATTCTCTATCTATCTGAGCGTGCAAAGAACGATTATAAGAAAATTCAGCGTTACACGAAGAAATCTTATGGTAAAGAACAAGTATTAAAATACGCTTCCATGCTCAAGGAATGTTTGGAAAAAATAACGGGCAATCCTATGCTCGGACACTTCCGACCAGATATTCCACAAACGTATAAGGCATATAGTGCAGGCGAACATATTATTGTTTACCGCCTTGAAAATCAGACGGTCTATGTGGTAGCAATTTTGCACGGCAGTATGGATTTTTTAAGCCAACTGGAACAATAGCATATAACCAATAATCTAATGACGGCTGAAATAATCGCGCAGCAGTCGCGCACTGATAATTCTGTGTGGTGGGCAAGTAGGCGATATGCCTGGAAGTTAGAAATTATACAACTCATCGAGAAACCCTTTGCAGTGAAAGGGAGGCAAGGGTTTTTTTATGTTTCTCTGGAAAATATACAGAGCTAAAGTAGCGAAAATAACATACTTACCGAAGAAAGGCAGAGGGCAGAAGGCAGAGGGCATTCGTAAGAAAATATAATTTTTGCCAAGAGCTAAAAGGGTTTAAAGCCCCTGACTGCCGCGCTCCGCTCGCAGCGCTGCGCGATTTATTTATGAAAAAAGAAAAAATATGTATTTCAACGAGTAGGCGCAAGAAATACTACGTCCCTATTGAATCCCGGACTGCCACGCTCCGCTCGCAGCGCTGCGCGATTTATTTATGGGGTTTCCCTTCTGCCTTCTGCCTCCAGCATAAGTGCCTTCTCAATTTCGGTTATGGCAAGTAAAAAACTTACGACAACATTTTTTACTGTCCTTTGGCTATTTTTCGGACTTCTTCGACATCAAGTTCTAAAGCTTCAGCTATTTGCTGGACACTTAGTCCTTGTTCTAATAGTTTCGGCACAATGTCTAACTTAGTCTTTTTCTGGACACTTTGATATAATGTACTTTTTTGAAATTCGCTTAAGTCAAGCATAGTTTCGATATCCTCTATAGTAAGATTTGGGAATTTGTAAAAAACAATGCCTTGAATAAATGCTAACATTTTTTCTTTAATGCGTTCATCACTAATTTCTATCTTTGCTTTATCTATGAGTTCTTGAGCCAAAGTGGTAGCTTTCTTTGGAGTTTCAACAAATAGCTTGGCAATTCCGATTTCTAATGGATTATTGTCATTATTACTTAACTCACTAAGATATATGCGATGCACGTAGCTATCCATCAAAATTTGATAGCGAGGATGGAACGGAGTTTCATTACTACGTCTGTCATAAATTACAATTGCATACCATTCTTTGTTGGGGGGATCATATTGACGGAAATAAACAAATATTTCTCCAAAAAGACGTTCATAAAATTCATCATCTTTATAGGTTTGAAGTTCTACAAAATATAGAGGTTTGTTTTCAAATCCTTCAACTGTAGAGAATATTCCATCTAGACGAAAGGACTGTTGTTTGACTTCTTGGGCAATAAATCTATATGCATTTGGGTTACTTTCTGGTTTACCAATAAGTTGAAAAAAGACTTGTGGTAGTTCTCTGATTAGTTCATAAAAAATGGTATCTGTTTTCACTGGTTGCACCCAAATTAGTTTCACTTTACCAATTAAACTATTTTTTCTTGCAACCGCGCAAAAACTACTTCACCATCTGTAACTTTTCCTTGTGCGATTTGTTCGGTTCCAACTGCAATTTTCTGCCGCAATTCTAAAAACCTTCTTTCTCTTTCTTCTAGTAACTTAAACGCTTCATTGATAACATCATCGACATTAGTAAATCGACCATTAGCCATTTGTGCTTGAATAAATTGCTCATATTCGGGTTTAAGTTGGATGTTCATCCTTTTTACCTTTATGTCATTAATATCATGAATAGATTTTACTGCTTAACTAGACGCAGGGCGACAATTAGCTATTTCTGTATAAAAGATGACAAACTTGGATGGTTTAGCGCGGCTGCAATTATTTTGTCGAGGATTTAGGTAGATTTTTCAAACCAATATTTGTTGGCGTGTAAAAACCATTGATAATTCTGCTTAGTTACCCCGCGCTCGGTGTTTGCAGCATAGCTGCAAATTGTTTTGTGAGTTGGTTATGTCAGGGCAAATCAATATTATTTAAGGTAAAAAAGAGCGTCAGTAATTAAGTCAATTATTTGTTGACGGGTAAAATCTGGAAATTTTTCTGTAATGTGAGCGATTAAAATCTCTGGTGAATCTGTGGATTCTGCTGATTCTACTTCACCAACTGGGTTGTCTCTTTGTGACGACCGTTGTCGCTGCAAAATCAGTTTTGATACTGTACCACTGCGCGTGCCCCCCAGATTGTCAAGCGCCTCTACTATTTGTTCTTTTAAAGTCAGTTCTATCGTACGGTACCCTTTTCGAGGCATAAACAGATTGGAAGGAGAACATTATAACAGTATCATACCTGAGATGACATTAGAATATCATATTGAATAAACAGAATTAATCAACAATTACTTATAGTAGAAAAATAGATAATTACCGGATAATCCGGTACATTAGTAATTAAGCAAGACCGATGACGGGTCGAGCAGTTATTAAGATTTCCGAACCATGAAAACCGAATTCTGAGTAATCGTTGAGGGGTAGCTGTGCGGCGAATAGTCAAATCTGCACAGTAAGAGGTACACATGACGAAAAGAATTCCTTATACCTACCATTGCTACGAGCTATAGAAGCCGGCAGCGATGAAGAGTGATGAAAGTTCGCTTGCGTTCGTAGTGCCATCAAGGACTCCTCCCGACAGGTTCGATGCCTGTGCGAGCGTATTTTCAAGTATCAGTGGGTGCAGCATGGCTGCAAGGAATTGTTAGATTGATACACTCGTTGACCCACTTTATATTGCTGGTTTGAACAGTAGGCTAGAAAGTTACAAAGTCAACATTGAACAAACAGAAGCTAAAATTACTTCGGGGTTTCCCGACTCTGATAAAATCGCTCAATTAACTGCACGCTTACAAGATATTAGCGCAATAATGGCAGAATATGAGGCAATTATCACTACAGATAAACCTCGGCTAGATTCAGATTCAGAAGAAGAGGAAGAAGCTGGGACATATCTTGGTGATGATTTAAGCATTGGTGAAACTGTTTGTAGCGCTGAAGAAGTAGAAATTCTCCAATCCCGCATTGGTGAAATTCCTGATTGGCTCAAGGATATTAGAGCGGTGATATCCGAGTTTTATGTAAGTAAGAGTGAAGTAACTATTGAGGAGGCCTCGCTAGTTGTAGAAACGGAGAGCGCGGTGGTGGAAGTAGCACAGGTTAAAGACGAGTGGAAGCCAATACCGTTACCTTCTTGGGGCAACAGCAAAGAAGAAGGCGATAAACCAGTGAAACATCGGAGTAAGTCGAAGGCTAAATCCTCCGAATCAGCATATACTCAGCTTTCTCTGTTTGATGTTGCTTAATTGAAAGTCAAAAACCAACAATAACCGGGTAGTTTAGGTAACTAGACTACTCTTATTTCTAATATTCAAATCAATGACTTATCCAACCTGGCTTGATTATAAAACCTGGAAAACTCCCAGGTGGAAAACTTCCATATCTCGAAAAGCGTTATCCATGCCTGCGAGAACATATTTGAATTATTTGGATAGTCAAAAAGCTCAAATATTAGATTTTGGATGTGGGCGCGGTAGCTACGACGTTAGTAGTCTTGGTGCTAAAGGGTTCGATGCAAAGGGGTATGACCCTTACTACAAAAATAATCTTGACTTGTTAAATAGGTCGTATCAACACGTAATGCTGCTGTACGTAATTAATGTAATTGAATCCGAACAAGAGCGAGCGGAAGTGTTGAGGTTCTGTTGGAACTTAACTGATTCGAGTTTGATTATTGCTGTTAGAACTGGGTCAAAAGGTGAGGTGTATACAAAAAGCGGTACCTTCCAGAAGTATTTTACATTTTCTAGTTTTAATGAATTTGTGAACGAATCTTTGTACGGTTACAATTTCACAATTCAATCCCTTCATGGTGGTGTCATCATCATAGAAAGAGCGCGGCAGCTATTATTTAGTCTTTAATTTCACAGTCAATAAACGCGAAAAGTAATATGCAATTATCGCTGTTCCCTGAAAATATCATCAAGCAAGACATAAATCCGTTGGATATAAATTACTGGGATAAAAAGCATCAAACATATTTCCGAAGTTGTTCAAAAAGCATCCGCGTTCGTTCAGTCAGCGAAGCAAAGTAACAACAGAAAAGCAGTTGTTGAAACTAGGTTTTCATCAAGGGAACAAAAAGAATGTGGACAGACGAAAAATTCTTTCAAATGTTGGAAGAAGACCAAAAACGTTGGGAAAATCGCCCAAGGGGTCGGTTCAACATTCGCGCGATAAAGTTGCAATGCGGCGACCTGATTTTTATGAGCAACAATATTCATTATCGCGTAGTTCAAGTAATAATTAGAGACGCTGGATATCAGAACGGCCGCTCAATAGTAAGAGGCGGAAAGAACGTTTATGTGACAATCAAGTCACTTGATGGAGAATTGTTTGAAAATCCTTACTGGAACGGTGGAGTATTAAACAGATGAGCGTTAATTTAGTTTGTCAAGAATCGAAAGTTTATGTAGTAGATCCAGATGGCTTCAGTCGCGGTTACTTTGAAACAGTCGGTAACGAATTTGTTTTTTACGAGCATCGATTTGTAAACAGCCACGAGTGGATAGATTTGCACCATAGCAGTTATAGGGATTTCATCGAAGGTGTAGAAGCAATTTCTAGCATTTTTTCGTAGCTCACAAATTGGCTGCATCTACTACAAATCAAACTCAAAACCTAATTGTCAAAATCAAAAAATCATGTCTCACTTTTCATCAATCAAAACCGCAATCAAAGACAAAGAGTGCTTAGTATCCGCGCTCACGGAATTGAATTTTCAGCTAATAATCCACGATGGTAATCAACCTATCCAGGGTTATTACGGTGGTTCCCAAGGACACAGCGCGGAAGTTGTAATCCCTGCACGCAGTATTCAAACCCGTTCAGATGTAGGATTCCGTCGCACTGAAAGCGGTGAGTATGAATTGGTACAAGACTTGTACGAAACACGAAATCATCACCAGTTCGGGCGAAACTTTGTACAAGAAAAAGTGATGCCAGTTTACGGCAGGCATTTGGTTCGGAAGATAGCGATCGCGCAATATGGCGAAAATGTAGAAATCACTGAAACTTCTTCTGCAAAGGGAAAAATCACTATGCGTGTCCAAATCCCCCAGCAACGCGAATTATCCCGCGCTCGTCGTTAGACCACAAATCCAATCTTTACCAACATGGAAATCATAATCGAATTTGACGCTCTTACCGGAAAAACCAAAGTTGAAGCTCAAGGTTTTAACGGCACAGGTTGCACCGCCGCAACCCAACCTTTTGAAGACGCGCTCGGTATAGTTAGCGACCGCCAATTCAAACCAGAGCATGAAGTAATTGTGGTTAAGCAAGGTTTTCGCACTGGTAGCAAATTCCAAGCTCAAACTAGAACGCAGAGAATTTAATTAATTATCACTCCGAAAGCGGGGGAAAACCTCCGCTCAAAATTATTCACCAATCAAAATAATGAAGCTCAAAGACATCGCTGCAACATTCTCAGCACAAATTCCGATTATCGCGCTGGACGTGCTAGCTCCTGAAGAACTCACAATTCTGACTTATTTAAGTGAAGAATTCCTAGAAAAATTAGATGCTCCCACATTTTTCTGGAACATTGGAACCTCGAATCTAGAGCGCGTGTTAATTGCCGAAGACGGTGGAATTATTTTTCAAATAGTCCCAGAATTTAAACAGCCAGCAAATGCAGATCCATTGCTGTTTATTTTCGATTTTATCGAAAGCTATGCTGAAAAAGCAATCTTTGTAATCGGCGACATTCACCCATTCATTGGTCGGGGACAACAGTATTCTGTAGAAGTTGCATCCAAAATAAAAAACTTGTATCATCGCCTGAAGCACCAAGGCAAGCGCGTAGTTTTACTGGGCAACAATATTCAACTCAACGAATCTTTAATCAGGCTAATCCCTTATTGCGAACTTCCACTTCCAACAGTCGCGCAAGTTTTAGAACATATAAATAGTTATCTGGGATTCATTGGAGAGTCAGCCGCGCAGAATGACATCGAATTAGTCATTGAATTATCAGATGTAAAAATGGAGGAATTAGCCTCTTCTTTACTTGGTTTGAGTCTGGAAGAAATAAGCGATTATCTACGATTGACTACCCGTCAAAAAAGAGTTGCAAAGAAAATCAGAGTAAACCAAGAATTTATCAGCGCTGCAGTCGAATATAAAACCCGTATTCTCGCACAGATGGGTATCGAACTTGGTAAACCTGCTGAAATTGAATTTGGTGGACTTGATTTACTGCGGGATTGGTTACAAAAGCGTCGTAGGTTATTTACCCAAGAAGCACGCTCATTAAATCTTCCACGTCCAAAAGGCGTTTTACTCGCTGGCCCTCCAGGAACCGGGAAAAGTTTAGTAGCAAAAAACATCGCACAAATACTTAACCTACCACTGTTGCAAATTGATATTGCCTCGATGCTTGGTTCGCTCGTCGGTGAATCTGAGAATAATGTTAGACGGGCGTTAAAAACCGCAGAGGCGATCGCTCCGTGTGTCGTTTGGTTAGACGAGGTGGAGAAAGCCTTATCAGGCAGCGGCGATACTTCTGGTGTATCACAGAGAATTTTGGGTTCAATTCTAACCTTCATGTCCGAGTCGAGGGCAGGTGTTTTTGTGGTTGCAACTGCTAATGATGTTTCACAGCTTCCCAGTGAGCTTAAACGCAAAGGAAGATTTGACGAGAATTTTTATGTAGCTCTCCCGACCGAAACTGAGCGTGCTGCAATCCTTGTTAAACATCTTGCACGCTTTGGTTGCAGCGAAATTAACGAAGAATATATCGAAGCGATCGCCCAAAATACTGATAAGTTTTCGGGAGCGGAACTGGAAACTTTAGCAGCAGAAGCCGCGCTGATTGCTTTTGAAGACGGAAGACCGCAACAGGTTAGCATTGCTGATTTGGAAGCAGCCAGAGTAACAATTACTCCACTTGCCATTCAAGATGCTGCCAGGATTGAAATCATGGAAAGTTGGGCGAAAACAGCGCGACCTGCTTCGAGTGCAATGCCAGCGAAAACAAGTACACACCGCGCTGCACGGATGCGATTTTAACCAGAGATGATGAACTCGAAAGCAACAAAATGCACGGGATATGCAGCGCAAGACGACAGAGACGACTTTAATTTTATCTTTGTCCATAAAGCCTTAGACGATTTTGGTTTAGACCCCTTCTCATTCCGCATTTACAGCCGAATTGTTCGACGTGCCGGCAAAGACGAGGCGTTCGAGAGCAATAAAAACATGGCCCTCGGATGCCGAATGTCGGAGGCCCAAGTCAAGCGATCTCTAAAAACTCTTACCAAACACGGCTTAATTATTAAAGAAAAGCGACCGGGCACAACCTGTCTTTATCGGGTTGCACCTAGAAAAAATTGGTCAGAACCCATACCACCAAGTACGGATAGCTCAGATAGACCTATCCGCAATGAGTCGATTTTAGATGATACATATGATACAAGTAATGTACGGTTAGGTCTACCAGAGCTAGGGGATAGGTCTACCAGACCTAACAGGTTAGGTCTACCAGACCTACAAAGTAATTCCCTATTAAATAATTCCACTAAAGACTTAGAGCGGTCGGTAGTGGAAAATTTGGAAGAAAAAAGCCAAGCCTATAAAGAAGTCCAAGTAACCTTAGATAGTCACTTCGTTGTTAAGAAAGAAGAAGATTCTCCGACCAACGAACAATTCAATCATGAAGATCGAACTACCGCGCCGCCGCGTGAGAATAATTCTCAAAACAACCAAGGTTGGCAATGCCCCGATCCAAAAATGCGCTGCGAATTTATAGACTGGCTAGTAAAAACAACGCTCGGCATTCAGACTGCTCGCCACGCTGTAAACTGGTGCAACGCCAAGCCCCAAGATGCGGATTTAGCCTGGGATGATTTTCTCAGAGAGCGTGAGCGCATGGACAAGCAAAATGCATCATTTGAAGCTTGGGAATGCGATCGCCACGAAATGATTGCTCGCCAATACAGGAATGCTTGCGCTGATGGAGCAGTTTTCTTGGATAACTTCACCGCCCAAAACGCTGCCTGGTTGCAATGGGCACAAGCCAATCATCCAGAATGGTTAGAATATATCACGTAATTCGCTGTATACCCTCAGCAGTCAGCGCTAAAGCAACTGAGCTTCCAAACATACCAATGAAATTTTGTGTCATTTCCGATGCCCCTGTTAAAAGATTAGGAGTAAAACTTTGACTGAACAATTGGACTTTTCCTCAATTAGCGATCGCCTACCGCCCCAGAATGTAGATGCAGAGGTGGCTATCCTTGGCGGTATTTTGCTAGACCCGAACGCATTTATGCGAGTAAGCGATAAACTGGACGTGAATGCCTTTTATGTAAGCACTCACCGAGATATTTACCGAGCTTGTGCCGCTTTAAATGCCAAGGGCAAAGCAACCGACTGTTTGACGGTTAGTAGTTGGCTTTCTGACAATGACTTGCTGACTCATATTGGTGGACGTAGCAAGTTAATGTCGCTTATCGATTGCACTGTTGGTACAGTTAATATTGATGCCTTGGCTGATTTAGTGATGGATAAATATCGTCGCCGTTGCCTGATTAAAGCAGCGAATCAAATACTGAAGCTGGGGTACGAAACCGAAACCGGACTGCTGGAGGTATTTCAAAAGGCAGAATCGAAGCTCATGGATGTGACTGGTGATGCATTTGGGGAAGCCGAGCCGACAGCACTTGCTGACATTATGATTGATGCCTACTCAAGGGTTGAAGAGCGGCACAGCGGTATCAAGGTTGGATTTCCTACTGGATTTTATGACCTTGACGCGCTGCTTAATGGTGGATTTAAGCCTGGAAAGCTCATTACGGTAGCCGCACGTCCTGCCTGTGGCAAATCCTCATTTCTTGGAAAAATAGCGCTTAATATGGCTTTTAACGGCATCTCTGTGGCTATTTTCTCAATGGAGATGAATAAAGAAGAATGGGGCGATCGTTTTTTATCGCAAGATGCAAAAATTGAAAGTAGTTACTTGCAGACTGGCAGAATCAGTCCCAACCACTGGGATAACCTCTCCCGAAGCGCCAAAAGGCTTTCTGAGTTACCAGTTTATATAGATGATTCCCCAACCCTGAATATTACAGCCGTCGCGGCCAAAGTTAAGCGTTTGGTTGCCCAACGTGGTCAATTAGGCATGGTTGGCATCGACTACCTTGGCTTGATAGACGGAATCGACACTAATGGCAGCAACTTAGCTTTTTCTATTGGCAAGGTGACTCGCGCTCTTAAACAATTATCTCGTGAATGCAACGTTCCAATTGTACTTCTTTGTCAACTGAATCGCGCCTTAGAAGGTCGGCAGAACAAGCGACCTACTCCCGCAGACTTGCGTGACTCAGGAAGAATTGAGGAAGATAGCGACATTATTATCACTTTGTATCGTGATGAAATCTACGATCCACAAAGTGTTGATAGAGGCATTGCCGAAATTAGCATAAATAAGCACCGTGGTGGCCCCACTGGTACTGTAAAACTTTTATTTGACGGGCAATTTACGGAATTCAAGAATTTTGCACGAGGTTAAATTAATTACGAAGGGATGCAAGTCGTCCGGAAAAGTAGTACGTTAACCGAACGCGAACAAGTCAGTTTTAAAAAACCTTAAATAATCAATTCAATAGCTGTTAATTAACCAACACAATTAACAGCTACCAAATCAACATCCATTGCTCAGTTGACGCGCTGCGTCAAAATTTATGCGAGTTAGTTCGCTTCGTTAAATCTTTTCACTCTTCTTAATAGGTAAAACACAATGCACCCAAACCCAACAGTTGGCGCGGAACTTGAATTTCTTCCATTGACCGAAGTTTCATTATTCAGATTAGGTCCTTCAGTTCAGCAAGCTTTAATGCCGATTTACCAATTGGCAAAAATCGAATATTCCAAACCGTTGGCGCGGCAGCCTAAGTTCGCGCAACTAATCAACATCATTTATATCTGCGGCACAATTAACTATTTTCTAAAACTTAACTATCAACGCAAAAAAGACTTCTTGAGATCACTAGGGTATGCAAACTCAGAAGAACAAGTTGGTGAAGAATTTTATTGCAAACTAAATCGCGCAGATATCGAAAAGATGCGTGAGAGAATTCTCAAGGGTGCCCATAAATACGACAGCATGACTGTGGAAAGTCATGAAGAAAATTGTGAAAATTTAACTGTCGGCAATATCCAGGAAACGGTGAATCGCTTATTCGACAGGCTTGAAAGCTTAAAACTAATTCAGGATAGTGGTGAAAACTGCCTGAATATCGGGTTTGATAACTCAGTACACGGTAGCAATAAGGAAAATATCAAACACTTCCTATCTAACTATTACTCACAAGAAGAAGAGAAGCGCGACCGGAGGTATGCCTTTAAGCAATATTCAGGTTTAGAAGTCGGTTTTCCCGTCTGTAAATCACCGGATGAAGTGAGCGAATTATATTCAGTGGTAGTTAAGGCAGTTAAATCGATTGGGGTTCATTTTCCGAAGTCTGCGGGCGTTCATCTTCATGTATCAATCGAGCGCGAAGATTTGGACGGCGTAAATTATTTAAATCATCTAGCAAACGTAAGCATGGCCACCGCCGCTGCTTCATACGCATTGATGGAGATTCTACCTATTACGCGCCGGGATAATCCGTTTTGCTTACCACTAGGTAAAAACGCTGAAGACCATACAAAACATTATTCTCGTCCCATGACAAATCTTGAGTATGTCCAACGGAAAATCAACATGGTCAAACGCGGTATTGCAGGCGATCGCCAATTACTTGAAGACAGACAGGCAATGATGTACGAGTTCGCGCTTGGCGTGGTTTACGGTTTAGCTCCATTACAGCATGAGTACAACTTCAAGGAGTTAAACAAGTATGTTGCCCTTGGGGTTACTTACGAGGAATTATCCTCACTAGTTGCAAACGTTGTAAGAAACCCACGAAATCTTGCTTGTTCGCCTGCACCAATCCTCAAGGAAAACCCGCTGCCCACTTTCGAGTGGAGAATTCTACCCGCGACGGGTGATGTTCGTTTACAAACCAAATGGTTCAGGTTCCTTCATACCATAATCAAGACAGTATCTACCTATGATTATGTTGAATTAAGCGCGGTTGACGGGAAGGATTATATGTCCTTCTGGAAATATATAGACGAGCAAGGATATGTCGAAGTTAAATTCGAGAATAACCTCGAAGAATGGAGAAAATTTACCTCTTATGCAGGTAGGTTTTGGTCAGAAGATTTTTACGATATCAATGACGAAGACTACTGGAAGTATTTAAACGGGAGTGAAAATAGCATCATTAATCCCGAAGACAATGCGACCTGGTACGAAGGCCAGTTCTATCCAAGCAACCTGGATACTGAAGCCGACGATTACGCGATCGCCTTTCTCTCCAATGCCGTAAATATCTAGAGCTTAGTTACTTAGTACCCTGTTTCTATTCTGAAAAATAGGGTACTTAAAAATCATCTCAATTAAAAGTCATAAAAAACAATGAAATTTATTTGCAATTCTCACGAATTTAGCGCGAATTTGAGTCTGGCTAATCGCGCTATCCCCGCACGGACAACACATCCGATTTTAGCAAATGTACTTGTGAATGCTGATGCGGATACAAACCAAGTCACATTAACAGCCTTTGATTTAAGTTTAGGTATTCGCACCACTTTCGATGCTGAAGTTAAGGAAAGCGGTACAATTGCGATGCCAGCCAAATTATTAAATGATATCGTCTCGCGCTTGGGTGTGGGAGAGATTACTCTAACAACTAAAACAAAAAAGGAAGAACTGGTCGAAAACTCAATCGTTGAATTAAAAACAGCGAACGGTAAATATCAAATTCGGGGTATGGAAACTGAAGAATTTCCGAGCTTACCCGAACTAGATAAAACATCTCCTATCCAAGTAACTGCTGCTACCCTATTATCCGGTTTGCGCGGGACATTATTTGCTGCAAGCACCGAAGAAAGCAAGCAAATTTTAACAGGTGTGCATATTAGTGCAGCGGAACAAGAGTTTGAATTCGCGACAACTGACGGACATCGTTTAGCGATTGTTCAAGCCGAAAGTATCCTTGAAAACGGAGATAAAAAAGAAGTCACAATACCAGCTTCTTCATTGCGCGAACTTGAGCGAATGCTTGCTAACAAAGCACCAGAGCAAATAGTCGTGCTATATTTAGACGACGGTCAAGCGATATTCTCTTGGCCAGGGCAGCGCTTAACAAGTCGCACGCTCGACGGGCAATATCCTACTTATCAACAATTAATCCCGCACCAGTTTCAGCGCGAAGTGATTATAGATAAGCGCGGATTAATTAGCATTTTAGAAAGAGTCGCGGTATTTACAGACTCGAAAAATAACATTGTCAAGTTCAGTTTTGACAATGTAAAGCAAGAGCTTATTCTGTCGGTTGATGCCCAAGATTCGGGTAATGCGATGGAGTCGGTTGCAATACAAATGATAGGCGATGATATCGAGGTTGCTTTCAACGTCAAGTATTTGCTGGAAGGGTTAAAAGCAATTCCCGCTAGTGAAATAGTTCTGAGCATCAATGGCAGCTTAACACCAGTTATCTTAACTCCACTGACAGGTGTAAAAATGACCTATTTAGTAATGCCAATACAATTAAGAAGTTAGTTTTATTAATTTGAAACTACAATAGAATTCATCGAATTGTTCTCGTAGCCCTACCAGTCAACTAATGGGTAGGGCTTTTTTTTTAATGTTTTTGTAGCATGAAAAACTATTTAATTAATAATTACCCGTGAAGCAACTTCAACAAATAATTAAAACCTTAGAAGTACTGCCAAGTACATGGCACATAGCACCGTGCATTAAAAAAGCACCAGTTGGTAAAAACTGGAATACAGAGGCTTTTATGTATCCAGCAGATATGCTTAATACCCTTCAAGATAAGGGGAAAGTTGAAATCATTAATAAAAAGAATAATCTAGTAAAGATAGTTCCCGACGGCATCGCACTAGTCTGCGGTGTAAACGATAGTCAGTACATCATCGCTGTCGATTGCGACGGTATAGGGGGGTATCGCAAATTAATTGAACTAGCGACTGGTGCTAGCCTAGAAAGTATCGCATGCCTTCATGACGATAATATCCGCCAATTATCTAAAATCTTAATTCCCCATACGATCGCTTATTCATCAGGAACCCCCGACCACTGCCAGTATTTATTCAGCGCGGTTCCAAATGCGAACTTACAGTCCTGCACATATACTTACAACACAAAAGAAAGACTAGAACTGCGCGGTTCTGGTTTGGGGTCAACTTTGCCACCATCACGGCATCCAAGCGGGAGAAATTATGAATGGATGCCGGGAAGTTCTCCTCTTGAAACAGAAATAGTTGAAGCACCAGATTGGTTGATTGAGGCCATGCATCGTAGGATAACCTATCAACCCAGCGCGCTCAATGAGGATCATACCAATGAGGAAATAACCAAACTTCTCTGGGAAATTAACCCACGATTTGCTGATGATTATCACACCTGGATAAGCGTGGGTAAAACTTTGTACGCGCTCAACCCTGATTTACTGGAGGCGTGGATAAATTGGAGCAAGCAATCTAATAAATTCCAAGAGGGTACATGCGATCGCAAGTGGGAGAGCTTTGCGACAAACAATAATCGTACAATTTCAAGTCTGATATATTTCGTCAATCAACGGTAGGTTTATCGGAATATTATCAGAATCCCAACAAAATGGTAGGCCTGAATTTTCAACGCCTACCAAAATAAGAAATCAGATAACGTTTATTCTATTCGACAAAACCCACGCTGCCTCCTGTTAACTCAAAAAAAGATGGCGAGTTTCTCGTGACTCCCATCCTTTTTTGAAATGTAGGCTCAACTTTGGCAGAACAAAACGATAATATCCTATCCAAAACAAATAATAAAGTACAAAATCATACAACATATACAAGCTAATGCACATCAATAAACCCTATAACCATCGCAACTTTGTGAGAGTCCAAGACGGTCGCGCTATTGTGGACGAGGATAAATTAGATATTTTCCACACTGACGAAACTTCTCGAAGTGAATGGCGACCAGATTCACAATCGCTTAAACCTTACAGAGAGTTAAACCATTACTACTTAGATATCGAAACAAGTGGCTTAAACCCAGTAACCGATCGCATTTACGCCATTGGGATTATGAACGACGACTGTCAGCCAGTTATTTTCATGGATTATATAGAGTACAAGATACTCATACAATTCCTGGATTTTCTGGATAAATTCAAAATCGACGTTCTACATCAATATAATGGATTGCGCTTTGACCTCCCATTCATAATCGAAAAACTTAAAAAGTACAAATTGAAAAATCCCTTTTGGGTCAGCCCCAAAACTCGAACCATCGACACGGCCCGCGAATTCGGTGAACCACTCAAATATAATGAGGTTTTTCTGAAAGGCGTAAACCTGTTCGATGCCTATATCGGGGTATTGCGTTGGGACAACCGAGAGAAAAAACTGCAAGACACGCGAAGTCTTTTACGGGTGGTTCTAGATACTGGGTTACGAAGTGAACAACGGCTAGAACTCAACCACCATCAGGTTAAAGAATATTGGAGAGATTACAAGCACGGTTGGGAAAAGATTAAGGAATATCTTATATATGACCTTCAAGATACCAAGTTAGTATCTGATTTTGTCGCCCCAAATTTCTACTATCAAGCAGAAGTCATTCCCAACATGAGTCTTCAAAGTCTTCTACTAAGTGGAAACGCTTTTAAGTGGAGTAAGAGACTTGATAAATCATACCTGAACCAGGGCCATGATTTACCAAAACCTGATAATAAACTCGAATTTTCAGGTGGGTTTGTCAGTGCGAAACCAGGTCTACACCGCAAAGGTGGAAAGATAGACGTTCGCGGGATGTATGCATATCTAATGTTGAAGTACGGAATTTGCAGCATCAAAGATACGAAAGCGATCGCACTCTCAATCCCACTGTGGCTGGTGGAAAAACGAATCGCCCTAAAAGTACTAGCCAAACAAGGCGACGAACAAGCAAATGATACTCAAAACTCATTAAAAGAAATTATAAATTCTTTGTTTGGTTTGTACGGTACAAATGGTTGTGTATTTAACGATATGTACGCCGCTGCACTCATTACAGCTTATGGTCGGCGATTGCTGAAGTTGATGATTGGCGTAATTGAGCGAGAAGGTGGTGTACCAGTTGAAGTTGATACAGACGGTATTTTCTTTACCCATGAAAACCCCGGTGAAATATTTACCAAAGTACAGGCCGCGCTGCCGTCAGGAATTTTTATTGAATTGGAAACACTCGCTGATGCAATTTATATCCCGGAGAGGGGAAAGAAAAATTATTTAGTTTGGACGACTGATGGAAAAGTTATTCGCAAAGGTTACTGGCGAAGCCGCGCTCGGTGTAAGTTTGAGTTGAATTTTCCAGTGGAATTTCTGACCAAGTATTTATCGTCTCCTCAAGAGGCAGAGGAGTATTACCAACAAGTTCAATACTCTGTGCTTGCTGGAGAAATACCAATTCAAGATTTGCAAGTGACTCGAAAAATCCGCAGGCGCGAGAAGGCGATTCTTGTTCTTGGTAAGGAGGGCGATGTTGTAACTTTCTATCACGGGAACCAGGGGTTAACTAGCAGCGGCGATTATTCCAAGTCCTATTATTTAGCGATCGCTAACAAGAAGTATAAGGAACTGATGAAAGTCATACAAAAGTTTCCGTCGGTCGAAACCGCGCGGTCTATGCAACTTCAACTTGGTTTGGTTTAATTTAACAAGGAGGATATGAATGTCGCATATGGAACAATATAAAGTCATGGCAATAGGACATGTACACACTATTCAACAAAACGGTGTAGATGCAGCCCAATATGTAGACTACGAACTAGAAATAGTTCCAGTAAATGTAGATAGTCCTGGTACTGTGGAATTTTTGGGTAACCTACAACAATGCCAAGAATGGGTATCCTCCAATAGCGAAAGTTATCAATATTTTTAACCTACTCGCGTTCCAAATCTAACTGTTCTCGCGCTCGTTCGGAATTTTTGGTTCGAGCGCGGGAGTCATCATGTTGAAACGGGTTAGTTCCATTCGCCAACTCCTCGCGGAGATTAATCCCATCACCATCAATGTCACTTCCCAAAATAAAATCCAAGGTTGACTGTGGAAGATTCTGATGTAACAACCAAACGACCAAGCTCTGCGCCACCTCTGCTGGCATCTCAGAAATTTCTGACAAAAAAATTGCAGCCTGTCCAATACTAAAATCTTCTAACTCGTCGCATATCTCTAAGTCTCGGATAAATTTGGCGAACGCATGGTTCTCGCGATCGCTAAATTGATTGGGATATTTATTTCTCAAATCTTCGTTAGCACAGCCGGACATTTTTTTTACTTCATAGCTTACGGCTCAAAAATTATCGCAGTGGCCTCGCTCAAAAAAAAGTTGGAGTTACACAATTCCAAAACCAAGTGGTCTGAAAAAAAAATGGTCGGACTTCAAGATGGAAACATCTCGTGTCGTCATCCAAAAATAAAAAGACTGAGCGGTCTGAAAATAAATTGGTTGGACTTCAAGATGGAAACGCATCGTGTCGTCACCCAAAAATAAACAAACCAAGCGGTCTGAAAAAAAATGGTCGGACTTCAAGATGGAAACATCTCGTGTCGCCATTCAAAAATACAAAGACCGAGCGGTCTGAAAATAAATTAGTCGGACTTCAAGACGGAAGCGCCTTGTGTCGCCACCCCAAAATAAAAAGACCGAGCAGTCTGAAAATAAAATGGACGCGCTCCTCGACTCACTAATTACGAAACGATATCGTATCGAAATTATTTGAAAATTGAGTAATTATACTCAGTAGCCCGTGTACAGGCAATATCGGGCTGATTTTGCCCGTAGACGGGCTAACTCGAAAATTTCGGCTTTTTTGCCAATTGTCGTAATAACCGTACAAAATAGCGTAATATTTTCGCTCTATCTTTAACTGTAAAATTAAAACCAATTTCCTAATAATTAACCAATAAATTACTAAAAACAACTCTTGAAACTTCAATAAATAGCTGATTTGTTCCAGGGTAACTGATAAATAAGACTTGGATAAATCTGATTTTTACTAAAACTATGAATCTCAAGTTAGCTTTGAAATATAATATCACTACACCGTGCGTGTTCAACTATCCAACCCGCGCGTGATAGCTTTCCTATTCCACTACAATTACACCGCGCTTAAACTTCTGATAATGGCTGATATCTCAAACTTATAAATTTTGGGTAATGTAATTAAACAACCAGTAATAAAAACACAGCGCGGGTTGAAGTAAATAAACTTTTAGGCTATTAATTTTGTGGATATCTTCTTCTCCTGCTCGTGGTAAACAAATAAATCACGCTTCTCACACTCCAGCAATATAATCTAACCAACAGTCTCAGTGCGGTCCAGATAAATCTGGTTTATTTAGAGGCACCTATAACAGCCAGCTAGACCCCTATGAAATACTGATGACCCATTCCCACTATCACGACACCTACCCCCTAAAATCACAGCATTATCACCTTGTAAGAGGGATGTAACAGTTGAGAGGGGTGCGCCGTATATTCCATAGGGTGCGCCGGCCATTTTAGGTAACTTCGGCGCAGTTTTTGGCGCACCTAAAAACTGCGCCGAAAATTGGTCGGCGCACCTAAAAAACTGCGCTTTTTTGAGTCGCCTCCGTTCGGCGCAGTTTTTGGGGTGCGCCGAAAATCTCAAAAAGTGCGCCGAGAGATTTAGCAAGGGTTTCAGGATTTTGGGGTCTGAAAAATTCGGCGCACTTTTTAGGTGCGCCGACTTGGCGCACCTTTCGGCGCACCCCAAAAAAGGGGGAAATGGGAGACAGACCTGCGCCGAAGATTTTGAAAAAGCTGCGCCGCTGCACTTAACCTTGACAAAGTTGGACAGCCGTGTTTTGAAATTTTTTGTTTGTTGTCGTGGATCTTGGTTGACGGCTGTCCAACTTTGTCTACGGAGAACCCTCCCGAACTCTGGCGAGCTGTTAGAGGAGGAAGGAGTAAGTATGGAGTCGCGTGGGTAGGTGCTGTTTGTGCAATTAACCTCAACAAGTAGTCATGGCGTTCTCGCGGTGAGGTTTGGGTATTCTCGCGCTCATCATGAGGACGGTTTATATTCTCCCAGTTGCTAAAATTTTGTTTAACTCGTGGAGAGAGATGCTACAAGTTGAGGATGCAATATCTTTGTGGGGAGAGGAGATTCTTAGCTTGTCCATGTGGTTTCTTTATTTGACTTCAACAAGCGCAACTCTAACTGTTAAGAGGGGTTGTCGCGAGTCAAATACTCACCCAAGACTAGCGCGTGTAATTTTAAAAAATAAAAGGTTGTAGCTGAAATAATAGACGGGTATATTTTTTGGAATAAAAAAAGTTGTAATCAGCCAAATATCAGGGTTCATATTTTGAACGTTTAATTATTTTTGGTCAGATTCAATATAAATTATTCCTGATTAGTTCGCCATATAAATAGATTTAACTGCCAAAACAATCTGGTATAGCGGTTTTATCCTGTTTCCGCGCTCGATTTGTGTTTTTTATACTATTACTAATAGTTTGATATGAATTTCAATTATTAATAATAGCTTCATCAGCTACGGTTAACTGTACTTTTTTTGGTGTTTCTGACTCAACTGCAATTTTACCATTTTTTGGGTTTTTCTAGCCCGTCTACGGGCAAAAACAGTCCGATATTGCCCGTGGACGGGCTACTGAGTATAATTGCTCAATTTTCAAAATCATTTCGATACGACATCGTATCGCAATTGTTGAGCCGAGAAGTCCAAGCAAAATATTTTCAGACCGCTCGGTTTGTTTATTTTTTGGTGACGACACGGTACGTTTCCTTTTCGGTTTGAGTTGAACCGATGGCCTTGCGATCTTGTTTGGTTGGGTTCACCCAGGTGCAAGTAAACTTGTCACATGACAAATTTACTATCGAGCGTCACTCCGTTTAAACCTGGCTCACCTTCACTGCTCGTCGAAAAATATTTGAGTGAGATGATTCAAAAAATAAATGAGTATGAGTGGGCGACGGGTTCAAAAATTTAGGAGACTGGTTGTTCATCGAAGAGGCAACTCAAAAATTTTATCAGGAGATGAGAAGTTTTCGTATGAAGCGAGCGAGTTGGAAGTTGAGAAGTGAGGGGTAGAGGTTGAGAAAACGACAGCTAAATTTTTTCGCGCTAGTCTTTGCGCTTTGACTCAAGCTCAAAAATATTTGAGTGACATGAGTTCAAAAATTCAGGAGTGCGGTTGTTCATCATTGCTGGTTCAAAATTTTAAGAAGGGAGTTGGGAAGTTTTCATATGAAGTTCAGATTTGTAAGTTGAGAACTAGTGAGGTAGAGGCCGAGAAAATCGCAGCTAATTTTTTCAACCAACCTTCGCACTTTGACTCAAAGTTAAAACTTGATTTGCCTTCACTTGCACTAAAAAAAAAATTAAGTGAGATGGCTCAAAAAAATGAGAGTGTTTGGCCATCCTTACTCGCTGAAAATTTTTATCGTTCGTATGAAGTTGAAGTTAAAAGTGAGCGAGTTGAAAGTTTAGAACCGGGAGATAGAGGCCGAGAAAATCGCAGCTAATTTTTTCACGCAACTCTTGGGCCTTGACTCAAAGTTGAAACCTGATTCGCTCTTCATCGCTCGTCGAAAAATATTTGAGTGAGATGGGTTCAAATTTTAGGAGCGGTTGTTCATGTTTGCTTGCTCAAAATTTTTATTGGGAGTTTATCCGTTCGTATGAAGTTCAGAATTGGAAGTTGAGAACTAGTGAGGCTCCCGTCCGTCAAGTCTTATGTTTGACCAACAGCAGACAATGACAAATTTCACACAGTGGCACAAAGTAGAAACAAGATTGTTTTCCGGTATTATATTTATTTTTGAGGGAACGCTTGAGTTCTTCTTTTATTGCCTGGGTGGGAACTACCAGTGTCTGAAGTCGGATGGCCGCCACCAACAATATTGAACAAACTTGGCGGCGTTTGTATAAATCTTTCACCCGCACTGCTGAGCGGGTTCAAACGTCAAATCAACATTCTGTTAGCCATCACATATATATATGTATAGCCAATATTTTTCTCAAAGCAAATCTGTTAAAATTGATATCCTTTTATCTACTGCGGAATAAACCTGGTCAATAAATCTTCTTTAGATAAACTTGATAGTTGTAGCAGTAAACAGCTAAATTCGGACGAGGGTAACGCTAATAAAGGTTCAATAATTGCTGCTAGTTGTGGTTCTTCACTACTGAAACGAACTCGAAGTAAGTTTTCAATAATCGCACGACGTTCATTTTTTTCTCCTTGCTGTGTAGCCTCTGCCAAGCGTTGTTCATAAATCGGCGATAACTGCATAATCAAGTCCCTATCTTCTAACTTCTTTCTAGCTCGTCTAACCAAGCTAGTAAATCAGATGTTTGTGAGATATTTAACAACGCGACTCCTAAATTTTCAAGTTGATCAACCGATAAAACTCTCACTCTCTCAATAATCGATGAATTAAGTTCTCCAAAACGTTGATTGAGTAACCTTAGACAAAATGAAAAAGCTTCTTTTTTTTCACCCTTCTGTTCGCCCTTCTGTTCACCCTTCTGTAAAATATCCTGATAAATAACTGATTCTTGCATGATATCCTCGCGTAATAATTGACGAATTAAATCTTTCTCAAACCTCAACCCAGCTAAAATTTCTGTATACGCAGCAGTATTCTGCATGATTGTTGCCGAGTAAGTCACCCATTTCAATATCTTCATCTTTGCCAACTTTACGATTAATCGAACAGATTCCACTGGCAGCGCGATGAAAGTCGCATACTTTGCGAGCATGACCATCCTTCCATTTGCAGTGTTTGTCGATTTCAACTTGTTGTTGCTTGTCTGCCTAATTGTTGTGAGAGTGCCGCTGCTGCCCGTCTAATTTTGCTCATAAAAAAATATCGTTGGGTAGTTTAGAAACCCCTCTTTTAAAAGAGGGGAGGAAAAACGACTCACGCGGTTTTAACCGCAGTGACAATTTTGAAGAGCGAACCGATAGGTCGGCGCTGAGTGCAAAGCACACGCTACGCGAACGCTATCGCATGAGTGGAACGGTGAACAGTTTGAGAAAGCCATTAGCGCTCATGCGATCAACGCTTGTGGTATCCAACACGTCGTTGCAAAGAAAGTTTTACACCCCTTATATAAACAAAGCATTTTAGAAGCGCGGAGCAGCTTGAGAAATTTACAATTGCGAGGAAGCGACTTTCTAGTTTCTCTGTTCGTAACCTAAATACCAAGCCAGGGATAAACATTACCCCGCGCTGCTGGAATGATACTACCAGATGATGACCGCACGAGAGCAATCGCGCTTGTCAACTTGTTTCGGTTCAACCTTCTCTCCATCCTTTAACTTCTTTCTAGCTCGTCTAAGCAAGCTAGTAAATCAGATGAAGAAGAAATATTTAACAACGCGACTCCTAAATCTTCAAGCTGATCAACCGATAAAACTCTCACTCTCTCAATAATCGACGAATCAAGTTCTCTAAAACGTTTCTTGAGTAACCTTAGAGAAAATGAAAGAGCTTCTTTTTGTTCACCCTTCTGTTCACCCTTCTGTAAAATATCTTGATAAATGACTGATTCTTGCATTTCGGTTATCGCTTAATCATATATTCAAAGGGAGCTAACATCTCAGTTTGCTCCCACAACCCAAATATTCTTGACATTAACTGCTTGTATTCTGGTCAAGCCAAACAATTAAATCGGAAACATTTGAAAAACTAAAAAGTTCTTCCCCCAAAGCTTCCAGTTGTTCGGTAGATAATCCCTGGATACGACGCTCAATGATTAATGAATCTATCTCACCAAAACGTCGATTGAAAAGACGTAAAGTATATTTTAATGCTTCCTTCTGTTCGCCCTTCTGCAAAATATCCTGATAAATAACCGATTCCTGCATAATATCCTCGCTTAATAATTGACGAATTAAATCTTTCTCAAATCTCAATCCAGCTAAAATTTCTGTATAAGCAGCAGTATTCTGCCTCGCCACCCTATCCGAAATTCTAGCAACACTTTGAGCAACCTGCGATAATAAATCTCGCGGGGAATCAGTTTGACACAAAGCTGCTAACGGCAATAATGCCGAATTACCCAGAAATATGCTTGAATCCTGTTCCCACATTCTTACCGCGCGGTAGCGATGTATAGTTCTATCATCCACATATTGCTCAGTAAAAGCAATTTCATCATCCGTCTCCTGTAAAAATATTACCACCTGTACAACTGGACACTTATACTGTCGCTTTAACCTCACATAATAATCTAACATTCGCAAAGGGATTACAGGGTTAGACAGTGTTAAAGTCTGAAATTCAATATGTAAAATTTGATTAGCGGTTTGTAGAAAAGTTACTGAATCTGCACGAATTGGCTCTATGCTCAATTCAGTTTTCAACACCTTAACGTTGGTTGGTTCTTCAACAATTAACCACCTAACGAAATCTATTGGATATTTCTCCGCCAGTAGCTTACAGATATTATCAAAACTCATTATATTAAACCAATTAACGACAAATTAAAGATTTTTCTGTTCTTAATCTAAATACCAAGCCAGGGATAAACATTACCCCGCGCTGCTGGGATGATACTGCCAGATGCCGTTCGTATCTTCCAATTGCGCTTGTCGTTAAACTCCCATAGTTCTACCTTCTCATCGCAATACTCACCAATTGAAGTACAATTTGGTTTCCATGCTTGCTTCGCCGCATCCTTGATATGCCGCAATTGTTGAGAATCGTTTGTTGAGATGGTTTGTTGCTTTCTACTTCCACAGCGATTATGTCCGGGTTAATTGTAGTGGAATCAATTATCTCTTGATTCGGTGAAGAGTAATGTGGTTCTGGCGATACGGCTTTAGCCCGTTGCTCCCGGCATCGCGCTGGTTCATTCTCTGAATTTGTAGAGGTGTCAACAGAGGTATCAACAGGCTTAAAGTCATGAATAACAAGAGTTTCGCTCATTTCTTCCACTTCTTCGTTGACACCTGTTTCTTCTTCAGGGGTGGGGTGGGTATCCGTGTTAATTTCTGAATTGTTTTGTGTTGAAGTTAGGTTTTTCTGATTTTCTTTGAAAGGTGTCAACGTTTCCTCTGAAATACTTACTGTATAAGGGTTTAAAGGTGTTGACACCTCTGTTGATACCTCGTTGATACCCTGTTGACACCTTTCCGTTTTGCGTTGACACCCTTGGTTATTTTCCTGAGTTGTCAAAATTGGTTTTGACCAGGCAAATGTGGAAATACCCTTAATTCTTTTCTTCTTATCGCCTTTAATCCAGCCCAAATTCTTGAGAATTGCAGCGACCCGCATTTGGGACTGTCGGTCATGGCGACCAATCTCAATTTTGAGACAATCGTTGAGGATTGTGGAAATAGAAGTTTCGCTACAAGCGTCTAAGTAGAATTCGATGACTTCTTGCCAACTATCGGTAACTTCAAAGCGTTTATTTAAAAGCGCGTTCCTCTTTTCTTCCTCCCGCGATAGGTAATTTTTCTCACCTCTACGATAGGCATGAACTGCCGCTGCCCAGAGATCATCACGCTCAAGTTTCAACGCATCGGTATCAATGTAATCAGTGGAAGTAGGTACTACCCAAAATCTTCGATGCCCCTCTGGGTCAACTAAAAATTCATCAGGATTAACCGATCCCACGAAAACTGATGTACGTGGAAATTCTTCAATTGTGCGAGCGTAAGGAAGTCTGATATTATCCTTACGGGTTGTAAGAAAGCCACGAAATACTGCTACTTCCTTGCGTTTGAACAAAGCTTCGATTTCTGCAAGTTCTAAGAACCAAAAAGCACGCAATTTCATTCGCTCGTCTTTATCACCGCTGTTAGAGCTGCTCAGGGTATCGTCGAACCAACTAGTTGAAACTGCTAGAGTTTCCCAAAATTTGGATTTACCTAAACCTTGTGGCCCTTGCAAAACTACCGTCGCATCGTGTTTAGAACCTGGGTCAAACACCCGTCCCACCGCTCCGATCAGGTGCTTTTCTAGGAAAATATCATGTAGATATTCTGTCGAGCCTAAATGTCGTTTCGCCAAAGTTTTTAAATTTTCGCGGCTTTCTGGTGTGTCGGGATACTTCTGTGCAACCGTTTCCAGGTAATCCCGCACTGGGTGATAACTTTTTTTCTTTGCGAGGTGAACCACTGCTGCCGCTGCACGCTCGCCACTCACATCAATATCAAAATCGTCAGCAAAACCCATTGACAATTCATCTAGCTTAAGAGGTTCATTTTCAAGCTCAGGTTTGAGGGACATTTCGTTGAATCTAAGTGTCTCACCCCACTGAGCGTCGATGAAATTTAGGAGCTTCTTGTTTTCACTACGTGCAGTTGATGCTGGGGTTCCATCCGGGGCCTTGAAATTAGAATTTAAATTATTAACTGCTACTCGCCGTTCTTCAACAGCCTCAAAAATTTGGTCCACGGTTGCACCATCCAAAATCCAATCTTTCAAGTCCAAACCACCATTTTTCGGCAGATGCGACCAGTAGAAATCGCTTGGAGGTGCATACAACCAGTCGGCTTCTGGGAAGTCTAAAGCAATTTCTTCCATATGCTTAAGCCCCGGTTGGTCGCGGTCAGGACATAGTACAATTCTGTCAGATGTGAAACAAGCGGAATGGTTGCCGTAAGCTCTATATTTTCCAGAGCCGCCAATTGTTGTTGTAGAAGGGATGCGTAGTTCCCAAAGAGCGTCGCAAACACCTTCACCTTCAACCCAAAATATATCATGGTTATCAGATAAAGCTTTGAGGCAGTCGATATAGCGGTATACAGCAACGCGCTTTTGGTAATCTTCCTTCTGTTCGGATGGAAAATCCTTCGCTTTGACCCAACATACTCCGCCCCAATATTCTTGGTAAACATCCTTTTCTCTATTACCGCGACCAGGACGAACAACTACAACCTTAATTAAGGGTTCTCCATTTTTGTCGGTATAAATATACTCGTTAATTCCTGTGGGGCGCGCTTTCTTTGTTTGCTCTGGCGCGTAGTATGGCGTGCCGTCTTTATCGGTTTTGTTGGTTTTGATGTAGCCACTGGCTGGTTCTGCGCCGCGCTTGCAGACCGATAATTCTCCTACTTCATAACACCACTTGTTTGCATTGTTTTTCCCGCAGTGTGGGCAGGGGGAGGGATAAGTCAAGGTCGCTTTAACTGAACCAGGCCCATCGCTCAAATTTAAATTTTGCATAACGCCTTCAAGATTTTGTAGTTTTCTTGGGGCGAGCTTCAATCTCCTACTGGCGCAGGGTTTTACTTTACAAGTATTTCTGTACTACAACGGTACTAAAAATACTTGTAAAATAAATCTTAACTACATTTCTTTTAACCTTTTTCGGTGTAAGATAGATGTAGCGCGGTGGAGTTGGTAGTCTTTGAAAAGAACACCTACGGTTTTACCGACCAAAGTAAAATTTGCCGTTTCGTTCTGTTTGACCACTTTGCCCGCCCATTTTTGATTACTTTAATACAACGCATTGCCGCGTTGCTAGAATCTATTCTACAGCTAGCGCGGCATTTTTAACGAGCGGTAATGTATATTTTTGTTACAAAATGCTTGACTATATCTTTCCAAGCGTCTATGCAAAAAATAATTTCTTCAATTAAAAATTTTCACATCAAATAAACACGTATTTATTACTACTAAGTAACGATTGTAAGTAAGCGCACTCTTCATTGCTCGCTGGTTGGAGAATTATATATCAAGTTTACTCTTTTTGTGTTGCTAACAACAAAAAAGCGATTTTCATTAGTTCAAATAAATTTTGTTAGCTACAATTTGAATAAAATTTATTGTGTATCGATTATCGCCACTCCAACCAATGAGCAATACAGAAAAATTTACCCTGCGCGATTATCAACTGCAAGTCATTAAAGAAACCTATCAATACTTTCACAATGGAACCCGTTCGCTCTTAATTTATGCGCCGACTGGTGCTGGTAAAACAGCGATTGCCTGCAAACAGCAGTGGTGATTATACCCTTCAATCAATGCGCGGGGTTTGCACTCCAGAATTCAATCAAGAGGTAGTTACAAAATATTTAGAGTTATGCCCAACCAGAAAAGCCATTGCTTTTTGTAGTAGCGTTGCTCAAGCACAAGATTTAGCGGGTAAGTTCTCTTCAAAAGGTATACCTACAGCTTTCATTGTCGCAAATACTTCCGAATCCGAACGAGAGGAAATATTTTCTAAGTTTGCAAGTGGTGAAATTCAAATTATTACCTCGATGGGTGTCCTCTGCGAAGGCTTTAATGAGACAAGTATTGAAGCAGTAATACTTGCCCGTCCAACTCGGTCGCTGGCCTTGCTTGTACAAATGTGTGGTCGTGGGTTAAGACCGCACCCAGGGAAAATTGATTGTTGGTTTGTTGATTTTTGCGAAAATATCTCTCATTTGGGACATCCCACTGCTGAATACGAAATCTTTCTATGCCCATCATATAGAAAACCAATTGAAAACCAAGTTAAGGAATGTTTTCATTGTCATGCTTTGGTTCCACTAATAGCTAGAATATGTCCCCATTGTGGCAATGAGCTAGGTATGGAATCCGCGCTAGAACCTCAACCTAGCGAACTACCACCATTTGGCGAAATTCTTAACCCTAACCAGAAGAGACAGGCGAAACATTACCGCAAATCGATTAAACTAGCATTTATTGAGAAAAATAGCCGCGCGGAAGTTGAGCAAAAATTTCTTCAAAAATATAAATTTTCTCCACCTTCAGAGTGGGGACAATATTCAGTATTTAATCATACCTCAAAAGTAATGGGATATAATAAACAAATATATATACGCTATCTAATGCAGCAGTTGGAATCGGTTGCCAACATGGCATGGGTTATTAAAATGATGCAAATAGAATTCGGCTTAATAGAAAATGATATAGCTCTGAAAAAATGGTGGGAATTTTTCTTTGTTCCCTCACCCTTTGCTAACAAGTCAGAAATGGATGAAGCTTATCGGTATGTTGTTGACAGGTATCAATTTTCTACCTATGCAAAGGATATTTTGATGCAATTAAACCTTGGTTATGACGAAGGTTGTATCTTCTACCTCCAATTTAACGAGAGACTGCAAGCCAAAGTCAAAATACTTGAATCGGTCAAAGATAAACCACTGGCTTTAGCCGCAGCTTACCTTAGAGCTAGCCAAATTGAAAAGGTCTGGATTGATAGAAACGTATCCAAACCCCTTGGAAAAGCCATTGATAATGCGGTCGCAAACCACTGGGATAAAATTTCTGTATGAAGCGTTGTTCTTCCGGTACCTCTTTGATCCATTCCTCCTGTCGATTGTTTGATAAGAGCATTGAGTACTTTATTCTAGCTGCGTACCCACTTGGGCAATACCTTTCTTGGGTATTAGTATATTAGGTAGGGCGCACCAAGTTCAAATCCAACAAACTTCACGGAAAATTAGCAATTACAGCTTCAAACCTCATAAAGTAATTATAAAGTAGTCTTCACTCATTACGTGAATAGCAAAATTCTTACGAAACGAAATCAGGTAGAATTACTCGTGCAAAAAAGCAACCGCACATACTACAAATAGTTAAGTAAGTTAAAAGCTAATTGAACCCACAGCAAAGAGCATCTATCAGGTAAAAGAAAAATTATGAATCAACAATTAGCTGGTTTAAATCTTGATATCGTCGCAGCAACAAAAAAATCAGCAACATCAACCATCAATCTAGACTTCTTTAGCGGTGCAGGAATTATTGAAGGGGAAATCAAACTTGCATCTCAACCAGTTAATTCCAAAAACTTTTCACGCATAGAACTGTCAGAAAATATCGTCATAGTTGGAGAAGAAAACCGCGTTGTTTTCTCGGAAGCAATGGCAGGTAAAACCCCCGAAAATCTGAAAATTCCCGCGATGGCAAGCAAATACATCCAAATGCTTTCCAACCTCGAATACGAAGCAATTGGAGTTAACATTCGCGGGTTTCTATCATTCCCAGAAGACAAAGATGCAGCATCAAGATATATCGCATCAAACTTCCTGGTAAATGCATCCTGGCAAACCCTAGGTAAATCACCAGTACGTGCTTCTATCAATTTAGTATTCGATAGAGAACGTTCGCCATTCTATCTAAATATTGCCGAAGCTGCAATGCGTAAAGAAGAGGATGAAACCACTGTACCCATTGTCATGTTTAGCGGCAGTTTTAGCTACGTTCTTAAGGGAGAAAGTGCAGCAGAAAAAATTGCCTATATGCACGAAATTATCGCCAATTGGCAAACCGATTTTACTGCATTCAATGAAATTATCAACAACCACTTATTAGCACAAAATACAACAGATAGTTATCAAGAAATGCCGCAAATGTCAAGCTATCAAGAAATGCCACAGATTGAAGCCTATCAAGAAATGTCACAAACTGAAAGCGAAAGTGAAACTAACGAATTCGCTATGAATGGAGTTTCATAAACGAAGCTAGTCACTTACCAGTAAATAAATCTCCCCTAGAGGTCAAAGGCAAGATATCTTGAATGGTTCAGTCTATGGGGATTATAGCTCATACCCTTGCTTATTTCAGTTGAAGGATTAAACTTATTGCTTCTGAATCAATCAAACTCATAGCTATTAGCTAAAACTTTTCTACGGCTAATAGCTATCCTGACATTTAAAGAATCAGCTTTCATTGGATAGTGATAGCAAAAATCCAATGTTTGTAATTACTAGCAGCAACCAAACCTTCATTATAAAATACCCAGACTTAACCACAACTGAATAATCAAACGCAATAAATTTTCTCTAAAAAAAGATAAAAACATTTAATAACTTATTTTAAAGGGAACTCAAAATGGGGAACAAGGATGCATTTAACAACAACGATGGTGTATTTGGGAATTCGCTTATCGACGACGCAACCCTTGTCAAACCATTAACCGACAGTCCTTCCCCACTGAATATTACCCAATCTAAAGATAAAAACAGCGGCAATTATGACCCATTTGCATCCATCAACGACGATATCAAGTTAAAAAACTCTAAAACTGACCAAACTCCTGTAGTCAAACCCCTCGAACAACCATCAATATTCACACAACCGAACCTCCTCCCTGTTACCCAACCAATCACCCCCACCAACAAAAACACCGACACACTCACTGGAAACAAACAAAACACCCCATTATTAAGTGCAGCATCTACCGACCCCTTGACAGGAAGTACTAAATCAGCACTCCTGGCAGCTTCTAGCATAACTCCCCCAATCCCCAACTTTGCCATCCGCACCGAAAGTACAGTTAGATTCAACGGTGGTGGAGACTTAGACGGGAATCCCCTCGACCTCAACGACGATGCCCTGATATATGCCGCCAAAGGGTTTACAATCAACGGTAACATTACCCTACCCGTACAGCGCAACGCATCTGGAAATCCCATCCTCGATGCTAGCGGCAAACCCATCCTCATCAATAATGCCGTTGCCGTATCATCAGGTTACACCGTTGCCAACGGGCCAAGCAACCAATATGCAGGATTAATTCCACCCCCAGTAATCCCCCTACAAACAATAAACGTACCTGCATATGCAGACTTAAAACAACAAGAACTTAACCACAGAATTGCGGTCGGAACACCCACCGTTACCTTCAATATTTCCCAAAACCCGATTAAAAATGCCAATGATTGGAATGCTAAGTTTCCAAGTCCGGGTACAGCAAGTAATCCAACCTTAGTTAGAGTTATTGGTGGAGGATTGGAAATACCCAACGGTGTTACCATCAACAACTACGTCATCACCGTAGATAGCGGAGATATCACCTTTAAAGGCAACAATCACACCCTCAACAACGTGATGTTGGTTGCCAATAATGGTAGTATTGACATGGCACGAGCGCAAACACTCGATATTGCAGCATTTGCTTCTAATTCCATAACTATGGCAGGCAATGCGCGATTTGAAGGTAATACTACCATTGCCAACGGCAGCAACAGTGGTAGTATTACCTTCAACGGTGCAAGTAAGAACCTCAATTCGAGTAGTAAGATGCAGGTGGTGTCGCAAGGTAGCATTACATGGAGTGGTGCATCCGATACAAGGGGTACATTTATCAGTGCTGGAGATTTTACCTTCAACGGGAACTCCACCCTCTACGGTTCGATTAATGCTAAAGGTAATATTACCTTCAACGGACAAGCAACGGTAACTTATGCTGCCGATACCGCACCCGATTTTATTGCACCTGTAATTACTGCTTCTTTAGAACAAGATACCGGAGCAAACGGTACAACCAATACTGATAAAATAACTTTTGACCCCACCATTGTAGGTGCTGTCACCGATACAAGTTCAATTGCTGAATTCAAAGCTGGATTTGACTCAACTCCAACAGCCAATTTTGTTAATGTTCTCACACAAAAGAATGCTGACGGTAGTTTTAGATTAACGCGATCGCAACTAGAACAAATCAACGGTGGTACTCTTGCCGATGGTACCCATACCCTGAAATTACAAGCAAAAGATTCTTCAGGCAATACCACCAGCGTTTACGAATTTATCTTTACCCTAGATACAACTGAGGTTGCACCAAATAACCTCGATTTAACCGCAGCAACTGATAGCGGTAAAAGCGATACCGACAATATTACCAATAATACCACTCCTAGCATCACAGGCAACGCAAATGCTGGTGCATTGGTACAATTATCTAATTCGGGACAAGTTATTGCTTCTTCAACTGCTGACTCTACAGGCAAGTGGCAAATAACCAGCACTACTCTAACCAACGGTACATACAACCTGACTGCAACAGCAACCGACATCGCAGGTAACGTCAGCGCAGCATCGCAACCGCTTTCCATTAACATCGATACAGTTGCACCAATATCACCCACATTAAAATTAACCGCTGCAACCGATACAGGTGCAAGCAACAGCGACGGTATTACTAAGAATAATACTCCGATAATTGCCGGAACAGCCGAGGCAAATTCCACAGTTAAGTTATATAAAGATGGACAATTAGTTGGGACAACTAATGCATCTGTAAACGGTGAATGGCAAGTTCAGCTTGGAACTTTAGCTAACGGAAACTATATATTTACAGCAACTTCAACTGATACAGCAGGAAATATTAGCGCACCTTCGAGTCAATACACCGTTACCGTTGATACTCAAATTAATCCACCGAGTAACCTAGATTTAATTACTCCAAGCGATAGCGGTATTTCCAACGTTGATAATATTACCAAAGTTACCACACCTATAATTACAGGAAACGCTGATGCGAATACAACCGTCCAACTCTTCAATGCAGGACAAATAGTCGGACAAGCAACAACTGGAAGTGATGGAAAGTGGCAAATTACAACCAATAACCTTGCCAATGGTACATATAATTTGAACGCTCAAGCAACTGATATTGCAGGTAATGTTAGTACTTCTTCCCCACCACTACAAGTAATCATCGATTCTGCTTTACCACAAATTACCCTTACTACTCCCATCAATACCCAACCGTTGCAACAAAATGCGAAATTAACGGGTAATGTAGATGGTACGGGTAGTTCTGTTATCGCATTACAATATCGCTTCGATGAGAACGCTGAAATTGCTTTACCTTTTAGCTTCACCGGAGTATTCGACTCCAATATTGATTTTACAGGAATCAGCAACGGTTCCCATACCCTCAGCATTATCGCAACCGATACCGCAGGTAATATCAAGACGACTCAATATAACGTTACAGTCGCATTAGATAATCAAGCACCTGTAATTACAGCTTCTCTACAACGCGATACTGCAACAGGTGGTGTAACCAATCAGGATAAAATAACATTTGACCCAACTATTACGGGTACTGTTATTGATGCAAGCGATGTTGTTGAATTCAAAGCGGGATTAAACAATGCTCAAGTAGCTAACTTTGTTGATGTTCTACCTTATCGCAACAGTAACGGCAGTTTCACCTTTGACCGCACTTTATTAAATACAATTTCCGGTGGAGGGAATGTTCTTCCAGATGGTCAGCATACATTAAAATTGGTAGCCGAAGACAAATACGGAAACGTTTCCGTTAATTATGAATTTACTTTTACGCTAGACACCACCACACCAACACCAATACTCAACTTAGTCGAAACCAGCGACACGGGAATTAGTCAAAGCGATCGCATTACCAACGATAATACTCCGACAATTACAGGTAACGGTGAAGTTGGTGCAATTATACAACTGTTCAATGATACACAAGTTGTTGGACAAACTACCGTTGATACTTCGGGAATCTGGCAAATTACCACATCCGAGTTAACCGACGGTGTAAAATCATTGAGTGCCATCGCATCTGATATCGCAGGAAATACCATTACCTCTACATCAATCGGTATTACTGTCGATACTCTGTTACCTCAATTAATCTTAACAACACCCCTCGAATCATCTCCCCTACAACTGGGAGCTAAATTAACTGGTAATATCAATAGTACGGGAAGTCCCCTAACTGCATTTTCCTATCGCTTCAATTCAGGAACAGAAATACCCGTTAATTTCAATGCAGCAGGTACATTTGACCAAAATCTCGACTTTACTGGACTTGGTAACGGGAATCATACCCTGACAATTACTGCAACCGATACCGCTGGTAATATCCTGACTTCACAGTACAACGTTATCGTCAATCTCGATATTGCTGCACCAGTAATTATGGCAGCATTGGTAAGAGATACCGCAGCTAACGTTACAACCAATCTCGATAAAATCACCTTTGACCCAAGTATTGTTGGTAGCGTTGTCGATGCAAGTCAGGTCGCAGAGTTTAAAGCTGGATTTGATAATACTCCCGTTGCTAATTTTATCAACGTTCTGCCACAACGTAATGCCGACGGTACATTTAGTTTGACTCGTACCCAATTAGAAACTATCTATGGGGGAACACTTCCAGATGGTATTCGGACTTTAAGATTGATTGCAAAAGATGCAGAAGGAAATCAGTCTGATATATATAGCTTTAGTTTTACCTTAGATACCAACGTTGCCCAACCTACTTTCAATCTTGATGCAACTTCAGATTCGGATATTATTGGCGATCGCAAAACCAAATTCAATACAGTCACGCTAACTGGATTAACCGAACCAGGCGCAACCCTAATTTTAGAACAAACAGGTGCTAACGGTGCAACTTCTCCAGTCCTTGGGCAAAATGGGACACCATTAACGGTAACTGCGGACAACACCGGAAAATACAGCTTCACCAATGTTGAATTAACTGGTGGCAATAATACCTTCACCGTTCTTGCTACCGATATCGCAGGCAATACAAGCAGCTTCTCCACAATAATTTACTGCTTTAGTACACCCACCGCAATCAACCTGACTTACAATACCGTTGCAGAAAATAGCGATGTTGGTACGGTAATTGGGGAATTAAGCAGTATCGACCCTGACATTGGGGATGCCCATACGTATACCCTAATTGATACTGCGGGTGGACGATTCAAGATTGTCGATAACAAACTCCAAGTCGCAAACGGTACATTACTCGACTTTGAAACAAATACTCAATACAAAATTATAGTTCAGAGTACTGATGCCAATGGTTTAAGTAAGACTCAAGAATTGACTATTGGTGTTACCAACGTTAATGAAGCACCTAGTTTTAGCAGCACTCCCATCAATACTGTTGATGGTAGAACTTACACTTACAATATCATTACCACCGACCCGGATGTAAGCGATACTCGTAATATAAGCGCAATAAATCTTCCTAGTTGGTTAACCCTAATTAATAACGGTAATGGTACTGCCGCATTAACGGGTAATTCTACCAATATTCTATCCGATAGCAACATTAACCTAACAGTTACAGATGCAAGCGGTTTAACTGCAACCCAAGGGTTTACAATCACTCCTAATAACCGATTAGTAGAAGGAAGTAACTTTAATACCACCCAGAACTTCAATATCTCTATTCCCACAACACCTTCGATTCTTAGCTTCAAGATAGACACCAACTTTGACTCAAGCGATACAAAGTCCATTAACGATGCGTTTGAAGTTGCATTAGTTGATGCAAACGGTAATTCACTTGTTCATACAATTAAATCTCTTCGAGATGCGTTCTTTAACTTAACTGAAGGGGAAAATGCTGTAACGGGTGCGGGTGTAACTTACGACAGCACAACTCAAACCGTTAAATTAAATTTAACTGGTGCTTCTTCAGGGTTAGCTACATTAATCTTCCGGTTAGTCAACAATGACAGCGACCGTACTACCAGCGTTAGTATCGCAGATTTTGCTATTACCAGGGCACCACTAGGTACGGTGGCACCCACTCAAACCACATTTACACCGTCCCTTCAACCAAGTACGGCACCTAATTTCAACCTTCTTACTGACGTATCGAATAGCTTTACACCCTTATACCATCGCACTAGCTTTAATGAAGATACTAAGACATTGTATGCAGATATCGCGATTCGCAACAATGGCAGCTATAGCGTTGATGCACCTTTGTTGGTAGCAGTTCAAAATATTACCGATCCAAGTGTAGTATTACTCAATCTAGATGGTGTTACACCCGATGGCATTCCATACTATAACTTTACCAACTTAGTCGTGGGTGACAAGTTGAATCCGAATCAATCAACTGGGGAACGCAGTTTGGTGTTCTATAACAAGAACGGTGTACAGTTTAAATATGACTTGGTAGTACTAGCGCAACTTAACCAAAAGCCAGCAATTGATACTAAACCCGTAATTGAAATTATTGGTGGACAACAGTACCGTTACGATGTTAATGCTACTGACCCGAACGAAGATATTCTTACCTACAAACTGCTAACTTCTCCCGACGGCATGAGCATCGACTCTAGAACAGGATTAATTAGCTGGGATACTCAAGCAAGTAATAAAGGCAACCATGCAGTTGCAGTAGAGGTAAACGATGGTCGTGGTGAGGTAATGCTTCAAGACTACACCCTATCAGTAATTGACGCACCATTCAATCGCCCGCCTATTTTTGTCACAACGCCAAAAGTTGATGCGAAAATTAATACCCAATACACGTATACTGCCCGTGCGACCGATGCTGATAACGATAGCCTGACTTATAGCTTGGTGGATGCGCCAACGGGGATGACAATTAATATTGGTACGGGACAAATTGACTGGAAGCCGACTGTAGCAGCAATAGATAATGTGCCTGTTACAGTTAGGGTTGCAGATGGTCGAGGTGGTGTGGCTGACCAAAGCTTCAAGATTAACATTCAGCCAGAACCAGGGAATCACGCACCAATTATTATCAGCGACCCAATTACCAAAGTTTATAATCCTACTTCACAGTATGACGGAGTTGTTTTTGGGCTAAAATCCCAAGCTCCAGGAGGCACTGTACTATCTATTCCACCGACTAAACTCTTCTCATTTGACCTAAATGGCTCGAACTTCCAAGACCTTGGGGCTGTAACAATAAACGGGGAGCTTATTGATGCAGATGGACTTGCCCTAAGTGAAAAGTACGGACTATTAGGATTTGCACTTAGCGGTAATAACTCCACATTAATTTCCATCAACCCCAATACAGCTGTTGCGACCGTATTGGGTATACCTCTTGTTGGTAGACACATTCGAGGTGCTGTTTTTGATTTAGATGATAACCTCTGGGTTATCGATGCTGCAAGCACTGCACTGCTAATGCTTAATCCGAATAATGGGTCTGTTTTGAAATCTGTATCCTTAACTTCTTCGGGACAGCCTTTCATTATGTACGACGAAGGTACAGATATTGCAATAGACGGTGAGGGCAAGTTTTACCTAACTGCTTATTCTGGGGAAGTAAATGGTTCTATTATTTACACCCTAAACGCATCAACAGGAGCATTGACCGAAGTCGCACTAGACCCGTGGCAATACTTAGAAGGAATAACCTTTGCGTCAGCAGACAACAACAACCGTCTTTTTAGTTACGAAGCTAACTATTCCGATGACATTTACTCCTATGACATAAATGCAAATTATCAGAGAACTGTCATTTTCCCCGATATCATCTCCCAATTTAATTCTGGAGGTGGTGACTTAGCAGCGATAGTTCGGAAACCTAGATATTCCTACTCCGTAAAAGCTGTTGACCCAGATAATGATTCCCTGACCTACAAGCTAGTGAACACGCCCTATGGAATGGAGATTGACTCTATTACGGGCAAAGTAACTTGGGCAAACCCAGTTGTAAGTGCGATGCCCTATGATGTGGCGGTACAGGTTATTGATGGTCGCGGTGGAGTCGATACTCAGAGTTTCAAGCTCGATGTGAGTGATGTTGCAACATCGCAAATTGCAGGGAAAGTGTACGTAGATGACGGTCAACCCTTAAATCGGCTTGTTTACTTCAACGATTTTGAAGACCCAAGTCGTTCTAATAACGAATGGTCAAATCCACTTCGTGATGTAACACCAATCGGAAATCGGCATTTCTTAGGTCGGTACGGTGGTTCCTTTTACAATGAGAGCTTAAGACAGACTAGGCTTACGCTTGACAACTTATCGAATCATGAAACGGTTACCGTATCATTCAAACTCTATGTCAATGATTCTTGGAATGGTAGCTTAGGCTATTTCGCGCCCGATACTTGGAAGTTGAACGTCGTCGGCGGTTCGACTCTGCTATATACTACCTTTGGCAGTGGTTATCCGAATGGGCTACCTCAAGCATATCCAAATAACTATAATCCCAATAACCCTAATGCTAACTTAAATCCATCTGGTACAGGAGCGGTTGAAACCAACACTCTTGGATACTACTTAAAAGACCCGTGGGGAGATGCGGTTTATAACCTGTCGTTTACCTTTGAACATGATAGTAGCAGCCTCGCTTTAGATTTTATTGGCGGTACTGATGAGTCGATTAATAACGAAAGTTGGGGACTCGACGATGTTGAAATTAGTGTCGGTCGTAAACCTGAAGGTCTGACAAATTGGTCTGTTTATTTAGACAACAACAATAATAACCAACGCGACCTCAATGAAATATCTACCTTAACCGATGATAAAGGTAATTATTCGTTTATTGTTGCACCTGGTAATCACATTGTTGCAACTGAACTGCAAACTGGATGGACTCAAGTTCAACCAGCTAACAGCAACTATCAAGTCACGGTTAACAACAACCAGGCTATTACCAATTTGAATTTTGGTAATAGAAGCGGGGTAACAGGTCAAGTAGCACCCACCTTCCTCAATATGCCTCCTTTGAAAGCAATGGTGGGGCAGAAATACAGCTATCGTGCTGCGGCAACAGACTTAAATGGAGATATCCTATCCTATGACCTTGTGGTAAAACCAGATGGTATGGTAGCCGATTCAAAAACTGGTTTGGTTAACTGGCAACCAACCGCTGGGCAAGTTGGAACGCAAAATGTAGTTCTGCGCGTCCGCGATCATTTGGGTTACGTTGATTTACAGGCGTTTGAAATCAAAGTTGCACCGTTTAATTCCGCACCCCAATTTACGAATGATTTTCGCTTTAGCAGTTACGGAGATATTAAAGCTCAAGTTAACGTGCCTGTTGAGTATAAATTCAACGCAGTCGATGCGGATGGCGACCCAATTACCTACAGTTTAAAACAAGCTCAAATTGGCAGTAATGTATCGATTGACCCCGAAACGGGAGTTTTGACCTGGATACCAACAATGACGGGCAATCAACCTTTTATCATCACAGCGAGCGATGGCAAGGGAGGCATCACCGATTCACCGTTCGATATTCAAGTGGTTGCATCCGGAGCCAACGACAAACCAACTATCACATCGAATCCTCGTACCAAACTGGCGTTAGGTCAAACCTACTTATATGTAGTTCAAGCATCTGACCCCAACAACGATGCCCTCACCTACACCCTGGACTTGGCCCCAATTGGGATGACTGTTAACAAGCAGGGCGTAGTATCCTGGACTCCTGGCTCCAATCAGCTGGGTAAAAATTCTGTCACGATTCAAGTCAGCGATGGACGCGGTGGCATTGTTAAACAAAGCTTTGATATTAACGTTGTCAGCACTACAACAACAACTAACTCCGCACCGTCGATTACTTCTGCTCCCAACCTAATTACTAATGTCGGACGGGAGTATCAGTATAACCTCATAGGTACTGACCCAGATAACGACTTATTACTATGGAGTTTCGATGCGGCGCCCACAGGCATGGTAATCGATGCAACAACAGGCGCCTTACGTTTTTCTGCTCGTACAGACCAAATCGGAGAACACACAGTTGCAATACGCCTGCTCGATGCCTATGGTGTCTATAATGTTCAAGAATTTACCCTCACAGTTAACGGCGTCAACATTGCACCTACTATCATCTCTACACCGATTACTCGTGCTGCACAGAATCAACAATATACATATGAGGTGGTTGCAACTGACCCAGAAAACGATGCTATCACTTATAGCCTAGATTCAGTATCCCGTAACAAGGGTATTACCATTGATAACAATGGAATTATTAAATGGACTCCTGGGGCAAATCAAATTGGTTCCCATGCGGTTACAGCTACAGTTAGCGATAATCTTGGAGCTAGCAATACTCAAATCTACACTATTGAGGTGGGTACGACAGCAATAAATAATGCCCCCACTATTACTTCTACTCCAAAGTTTGTTGCATCGGTTGGCAGTCCTTATCAGTATCAAGTTGTTGCAACTGACCCAGATACTTTTGATACTTTAACTTATCAAATATTATCCAAACCATCGGGTGTCGATATCCAAATTAACCCCACCACTGGGTTATTAACTTGGGCAAGTCCAACTTCTGGACAATATCAAATCGTTGTGGGTGCGGTTGATAGCGCAGGACTAGGTGCTGCCCAACGATTTACCCTAACTGCACGCAGTAATAATGCTCCATTAATTAATTCGACTGCTGTGACAAGTGCGACTCCTGGTGCTGCGTATAGTTATGATGTCAAGGCAGTTGATGCAGATGGCGATCGCCTGATTTACACCCTCGACCAATTATCCAGCGATAAGGGAATAACTGTTGATGCATTGGGTAGGTTGCGATGGAATCCAACTACCACTAATGTTGGTAATAATCCGATTAATGTAACGGTAAATGATGGTAATGGTGGTATCGCAACTCAAACGATTAATCTAAATGTCACAGGAGATACTGAAGCACCGAAAGTCCGATTAATTGCGCTGAATAATACAGCCAACTTGGGTGATGATATTACGTTCCAAGCAAGAGCTACCGACAATGTTAAAGTAGCCAGTTTGCAGTTAACTGTTGATGGTACACCAGTTGTACTTGATGCGAACGGTATTGTCACAGTTAAGGCCTCACGCAGTGGAACAATAAGGGCTATAGCGGAAGCTACTGATACTAGTGGTAACACCAAACAAGAAACCTTTGATGTGTTGGTTATTGACCCAACTGATGTTACCGCACCAACTGTTAGCTTTCAACTCGAAGGTATTAATGATGGTGAATTTGTCAAGGCCTTAACTTCAATTCGTGCAACTATTACTGATGATGGTCAGTTAGATTATTACAGATTGTTGGTGGCACCAGTTGATGGTGGGGAATTTAAGGAATTATGGCGTAATGACAATCCAAATACTATCAATAATGGGTTGTTGGTTGAAAAGTTTGACCCGTCACTTTTGCAGAATGACTCGTATGTTGTGCGGTTGGAGGTAGCTGATAATGGTGGTAAGATTTCTTACTCTGAGCAAACTGTTGATGTTGCTGGTGAGTTGAAACTGGGTAACTTTAGGTTAAGCTTTACTGACCTAACTGTACCTGTAACTGGCATACCGATTAGCCTAACTCGTACTTACGATACTTTGACATCCAATACTCGTGATGACTTTGGTTATGGTTGGAGGATGGAGTTTCGGGATACTGATTTACGTACGAGCGTTGGTAAGCCGAGTGAAGAGGAGCAACTTCTCGGCATACAGAAAGCTTTCAAAGATGGGACTAAGGTATATATTACCCTACCTGGTGGGAAGAGAGAGGCATTTACCTTCAAACCGAAGATGGTTGAACAGGTTGATGGTGACTCTTTACTCTACTTCGCTAAGTATTTCTATAAGCCAGAATTTGTTGCTGATAAAGGCTCTACTAGTACGCTTACGGTTGAGAATGGGTTTATTAGCAAACGTTTAGATGGGAATGAGTATTTCGGTTTCCAAGGGAACGCATATAACCCGGCAGACTCATTATTTGGTGGTAAGTATACCTTAACTACCAAGGAAGGGATTAAGTATGAAATTGATGCTCTGACGGGTGATTTGCTGACGGTTACTGATAATAACGGGAATAAGCTAACTTATACGGATGATGCGATTACGAGTTCTACTGGCCAGAAAGTTACTTTTGAGAGGGATGCGGAAGGTAGAATTACCAGTGTTAAAGACCCGTTGGGTGAGTTGGTTCGGTATGAGTATGATGCGTCGGGGGATTTGGTTAGTGTTAGCGATCGCGAAAATAATACCACGCGGATGGAGTATAACCAAGAGCGTGAGCACTACCTCGATAAGATTATTGACCCATTGGGTAGAACTGGGGTAAGGAATGAGTATGGTGACGACGGTCGGTTGAAGGAACTTGTGGATGTTAATGGTCAGAAGGTGGAGATGACCTATGACCCGAATAATTCCAGGCAGACTGTACTAGACCAACTCGGTCATGCTACTACTTATGAGTATGATGCTCGTGGCAATATTCTCACTGAGATTGACGCTGAAGGGCAAATGATCAAGCGTAAGTACGATGATAACAACTATGTTTTGGAAGAAACTGTAATTTCAGACCGCTCTGGTCTAAATGGTTTTACCACTAAGTATACTTACGACAGTCAAGGCAATCAGCTAACTCAAGAAGATGCATTAGGTAACATCACACGCTACACATACGGCGATAAGAGCCGCTTGTTGACGGAGACTGATGCCTTGGGTCGCACGACCACTAATACCTACAGCAAAAGTGGTAATTTACGTTCAAGTACTGATGCTCTTGGTCACACCACTAGTTATGACTACGACCTCAGAGGTGAACTCCGGTCTGTTAAAGATGCTAACGGTAAAGTCACGGCATTTGATTACGATGATAATGGCAATGTTACTAGCGTTACAGATGCGTTGAGTAATGTTACGACTTATACTTACAACGCCAACGGTGACAAGCTGACTGAAACTCGTCAAATGACTCTCACCAATGGTCAGGTACGAGAGTTGTTGACAACGTGGACGTATGATGACAACGGTCGAATGAAAACGATGACCGATGCGGAAAATCATACTACTACTTATGAATATGACAAATTAGGTCATCAAACTGCGGTTATTGATGCACTTCAGCAGCGGACTGAGTATAAATACGACGACAAAGGCCAGTTGGTTGGAACCATCTACGCAGACAATACCCCTGATAATCCTAATGACAACCCGCGAGAAATCAGCCGCTACGATGAAGCTGGGCGTATAATTTCAACGATTGATAAAGCTGGACGGGAAACGCGCTTTGTTTATGACAAAGTAGGTCGCTTAAGATACACTGTTCTTCCAGATAGTACACCAGATAATCCAAATATCTCCCCGGAACTATGGGACAATCCCAAGACGGAAACTGTCTATTACGACGATGGCTTAGTTAAAGCGCAGATTGATGAGCGCGGCAATCGAACAGAGGTTCGCTACGATGCTGATGGTCGGCAAACTGAGATAATTTATGCCGATAACACACCCAATACACTGGATGATAATCCCAGAACTACTTATAAATACGATCAAGTAGGGCAACAGCTTTCCCAAACTGATGCGCTCAACCATACCACTACATATAAGTATGATGATTTAGGGCGGTTAACAAAAACCGAGTTTAACGACAAGACATACACTACCAGTGAATACGATAACCTGGGTCGGCGCATTGCAATGACTGACCAAAACAGCAAGCGCACTGAATATCGCTACGATGCGTTGGGTCGCTTGACCGGGGTGAAAAATGCGCTTCAGGATTGGACTGAGTATGGGTACAACGAAGTTGGTAATTTGATTTGGATAGAAGATGCTAACGACCACCGTACCAGCTATGAATATGACAGAGTTGGTCGCCGGACTGCTACGATTTTACCACTTGATCAGCGTTCTGATACTGTTTATGATGCTGTCGGCAACTTGAAAACATACACAGACTTTAACCGCAACATTACTACTTACAATTATGACTCAATGAACTGGATGACTTCTAAGCAGTTCCAGGATGGATCGAAGGTTAGTTATGCATATACACAAGTTGGTTTGCAAGATATCGTCACATTTATTGACGTTTCCGGTCAAACGACTGCAACTTATGATTATGATTATGACGTGCGCGATCGCTTGACAAAACGTACTGACCCGGATGGACGCAAGATTGAGTACACCTATGATGTAGCAAGCAATCGTACTTCTGTTACTACCGCATCTGGCACAGTAAACTACACCTTTGATGTTCGTAACCGTCTTGACCAAGTAATTGAGAATTCTGTTGTTACGGCAGATTCTGATTACGATGCAGTCAGTAACTTGGTACGTACTACCTTTGCTAATGGCACGCAAGAAATTCGCTCTTATGATGAGCTCAATCGATTGAAGTATTTGGAAAATCATAAGGGTGACACCATTCTCTCTAGCTACAGTTATACCCTGGACAAAGTAGGCAACCGCACCAAGGTTGTTGAACGTGATGGTCGTACTGTTGATTACACTTATGATGACCTGTATCGATTGATGGAAGAGAAAATTACCGATGCAGTTAATGGAAATCGATTGTACGGTTATACCTACGATAAGGTAGGCAACCGCAAGACCAAGAGTGAAGCTGTCAACGGTGCGACAACGGTTACAGATTATGTCTATGATGCCAATGACCGATTATTAGATGAGACTGTTAATCAACAAATCGTTGCAAATTATACCTACGATCATAATGGCAACACTTTAACAAAGACCGAAAATGGCATTACAACTGAATACACTTGGGATTATGAAAATCGTTTGATTGCGGCAATAGTGAAGGATGCTAACGGTGCAATCCAACAAGCGATGCAGTATCGGTACAACGACAGAGGTATTCGAGTTGCAGCAACGGTTAATGGTGTTGAAACGCGGTATTTGGTTGATGAGGTGCAGCCGTATGCACAGGTGTTGGAGGAGTATTCTCCCAATGGTATGGTGTTGGTTGAGTATGTGTATGGCAATGATTTGATTGCTCAGGAGAAGGCTAGCGATCGCACTTTCTACCACGTTGATGGGTTGGGTAGTACGCGGATACTGACCGATGCTCAGGGTAGTGTTGTTACTACGTATAATTATGATGCGTTTGGGAAACTGCTGAATTCAACAGGTGGTGTAGAGAATAAATACCTGTTTGCTGGAGAGCAGTATGACCAGAACCTTGGTGATTACTACTTAAGGCAACGATATTACGACACTAATTCGGGGAGATTTACAAGAAGAGATACTTATGAAGGCAGGCTGAGTGAGCCAATGACGTTGCATAAGTATTTCTATGGCAACCTCAACCCAGTCAACTTTATTGATCCTAGTGGGCTTTCATTTACAGCTTCAGAGCAGGCTCTCGCTTTCTCTATAGAAACACGTTTGGCAGTGACCGCTTATGTAATAGTGACAAAATCCTATCACCCAGAACAGCTTAGGGGATTTGGCGAAGATGAACGACCGAGGACTATACTAGATGGACTGCTCACCTGGAGAAATACATGGGCTCCAGAAACTTTAGGTGGATTTAGCAAGGATTCACAACCTACAGTTAGTAATCATACAGGTCACTCAAGTCGTGGCATAAATGACTTAGTTAGATATATTTTTGCAATTAGTGATCCTTTTGAGCTAGCTAATGACATTGCGTATGGACATGCTTGGAATCCAGCCAGAAACTTAGAGTGGGCCCAGTTAGGTATAAATAATCAACAACAACTTGCAGATCGTATCTACGATATCATGATATTTTACGAACAAAAGAAGGTAGATGGTGATAAAACTATTTACCTTGGGCCAGACGGTACAATTGTTGTTGATAACCCAAGAGATCCCGATGGAGGTACAGCTTTTAATCCCAACATACAGCAAGAAAATTCTACGGCATCAAGAGAGTACTTTGATAGACAACCGGGTAGGTTAGAAGACTAACCTTTTTACAAACTAATTGATAAGGATAATTTTGTATGAAAGTGACAAAGCAAACAAATCAAAAAGTTGAAATTCAATTATCAATTCAAGAATTAAAAGTACTAACCAATGCTTTTAGTGAAGTCAAAAATGTTCTATGTGAATCTGAGTTTGAAACAAGAGTTGGTGTCTCTACTAGACAAACTCAAGATTTTTTAGAATCTATTACTAGAAAGATTGATCCACCAAATAAAAGTTTGATAAATATTAGCTGCTCAGTGGATGAAATTACTCTATTAAATAATCTTCTCAACGAAGTATGTTATGGTATCAAAATCCATGATTTTGAAAACAAAGTAGCAATGTCTGAAAAAGAAGTTAAAGAGTTTTTAAAATCTGTAAATAAAACAATGAACGAAATGAAAGTAATTTCAGAAGATAAACAAACTTCATACACACCGCCTCAGTGTATTTTTCCAACTTCAGATAATAATTGTTGCCTAGAAGCGGATGGATACATGATTACTTTTTATTTTAAAAAACTTGTTTCTATTAAAAACAGTGTTGGGATGTTTATCGTTTTAAACTTTGCCTCATCTGATTTTATTCAATTTGTTATAAGTTCTGTACCAAAAACAATTTCTTTTGAAGATTTAAGTAATTTCATAAAAGAAATTGATCAATATACTGCATTGAATGAACAAGATATTAAAGATTCAGCAATTCCTGTTCAAATTTTTAAGAGTAGTATTTTTCAAATTCAGGTTATAGAAAGAGGTGTTACCTCAAATAGTGAGGAATATCTCAATCTTAACTTTATGCTTAGTTCGGCTCAAACTAGAGGTAATATTGTACAACCTTTCATAGGTGTTCAAGGAGCGGTAACGCTAACTAATCTTCGCACATTCATATTATCAATGCGAGAAGTACTGATTGATTTGTCGAAATAAACTAAATTGGAGAGAAATTTTTCCCAGGTAAAATTAGAGATAAGTAGGTAGGCACGAAAAAACCAAACTATGTAAAGATAAGTAAATACGGAGAATGCATCTACCGAGGTGATATCATGTCCGGCAAATCACTTACGATTAAACCCCGATTTGAATCCACCAATGAAAACCAGTTAACCCTTGAATAAAATCTTGCATTTTTAGCAAAGATTGGCATCTCTGAAATAAAACTTCC
>JAESGD010000095.1_pt1 | contig 61209 bp, 53 predicted proteins | sample 9269581 | NCBI WGS metagenome assembly JAESGD01 (sample SAMN14515903, study PRJNA621661) | algae metagenome | isolation source: Cyanomargarita calcarea GSE-NOS-MK-12-04C and co-occurring heterotrophs from... | place: USA: Grand Staircase Escalante National Monument, Utah | collected 2007-12-30 | reverse complement strand
CTTACTGGGTAGACGGACTTTGACATCCGTAGCGAAAATTAAATTGTGGATTGGTTCCTCAAAAAACCAGTTTCTAAATTAGTTTTGTCAGCAGAATCTCAGTGTCTTTAGACCTGAGAGTGTCAACACTCGTCTACACGTCCGCTACACCCGTGACAAATTTCCTGAAGACTTGATGTTTCAGGATACTTCCAACCGGGAAAACTTCCAAGGACGTTATGTTTTGCAACATCCCTTTACAGGTGAAGCCAAGTGTTCCGCAGCTAGACAATACAAGCAGTCTTTAAACAGACGTTTTGAAAACGAAGCTCAAACCCTTGCCAAATTAACCAATTGGAATGTCCAAGAAATTCGTCAAAAAATGAAACTCAAAGGTCAAGTGACGACTTCTTGGTGGCTTCGGGTGCTTTCCTGGGTGGGATTATCTTAATCGCGGATCTGACAGCGATTTCCAATAGAATGGCACTAAGCCCTCACCCTGGAAGGGTGGGGCTACACCAACAAAGCCCACCTGCGTGGGCTAAAGAGATTTTAGCCCACGTAGGTGGGCTTGGCCCGTATAGCCCCACCCTTCTAGGGTGAGGGGCTTTGAGGGACAAATTAAGGTTTTTTCAACTTGTGTGTACACGGTAGCCTTGCTTAGGGGAGGTTTGGAGGGGTAAAAATTATATGTAGCTTGCCCTTCGGGCAAGCTTCGCTAACACAGCAAATTGGTATAAGTGAGGCTATTTTTTAGCCCTGCTTGCCAAGCTTTATAGTTTGAAAACATTGGAATTACTGTCGGAATTCATGACTGCATAGTTAGCTTTATTGGAGAAATTAAATGAGCCGTCAACCTTTACTAGACCCAAATCGTTCCTATACTTTTAATAATTACTTTGAGTTAGGGTTTGCAGTTGACGATTTAGTAGCTGAATTTGGTTATTCATTCGAGCGTAAATTTCTAAATTTGCCGCAATATTCCGGCAAATTAGACCGAATCCCCGACCTGAAACAGCGGATTGAAGAAGTATTGCCGTATGTAGATTTAGAGAACGAAGCTACACGCAGAGAAATACTAATTGCACCGATTATCACTGATTTAATCCACTATTCCCGCGCTAAATTACGAATAGAATACAGTATTAAAGTTGATAATCGACTTCAAGGTAATTTGGATTATTACCTGCGCTCCAAAACTAATTTAATTGTCATTGAAGCCAAGCAAGCTGATATAAACAAGGGATTTACACAACTTACGACTGAAATGATAGCTCTCGATAAATGGACTGATTCTACTCAAACTGAAATATTGGGAGCAGTGACGACAGGTAATGTTTGGCAATTTGGTATACTATACCGACAGACACAAATTATTGAACAAGCAATTAACCTTTACCGAGTGACTGAAGAGTTGGAAGTCGTGGTCAGAATTTTGCTGGCTGCATTGATGAATTAACGCGAATTAACAGCACAAGAGTCAGGGAGGAAAAAGGTTGAAATTGTGCGGTTTATGTTGGATGAAGCCCTTAAGGATGTAGAACAGTAATGCATTCACGAAGAAAGAAGGAAGAAGTACCCACATGAGCACTCATGTGCGATTGAAACAAGGACACTGTTTTTCTTCTCTGCGAGACACTACGTGAACGCGCTACAAAGGACTCGAAAAACATCTTTTTTTTTACTGAAGCTTTCAACTTACGAACGCGCATTTTTATTAGCTATTCCTTCTTCCAACTTCGGTCCTTACTTCAACATCATTTGTAATATTGAGGAAATAAGTAATATCTAGGATTGTCTAGGTTTTACTAGCAGAAGCCATCGCCTACAATTTGTTTGTAGAGTTGGGCAACTGTTCGGTTTTCACCTACCAAGCTACCCAACCCAGCTTTATTTTCGGATATCGTCACCGACATCACAGGGACAAGCATGGACTCTTCTTCGACACTCCCGACGAATTCCCATTCGCCAGCTCTGGTACAGAAGAGCGCTCGCCGCAGCGCACACAACCCGAAAACCAATATTGTTGTTGTTGTCGGGCGTGTTGTTGTTGTTGTTGCGATACGCAGAACGACAGTTTTCAGGATTGTTGTTCCAGGAACCACCGCGCAGCAGTCGGATTGGCTTGCCCCTTCTCTACCCCCTCGTCCAAGCGAGTGAGGCAAATATCTGTTGGCGTAGTTGCCAAGTGTCCCCATGCTCTAGATGAGCAAACCAACTCTGGATTGATTGGGACACTTTATCTAAACTAATATTACCTTGAACGTAGTCACTTTGCATCTTTCTCAGTCTGCGTCTTGCTCTGTGCAAGTTTTCTGTGCGTACTCTGATACGGTTTGGTAAAATACAAAAACCCAAAAAATTAGCACTGTGCTTTGTTTGAAATAATTGACTCTTGACCGGATGAATTTTGAGCCTTAATCCTGCTAAGTATTCCTCTATAGCGTACCTAGCATCAACTAAAAATTCTTTATCATCCGAAAATAAGGCAAAGTCATCAACATAGCGAAGATATTTCCGAGCTTTTAGTTGTTCTTTAACAAAATGGTCTAAACTATTGAGATAGACATTCGCTAAAAACTGGCTGGTGAGATTACCAATTGGTAGACCTCGCCGTCTTTGCAGGGGTGTTAATAAATCATCTCCCTCGAAATAATTAACTACTTGTAATTGTTCATTGCTATTATCGATAATGGTATCTATTAGCCAAAGTGTGTCCGGGCATTTTATTTTCCGCCGCAGCAAATTCTTAAGAATTTCATGGTCAATATTAGGAAAATATTTCTGAATGTCGCACTGAAGTACATAGCGACTAGAACGAGCAAAGGTGATAAAGCGACGCAAAGCGCGATGAGTACCAAAACCCACTCGATTTGCATAGGAATCGCTGATAAATGTTGGTTCTATAATAGGAACAATTACGTTACATAAAGCATGATGTACCACTCTATCCCGATAGGGTGCTGCGGAAATCATCCGATTTTTTGGTTCTTTGAGGTAAAATGTTCTGTATGCACCGGGTTGATAAGTTTTGCTAGCTAATTCTGTTTGTAATCTCAATAATTCTCTTTCTAAGTTGTAATTAAAAGCTAAGACATTTTCCCGAAACCGCTTACCACGTTCAGCTTTTTTAGCTGCTGTCAATATGTTTTCAAATTTAATAATTTCAGGATAAAGATTACCGGAGCGTTTCATAATATTGAAATTTAAATTTAAAGATTTGAGGTTTTGGATTGTTGCCGTTTGTTCTGCTGTTTAATCCACCCACCTAAATCTACACCAATTTCGTTAATTAATTTTCCTGCATATTCGTAGCGATGCACTGCAATTACCTGAAATTCAAATAGTAGGCGTGTTTGATATCTTAGAATGTCTAATTTGCTGTTTATTGATTCTAGTTGTGCCAGTTTTTCCTGAGCGTAACGAGCAATAATTAAATTTGACAATAAATCATACAATTCATTTATCATCCTGTCTCCTAAGGTGAATTTATGAGACTTAGGCAGGCGATTCAGAATTGGGACATACCATTTAATCAAATCATAAGTTTTTTGAATAATCGGCAATTCTTCCATTTATTTTTTGCTCAGAATTGTGGCGTTGCTGAATTGAGGTATGAATTGCCCTCACCCCCAGCCCCTCTCCCCAAGGGAGAGGGGAGTCAGAATTCTTGTCCCCTCTCCCTTGGGGAGAGGGCTAGGGTGAGGGAAAATTTAGCAATTCATACCCGGATTCAGCAACGCCAGAATTGTTGGTTCTACCCCTTCCCTTATGTTACGGCATTAAAATCAAAGTTTTATAGTCCAATTCTTTAACCCAACCCATATAACGAATGCAGACCATAAAATTGGTTTATTTATTAGAGTCTATCAAGGCAGCGATAGAGCCAATTTTTTGGAATTTTGATTTTAAATCTGCTGTCTTACATTACGCTAACACACTCTCAAGATTTGAGATTAATTTAAGATTTTTTTTAAGCTGTCGCGCATCTAAATTGTACTTTTTGGAGCCTGAAAGCCTTGCTGTGAGGTTTTTCGCTGGAAAAATTAAGTGCGTCTCAGCTTATTTTCAAAAAAAAATTTAGATCGTTCCGCTCCGCTACACTCAAAAAGGGTAAAGAAAAGAAGGGTAGAGGGCAAAAGGGCTAAAGTGTCAAGGGCTAAAGAGTCCTCGCCGCAGCGCACACAACCCGAAAACCAACATTGTTGTAGTAGGCGGGCGTGAGGAGGTCGTTGTCGCGATACGCAGAACGACAGTTCTCAGGATTGTTGAGCCAGAAACCACCGCGCAGCAGACGATACTGATTATCATTATCTACCCAGGCACTTCCATCACTAGGCGCTTTTTCGTAGCTTTCATGCCAATTATCTTGACACCACTCCCAGACGTTCCCGTGCATGTCGTATAACCCAAAGGCGTTGGGTGGAAAACTGCCTACTTCTGTTGTCTGTTGACGATATATGCCCTTTGGCTCAGAAGCGTAGGTGTAAGTTCCATCGTAGTTAGCTAACTGAGTTGTAATTGTCTCCCCAAAATAAAATGGTGTCGTCGTTCCTGCACGACAGGCATATTCCCATTCTGCTTCAGAAGGTAGGCGATAGGTGCGTCCTGTCTTTTGACTCAACTTTTGGCAAAATTCTACCGCATCATTCCAAGTCACTTGTTCTACAGGTCTTTTCTCACCTTTGAAATTGGATGGATTTGTACCCATCACTTGTTGATACTGTTGCTGGGTAACTTCAAACTTGCCCATAAAAAAAGCAGGCACATTTACATCATGCTGCGGACTTTCAGTTGAATTTCGACTTTTCTCCCCCGATGGTGAACCCATCTTAAAAGAATTACCAGGAATTGCAATCATTTCCAAAATCACCCCATTTCCCACATCTTCTTCAAAATATTGGGCTTTACGCTTGGCTCTGTTGGTGATATTCCCCTGTGCATTCACTTTTACTATTTCAAACTCAAAACTTTTTACAGGAGTCGGACTAGAATTGGGTAAGGTATTAGTATTAGTATTAGTATTAGTATTTTTGGTAATCTGATGAGCTAGAACTGATATCAGCAAACTTCCTCCTCCCCAAACAAGCCACTTCAAAAATTGCCTTCGGTTAATTAACGAGGGACTAGAGTTTCCCGATTCACCAAAACTCGGTTCCTGAATTAGTGGTTTAACCACAATTCCCAGTTTTCTTAATACTTTTCTCCACCAATGATATCTTTTCTGCTTTTGTAGTGAGCGACTAAATTCATCTGATACTCTCATCGCCAGTACAGATTTTCCTGTCATAAAACCTAGAAAAATGTAATCCCGTAGTTGACTATCAACAGCCGCTTGTTTAGATAATAAATAAAGTATTGGATTAACTAATTTTGGCAGAAAACGATTATATTGTCTTGCTACTTCTAATTGCAATTTACTTACAGAACCTTGAACAGCCGTAGTTAGTAAATATTGAAGTTCTTTACGGATGTTCTGCTGTTGCTCTTGGGTGAGTGTTGTAATCAGGTAAACACGCAACCAGTCCGGCATATAACCATAACGTAACCACGGTAAACGAGCTAAATCAGTCAATGGACACACCTCTATCAGAGATGCTCCCGACTCTATTTTCAGGACATTACCTAAATAGATAGTGATGTTCCAGTGCAACTCTGGAAATACAGCACAAGCACTAAGCCAATAAAAGCTATCCTTGCCAAGATATTTCTCTAGGGAGTCCAACATGGCATTAATCTGCTCAGTTGGTGGTGGATTGCGTTCTATCCAGAGATAAGGTCGTATACGCAAGGAATCTGGTAGAGGTATTCGCATTTCTTCCGCAAGAAAATAAGTTGCCGATCCCTGGCGCAGTCTTTGACTCAACACCTCTAACCCTTTAAGTGTTGCGGGTAAAATAATAAACTCTTGTGCAAGTTCTAATTCCTGATACCCCCAATTTTCTACAGGTGTAGGTGTTAAAACTGCACGGTTCTCCCAGTTTGTCAACTGATTTACCCAAGGTTCTAATTCCCCACTAATAGAGCTAAAAAATTTATCTGTATCAGAGATAATAACAAGACAATGCTGACTATATTTTGATATAATTTCTCTTAGTCTTAGTGGAAAACTTTCGTCATCATTAGGAAAACACATTCGTGGATCGTCATCGAAAAAATAGATTGTAATAAATACTCCTTCCTGTTTGAGACCCTCAATTATCTCTTCAATAAATTTAGCTTGATGGTCTCGGTAGCTAGTGCGGTTAATCAGAAAGAGATATTCTGGGAGAACTTGGTAAGTTCGATAGACTGGGGTCAGCCATCCTCCTCGGCTAAAAGTTGCATCAATAGTTTTATTCACATCAATTTCGTTAGATGGAACACGAATTCGATACCTTAAACTCCGAGCAATTTTTAACAATACAAGGCTAGGAACTAAGTTCTCCTCAAACCCAGTAATGGAAATTGTTTGTAGCTCAGGCTGTTGTGTTGTACTATGACGTTGCAGAAATAGGTTAGCACGCCACAACCACCACAGTCGCCAAACTAAAAATACAACAATATAGACAGTCAGCAAAAATAGCAGTATTTGCCAATTAAATGGCAAGCTTGGAGAAGGTTCTGTACTGGGTTCTGTTTTGAATTGTCTTGGAGGTACTGTTGGAAGTGAACCTGTTGGTGTTGGGAGTGGTTCTGTTGGTGTTGGGAGTGGTTCTGTTGGTTTTGGAAGTGGTTCTATGAAAGACCTATTCTCTGTGTAGGACGGAAATAAGAGAATAGATATAAAAATAGTTATTGGAATGAGAAGTGTTAGACGCTGCATTCGATAGGAGAGAGCGCGTTCTTTTTCTAGTTCGGCTGAAAATGCTTCAGCTTCTACATCTACTTCCCTTTTTATGGTTTTGCTAACTAATTCAATCCAACGCTCAAAACGTTGTTGAAATTCTTCCTGCTCAATTGGTGAACTACAAAAAATCGGCCCTAATAAATTTCTCAGATGCTCTGGACTATCTAGAGTTTCTCCCTGAGCAATCAGCATTAATATTAGATCCTGGGCTGCAATATACTGAGGTATCCCAATTTTGTAACCTGCTTCCCTTAGTTCATCAATGAACTCTATCAAGACATCAGGATTTAGCCAATCTGGGTTGTTTTTTTCTGTTCCTGTATCCACTGTTCTACAACTTTTCGAGCTTTTTCTTGATCTTCAGCAGTTTTGATTAAGCTACTCAGAGTACGAAAAACTACTTCCCTTTGAATTAAAGGATTTTGTGATTCATGAGTAAATTTTTGTAAAATTATCAGCCAGCCCAATAATTCAGCCGTTGCAGGTTTTTTCCTCAACCCACTCTGGGAGGCGCGTAACCTGTAGAATAAATTGAGGGCGGCTTGCAAAAATGGACTACTGCCACCAGCATTTATCCCCAAACGATTAGCTACAATTTCCGCCAGTCGCTCAGATTCGGGAAAGGGAATATTGTAATAAATACAACGTCTCAGAAAAGCATCTGGTAAATCTTTTTCAGAATTGCTAGTAATAATTACAATCGGTTGTAAGTTGATATCTCCAACAATTTTTTCGTTGGCTAACTCTGGAATCCGAAAATACATTAATTCCAATTCATTGAGTAGATCATTTGCAAAGTCACGCGGTGCTTTATCAATTTCATCAATTAAAACTACAGAACGCGCTTTCTGAGAATGGATGATTTCTGATGGTAATAAATGCTTGATTTCATCTGGATTTCTACTGCGTAAAATTGCCGAGCCTAAAGCTTGGAAAGTAATATAATCTAAAAATTTAGTTGCAACAACTCCACTTTGCACGTCTTGGAAACGCTTTAACGCATCATAGGTATAGAATAAGTCACGAGCCATAGTAGTGGACTTAGTTTCAAACTTCAACGGCTGCTCAAGGCCAAGTTCCCATGCAAGACTGTAAGCTAATTGAGTTTTTCCTGTTCCTGGTTCTCCAGTCAGAAGTAGAGGTTGTCCGAGCAAAAGTGCCACATTACAAGCATCTTTTAACCCTGGATCTGCAATATAATTGTCTGGCTGGAGTAATCCAGAGCGTGGCGAAACTGGCAGAGTTATTGGTAACTCTGATTGTTGTCGGTTTCCATCACCTGAATAAAAGGGATAATTCACGCTAATCCTCCCTTGGCTGTTAGAAGTGATTTTAGCAGATTGTTTAATTTATCTGCTAAATCATTCATTGGAATTGTCTCAGATGAATTTTGCTCTTCCCAAGAATCAAACATTTCTCCTATTTTGTTAATCAATAAATCAATCATTGCTTCATTTACAATATTTTTAACAAATTCACTACGCGCCCAATCCTCTACTTCCTTTTTGCTTACTCCTTCTAGTTCTGGTAAAACGATAATATTTAGAGGATTAAAATAAGTAAAATTGGATGCACATCTTTTTTGTAAATATTCCCGAATCATTCTGTTAGTTTTTTGATATCGATATCCTTTTAAAGAGTCTCGCCAAAAATTAAATGTCCACTTAAACCATCTTTTATTTGTAGTTTTTTTACGTTTTGCTTTATATTTAATAAATATGCAGATAATTAACTTTTGAGTGATGATTTTATTATGTAAGTCTTGCCAGAATTCTAATAGCTTATCTAAAATTTCAAATCCTTGGTGTTGCCAATCTTCTGTCATCAAGTGAGTGTGAACAATTACCGGATTAGAATATCGTCCAAAAATATCATTAATTCTTTCATTACATTTTTCTGGCGGCACAGAACTGTACCCCAGAATACTATCTACCAAATTAATGTATAAATTCTTTCGCAGATTATCCAGTTTTTTTAATCTTGAAGGCCATTCAAGATGATATTCTTGAATCTTAATTTCTTCTGGGTTTGAACTTAAAAATCTTGGAAAATAAACATTTTTCAGGCGTTGTAAAAAACTATAATGACTTTGACTTTCTTCGCCATGAATAATACAAACTAAATAACAAGGTTTAGCTTGTTTTAAAGCCTTCTCAAATACGTCTCTTAGCTCTAATTCTTGTTCTCTCCGATTCGCTAAATATGCTAGGAGGAATGGAGGATCTCTTTCAAGTAAAGATCGTATTGCTTGTTCACTGCTTAATCCACTTTTTTGAAAAGTGACATTTTGGATAATATTAGTGATATCCCCACCAATTCGCCCAGCATTCACAGACTCAGCATTGATTAACCCACCGCCAAATTTGGCATCAGGTAACTCGTAATTAGTGACTTCCTTTGGGTCTTCTGAGTCCGGCATAGGCTTAATCTGGGTATTGTTGGTTGTCTGTATTTTGACACTCTCCGCACTAAAGTGACGGAGATTCTTAAGACTTCTCGGCCTTAATATCCTGATTGCTCAGGTTCCCCGGCTCACCTCGTTTGCTCACAGTAGCGAAGTGATTTTGTCCTAGGGCGTTTAGAGCCTCAAAGTTCTTCACAGGGTAGCCCAACTATTTATTACACTATTTCTTCTTCAGTACAGGAGTTAAATGTTCCGGAATTCCATCTAACTGAATAACATTGCACCCAAGCTTATAAGCAAATTCAACAGATTCTCCAGCACCTAATGCACTGTAGAAGCCCGTTGCAAATTTGATTGCCGCTTTATCGCCGATCGCCTTATTCATGCCAATAACGTAGGGAATATGTTGCGCGATCGCCATAGCCTGCATCTCTGAGTAACAAGCATTGAGGACAACACACTCAACGTTAGAAGCAAATAACTCGAACAGTTTAGCGAGTGCAACGGTATCTACTAACTGCATCTTTCCGGTTTCATCTTCCAGCACTAAGCCATCATCTCCTGTACCATGACCGGAGAAATGGACAATTTGTGGCTTAAAGTCTAATAAAGATTGGTAAACATCTTGAACGCGCACAGCCCAACGCTGTTTTAGGTCAAATAGTTCCCGTTTTTTAGCACGTTGCAATCCAGCGTCAATTTCTCGGACTTCTTCATCTAGTCGTAAATGTGAGGTGGTTTTTGGATTGGCTGCCAGAATCAGAATTGTTTTGGCTGTAGAACTGTTAGTTTCTGTTTGTGCGTGGGTATAGTTGCTGATATTACCACCTATTTGATGAGCGTTAACTGTTTCGGCATCGATAAGACCACCACCAAATTTAGCGTTTTGTAAGTTGAAGTTAGATTGTTTTTTAGAACCTTCTGACATAGATTTACTCTCTGAATAAGTTGTAAGTAAGTCGGCGTGGAAATTTATCGGTATGTAACGAAATATTAATTAGTCAGGTTAGAGTCAAAATCAAGACCCCCCTGTAGTCCCCCCTTGGCAAGGGGGGACGGCGTAGCCGGGGGGTAATATATGTAGCTTCACAAAGAAACGGTATAAGCTATTAGCCCGTTCGCGCAGCGTCCCGAAGGGATAATTTATTTCCGGGCGGATTTCGGGCTTGTTGAGAATGGTGCATTCCGGTCAGCCTTTAACGGGTTTAAGCTTTCAACCCGTAGGTGAAGCCTTCCGTTCACGAAGTGAACTCTTAGAGCAAATTCCAGAGTTAGCAGGGCAATGTGACGATTTAATAGTAGATGGACCGGCTGGTTTATCTGAGACTAATTCATCAAATTTATATAATAAGTATTTATACAGGGGATGTTTTCAGGCAATACTAAGAAGAAAGTCTTTCTATAAAGCCAATTATTGCTATGGTTCGATTGGAAGAACAACTAAGCCGCCTAGTGGAACAAGCTTGCAGACAACCACCGGGAAGTCCTGAACGTCAGAAATTACTGACGCAAATCATTCGCTTGAGTGCTGGCAAGCTTTGGAAGGAAAGTAACCTCTACTATCAGGATGCCCTCCAACAAACTTGGTTGTATTTCTGCCGCAATATTTGTGAAGGCACTACAGGCCAAGTTTATAACTCTTCTCTGAGCAGTGTTATCACTTGGCTGAATGTTTACCTAAGACGCAGACTTCAGGACTTTTATCGGATTCAACAACGACAACAAGCCAGAACTGTTTCTACAAGTGTATACCAGTCGGCATCGGGTGATATGAGTGAAGCCCTTGACCCTGTAGATATGCTAGTTGCACCTCCTGAGACTCCACCAATTCTCGACAACGTGAGGATGTGGGTCGAAACAGATTCTAATGGAGAATTGCGCAGTGTTCACATTCAAGGGCATCCGGAAGTTAATTGTCAGGTGTTAATTTTGAAACGTTTACCACCAGAAGTTAGCTGGAAGGAATTGGCGGTAGAATTCAAGTTAGCAGTGCCTACTTTAAGCAGTTTTTATCAGCGTCAGTGTTTGCCTCGATTGCGTAAATTCGCGGAAATGGAAGGATATGATGTTAACTGATACTAGCCACATTAATTTCGAGTGCTGCAAGATCCCCGACAACTTTCACGAAGTCGGGGATCTAACCCTGAACACTAGTACAGTGCGGCCGAAATAAACTTACCATCTAAAATAGGTAAAAAGCTTACAACATAGGTGTTCTTTCTTTTTACTTTTGCCTTGTTGTACTAGTCTACTTTTTCACCAAAATATATGGCGTTACATATTCTGGTAATTTATTGGCATACTGCTGAAACTCTTTTTTATTCTGAAAAATACCTGAGAGAAAATCGAGTTGATAAAGATTCGGTAAAAATGCTCCACCAGTATCTGCAATAACTGCCATTTGCAACTGTTTGCGTCCACCTTTAGTAGACTCAATCACAATCACTCTACCTAAACCAATATTTAGGACATCTCCAGCAAATGTTACTCCTGGTTTAATCGAGATTTTTGCATCTATTTTATATCCATAACCTTTGATAGCATCAACCTGCCGAAAATACCAGTACCGTTTTTGAGAACGGCCTCCAAGTCCCTTAACATAAGGCATTTCATTGTTTCTATCCACATTAAAAAATTTCTGAGTTCCATCAGTAAAATTAATTAGGACTGTTCCCTCCATTAAGGCATCTTCTAAGCCATTGCGATCCAAATAAGCGAGGGGTTCAACTTTGCCAAATTCTTTACCTCCAGGCTCATAAATGCCTGACAAAACATCCTGCTTTGTATATTTTGTGTAGAATTTATCAACAGCCAAATTATCTTTTAAGCTATAAATTGGTACATTATAATTCGAGGTTTTCTTCCGGGAACCTGGATGGGTAAATACTGCATACTTTGTCAGTCTTAACTTCTTTTGTTCGGGTTTTCTGGGATTATGGGGAGTCCATTTGATGACCCGGAAATTCTCATTGATAAAATTAGGGTCTTGTAACCGAGTTTCTCGATTATTGCCAATATCCTCTCCCAAAACCACAATCATGAAATCCAACGTCTTGAGAACATCTTGTACCGTTACTCCTTGAGCAGCAAGTAACCCTGTGCGTGAAATACTTGGGTCTTGCTTCGAGTAGTCTTGATAATATTTTCTGGTATTGATGAGAACGGTTAATAAATCTGCTTGGTTGAAATTAACCTTCGTTGTTGGCAATTTTCCAGGACTGAAAATCTGGCTGGGATTAACACTAAATTTATAGTCTTGTGCCTCATCAATAACTTTATATGGTGCTGATGCTTGTGCGATTTTTTGCTTACTACCAGTTGCACTAGGGAGCAAAACATTTTCCAAACTGGCTGCAAGGGTAATTTCCTGCTGTACCGGATGTTCTTGCGCTAACGATGCCGTTTTGGAGTAAGTATATAGAAAGTTACCGCCTAAACTGACAAGTAAAGCGGCACTGAAACCTACTATGAGACGGATTTTCTGACTGGATAAGGTGCCCATAAATTATATAGTCCATTTCTATTGGTCAATAATAATCACATTTAGCAACGAATGAGCGATGGCTGTGACAAATTATTTTGAATTGCTACAAACTGATGTTGTATTTGTAGCCCTAGAGTGCTGACACGCTAAAAATGTATATTTTTTTACCAGGCAATAATTTTTATATTTATTAAAATATGATTTTATCAATCCGGGAGCAGGGGGTTTAATACCCCGACCTCATTGACGATGGAATGCGGCAGGCACAGCTTACAGGAAGGAGTCATCCGCACCTGAAAAATCAAACTTGGCTAGAAAATGGCTTCTTCTGTAGCTCCGTCCGGAATGCATTTAATCGAGATTGCTTGGAATAGCGATCGCATGCAATCGGAGAAATAAAACTAAATCCGACAATTTTTATTATTTAGAGGTATCTAATATTACTTGTTGTCGAGTATTAATTTGAATAAAGTAGGTTTATTTCTGAGTGGTTGCAATACCTTCATAGGAGAATCGATGAAGCTTTTCAAGCAGATTGTGATTTGCTTTTGTATTGGATTGATTATTCTTGCCTGTATTAGTCAGTTGCCAAACCGAGATGAATGTCTAACGAGTCTAACGGTTGCAGCGGGTTTAAAAGATGGAGACAGCTATAAATTTGCTAAAATAATGGCAAATCTGGTAAAAAACAATTCTAGTGGAAAGATTTGTCTTAATCTTGACGAACATACAAAGGGGACAGAAGAAAATTTAAGAAAATTAAAGAACAACGAAGCACAATTAGCAACAGCCCAGGAAGACGTTCTGATTATGAAGGATTTTCCTACCCTACAAGTAAACAATGAAGCTCCTGCTCCTTTACCTCCTTCGATTCCATCAAAAGAAGCTAGAATAGTGTCTATGTTGTTCCTAGATATTTATCAGCTAGTAGTTAGGGCTGATACTGGCATCAAAAGTGTTGCAGATTTGAAAAGTAAAAGGGTTGCAATGCTATCCCGAGATGGAGGACAAATCAACTCTTTTGCATTTTTGATGCAACACTATGGTCTAATCGGAAAAGACCAACAACAATTATTTGAATTAGTTGATGTATCCAATGATGAAAAAAAAGCTCTTTGCGATAATAAAACAGTTGATGCTGTATTTCATGTTCGCGTTTTAGGTAATCCAAGAATAGGTCAACTCCTTACAGATAAAAAATGCAATGCGCGTTTGCTAACAATCGACCAAGCTGCTGCAATCAAAATCAAGAATCCTTATTTAGAAAAAGTCCAAATCCCCAAAGGAGCTTATCAAGGTGGTAACAATCCAATCCCGGATGATGGCCCAGATAATGTTCCTGATTACCAAAAGCGAATAGTTACAACATTAAGCGTACCGAGATTACTTTTAGCACGCGAAGATGTTGATAAAGAAGTTATCCGTAAAATTACTGAAATTATATTCGAGCATCAACAAAAATTGGTGACGGAAATGCCTTTTGTCGCTAATATGAATTCTCCAGAAAATCTTAAAGGAATAGGTTTACTCATCCCCATGCATCCGGGTGCACAAGCATACTTCGACCGAGAAAAACCGAACTGGTTCGAGCAGCATTCGGGAGGTATACAGCTTTTATTAAGTCTTGTGTCTTTGTTGATTGGTCTAGGATTTTGGCTTTGGCAGCAGTTTGAACAAATACGTAAAAATAAAGCTGACGATTATATTCGAGAAGTAACTGCTCTAATGGATGCTGAAGAATGTGTGAAGGCAGTGTTTGAATATTTAATTGCTAACAAATCAAATGACGAGCAACGGTTCAGTAAATTTAGGAATGTTATTACAGATAAAGCGGCAAAAATCCTGGTTGAGGAAAGAGTTTCTGAACTTGCTTTGAGTCGGAAGTCGATTTCAGAAGATTCAAGAAATTCTTTTCACAGCACCCTGCACAAAGTTGTAAACGCAATCGAAAATATAGTTGAAAAAGAGAAAATCTTTGATGAAATTATTCAAAAAACTACAATACTTTTAGATAAACAGCAAGAAAAAGAAAAGCTGAAAACGAATTTAAGTCAAGCTCTAGATCCCTTGAAAACAAATACTAGCAACCAACAACTTGTGCAAAAACCATCACAATTTATCGAATGTAAGAGTTTAGAAATTCGACAAGATTTAGAAGCTATTTTTAAACGAGCTGTTAATGCTTTAGTTGAGGAGAGGATTTCACAAGAATCATTCCAGTCGTTTCGAGTAATTTGGCAAATTGCTGTAGGTGAGGTCGAGCGAGAAAGTTCTCGGTCTTCTTAGGACTATATCAAAAGTTTACAAGGTTCTCTCGGCAATATTCCCGGACTTATCCACTGCCATACACCTGTAAAAATTACTTTAAATAAGTAGGCAGGCATTATAAAATATAAGATGGAAGAACCAGAGAGCTTACCCCATAAGATTCACAAAACTCTAGTCCTAAAATCATCTTTTAACAAAAATATATTTAATGGTTCTAAATCCCCGCTTCTTCGTAAATCTTGCCTTTTTTTGGGCGATCGCACATTCTCCTAGTCTTGCCCAAATTGTTGGCGATCGCACTCTGCCAAGCAACTCTAATGTAACCACAGTGGGCAATGTCCATACCATCACTGGTGGAACCCAAGCGATCGGCAACCTCTTTCACAGTTTTCAGGAGTTTTCCCTACCCACGGGGGGAACGGCATTCTTCAACAACGCTCCTGATATTCAAAATATCATCAGTCGGGTTACAGGGAATTCTGTCTCGAATATTAATGGCTTAATTCGTGCCAACGGTACAGCTAATCTATTTCTATTGAACTCCAATGGGATTATATTTGGTGCAGGTGCCCGCTTGGATATTGGCGGTTCTTTTCTTGCCAGTACAGCTAATACCCTAAAGTTTACCGATGGTAGCCAATTCACCACTAATCCCCGCTCCCCACTCGTAACTCCCCTATTAACCATCAGTAGACCTATCGGTTTGCAAGTTGGAGGTGGACAGGTAGTAAATCAGGGTAAGCTCAATGTCAACCCAGGACAAAATTTAACTTTACTCGGGGGAAGTGTCCTGAATACCGGAGAACTCCATTCCCGTGGTGGTGAGATAACTTTAGCTGCTGGTGGTGAAGCTGGTTTAGGACAAAATGGTTCAATTTTAAGCTCGCAGAACCAAATCGGTTTCTCTGATGGGACTGCTATTTCTTCGGGAATTATTGATGTCTCCAACCCGTTAGAGTTGGGTGGCACAGTGAAATTACTGGGTAATAAAGTAGCTCTTGATTCAGGTGGTTTGATTAATGCGAATGGAGCTACAGGTGGTGGTAAAGTTTTATTAGGCGGAGATTTTCAAGGACGGGGAGAATTGAGTCGGGCCGAGGCAACTTACGTTAGTCCTAGTGCCACTATCCAAGCGAATGCTTTAAAATTAGGCGATGGCGGTACAATTGTCGTCTGGAGTGACAATTCAACTCGTGCTTACGGAACCTTGCAAGCGAGTACCCATCAAGGCAAGGGTGGATTGATTGAAACATCATCGGCGAACTTTTTGGATGTTTCCGGTATTACCGTTGATGCTAGTGCTACCACGGCTTTGGGTGGAACTTGGTTAATTGACCCACGCAATGTCACGTTGAAATATGACAGCACGGCAAATGGTAGTTTTAACGATGGAAATCCCAATATATTTACTCCGAGTGGGGATGGTGCCGTTGTGGATATTTCTGATATCCAAAGTCAATTGGAAGCCGGAACTAACGTAACTATTAGCACAGGTAGTACAGGTAGTCAGGATGGTAATATTTCTTCAGGTCAAAGTTTTGGGATTACCAAATCCACAGCTAGTCCGGTGACTCTGACCCTACAGGCAGCAAATGATATTACATTAGATAATTTTGGAATTAATTCCGATAACGGTCTGCTCAACGTGTCACTACAAGCAGATAGTGACAATTCCGGTAAGGGTAATATCAACATCAGCAATGGCAGCTTTCAGACAGCCGGCGGACAATTTACTGCGACTGCAGATAATATCTCTCTCAAAAATGGTAGTATTAAAAGCGATAACGCCACTAATAATAATGCTGGTGACATTAACTTAAAAGCTAGTGCGATCGCAATCTCTTCAGCAGGCATCAACACGAAAACAACTGGTAATGGGAATGCTGCCAACATCAATATCGACACTAAAACCCTAACCGTAACTAGTGGTAGCATCAACAGCGAGACGTCATCAAGGGGAAATGCAGGATCGATTAATATTAACAATGCTCCGGCTATGACCCTGGAATCAGCAAGCATTAATACGAAAACCAGTGGTATTGGCAATGCTGGCAACATCAACATCGACAGTAAAACCCTAACTATAACTAATGGTGGCATCAACAGCGAAGCATCATCAACTGGAAACACAGGATCAATTAATATTAACAATGCTGCCGCTATGACACTCTCTTCAGGAAGCATCAACACGAAAACAACTGGTAGTGGCAATGCTGGCAATATCAATATCGACAGTATCGACAGTCAAACCCTAACTATAAATGGTAACATCAATAGTGAGACGTTATCAGGGGGAAACGCGGGATCAATTAATATTAACAATGCTGGGGCTATGGTCCTCTCTTCAGAAAGCATTAATACAAAAACCAGCGGTAGTGGCAATGCTGGCAACATCAATATCGACAGTAAAACCCTAACCGTAACTAGTGGTGAGATCAACAGCGAAGCATCATCAACGGGAAACGCAGGATTAATTAATATTAACAATGCTGGGGCTATGGCGCTCTCTTCAGGAAACATTAATACAAAAACCAGCGGTAGTGGCAATGCTGGCAACATCAATATCGATAGTCAAACCCTAACCATAACTAGTGGTGGGATCAACAGCGAAGCATCATCAACTGGAAATACTGGACTCATTAATATTAATACCGATTTTCTCGCCATCAAAGATAGTGCTATCAAAACTAAAACCTCTTTGACTGGCAATGCCGACGACGTTACTATCAAAGCCAATTCTATAGAGTTAACAAGTGGTGGTATTGGCAGTTTCACCAACGACATTGGTAAAGGTGGAAATGTCAACCTGAATGCTAATTCAATTTCACTTTTATCTCAAGGTAGCATCGACAGCAGTACTGAAGGAGATGGTTCTGCTGGCAATGTCACAATAGAAACTGATACTCTGAATATTGAAAACAAAAGTGCTATTACCAGCAATACATTAGGAATGGGAAATGCTGGTATCATCAATATCAGCGCTAATTCTATTGGAGCGAGAAACAACGCTGGTATTAGCACCGATACTGGAATCAATAGAAACAGTACTCCTGTCAAAACTGTTAATAATCAAGGTAATGCTGGAAAAATAGAAATTAATACCAAACGTTTTTTCATGGCAGAAAACAGTGGGATCACCAGCGAAACAGGTAGCAGAGGGCAAGCGGGTGAAATCAAGCTGAATGCAGATTCTCTGGAGTTGAGAAACAATGCCAACATCACGACCAGCACCTTTGATAATCAAACGATAGGTAATGCTGGGCGGATTGAAGTCACAGCTAATTCAGTATTATTTGATAATGATATTCCTAATGTAAACAGTGGTTTGGGTAGCGGCACCAGAGGTACAGGTAATGGTGGAGAAATTACTCTGAAAGCAGGCAACGCAGTATTCCGCAACCGGGGGGGGATTGGCATTAACACCGAAGGGAAAGGAAATGCCGGCACGCTCAACTTGACTGCTAACTCACTCTTAATGGAAAATACAGCGATTGCCAGTGAAAGTCAAGGTAGCGGTAAGGGTGGAAATCTCAACTTTGTAATTGACTCTGATTTACAGCTACGCAATTCCATCCTATCCGTATCGTCCAACCCCCGCAACGGCAATACTCAACCTGGTATCCCTGGAGATATTACTATCCAGGCTGCTTCTGTACTTCTCGACAACGCGAGAATCCAAGGAGAAGCAACAGCAGTGGATGGTGGCAACATCACATTACAACTGGAAGACTTATTAAGCCTGCGTCGTAACAGTGCAATTTCCACCACAGCCGGCACCGATAAAGCAGGGGGAAATGGCGGAAATATTAACATCAATACCCCATTTATCATCGCCGTTCCCCAAGAAAATAGCGACATCAGCGCCAATGCCTTCACAGGTGCAGGTGGTAAAGTTGACATCACCACTCAAGGGATATTTGGGATAGAATATCGCCCACGCTCCACAAATAGAAGCGATATTACCGCCAGTTCGCAATTTGGCATCAATGGTGTAGTGACAATTAATACTCCTGACGTTGACCCCAGTCGCGGCTTAGTTCCTCTACCCACCAACTTAGTTGATCCCTCAAATCGAATAGCCCAAGCTTGCAACCCCCGCCGGGAAACCAGTTCCTTTATCGCCACCGGACGTGGTGGAATACCCGCCAGCCCTACAGAACCCTTGACAGGTGAAGAGGCTCTAGCTAATTGGATTACACTACCCAATAGGGAACAAAAGTTTTTACCACAAAATCGTACTTTTGTCAATCCCCCTAAAAATGAAATTGTAGAGGCACAGGGTTGGGTAGTGGATGGGAAAGGTGATGTCATCCTTGTAGCGCAAGCCCCGACTGTGAATCCTCACGGTTCTTGGTTGTCAGCGGCATCTTGTGGCGATCGCTAGTCTCCATTTTCCTGTCTTTGCTTTTGCCACCAAGCCCGTAATGACTGCATCGCTTCAATTTCATCCTCTTTGGCCTGCTCTAGAAATGCATACAGTCGTTCTTTGGGCACTTGAGGAAACGTGGGGCTGACCTCAACTTCCACATACACCCCTTCCTGAAGCTGGTAAACCCGCCATATCTTACCATTGAACCGCCAAAATTCTGGAACTCCAAGGCTGGCATAGAATTGGTTTTTCGCAATGTCTGTGTGAGTAATATCCACCTCAACCACCAAATCGGGAGGTGGATCTTGGCTGAAATCCACATTCCGACCTTTGACTAGCGGTTGATTTTGGATGTAATAAGCATTGTCGGGTTCTGCGCTTTTCTTGACCTGTGGGTAGTTCATGGTCGTTGAACCCATCGTCTTGATTCGCATTCCCATCAGTTCAATCAGCGTCAAGATGAAGCGTTCAATTAAACGACCCGAAAACTCATGATCTTCTAAAGGCACGGTAATTTCCAACACTCCATCGTCATAAGTCAACCGAGAGCCACGCGCTTGAGGCAGCGCATCCAGAATTTGTAGATACGCTTCCCAGGACAAGCCCCGAAGCACTACCCGCTGCTCCCCGATAGGCTGCAACTCAGCTTTTGGTTCTGGTGCTGCAATCACCATTTATCCTCTCCTGATTTCAAATCGCAATTGAACTCACAAAACTTAAATTAATGGGTTGCATTAAGTACTTAGCGTTGACACTTGTACTAACGATTAAACCTGCTCAACAACTCGGATCGTGTTAATTGTATTAAAAGCGGTGTAAATTCCTCTGGTGTCAAAGTCAACAAAGGCTCAATAATTGCGCTTAACTCGTCATCTAACGAACCGAACTTTAATCGCAGCAAGTTTTCAATGACACCACGCCGTTCTTGCTGTAGTCCTTGCTGTAGTCCTTGCTGTAGTCCTTGCTGTATTCCTTGCTGTATTCCTTGTTGTACTCCTTGCTGTACTCCTTGTTGTATTCCTTGTTCTCTAACTTCTGCTAGCTTTTGTTCATAAATCGGTGATAATGACATAATTAATCCTCTATCTTCGTCATCTATGCCTTGGGTAACTTCCAAGGTAGTCCTTAAATTCAATAATAAATCAATTGCTTTGCTGCGTAAGGGATTATCTGGAGGTAGTGCTTCTAGTTCATCGATCGCTCTTTGTTGAACTCCTCCTTTACCTAAAAGTCTCAACCATAATGTTTCTGGAGTACTGGGTAGTTGATGAATTGCAATAATTGCTGTTTTAATATGGTCGCCTAGAAAATATATTCCTGCACCCCAGTTTTCTTCGTCAAGTCCTGTGTTAAATCCATTTAACAATGATGGGGATGCTGTGGGTGATAAAATCCACAAGAAAGGTAAGTCCTCTGAGGATAAGCGGGTTTTATCCCGTTGGTTTTTACGTTCTAATTCGGCGAATGTATAAAATAATTTGCCCATACAACTGCAAACTTCTAAAGGCTGAACTGCGTTTCTAAACGGTTCAAATAGTCCAGCTTTCGCAGCAAATCGTCCTAGTAACCCTAATTCTACTATTCGTTCGGACGGATGGGGTGATGGTGCAAAGTATACATCAATCTCTCGGATTTCTGCTGGTACTTTTTTGTCTGTCTTTACTTCACCTAAGTTTTCTAACAGTTCTTTCAGATAGTCTTTGGCGAACTGGTCGTAGGGAAATCTTGTCATCGGCTGAGTCTTTTTACTGCATCAGCATATGTTACATGAGAGTTATATCTGTAAAATTACCACTAAAATAATTCTTTAATTGAACACTATAAGAAATGATTTTCAGGTGTAGAGTTTTCTTTTAGTGTTTCCTTTATAGTGAGCGTAAACCGAAAGGTTATCGATGGTGCGTTACGAGAAACGCTAACACACCCGACTTTACTGACCTGCCGGCAGGGGTGAGACAAAAAATAGAGAAAATTGCTCAACTTCCTCTAAGAACCCCAATTCCCGTAAAATTATCGAAGTGCAGAACTTTTTCGTCGATGCTCAAAACACCCACGTTCAAAACTCTTCGCTTCTTTTATGTCACCTATCTCTTGCTATGTCACATGATTTTTTACACTTATCGCGCAGCTATAGATACTGGTATTGCTTGGGCTTAATTGCGATCGCCAACCTAACTCAAGTAGAAATACTTCATGCTCAAGTAATTAACACAACTCCAACAGTTCCAAATCCCAATATAAGAGAAAATCAACCACCCTCAACTCAGCCATTACCAGAACCATCACCCCCATCTCGCCTACCCCCACCAGAGGAGTTACTGCCTAACATTACACCCTCTAGCCCTGAGGAAGCCCCACCTGGAGAAATTCCTCAAACAATCGTGGTGAAAAAATTTAATGTTACAGGTAGCACGGTCTTCAGTCCAGAAGATTTTGCAAAAATTACCGAACCTTATATCAAAAAACCGATAACACTGGCGGAACTTTTTCAAATACGTGGGTTAATTACTAAACTTTACGTAGACAAAGGATACATCACATCTGGGGCATTTATCCCTCCGCAGAAACTGCAAGCAGGTGTAGTAGAAATTCGGGTAATTGAGGGTGGGCTGGAAGATATCAAAATTACTGGTACCCGCAGATTGAATCCTGGTTATGTGCGCAGTCGCATTGCTATTGCTACAGGTAAACCATTAAATCGCGATCGCCTGTTAGAAGCATTGCAAATATTGCAACTCAATCCTTTGATCGAAAACCTCACTGCAGAACTTGCTGCGGGTTCCAGTCCGGGGGGGAGTTTATTAGAAATCAGGGTGCGGGAGGCTCTTACATTTAATACACAGTTAGTTTTAGATAATGGGCGATCGCCTAGTGTTGGCAGTTTTCGCCGTCAAATCCAAATTAGTGAAGCCAATCTCTTAGGATTGGGTGATGACATCAACGCTATCTACACCAATACTGATGGGAGCAACAGCTTAGATTTAGGTTACACTCTACCAATTAATGCCCGCAATGGCACTATTGCATTCAACTACGGCACCTCTGACAGTAACGTTATCGAAAGACCTTTCAACGTCCTCGATATTGAATCTAACTCTCACTACTACGAACTAACGCTACGCCAGCCCATAGTACAAACACCGACGCAGGAATTCGCTCTTGGTGTAACTGGAACTCGCAGGGAAAGCCAAGCTAATTACTTAGAGGATAAAATTGCCTTTCCAGCGTTGGGTGCAGATAATAATGGGAATACAAGGGTCACAGCTTTACGCTTTTTTCAAGATTGGACTTCTCGCAGCAGTCGAGATGTCTTTGCCCTGCGTTCTCAGTTCAGTATTGGACTTGGTGCCCTAGATTCGACCATCAATGAAACGTCTCCCGACAGCCGTTTTTATACTTGGAGAGGACAAGCTCAATGGGTGCGCTTGTTAGCACCTGATACCTTATTATTATTGAGGGGAGATATGCAATTGGCAGATAGACCCCTGGTTGCAATCGAACAAATAGGTTTGGGTGGTTTGGAAACAGTTAGAGGTTATCGCCAAGATGCCCTACTTACAGATAACGCTATTTTTGCTTCTGCCGAAATCCGAGTGCCCATTGCCCGCAATCAGCGTAACAACACCCTTCTACAACTTACCCCCTTCCTTGATTTTGGCACCGCTTGGAACCGTTCTGGAAGACCAGATTCAGTAAATCGCGACTTGGGGAGCAATACATTGGTATCTTTAGGTTTAGGGTTGCGCTTCCAACTCCAAGACCGTCTCACAGTGCGCTTTGACTGGGGCATTCCCCTAATTTCTATTTCTGGGGAGAAAAATTCATGGCAAGAAAACGGTTTATATTTTTCAATTGTTGGCAACCCTTTTTAAAGAAGGCTTTTTACTTTCTTTTGGCTTTGCTGTGCGTCCTCAATTCACCCGTATTAGCACAACTCCCCACTACCTCCATCCAAACAGTAGAACAGGGTAAAATACTGTATGATTCCGGGCGTTATGCTGAGGCAGTGCAGGTGTTGCAACAAGCTGCTTCAGATTACCAGAAACAGGGAAATAAACTTAGTCAAGCAGCCACTCTCAGTAATTTAGCATTGGCATATCAACAATTGGGGGCGATTAGTCAAGCAAAACAGGCGATCGCCGAAAGTTTGAAGTTGCTTGATGGTAAAAATCTGGAGATACTAGGGCAAACTCTGGATATCCAAGGACGTTTGCAACTGGCAATGGGACAAGTGGAAGATGCCCAAGCTACTTGGCAACAAGCAGAAAAAATTTATACCCAGGCAAATAACAAAAGTGGGATAGTTAGGTCGCGAATCAATCTAGCTCAGGCTTTACGAATGAAAGGCAATTATCGTAACGCCATAAAAACACTGATTGAGTTAAATCAAATATTACAAAAGCAACCAGACTCATTAGAAAAAATAGTCGGATTGCGATCGCTTGGTGATGCCCTCCAGCTAGTAGGGGATTTTGAAAACTCCCGCCAAGCTTTGGAGCAAAGTTTGCAGATAGCCCAAAATCTAAAATCTCCGGCAGAGATTGGCGCAAGTCTGTTGAGTTTGGGTAATAATGCGCGGGCATTGCAACAAAAACCGCAAGCGATCGCCTACTATCAACAAACAATTAAAACATCGCCCTCCCCAATAACCAAAATTCAAGCCCAACTCAATCACCTCAGTCTGCTCATCGAAGACAAACAAACAGCACAAGCCCAAATCTTAATACCCCCAATTCAAAGCCAAATCGAACAACTCCCCCCCAGCCGTGCCGCTATTTATGCACGGATTAACTTTGCCTTCTTCTTGATGAGAGTTAGTAGTTATGAGTTAGGAGTTTTGAATTCCTCACTCATAACTCCTAACTCCTCACTCCCAACCCCCAACTCGACCCTCCCAACTCCTAACTCCTCACTCCTAACTCCTAACTCCTCACTCCTCACTCCTTCCGCTCTCCTCCTGGCTACTGCCATCCAACAATCGCGCAGTTTGGGTGACAAACGAGCCGAAGCCTACGGGTTGTTGAATTTGGGTGGTTTGTACGAACAGACACAGCAATTATCAGAAGCGCAAAAGCTCACCCAGCAGGCATTAATGTTGGCACAGGCGAGTAATGCACCGGATATTAGTTACCGAGCTTCTTGGCAATTAGGACGGTTATTGAAGGCGCAGAAAGATATTAAAGGAGCGATTGCCGCTTATGATGCAGCTACAGAAACTCTCCAATCTCTGCGCAGCGACTTAGTAGCAGTCAATCAAGATGTTCAATTTACGTTTCGAGAAAGTGTAGAACCTGTCTATCGCCAATCAGTAGAATTACTGTTGCAATCTCAGCAAGGTGAACCAGATGCCAAAACTTTAGACAAAGCCCGTCAAAGAATGGAGGCGTTACAGTTAGCGGAACTCGACAACTTCTTTCGGGAAGCTTGTTTGCAAGGTCAAAAAGTACCCATCGATAGAGTCGTAGACCAAGATAACCCCACTGCTGCTATTCTTTACCCGATTATTCTTCCCGATGAACTTCAGGTAATTGTCAAAATTCCCAAACAATCACTGCGGCACTACACCACTAAAATTCCTCAAGCAGAGGTGGAAAAAACATTGGCACAGTTGCGACAAAATCTTGTTAAACCCCCGGCTATCAGGGCAGTGCAAGCCGATTCACAGCAAGTTTATAACTGGCTGGTTAAACCCATTGAAGCGCAACTAACCCAAAGTGGCGTTAAGACCTTAGTGTTTGTACTAGATGGCGCGTTACGAAACGTACCGATGGCGGCACTGTATGACGGCAAGCAATTTTTAGTAGAGAAATATGCGATCGCCCTCAGCGTCGGTTTGCAACTCCAAGACCCCAGACCCCTAGTAAAAGAACGACTCAATGCCCTGACTGCTGGACTTACCGACCCACCAGCAGAATACTCCAACTATCCATCATTACCCGCCATCAAAGCGGAAATTAACTCGATTACCAAAGCGGGAGTATCAACAACCAGCCTTTTGGATGGACAGTTCACCAGAAAGGCATTAGAAAACAAATTTAATACCGCACCTTTCAACATCGTACATTTAGCAACCCACGGTGAATTTAGCTCCCGTCGCGAAAAAACCTTTATTTTGGCAGCCGATGGACCAATCAACGTCACCCAATTTGACACCATCCTCAGCAGTCGGGATGAAACCAGACCAGAAGCCGTGCAATTATTAGTTTTAAGCGCTTGTCAGACAGCAGCCGGAGACAACAGGGCCGCTTTAGGACTGGCTGGGGCTGCAGTCAGGGCAGGGGCACGCAGTACTGTAGCTTCCTTGTGGCAGATTGATGACGAGTCTACTGCCTTATTTGTGGGAGCCTTTTATAAAGAACTAAATAGCCCCAACATCAGCAAAGCTGAAGCTCTCCGGTTAGCTCAACTACAGTTGCTGAATCATCCTAACTATAACTCCCCTAGTTTTTGGTCTGCCTATGTGTTGATTGGAAATTGGTTGTGATAGTCTCCATCTTCATGAAAAAATCAAAGTATTATCAACAAGGTCTAAGGGCTATGAAACTTATAGAGTCTACGTTTTAGCTGATTTCGTAGCCCCTCAGCTTTTCTTGACCATGACGGTAAATACACCAAAAAATTATATTGTTATATCTACAGCCAACAATAAATAACCTTATATGTCAACTTTGGTAAGAGCTTTGTTCATAGTTTGATACAATTTGCCAATAATATTTTATCTTCTATTTAAATACTTAGCATAACAAGTACTGAAGAACCACAATTCTTAAATAAACAATTCTGGAGAGACATGAAAAAAATCTCCCAAAACCTTTGCTTGAGCCTTACTAATTGAACTTTTACCATTGACAATTTCTGAGACAACACTATTTGAACCGATGATTCCGACTAAATCACATTGTTTAATTTCTCTTGCCTCCATTAAATGTTGGAGAATTAAATGGGGAGATGATTCACCCATTGGATGATTTTTGTTCTCATATTCTTCTATTAATCTTACCAAAATTTGTAATAACGCTGTTTGTTCCGGTGAGCGATTTTTATTACCGATTAATTGTTCAACATCAGCCAGCATTCGGTCATACTCCTCCTCAGAGTTGATGACTTGAGGTTGATATTCTGCTAAAAGTTTACCATAAGTATTTTTGTCAAAAGCTAAGGACATTTCTCTTTACCTTTTTCACTATCGTTCAAATTAAGACTAAAGAAACTTAGTTTCCCTAATTTACTTCGTCAATAATAAGGGTTATTTTTCCACTTATCTTTATTATAGTCGGCATGAGTTAAAAAGTATTTGTAATATATTGTTTGGGTTTCATAGTCAATATCTACAATTAAGCGGTATGCGTTACCTTTTATATTGAATACTGTAAAATTCCCTACAGCATCTGCTGATGGGTAAACTTGCCTGACATTCTCTATATTTTGCCATGATGCAGATTTCACAACACGATACCAAGCTTCTATTGGCTCAGTTGCATCTGGATATTTTCCAGCATCAGCACGTAAATTACGAATGCTCATTAGATGCATAAAATATTTTTCGCGTAAACAGTGATATCGGAGGACAAGTTTTACTTTTTCACAGCAACAGTTTGCTCCATATTCGCAACCCGAAACAATAACGAGGGTAAATCAATTTCGTATTCCACCGCCAACAGCTTCAACGAAGCGATCGCTGAATCTCGTTCCTCCCGATATATCCGCCGCATCATCGCATCCGTGCCAACAGGTGATGTAAGAGAAGCAGTCTTACTATTCAACTCTTCTATCTTATTCAAGCAATCGCGCACAATCATCGGCAACCCATCAACTTCTAGCATCACTTCACTATCAATCGACTCAGCTACCACACCCAAATCTTGCGTGGTTTCCTTGAAAAGCAACTTCCGCAATTCATCCAATTCCGATTCATGTGTTAAATTGCGTCCCAGCACGACGGATGCTATTTCCTGCACCACACGCACGCTCGATGACATGAAACGCATCCATTGGTGTGCGGGCATTGAAGACTGCTTCCACTGCGTATCGAGTTCGCTGGCAAGTTGATGATCCTTTACTTCCAATCGAAAAATCCCTGTACCACCCTGTTGATTGCCGACCATCTTCAATTCAACAATCGGTTCAGTATTTGTCGCTTGTTGCGATTTGATTGTCGGTACACGTTTAATCTTGTGGGAAGCGCAAATCGAAGCAATGTCTGCACAACTAACATTACCACATTCGTCAATCAAGTCAGCCAATACTCCTCGTGACTCCTCGTGACTCGGTACAAGCAACCTCAACAACTGAAGGGGAGACACACCAGTTAAGGCATCAAAATTCTCACCAAAATAGTCAAAAAGTTTAATCAGCTTATTCGCATCGCTCATCACGAACTCGTTGCTGTAAGCCCAATCCTTGAATCCCTTACCAAGTTCATCTTTTGTTTGCTGGAAAATTTGACCAACTGCCAACATTGCCCCCGTTGCTAACCCCATCAACGAGCGAATATTTTCCGCATTCGTTGCTATATCGTCATTTGAGGGACAGGAAAAAATATTTTGACAAAAATGATCTGTAAGCGCTAAATCCATGCTAGAATTGCTCCTGTGAGTGAAGTTTGAATGAAGTTTGAACCAAACTTGATTCAAATTATTGAATTAGTTACAAAAGGCGTACCAAACTTTTCGACGGCTAGGTGCGCTTTTTGCATTGATAAAAGTATTTTACCACCAAAGCGATACGAATAAATGTTTTGTATTGTAACAATATTTGACAATTAAACGGATAGAGCTGTATGTAACAATTTTAGCCGTGGGTAGTCAGATGAATAATTTTCTCACCCTTCATCCCTTGCAACACTGGCCCGTGTTTTGGTGGCGTTAAAGCAACCCTAAAAATCTCAAAAACCGTGTATCGATTTTGGCAACGGTCAATTTGACATTTAGGCGATTCTCCTTTTGGAGACGCTTCGCGAACGCTTTTTCCAAATCACTACTAAACTATAAGTAGATTGAATTGGCTTGATATTTAACAACACTATCACCATCGATGAAAGCAATTGAAACCACAGCGACAATTAATGAGAGTGGACAACTTATGCTCGATAAATCGCTGGGATTCATCAAACCACAGCGCGTTCGTATTATCGTCTTACTTTCCGAAGATGACGAAGCCGATCCTGATGAAACGCCCACTGAAATTGTTATTGAAGGAATTCGTCAAGGTTTACACGAGGCTTTAACTGGACAAACTATACCCCTCTGTGAAATGTGGGAAGACATTGATGCAGAGTGAAACATCACCGATCCAGATCGCTCTTACCCCTCGTTTCAAAAGGGATCTTCGATAACTTGCTATGCACATATAGCCCGTAGAGGTAATTGTTACGCTAACTTAAAGACAATTGCAGCAATCTGTAAAATGAGCGTCCGGCAGGCTCAATATGCTTTGAAAGACCTTACAGATAAAAATCTAATAACGAAAAAAAAACGCCAAGGTACTACCGACCATTATCAAATTACGGACAGAAGTCAATGGAAAGAGCTAGACTATACTGTTCAACTGGACAGTGCTTTAGAGTACTTTAATCGTGCTATTACCCGTCGTGAAAAGAAAGATATATCAGGAGCGGTAGAGGATTTCAGAGAAAGTATAAAACTATACGAGCAAGAATTAAAACAAAAAGAAGGGGGTAGTACCAGAAAAGAGAAAGACCTTCAAGATGCACGTAACGAATTAGAAAAAACCCAAAAAAAATTACTTGCCTCGGAACTCATATAAGTGATGGCATTTATTTGGGCCAGACTGTTTTCACCTTCAGTCAACTGGTGAGGACAAATTGTGGTTGTATTAACTTGATATAATAACCTTCTTGCGTAAACTTATAGCTTCTAACAGATATGTACATAGCAGCATTGATAACCGGGGACTAAACTATGATGCGCACCGCATATCCGCTCTTACCTTTCGCCTTACCATTACCGATTTCCAGCGCCGCTCGTAGAATTGCCCAGCAGTTTTCCCAAGGACAACTGACAAAAGAAAGGGCAGAGCAAGTCATGCTAAACACTCTGGCTGTGTGTGTTGTGAATGACTATTTGCAAATGATGGAAATTCCCACAGACCTGCAAGCGGGTGATATTTATAATCCAGTTATGCGTGTTTGTACTAATATAGCAGATTTAGTACTGCCTGGAGTTGGTCGTTTGGAGTGTCGTCCCGTACGAAGCGATGAGCAAGTATGTTCGATTCCACCAGAAACTTGGGAGGAGCGGGTGGGTTATGTCGTTGTAGAAGTTGATGAATCGCTACAAGAAGCTAAACTTTTGGGATTTGTTCGTCATGCATCAACAGAAGAACTGTCTTTGAGTCAACTGCAACCCCCAGAAGCATTAATCGAACACCTCGGACAACTCAGACAACCCACCGTCAATTTGGGTCAATGGTTTGCTGGTATGTTTGATGCTGGCTGGGAAACTCTGGAATCTTTGTGGAATCAACCAGAATTTAGACCAGCTTATGCCTTTCGCAGTGGTGAAACTGTTGAAGAAAACCCCTCTAAGCAGCAAGCAGTCACCAGACGAGCAAAACTTATAAATTTGGGAATCCAAATCGCCAATCAACCCGTCATCTTGCTTGTGGAAATAAGTCCTCAAGCTAACGAACAAACTAATATCCGGCTGCAAGTTCATTCGGCTGGTAATGAAATTTACTTGCCTCAAGGAGTACATCTGACGATTTTAGATGAGTCGGGAGCGGTGTTTTTAGAAGCTCAATCCAGAAGTGCAGATAATTACATTCAGTTACAGTTTAGAGGTGAACTCAAAGAGCGGTTTAGTGTCAAGGTGGCGCTGGATGAAGCTAGTGTTACTCAAAATTTTGTAATTTAGTAACAAATAACAACTAACAACAAACAACTCATGATGAGAAAGTTAGTGGTTTTGAAATTCATAGAGGGCAGCTTTGAACATGGTTTTACTGTAACGCTCCAAGTTGGTGAGGAAGGTTCAAGCCCGACAACAGAAATTACAGGTAAGTTACCGGCTGAGACTGAATTGCCTCTCTACTATAGCCATTGGCAGTCTAATTATCGCCGTTTGGGCAATGGCTATCGCTTATCTGCGGATAAGGTGCAGGTAACAAATGTGTCGATGACGCAAGACTGTGATGAAACTGCTTATATTTTGCGATCGCGCTTTAATGCTTGGTTGCGTTCTGAGGAATTTCGTCCCCTGCGAGAGAAATGGCTGGAGAGATTATCACCCAAAGATGAAATACGGGTAATTCTGCAAACACCAAACAGCCAATTGCAGCGACTCCCCTGGCATCTCTGGGAGGTACTGGAACGCTATCCCAATGCGGAAATTGCCCTAGCATCACCAATTTACGATCGCGTTGAAAATCCGCATAAACCAAATCCAAGCGTCAACATTCTGGCAATTTTGGGTAACAGTCAAGGGATTGACACTCAAGCTGACCAAAATTTATTGAAACAATTACCAAATGCAGATGTCTGTTTTTTGGTGGAACCACAGCGAAAGGAATTAACCGATTATCTCTGGCAGAAAAATTGGGATATTCTGTTTTTTGCGGGACACAGTTCCAGTCAAAAAGATAATGAAAGTGGGCAAATATACTTAAATAAAACTGATAGCCTCACTATTGAAGAGTTAAAATACGCCCTCAAAAGAGCCGTTGAACGTGGTTTGCAACTCGCAATATTCAATTCCTGCGATGGTTTGGGATTGGCAAAAGAATTGGCTGATTTGCAAATCCCGCAGATAATCGTCATGCGAGAACCTGTTCCAGATTTGGTGGCACAGGAATTTTTGAAGTATTTTCTGTCCGGGTTTGCTGGGGGTGAATCTTTATATCAAGCGGTGCGGCAAGCACGGCAACGATTACAAGGAGTTGAGGACAGATTTCCTTGTGCAACTTGGCTACCCGTCATTTGTCAGAATCCGGCGCAGATACCCCCTAATTGGCAGGAATTGTGGAACGGCAAGACTGGGACAAAGGAACAAGGTAGACAAGAGAGGCACAAGTATTTTTCGCTACTTTCAATCGGAATTGCCGCGACAGTCTGCGGTTTGAGATTTATGGGAGTGCTGCAAGGAGTCGAACTACAAGCCTTTGACCAAATGATGCGATCGCGTCCTGATGAAGGTGCTGATTCACGCATATTAATAGTGACAATAGATGATGCGGATATTGCCGACCAACGGCGCAAAGGTGAGTCATTGAAAGGAACCTCTCTCTCAGACAAATCTCTCAATAAATTGTTAGAAAAATTGCAGCAATCCAAACCCCGTGCGATCGCTTTAGATATTTACCGTGATTTTCCAGCAGAACAACCAGATTTAATCGCACGTTTAAAACAAACTGATAATTTAATTGCCGTTTGTAAAGGAAGTGATACCACAAAAGCCCCTTATGGTATAGCACCACCACCAGAAATCCCACAACCAGAACGTCTGGGATTTAGCGACTTCGTTCATGATACCGATGGGGTAGTGCGTCGTCATCTCCTATTCATGAACCAAGAAGCAGGATCTTTATGTGCGGCCTCCTACTCCTTAAGCACACAACTAGCATTCCGCTATCTATTAACTCAAGGAATTCAACCAAAACTCACTCCCCAAGGGGATTTACAACTAGGCAAAACAGTTTTCCACTCTCTGGAATCTCCCAGTGGCGGCTATCAACAAGGTATCGACACCAACGGCAGTCAAATTTTAGTCAACTGGCGAGCATCAGAAAAGATAGCCGAACAAGTGACACTGACGCAATTTTTAGCAAGCCCTGTTAATTCCAATACCCTCAAAGACAAGATTATATTGATTGGCGTTGTTGCAAAAGGAGATTATCAAGACTACTGGTCAACCCCCTACGGAAAATACTTAGATGACCAGATGCCAGGAATACTCGTACAAGCCCATCTAGTGAGTCAGATTTTGAGTACCGTATTAAATGGGCGTCCCTTGCTACAAGTTTGGTCACCTTGGCTGGAAATAATCTGGATTTTGGGTTGCTCTGCTTTTGGGGCACTAATTGCTTCCAAGTCGCGTCATTCACCCCTGAAACTAATAATTTATCTTAGTGTCGCCTCGGTCGGACTTTACATAACTTCTTTTGTCCTATTAATTTTAGGTTATTGGATACCTTTTATCCCCGGAACGTTAGCACTTTTGGGAACTGGAGCAATTTCAAACTTTAAATCTAAAAAATTTACAATGCTTAATTTATTAAACCGCGAAGACGCAAAGTACGCGAAGGAATAAGAGTTTTAGAGAGTTTTTGTGTAAGTCCTGGAATATATATTTATCTATCTTTTCTTTGCGTACTTCGCGTCTTCGTGGTTCAATAAAAAAAATTATATGAAACTAACCTTAAAATCCAAAAAACTCACAATCACACTCACCCTACTCTGTACCAGCTTCATTAACATCACACCCATAGTCGCCCAAACCCCTCAAAAACCACCAACCATCCGCCTAATTTTACCCCCAATTCCCCCAGGAAACCCCCCAGGAGGTCGTGTCCGTGGCGGTGCTAGGAGAGGTTTGTGTCAAAAAGAAGTCAAACCAGAACTTACAGCCTTAGTACCCTCCACCCAATCATCCCCCACAATAACCAACGTCTGGGCATTGACGGCAACCGAACGCCCAACCTTCTGGGTATATTACCCCTACAGCAAAGCAAACAGTTATACTACTGAATTTGAACTGCAAGACGATAGCTCCAAAACTCCGATTTACAAAACAGCGATCGCTCCCCCAGAAAAACCAGGAGTTATCGGTGTTTATCTCCCAAGCAGGGTACCTCCATTAACTGTCGGTAAACGATATCGCTGGTACTTTACCGTTGACTGCGCTCCACAGCAATCTTCACCAATTTACGTTGAAGGGGCTATCCAAAGAGTCAACCTCAGTCAGGCTGTTACCCAACAGCTAAAAACTGCCCAACCCAGACAACGAGTTGCTATCTATGCCGAAAATGGCATTTGGCACGAAGCACTGACAACCCTAGCAGAACTTCGCCAGAAAAATCCCCAAGATGCTGCACTCCAAGCAGACTGGGAAAATTTATTACAGGCGATCGGTTTGGCTGATATTGCCCAAAAAGCGATCTCCTCAGATCCCCGATAACTTCTTTAAGAGGTCGGGGATCTAAGCTCCAAAACTAACTTCTCAATTGTACTGGCATCGCTAAATAGGTCATTTTTACACCAGACAGGGGTGTAAAAATTACTGGGGTTAAAGCTTGGTTTAGCTGCATCACAATTTCGCTTCCGGGCAATGCTTTTAAGCCTTCGAGCAAATATTTCACGTTAAAGGCTATAACTATATCTTCTCCAGATATCTGTGCTTCCATTGACTCTTTCCCACTGCCAACATCTTGAGCTTCTACAGATAAGGTGATTTCTCCCATCCCACTATCGATATTGATTTTGACAATATTATTCTTTTGGTCGGAAAAGACGGCAATTCGCTCTAAAGAATTTAAAAATTGCCGTCTATCTAAAGTAACTTCTCGCTCAAATTGTCGGGGAATCAGTTGACGGTAAGCTGGATATTGTCCATCTAATGTGCGGCTGGTCAATCTTTGATTTTGCCATTCAAAGATAACTTGACCTTGATCCACATATAATGCTACAGGTTCTTCGGATGATAAGTTGTGTGCCAATATCCGCTCTAATTCCCTTAGAGCTTTGTTGGGTACTGTTACTTCTAACTCAGTCTCAAAATTGTCTTTTGGATTTTCGTTAATAGTTTCTACCACTGCTAGACGGTGCCCATCAGTAGCGGCAAATTCTAACCCATCCTGTAAAAATTTTAAATGGACTCCAGTCAAAACTTGCTTGGTTTCATCAGCACTGGTAGCAAACAAAGTACCCCGCAAACCTTCAATTAATCCAGCGACAGGAAGATGCAAAGCTTGAGCATTCTCAATCACTGGCAATTCGGGAAATTCTTCAGCTCCCATTGCTCTGACTTGATAACGTCCACTTGCTGGGGTGAGTGTGACGATTAAGCCTTCACCAGATGCTGGGTTGACTGGTTCGTCTTCGAGAGTAATTTCGCCCTCGCTCAGTCGAGATGTGATGTCATTAAGTAACTTCGCAGGAAGCGCGATCGCTCCACCGACCGTTACTTCCGCGCTAAAACTCGTACGGATACCCAAGCTGAGATCGAAGGCTGTTAGGCTCACCTGGTTAGTTTCAGCATCTGCTTGCAGTAGCACGTTGGCAAGTACTGGATGAGTCGGGCGTGAAGGTACAGCGCGGCTCGTGAGTGAAAGGTTAGTACTAAGGTCGCTTTGGTTGCAAACTAATTTCATTGGTCAAAATTCAGCCTGTGAAGGTTTATGTTACCACTTTTAGTGGGAGTTAGGAGTTGGGAGTTGAGAGGAGGGGAAATTTTATAATTTTTATTAGCTTTGTGCTGCTTGTGGAAATTGTGGAAAAACTTCTAACTTTTTTCCTTTCCAAATTTCTTCTTGTGGAAAACTTGTGGAAAAGCGCGGTTTTTTTCCACAGGGTAATTATACTTAAATAATTTTTCCCCGACAAATATAACGTTTTCCACAGTTTGCTCGCGAGTTTTCCACAAACTATTTTTATTTTAAAGACTTCTTTATGTTTTGCTTAATATTTGATTAAGTGTTTGGGCATTCATCTGAGTGATGGAGGCTGTGGAAAACGGGTAATGAAAATATTAAATCATTTTCGGGTACGGCTGTTCATATTGATGCGATCGCTTAATTGTCGCAGAGTTTGTACCAAGTCTCGATCGGTTTCCAGCATCTGGGTAATTTTCTCGCAACTGTACATTACCGTTGTATGGTCTTTACCACCAAATTCTTCTCCGATTCTCGGCAAACTCAGATCGGTATGTTGCCGCATTAGATACATTCCAATTTGTCGGGCCCAGCTAATTTCCCGTCGCCGCGAGCTACTTTTGAGGTCATCAACTGAGATATCAAAACCTTCAGTAATGACAGTTAAAATTGCTTGTGGAGTCGCTTCGACTTTTTCAGTGCGAGGTTCTAAAACAGGTGCGATGCTTTCTAGTGTCATCGGCAAACCCCAAATGGAAATATATGCCAGTACCCGAATTAAGGCTCCTTCTAATTCCCGAATATTATTTGTATAGCTAGAAGCAATATACTCAATTACATCTCTGGGCAAGCGAATATTCTCATATTCAGCTTTTTTTTGTAAAATTGCCATCCTTGTTTCTAAATCCGGCGCTTGGATATCGGCAATCAACCCCATAGAAAACCGCGAGCAGAGGCGTTCTTGCAGTCGAGGTATCTGGTTGGGAGGGCGATCGGAAGCTATCACCACTTGTTTGCCGGCTTCATATAAAGTATTAAAAGTATGAAAAAATTCTTCTTGAGTAGATTCTTTACCCTCAAGAAACTGGATGTCATCGACTAACAGGACATCAGCAGCTCGGTAATGTTCGCGGAAACTTTGCCTGCTATCTTTGCGGATGGCTGTAATCAACTCATTGGTAAATTGTTCTGTAGAAACATAAAAGATTTTGGACTCCGGACAAATTTCCCAGCGATAATGAGCAATTGCTTGCATGAGGTGAGTTTTGCCCAAGCCGACACCACCATATAAAAATAAGGGATTAAATTCTCGTCCTGGAGATTCAGCAACTGCTAAAGACGCAGCGTGAGCCATCCGATTGTTGGTACCAACCACAAATCGGGAAAATACATATTTCAGGTTCAAGTCTGTAGTTTTTGCTTGTTTGGCAATAGTTTCAGGAATAGTATTATGTGAGGCTTTATCCCAAGAAACTTCTCTTTCTGGGGATGAAACTTCCTCACCCCCAGCAACAGTCATATATATTTCGACTGGATGACCGAGAATATCTTGAACTACATGAGCAATAGTTTTTATGTAATACTTTTGTAACCAATTACGTGCAAAGGGGTTGGGGGTCCGAATCACCAAACAGTTATTTTCCAAGCTTTCCGCACTTGCAGTTTTAATCCAAGTTTCAAAGGTAGGACGGGATAATTCTACCTGTAAGCGCTCCAATACTTGAATCCACAGACTTTCTATCGGAATTTCCATTACTTTTACCACAATAGCTGCTAATCGTCACAATAGAGGATATGAGGAACCACCAATTTAGCATTCCAATGCTCTAGACCTAGAACAAGCTTTTAAGTTGTAATTATTCACAGGATACCGGAGCTTCATCGCAAGCTTACTACCCACTGATTGACAAAGGAGTTAAAAAGACACATGAACGCAAGACCCCATAACTTGGAGCTAAAAAATATTTATACCAGGTGCTGGTCAGCAAGCAGTATTCTGTTTATATTAATGAGTGGGGTAACAGTGGTGTCTCTTGGAGGTTGCTCAACACCTGCCAATATCCTGGACGCAAGGAAAACCAACGCTCAGTCACAAGTTGAAAATCCTACAGACAACAATCCCGTTGTCGCTCCTCCCCAAATCATTGCCGCATCGGGAGGAGATCCAAACTTTGTAGTTGCTGTAGTGCAGAAAGTCGGACCGGCTGTAGTTCGCATTGATTCTGCCAGAACTATTACGAACCAAGCTTCAGGAGAGTCTGAAGACCCATTTTACCGACGTTTTTTTGGAGAGGGAGGACAGTCAGAACCAAGACAACGGATAGAGCGGGGTAGCGGTTCTGGGTTTATCATTAATGCTAACGGTCAGATTTTGACTAATTCCCATGTGGTCGATGGTGCCGATCGCGTTACAGTCACCCTCAAAGACGGTCGGACTTTTAAGGGAAGAGTGCAGGGTGAAGATCCAGTTACCGATGTTGCCGTAATTCAAATTGAAGCTAATAACCTGCCAACCCTTGCTCTGGGTAATTCGGATGCACTACAGCCAGGAGAAGCCGTAATCGCGATCGGCAATCCCTTAGGTTTAAATAATACAGTTACATCTGGAATTCTCAGTGCCACAGGTCGTTCGAGTAGCGACATCGGTGCTAGCGACAAGCGGGTTGATTACATTCAAACCGATGCAGCAATTAATCCTGGGAACTCTGGGGGACCTTTGCTAAATGCTCGTGGAGAAGTAATTGGAATGAACACAGCAATTATCCGAGGCGCTCAAGGCTTAGGATTTGCTATACCTATTAATACAGCACAGCGCATAGCTCAAGAATTAATTGCTACAGGTAAAGTGGATCATCCTTATTTAGGTATTCAGATGGTGACGCTAACGCCAGAAATTAAGGAAAGAATTAATACTAAAATTGGCATTAATTTAGCAGTAGATAAAGGAGTTTTATTAGTTGATGTTGTGAAAAATTCCCCTGCCTCTGCCGCTGGGTTAAAGCAAGGTGATGTCATTCAAAGGATTGATAATCAACCTGTAAGCACAATCGATGATGTGCAAAAACTGGTAGAAAAAAGTAAAATAGGAAATCCTTTACAAGTTCAAGTCTTGCGGAATGGTCAAGCTGCACAATTAGCAGTTAAACCCGCACCTTTGCCAGTTAGAAGGGAAAGTTAAGAATTTAGGACTTACGCAAGATATGGTCGAAAACCTTATTCTTGCGTAATGGTAATAACAAAGCCAGCGTACAGCGCCTACATATTCGTGAAGCCATCCCGGCATCCCGTAGCAGTAGGGGAATGAGTATTCTTCTTAATAATTGTACCAAGAAGTGGCGATTTAAAGTGAAGTAACCGGAAATTTCAAACGCAGAGGACCGCGAAGGTAAGCGCAGAGTCACGCGGAGTCTTTGTTGAAAATTTCGCTACGAACTTATGAAATTGTGTACTAAGGATATTAGATTATGTTAGTACTACATCACTTTTTAGATAGGCTAGATACCATATAGGTTAGAAAATCTGAAAAGTTAGGGATTACATCTTCCGTTTTCATTGGGTGGAATAACCAGGGTAACAGTGTCCAGCTATTTAATAAAGAGGTTTTAACAATGACTGAATTACTTCCGATTATTCAATTAGGTAATCCGATACTGCGCCAAAAAGCTAAGTTGATTGATAATATAGAGGATGAAAATATCCAGAAGTTAATTGACGATCTAGTCGCAACTGTTAGCAAATCGAATGGTGTGGGAATTGCGGCACCACAAGTAGCAGAATCTTATCGTTTATTTATTGTGGCTTCCCATCCAAATGCTCGTTATCCGAATGCTCCAGAAATGGAACCGACTGCGATGATTAATCCAAGAATTATTGCCCATTCATCGGAAGTTGTGAAAGGCTGGGAAGGTTGTTTGAGCGTCCCTGGAATTCGGGGTTTAGTTCCCAGGTATGAATCTATTGAAATTCAGTATCGTGACAGTCATGGCAAGTTACAGAAGCAACAGTTAACTGATTTTGTCGCTCGGATATTTCAACACGAATATGACCATCTTGATGGGATGGTTTTTTTAGATCGGGTGGAGAGTACCTTAGACCTGATTACCGAGCAGGAATACCAGCAACAAATTTCTAAGAAAAACGCATAAAACTATTCCAATTCACAAAATATTCCAAAATAAATTCCGTAGGGATCATTTATTTGTTGGATTACTCTAGTCAAAAAATAGCTCTACTCACATCGTGCGACTTCGTGGCTAATGCTATCTAATTAGGATTCTAATATTAATTTGTTATCCCTTACTCTAATCGACTTTAATTTTCTTACAGTTGCATCTGCTTCTTTACTATTTTTTATTCTTTTTGATTCCAATAATTTGGTAGTAAATATATCTTCGCTTTTATAGCCAAGAATAAAATCAATAATATTTGAAGAAAGATAGCTTTCTACAGGTTTGTAATTAAAGCTATAAACCACTTTATTAAAATTACTTATTAATCTGTAAGACTCATAAACTTTCCCATCTTGCAAAGTAAATTTAATCCCTTTTTGGATATAAAGATGCTTTTTAAATTTGAAAACAAACAAGGGGAAAATTTCTTCCATAATAACTTCATCATCTTGAATATCAAAACACGTTAGTCTGCTACCTGTTTTATTTATAATAGGTTCTTTTAAATATTCAAGATAAACTTCAAGGTGAAGTGCATTAATATCGCTTGCTGTTAATATTAGTTCTGTATTTTCATCAAAAAGAACACTTGTTTTGAAAGCTAATACACGTCCTCTCACTTCTTGATATTTTTCAAAACTAATTTCTTTTAGCTTATCAGGTAAGCCTAATTCAGTATCTATTTTATTACTATAAAATACTAGGCTTATCAAATTATCAACTATCCATAATAAAATATCAATATTTAAGGGGGAAAGACGAAAAATCATTAGCGCTACAATCTATTAAATGTGTATAAAATTACATTAGCGATAGGAACACTCCGCTAACAGCGAATAAGAGAGCGCTAAAGCGCAACTACAAACTAATGATAATTTATTACGACCTACTTCCTTGGCGCGATCGCCTTGAGCTACATTCAAGCTATTGTTAACCTTTTAGCAAAACGTGAAAAAATTAATTAACAAACCAGAAGACTTTGTTCGCGAAAGTTTAGAAGGTATGGCAGCGGCTCATTCTAATTTAATTAAAGTAAATTATGAGCCAACTTTTGTATATCGTGCTGATGCACCAATACAAGGTAAAGTAGCAATTATTTCTGGTGGTGGTAGCGGTCACGAACCAATGCACGCTGGCTTTGTGGGGGTGGGAATGCTTGATGCCGCTTGTCCTGGAGAGGTTTTCACATCACCGACTCCAGACCAAATGCTAGCAGCAACGAAGATGGTAGATGGCAGTGCTGGTATCCTTTATATTGTCAAGAATTATAGTGGCGATGTCATGAACTTTGAAATGGCGACGGAATTAGCCCGTGGTGAGGGCATCCGCGTTCTAAATATTTTAATAGATGATGATGTCGCAGTCAAAGATAGCTTGTATACCCAAGGACGACGGGGTGTAGGAACAACAGTACTAGCAGAAAAAATTTGTGGTGCGGCGGCACAGCAGGGCTATGATTTGCAACAGGTCGCTGATTTGTGCCGACGGGTGAATTTGAATGGACGCAGTATGGGGATTGCGTTGACTTCCTGTACTGTACCAGCAAAAGGCACGCCGACATTTCAGCTTGGTGAAAGCGAAGTTGAAATGGGTATTGGCATTCATGGCGAACCAGGAAGGGAGCGTATAGGTGTAAAATCAGCGGATGAGATAGCTGAAAGATTAGCCTTATCGATTATTGAAGATTCCAGTTATAGCCGTACACTCCGCGAGTGGGATGAAGATAAGGGGGAATGGGTGGATGTGGAGTTGATGAATGCAGTTTTTCGGAAGGGAGATAAACTGTTAGCTTTCGTCAACGGTATGGGTGGTACACCTATTTCAGAGCTGTATATTATCTACCGCAAACTCGCAGAAATCTGTCAAAAACAGGGATTGGAAATTATCAGAAATTTAATTGGGCCTTACATTACTTCCTTAGATATGCAAGGTTGCTCCATCACTCTGCTCAAGTTAGATGATGAGATGATTAAGCTATGGGATGCACCTGTTTTCACACCCAGCTTGCGATGGAATTAATTAGTTCACATGACAAAAGAACAAATTTTGCAATGGTTACGGGCATTTGCAACCGTAGTGGAAGAAAATAAACAATATTTAACAGGATTAGATGCGGCGATCGGCGATGCTGACCACGGCATTAATATGGATCGTGGCTTTAAAAAGGTGATAACTCAATTGCCAAGTGTTGCAGATAAAGACATCGGCAGCATTTTGAAAACTGTCAGCATGACTTTAATTTCCAGCATTGGTGGTGCTAGTGGTCCACTATATGGCACCTTGTTTCTGCGAGCAAGTGCGTCTGTTGCAGGCAAGCAGGAATTGACTACAGAGGATATGTTGGAAATGCTGCAAGCGGGTTTAGATGGGGTACTGAGTCGCGGGAAAGCACATCTGGGTGACAAAACGATGATTGATGCGCTATCTCCTGCTGTAGAGGCTTTTCGGCAGGCTGTGGGTGAAGGGAAAGATATGCCTGAAGCGATGGAAAAGACTGTAAAGGCTGGAGAGCAGGGGATGAAAGATACAATACCGATGTTAGCAAAGAAAGGGCGGGCTAGCTATCTGGGAGAAAGGAGTATGGGACATCAAGACCCAGGGGCAACTTCATGTTATTTAATGTTGAATAGTTTGTTTTTAATTTTAAATAAGGATTAGAACCGAACGAATATTAATTTATCCTCGATGTTCTTTTTAATACTCCGACATCATCAGGTGGTTCGTTTTGAATTGGGGTCTGAATCCCCATATATAAACCTCCTTCTTCCTTCTTCCTTCTTCCTTCTTCCTTCATTCAAGTAACTGTATTCGCAAAAGCCTCTCTATCAGGTAGCAGGAGTTGTAGTGGTTGGAATTGTTATCGTTTCTCATAGCAAACAGCTTGCTCTTGGCATACAGGAACTGGCAATGCAGATGGTTCAGGGTAGAATCTCCCTCGCTGTTGCCGCTGGAATTGACGATCCAGAAAACCCGTTAGGTACAGATCCGATTCAGGTTCATCAGGCGATCGCCAATGTTTACAGTGATGATGGGGTTCTGGTGTTAATGGATTTGGGCAGTGCTGTGATGAGTGCCGAAATGGCTGTTGAGTTTCTCGATCCAGAACAACGAGAGAAGGTGCATTTGTTGGAAGCACCGTTGGTAGAAGGAGCGATCGCCGCTGTAGTCGCTGCCGCTTGTGGTAGTAATATTGAGCAAGTCATCGCCGAAGCACGGGGAGCATTAGCTGCTAAAGCGAGTCAATTGGGTATTGTGAGCAGTCAGTGGTTAGTTGTTAGTAATGAAGAATCAAGAACTAACAGCGGAGAAAATATACAAGAAATTCGGCTAAATATTCGCAATCACTTAGGCTTACACGCCCGTCCGGCAGCGCAATTTGTCGCCTGTGCCGCCCGCTTTCAATCCCAAATCAAAGTGCGCAATTTAACTCGTAATACGGAGGCTGTTCGTGCTGACAGTATCAATAAGGTACTCACATTAGGTGTGAGCCAAGGGCACGAACTGATGATTACTGCCACTGGAACTGATGCTTCCCAAGCAATAGCTGCATTCCAAGCATTAGTCGAAAACAATTTTGGCGAACATACATCTGGTTCTATCTCCCACTCCTCCCTACAGGGTATTCCAGCTTCTGGAGGTGTAGCGATCGCTCCCGTTTTTCTCTACCGTCCCGCTCCTCATGAAGTTCTGCGAAGCGACGTAAATGATGTGGACACAGAATTGCAACTTTTAGAAAATGCGATTCAAGCTGCTCGGCAAGAAATTCAGCTTTTACTTTCCCAAGCTTCAACTCAAATTGGTGACTCGGAAGCTGCGATTTTTGATGCCCATTTGCTATTTTTAGAAGACCCCACCTTACTGGAAGCCGTTCACCAGCGAATCTTGCAACAGCACCTCAATGTCGAAGTTGCTTGGAGTTCGGTGGTTGAGGAATTAGCGAATCAGTACCGGACTCTTGACGATTCTTACCTCCAAGCACGAGCGGCTGATGTTGTAGATGTCGGTCAGCGGGTGTTGCGATTGCTACTTGGTCATGAAACCAATAAATTGAATTTTTCTCGGCCGGGGATTTTGGTAACTACTGACTTAAGTCCTTCTGATACTGTTCAGTTAGACCGAAGCAAGGTGTTAGGTATTTGCACTACTTATGGCAGTGCTACTTCACACAGCGCAATTATCGCCCGAAGTTTGGGTATTCCGGCGGTTCTGGGAGTTAGTGAAGAGGTGTTGCACTTGGCAGATGGTACTCTCATGGCTCTAGATGGTGAGAGTGGTGAGGTATGGTTAGAGCCAGAAACTGATATTTTGGCGGCACTTGAGGTAAAGCGGGATGCTCGGCAAACCATGCAACAACAAGCACTCTTCACCGCAAACCAACCTGCAATTACCCGTGATTCTCAACAAATTACCGTCGTTGCCAATATTGGTGGTATTGCCGATGCCCAAGTCGCTGTAAATTTGGGTGCAGAGGGTGTGGGATTGCTCCGCACAGAGTTTTTGTATTTACAAAAGACAACCGCTCCTTCGGAAGAGGAACAATATCAGGTTTATCAAGCGATCGCTCAAATTCTGGATAAACGTCCGTTGATTATTCGCACTCTGGATATTGGGGGTGACAAGTCACTTCCTTATCTAAATTTACCATCGGAAACCAATCCTTTTTTAGGCTTGCGGGGAATTCGTTTTTGTCTGGATCGTCAGGATATCTTCAAAACTCAGTTACGGGCAATTTTACGAGCCAGCGTGCAACGCAATATAAAGGTCATGTTTCCGATGATTGCAACTGTCGAGGAAATACAAGCAGCTAAGGCAATTTTGGCACAAGTACAAGCTGAGTTGCAAAATACTGGTATTCCTTTTGATGAAGAGATGGAAGTAGGAATGATGATAGAAGTGCCATCAGCAGTGGTTCTTGCAGATAAGCTAGCCGCAGAAGTGGACTTTTTCAGTATCGGTACCAATGACCTGAGTCAATATGTCATGGCTTGCGATCGCACAAATCCACGAGTCGCAAATTTAGCTGATGCCTTACATCCGGCAGTGTTGCGGATGATACAAACAACTGTCCAAGCTGCTCATACTGCTGGGATTTGGGTGAGTTTGTGTGGGGAAGTCGCTTCTGACCCCTTAGCTGCACCAATTTTACTGGGTTTAGGGCTAGATGAGGTTAGTTTGAATCCCCAGGCTATTTTGGCATTTAAGCAGGCGATCGCGCGATTTACACTTGCCCAAGCTCAAGCGATCGCGACAACAGCATTGCAACAAGATTCTGTAGTTAAGGTCAGAGAATTATTACTTTGAGATTGCTTGATTCATAAAGTAGCGTTAAAAATTTGTTGTGCGGTCAAGTTTAACTCTGGGAATGCAGTAGAAATAATGTGGTCATCCCCTCTAAATTGAATAACCTGGTATTCGTCATCAACTAGGTTATAAATTGATAAAGTTGCTCGTTTTGGGCTACCTATATATTTAATACCACCCAATCCAAGATAATCTACAATCCAATACTCAAGTATTTTTATTTCTTCATACTCACCCATCTTTTTATAATAGTCATCGCGCCAATTTGTACTAACGACTTCAACCACTAAAGGAATAGAAGCACCACTCTGAACAGTAGAATATTTTGCCCAAAGTTCTTCTGATTTTAAAGCAGGTTTATTAAGTACTAATATGTCTGGAGAATAAGCAGAATCACTAGTAGCAGATTGCACTAATGCAGTTTTGGGGACTGAGTAAGGTAATTTTAAGCGTTTGACTTCCGAAGAAATTTCAATATTTAAAAACCCTGTAACATCTTCATGCTCTCCTGTTGGCTGTGACATTTCAACTATTGCCCCATTATGTAGCTCATAACGTTTATCTGAATTTTTTGGAATCCATTCTAAAAATTCTTGAACTTTTATTGGCTTGAATAATGCTTGAGTCATTGGCTATTTCCTTATTCCAATAAATCATTATCACTACTATACGATACTTTGCCTTTTACGACCTTTAAGCCACCCTTCCTAGACCTTCTTCGTTGGTTCTCTAGTGGTTCAAATTGCTTTTTTCAGAAATCATTCACCAAAGCTTCCCAAAGTTCTGACATCGGTTCGTCAAAATCTTCTGCGATTGTAAGTGGCATTCCTCGCAGTGGATAGTTATGCTTGGAATTAGCATTTTCACAACGAACAATGCGAGCAACAGGAATGCCATTTCGCGTAATTACTATTTCGCTTTCGGTGGCTGTTATTTCATCAAGTAGGATTGCGAGGGTGTTATCTACTTCTTGAATTTCAATTTCCTTCATATGGTTCATTTCAGTAGCACCAAGATTAGCACCACTCAAGTTAGCTCGTCTCAAGTTGGAATACTCAATGTCGGTTCCTTAATGATATTTTTCTATAACTATTATTTTATTCTTTTTTATTCAATGTAGTTAAATGATAAGCTCGTACTACAGAGTCGGGTGCGGAATGTAGGTTTGATAAGCTGAAAAAGGTCAACCAGGTAGCCGTCTCTGGTGGAGTCCCGGCAAGAAGTTGACCGCTATCTAAATCAGGATACAAATTAGAATTTAATTCCCAACTGCCCGTTCAAACCGCGAACAGTATTGTAACCAGCACCAACGAAAATATTATCAGTCGCGTTTACCTGAACCCCACCTGAAACCGCAAGACCTTTATCATTTGAATAGTATCCCAGTCCGACGTATGGTGAAATCACTGGTAAATTGAGAAACTTCAACACGTCTACACCCGTAGAGCCTTTCGGACCAACTCCTAACTCCGCACCTAAACTTAAAGCCCTGGCACCCACTGAATAGGTAACGTCGCCATCTTGCCCACCGACAGAAACCCAAGGTTGGGGGACAATCTGCGCTGAAGCTTGGTTGGGAGCAAATAAAGCTAATAAACTTAGTGATGCAATTAGTGTTTTTCCGATAACAGTTTTTTTCACGTTTTCCTCCACTACCCGTTAAGTTTTTATAGTCTGACCATTATGGATGATAGTGACGGTTTTTACTTTGCTCATGTGCCCGTTTCCGATCGGTTTTCAGGAAACATCTATTTTTTTAACGCAGAGGGACGCTGTAGACGCTTTTGCGGCTTGCCGCAGGCTGGAAAGCGCGGAGGTACGCAGAGTTTTTTAAGAGGATTGGCTACAAACTTTTCAAATTCTGCACTTAGTCTTCATCACTGGCATGAAGTTGTCCTGCATCTCTTACGGTTAGAGCATCAAAACCTCTTGCTTTTAGCAAATCCGCTATTAATACATTGACATCCTCATCCAGGTACAATGTTTTACCGGGGTTTGAGTTAGACATATAAAGCCTATGAATCTAATCGAGATTAGGACGTAGTTTTTCGTAACAAATGTCCATCAAAATATTGTAATTAAGTTTACTTAAAGGACGGTACAAAAGTCGAGGTTCCAATCGAGGAACTGGAAGATTACCTTTACCAAAATCGGGATAATATTCAAGTGCAGAAATTATCGAAGCGTCACGATTCGGTTCGTGTCGTATCTTCTGAAGGTAAATAAAATTAAGGTAAGCAAACTGAATAAAACCGACATTTGCATATTTTGCAATCTTGTAAACATTATTTAGCCCTATTTCTAAAAATTGTCCGTTTAACTCTTGAGTAATTTTTAATAATTCTCTAAGTTGCTGTCGTGTTCTTTCCTCGGCTATCAGTTGCTCTGAGCGTTCTTCAATCTTTTTTTGCTGATATATAGCTGGTACACATTAGGTCAAAACGTTGGACTTTGCCCTATATGTGCAGCTATGCTCTTAACAGATTTTTGTTTTGTATAATTTGGTTTCCAATTGGGAGGGGCAAATATATAACAAAGCCGTTTATTCCAAGAATCAGTTGAAATAATATCTTTGAAAATCTGCATCCATTCATGTAAAGCAATTTTAAGCGGATTATTAGATTTAATTGGATGAGTCAACCCATAAATTGGTGGGTTCGATGTGTTTTCAGAAGTAAAAGTGCCAAACAATCGGTCGAAAATAATCAAGACACCTCCATAATTGCAATCGATATATTCCGAATTGGAGGCATGATGGACTCGATGATGGGAAGGAGTATTCAAAAACCATTCCAAAAAACCTAACTTGGGAATTAATTCGGTATGAATCCAGAACTGATAGAGTAAATTTAAGGAGAGTGCGATCGCAATTGCAAATGGTTCAAATCCTAGCCAAGCTAGTGGCATAAAAAATATTGTACTGCCAGATATTCCCCCAGTCCATCCCAAACGGTAAGCTACTGAAAGATTAAAATGTTCGGGTGAATGATGGACAAGGTGACTAGCCCAAAACCAGCGAATACGGTGGGATGCACGATGAAACCAGTAGTAGGTCAATTCGATACTAAGAAAAAGCAATACAACATTCCACCAAGAGTTGAGAGAAATTGTAAAAATGCGATGGTTCCAAGCAAAAATTAAAAAGCCCGCAGTCGGAATTATTTGTGAGATGCGATGTCCGATAGCAATTAAAAATGAAATAAAACTCTCTTGCCAAGGGTATTTTTGTTTTTTCCATCCCACAATTAAAAAGGCTTCTACAAAAATTAGAATTAATAAGAAAGGAAAAACCTTTAGAAATATATTTGCGTAATTCATCTATTTTAATTTGACCTTAAGTATTTTTGAGATGAAATAAAAGCAGTAGAATTTCATACTCAATCTCTACTGCTGATGTCACACACAATTATGTTGAAAAACTTCAAACACTGAATAATTAATTACTTGCGCGGACGTGTGAAACTGCGTTCCCCAGAGGGTGTAGTCACAGTCGCTGTACCATTCCCAGTGCTTGTACTGTAGGTATTACCATTTACAGTTGTGGTATTTTGACCGTTATAGCCAGAAGTTGGGTTGTAACTAGCACTGCCATTGGTGGTTCCAGTATAGGTGTTACCATTCTTAGTTGTTGCTGTGCCGCTACCGCTATAGTTACCGCTTCCCTGACCGTTGGTTTTGAATTTAAACTGTCCGCTAGCACTACCACCGTCAACACCCATAACTGTCCCGTTTCCTGCACCAACGTAACCACCTTGCGGATTTTGGAGTACAGCACCATTGCCACTGGCAGTGCTGCCCCTGCGACCTGTAACTTGTCCGGCAGAAGCGGGTAAGCTAGTTGTAATTAGAACTAATCCAAGGAAGGAAATACTAAGTAAAGATTTCATGATTTTTGCCTTTGTTAAATTTACTGGTTGATTTTTTGTTGAATTGCAAGTGGATTAATTACCTTGTTGTTGAAGCGACCAAAAATTTCGCATTACCTGCCGTTGTTGTTGGGGGGTTAATGTTTTCGTAATTTGAGCTTTTTTGGTTTGTAAAATTTCCTGTATCTGCTTTTGCTGTTGGGCAGAAGGATTCACAGATAATAGGGCAACCCTTATCCCTTTACCTTCTGCCAACGCTGCTTGGAACTTTGATTGTTGTTCGTCCGTTAGAACATTTTCAATGGACGGGAGGGTTTGCTGACTTAATTGTTCGAGTTGGGTTTGCTGCTCTTGGGTCAAGGAAACTCCCGATAGGGCAGGAAACATCTGGGTTAGAGGTGTTGTTTGAGCTTGAACAACTGTTGTTGTGGTCAATACCATTACCCCTGTTAAGATTGAAACCAGCCTACTTTTCATGTTTGTGCCTCCCTTTGCTATTTCGATGTTCACAGCATAAGCTTTGCAGAACTGACACCACATGAGGCTGAAGTCCTCAATTCCATAGGGACTTTAGTCCCTACTGAAGCTAATACCCGATTTCCTTGGTATCTTGGCTTCATACAAGTTATCTTGATTGGTTGTGCCAAGAGAATTGAATCTATTTTATGATTCACCTGATTCCAAACCGGAAATATCCCCTGCGGTTTCTGCTTTATTTCGAGTGGGTTTTACTGGGTATTGTAGTTTGCAGCGAAACTTTGGCTTCTTTATTTGGCTTGGTATCCTATTTACCGAGAATGGCCTTATTAAATTTATTTTGTTTGCTGATATTTGGGATTATTGGCTTAAAACTACCATTCCAAAACCGATTTCATAAAATTCTTTATACTGGGTTAGAATTTCTCTTAATTGTGGTTGCTTCAATGGTGGGAGGAATTTTAATCGTTCCCCTACTTTATATTGTTTTGATAGCTCGTAATTGTTTGATATTTGCAGGTACAAATCGCTCGATAATTAGTAGCTTTGCGGTATTTTTTGCTTTAGTGACCCAATTACACCGAGCAAAGCATATTAATATTATTCAACCTCTAGCTATTAATCAACAGTTGGGATTGATAATATTAGCTTCTATGTTAACTTTAGGAATTAGTACAATTTTTATGCAGATGGCAGTTAGTGCAATAGTTAAAGAATTTCAAAGTCGTCAAAAACTAAGTATAAAAAGTGAAGAATTAGCTGTTGCCAATGCTCAACTTCGAGAATATGCTTTGAGAATTGAAGAATTAGCCACAGTTCAGGAACGCAATCGTATTGCTCGTGATATCCACGATTCTGTCGGTCATGCTTTGACGGTTTTAAATTTAAATTTAGAGGCTGCTTTAAAACTATGGCAAACTGACCCAGAAGAGGCAACAGAATTTCTTACCGAAGCCAAGCAATTGGGTTCTCATGCTCTGAAGGAAGTACGTCAATCGATTGCAACATTGCGAGTTGATCCACTTATTGGATTATCCCTCCCGGAAGCCATTGCTGATTTAGTGGAAGAGTTTAAACGTTCAAGCGGCATTTCTACAATTTTACACATAGATTTACAGCAGCCAATTAAAAATGAAATTAGAATTGCTCTTTATCGAATTGTTCAGGAGGCTTTGACCAATATTTGCAAGCACGCATCAGCTACGGAAGTCAAAATTAATATTCATGTACGAACTAATTTAATGTTAATTATTCAAGATAATGGAACAGGATTTCAAATTAATCAAAATACAACTGGTTTTGGCTTGCAAAGTATGAGCGATCGCGCTCTTACTGTTGGTGGCAATTTAAATATTGAAACTGCCCCAAATGACGGATGTAAAATCACTGTTAGCTTCCCCTCTTGTGAAAATCTACAACCCTAAATTAATATGATTCGCTTATTACTAGTTGATGATGAAAATTTAATTCGCAAAGGACTCAAAGCATTACTCAAATTAGAAGCAGATTTAGAAATAGTCGCAGAAGCAGAAAATGGGATTGTTGCGATCGCTCAGGTAGAAAAGTTGCAACCTGATGTTGTTTTGATGGATATCCGAATGCCAGTTATGGATGGTGTTGCTGCCACTCGCCAAATTTGCCAACAATTTAGCACCGCAAAAGTTTTAGTACTCACCACCTTTGCCGACGAAGATTATGTAGCCCAGGCATTGCATTATGGTGCTGCGGGATATTTACTTAAAGATACTCCCTCAGAAGAACTTGCCCAAGCCATCCGCATGGTACACAAAGGATACACGCAACTAGGCCCAGGTCTTGGGAAAGTTATGGGGCAAATTTCCCTTGCTTCCAAGTCCACACCTCCCGGTTGGGACGCACTGACACCCAGAGAACTTGATATTTTGAAATTAATTGCCAAGGGAGCTAGTAATCGTGAAATTGCCGAGGCTCTTTATATTACTGAAAAAACTGTTAAAAATCATATTACCCGTATTTTGGATCGGCTGAATTTGCGCGACCGAACTCAAGCTGCAATTATTGCTAGCTCGTTGTTGGGTGTAGATAATTAATATTGTTCTTTGATGTTGATTTTTTCTAGAAGTAAAGGTTTTTTAGGATGAACAAAGTAATTATTTTTTGCTCCAGTTTATTTATATTATATATAATGGCAACTGTTTTATTTTTTCTCTTAAAGATATACCCATTGTTACCCTCTATCTTTATTTTTATCTTTTTCTTTTAGTTCGGCTAAATGCTCTGTGAACCGGGCATCTGCTTTCTTAATAAGTTGCTTATAGAATTTTTTTTGGCTGACACCAGATTTATCACCAGCTACTAACAAGATTGCACACCGTTCGGTATCAAATGCAAATGCTACGCGCCATACACCACCAGCAGCATCAAACCGCAATTAACTGTTAAAATTGCCTCGTCCATTCATCCTTCCAGCGTTCAACCACAACTTTGGTTTGGGTAAAAAACTCTACAGCGTGGTTGCCTTGTCCGTGCAAATCACCAAAAAAGCTTTCCTTCCAACCGCTGAAGGGGAAAAACGCCATCGGTGCAGCTACGCCAATATTGATACCAATATTCCCCACCTCAGCTTCGTAGCGGAATTTACGGGCTGCTGCTCCACTCGTGGTAAATAAACAAGCCATATTCCCATATTGCCCACCGTTAACGAAAGCGATCGCCTGTTCAATGTTATCTAAATGAATCAAACTCAACACGGGTCCAAAAATTTCCGTTTTGGCAATTTCCCCTGCTGGATCGACATCTTGTAAAATTGTCGGGCGAATAAAATTACCATTTTCATAACCAGATATCTGCGGTTTTCGCCCATCAATCAAAAGCTTTGCCCCTTCGTCCACGCCTTTTTGGATTAAACCTTCAATCCGCGTCTGACTGCGGACATCAATCACGGGACCCATTTCCACACCTTCGTCTAAACCACTACCTACGATTCTGTTCTTTGCAGTTGCAGCGATCGCGTCTGTAAACGTATTACGCGCTTCCCCCACTGTGACTGCGATGGAAGCAGCGAGACACCTCTGCCCAGCACATCCAAAGGCACTATCAGCAGCGATGCGGGTAGTCATTTCCATATCTGCGTCAGGTAAGACAATAATCGGATTTTTCGCTCCACCTTGGCATTGCATCCGTTTGCCATTTGCCGCGCCACGACTGTATATATACTTAGCTACAGGTGTCGAACCAACAAAACTAATTGCCCGGATTTTGGGATGATCTAAAATGGCATCGACAGCTTCTTTTGAACCGTTAACTAAATTGATGACACCTTTGGGCAAACCAGTTTTATCAAGTAAATTGAAGATTTTTTGCATCGTTAGGGGCACCTTTTCCGAAGGCTTGACAATGTAAGTATTACCGCAAGCGATCGCGTAAGGTAGGAACCAGAATGGAATCATCCCCGGAAAATTGAAAGGGCAAATCACTGCAGCTACACCCAGAGGTTGGCGAATCATCATTTCATCAATACCCTTCGCCACATCTTCCAAATTCGTCCCCTGCATCATCATCGGAATCCCGCAGGCAATTTCGACATTTTCGATAGCACGACGCATTTCCCCTTTGGATTCACCTAGGGTTTTACCGCATTCTAGGGTAATAGTACGGGCTAAATCTTCAAAGTTTTCTTCTAGGAGATTTTTGAGTTTGAATAAATACTGCACTCTCTCCAGTGCAGGAGTGCGACGCCATTTAATGAAAGCTTCGGCAGCGGCTTCAGTTGCTTGATTTACATCAGATGCTGGTGATAGGGGAACTTTAGCCAGGATCTCTATTGTCGCGGGGTTGATGACTTCCAGGTATTCTGTAGCAGTGGATGGTTGCCAGTTGCCGTTGATGTAGTTGGGTAATCGGATAATTGCATTCATAAAATGAATATTATATTTCGTAGGATAAAAATAAGCCCTCTAAATCCCCCAATTCTGTTCTACTTTGAATTTTATTTCCCCCAGAACTGGGGGTAAGGGGCTTTTGAGTCGCACCATCAAATTTTATTCTCCCCCAGAATTGGTAGGAGGGCAAAAGTGTCGGGTAACCCTTACAATTAATGACACGCACCACTAGATAAACAAACTAGGCGATACCTTAAAATACTCACTCAACACTTTAGCCTGCGCTTTACTAATCGAACGTTTACCATTTACAATCTCAGACACCACACCACTCGAACCAACAATTCCTACTAAGTCAGCTTGACGAGTATCACTAGATTCCATGATGTGTTGCAGAATTTCATGAGGTGCAGATTGTTCCATCGGATAATTTTTCGTCTCATAAGCTTCAATCAATATTACAAGCAACTTGTGTAAAGCTTGTTCTTCTGTGGTGCGATTTTTCTTAAAAGTTAGCTCTTCTACTACTTTTAATACACGTTCATACTCTTGCTCTGTCTCAATTGCCACAGGAACAACTTCTGTTAAAAGATTGCGATAGGTATTTTGGTCAAAAGTAAGGGTCATTTTTCCACTTATCTTTATCGTATTCAAGGTGTGTCAGAAAATATTTATAGTAAACCACTTGGTTTTCATAGTCTATACCAACAATCAATCGATAGGCATTACCTTTAATATTAAAAACAGTAAAATTTCCTACTGCTTCTGCATCTCGATAAATTCTACGAACATCCTCTAAATTTGCCCAATCTGCTTTCTTGAGAGTTGCATACCAGTCGTCGATTTGCTTTTTGACATCGGGGAATTGAGCAACATCAATGCGAAGGTTACGAATCGATATTAGATGCATTCGTATGCAAGTTTGTTACTATGTTTGCTAAACAATAAAATTACTCTATCCTCTCATTCTGAGAGCGAAATGTCAAGACAATACAATTCACTCCCTAACAAAATCTATTTTTTATACTCCTCTAACGCCCCAATTTACGCATCTTTGGCCAGATATAAGCCACTACGCGATCGCCGATTGCATATCACAACTTAACTATTATGGCGTGTAATACTGCTGAAAACTTAACTATAGATAGATATCATGTACTATAAATAATTTTGCAGCCTATCTTAAGGCATACTAAACATGATCGGACAGTAAAAGGAGGTGTAAAATTGCGTCTGCGAGTTTTGACACTTGCCGGGTTAATAACTTTAGTTATTTGGTCTGCAACACCAAAAGCTACCGCCCAGACCCCTTTTTTACCCAAGCCACAGCCTACTAGCAGTAGCAGAATGGTATCTGCCTGCGTGCAACTAGATGGTCGCTGTGTTTTTGAAATCACCGCACCAAGAACAGAACTTTCAGCCCGACTGCGAAGCACACAACAAAATTTGACTCAAATTAGTCATAATTATTTTCAAGCATCGGCTTCAGATTTAAGCGTCCAAGTCAGACAAACAAAGGATTTAAAACCAGTCGTTGTTGTCAACAATCAAACACTTTTGACTATTACAGACCAAGATGCTAGTCTGCGACAGCTAGATAGTTTAACTTTGGCATCACAAATTGCCCGCGATTTACAGCAAAACCTGAAACGGGCCAAACAGGAGCGACAACCGAAATTTTTAGTCCAGGAAGCGAAAATTTCTGGTGCAACCGGATTGTTGATGATTGTCGGTAGTTGGAGCCTAATAAAATGGCGACGTCGCGCAAAACAGGATATATCACAGGCGACGTATCCAACTTCAACGGCTATACAAGCACTGATAAAAAAGCTAATTCAGCAGCAACAGCAAAATCTCAAAGAAGTACAGAAGCGACTATTTCAACTGATTCAAGTAGCTATTTGGGGAGGTGGTACGTTAATCATCTTGAATCGATTTCCGTACACGCGATCGCTTTCGGCAGGAATTCTCAATGTTTTGCAATTTCCTTTGAGATTGAGCATTGTCGCAGTCTCAACTTATGTGGCTGTTCGTTTGAGCTATGCTGTCATTGACCGCTGCACCTCAATGCTCGTGGACAGTAGAACCTTTTTAAACCAAGAAACTACTAAAAGACTGCAACTAAGAGTTTCGACAATTTCTGGAGTTACCAAAAGTATTGCTACGGCTGTTTTGGTGGCAATTGGTGTTCTCTCAGCTTTAATGTCCTTGGGTATAGATGTGATTCCCTTGCTGGCTGGTGCTGGTATAGTTGGTGTTGCCATCTCCCTTGCCTCCCAAAACTTAATTAAAGATGCTATTAATGGCTTTTTAATTATTTTGGAAGACCAGTATGCCTTGGGAGATATGATCAGCGTCGGAAATGCGATGGGTTTGGTGGAAAACATGAATTTGCGGATGACCCAGATTCGCGATAGTGAAGGACGCTTGATTACAATTCCCAACAGCGAAATTAAAATTGTTGCCAATCTGTCGAGTCGCTGGTCACAAGCTGACTTAAATATTCCAGTCGGCTTCCACGCTGATATCGACCAAGCTTTAAATTTGATTGCGACTGTCGGTTTAGAAATGGGACAAGATTCTCAATGGCGTAAGAGTATTATCGAACCGTCTAAGGTACTGGGAATAGATAATTTTAGCGATCGCGGTGTGATAGTTCGTGTCTTGATTAAGACTAAACCCCTCAAGCAATGGGAGGTCGGACGAGAATACCGTCGTCGAATCAAAATTGCCTTAGACCAAGCCAATATGTCGATTCCTTTTCCATGAACTACCAGCCCTACTGCTTCGCACTTATGAAGTTACAACGAAGTAAGGGCTGGTTTCTACATCCAGCCCATTAAATTCTCTCTAGTACCTGAATTCCCAGCAAATTCAATCCTAACTTCAATGTTCTCGCTGTTAGATCGCACAACATCAATCGTGATGTCCGCTGTGGTTCTTCTGCTTTCAAAACAGGTAAACCATGTTCTTTGTCATAAAATTGATTAAACTTCTGACTCAGTTGAAATAAATACTCACACAGACGGTTGGGTAATAAATCTTGCTCTACATCGCTGATAATTTCACTTAACTGTAATATATGTTTTGCCAGAGTCAATTCTAGTTCATGCTCCAAGATGACTTTGGCATTGTCTTTGAAATCCTGAAAATTAATCTCCCCTTTGCGACTAATGCCATGAATCCGGGCATATACATATAGCATATATGGTGCAGTATTACCCTTATCTGAGAGCATTTTGTCATAGCTGAAGATGTAATTGCTGGTGCGGTTTTGACTGAGGTCAGCGTATTTTACAGCACTAATACCCACAACTTGGGAAACTTCAGCTTTAAATTCTTCTGTTTCCTCTCGACCTTCTTCTTCTTGTATCTTGGCTTCTAGTAAAGCACGGAAACGGATAACAGCTTCATCTAATAAATCCCGCAACCGCACGGTATCACCGGAACGTGTTCTGAACTTCTTACCATCTTCCCCTAATACCAGACCAAAAGGAACATGAATGATTTCCACATCCTCGGGAATCCATCCAGCTTTGCGTGCTACTTGAAAAAATTGCTCAAAGTGGTTTGCTTGTCCAGAATCGGTAACATAAATTATCCGTTTGGCCCGATCTTTTTCAATCCGGTAACGTAATGCGGCTAAATCTGTGGTTGCGTAGTTATAACCGCCATCAGATTTCTGTACAATTAAGGGTAGAGGTTCACCTTCTCTGTTGGTAAACCCATCCAAGAAAACACATTTTGCACCTTGGTTTTCTACCAACAAGCCAACATTTTCTAAATCTTCCGCAACTGATGGTAGTAATGGATTGTAGAAAGATTCGCCTCTTTCTTCTAACTTAATATTCAGCAAATCGTAAATTATTTGAAACTCTTGCCGTGACTGTTCGCAGAGCAGTTTCCAAGCATGAAGTGTATCTTCTCCACCTGCTTGCAATCTTACGACTTCTTGTCGCGCTGTTTCTTGGAAGGCTTCGTCTTCATCAAACCGCTGTTTAGCTTTGCGGTAAAAGCTGACTAAATCACCAATATCTAAAGCATTTGCAGTTGTTAGCGCTTCGGGGTAGACTTCCCGCAGATAAGTAATCAACATTCCGAACTGCGTACCCCAATCACCCACATGATTCAACCGCAGCACATCATGTCCTTGAAATTCCAAAATTCTCGCGATGCAATCTCCAATAATTGTAGAGCGCAAATGTCCGACATGCATTTCTTTGGCAATATTCGGACTGGAAAAATCTACTATTTCCCGCTTTGGAGTTTTTGAAGAAGGAACACCCAACCGAGAATCTGCTTGAATAGCATTTAGTTGGGCTTCCAGGTATGCTGTTTTCAACTTGAGATTGATAAACCCAGGACCAGCGATTTCTGGTGTTTCGCAGATGTCAGATACATCTAGTTTATCGACAATGGATTGGGCGATCGCTCTTGGTTGTTGTCCCAAGCGTTTGCTCAATGACAATGCCACATTCGCTTGATAATCACCAAATTTAGGATTGCTCGCAGCTACTAAAATCGGATCGACTCCAGTATAGTCAGTGCCAAAAGCCGCCACTAATGCCTGCTCTAATTTTACTTTTAGTTGTTCTTGTGTAGCATTCATAATTGGTTATCAGTTGCTCAATGCAATATATTAATACTGTTCTGGCGAGCTTTTTATTTATACTCTTTCTGGATTTTTATTAATTACTATTTTAACCTGAGGAAATTCCAAAAAATATAATTCTTCTCTACCAGTGCAGCTTGTCAAATGAAACGCTATTCCCTACTTAATCCATACAAGCGGAAAATACTTTTGAGAATATTTAGCACCAGCTAGAGAAAATACTACCCCCAGCGATAGACGACAGACTGTATAAACTATGATACCTTGTACCTAGCTAGGTAATTTACCTATCCACCGCTCAAAATTTTCAGAATGTTTTAAAAGCTATACAGCCAGATTTCGGGAAACAATTATAGATGTACTTCAAAACTAAGGAAATTTCTCATGTCTACTATGAATAAACAAGGTGTTCTCAAGAGTAATGACGCTAGTAACTCCACAGTCCCTGTGAGAATACGCTCCACCCCCTCTACGCAGAATCAAAGTAACATTAAACTCACTAAACCACCTGGTACTAAAGTTACTATCCTTGAACAAAAATCTTCGGAAGGTCGTACTTGGTATAAAGTGAGCTATGGTACGCAGGCAACTGATGTGGGTTGGGTGCGCGAAGATGTAATTAAAATCTTACCTGACCAAAACCCCACCGATGAAAACACCCGGCTTTATTTTGAGACTGACAAGAAGCTGGTAAGAGTTTATCAAGAAGGATCGAGCGTCTACATGAATGTCTACAACAAACTGGCAGACAAGACAGATATAAGCCGTGTCCCAGCGACAAAATTACCTAAAGACTCAAAAGGATGGGAGGCTTATCTTGCAACCAAAGATGGACGTACTTACCAAGCGTCGTTTATCCGTCGTGGTGCAACCCAGTTGAAAATTACTAGTAGCAACAATGGTGAAAATCTTGAGCCGACGGAAATAGGTTTTGCATCGAAGGGTATTGAGTATCAGCAAATTGCTTAATTCTTAATATACTATTAAGTTCCTCCCCGTTTATGGGGCTACCGTGTACACACAAGTGATTTCAAAATCCGATTTTTTCGGGTGGGTTAATGGACAGTTAGACGAAACGTCATAACACAAGGCACTGGCTCCCATATAAGACAAAAGCCAATGTAGATAGGGTCTTCGATTTGTGTGTACACGGTAGGTTTACGGGGAGGGAATAAGATTTTCTTTTGTAATTAACATAATCTTCAATAAGTTAATATTTCTGAAGTTTTCTGCGTTATGAACATCGCTATACCTTTTTCATAGTAAGCAGCTTCATTAATAAAAACTGGATATACTTTTGAGCTACCTTTGTAAGTAATTACCTCACCTTCAAAGGTGATAAACGTTTCATCACCGGGATGCAAGGGTTCATAATCTCTAAATTGCAGCTTGGGATGAATCATTGCCTGAACTTCTCCAAACTCGTTTCTAGGATAATCTATTGTTTGAATGCCTTCATAAATGGTGAGTGTATCTTTAAATGGAGGCAGGTTTCCTTGGTTGTAGGCTTCTACATAGTCGAGAATTGCGTAGGTAAGTTCTTCTGTTTGTTGAAATAAAGTTGCATCCAATATTCCTTGAGCAACTGCACCAACTTCGACCGTACAGCCGAATTCGCAAATTGAATCCAGATGAGGGCTATCTTGATGCCTTGTTGCGGAATAAAGTATTTTTACTTTAGAATTTTTAGATGTCAGATAAGCGGCTAAATAGAGGTTAAATGGATGTTTGCTAGCGAGAATAATTGTTAGCCCCATGTTAGCCGTGGTACTGTGTAAATCGATAACGAAATCTGCCTGTTGACTGCCTCCAGTTCCAAATGTTTGGTAAATTTCCTTGGCTCTAATTGCTTCGTAACTCGACAGATTGGGATTTTCTAAATCCTGAAGTTGAAAACAGCGATTAAGGTCAGTATCAACATACCTCTTCACTATTTTATAAGCATTAGGATTTGCTAACGTGGTCACACATTCAAAGCTTTTTCGCTGAATTAAGTTAGGTGTTGACAAATCCTTTCTAGAAGAGAATCCCTCAATTTTTTTTACTAAATAAATTCCCGTAAACTCATTCCCGTGGGTTCCACCAACAATGAGAACACGCTTAATTTGTTTCATGCGTTGTGTGCTGCGAGACTAAGAGTGAATAGGCGTTGTTTATCAATATAAAGGAAAGCAAGTATATTGAAAATAGCTGTTTAAGCATCAAAAATACAGTACCTGAAATCAAATATGGAACTTTTGAGTTTCTCCAACATCAAGATGTTGAGAAAAATGGCGTTTCTAGTCAGGAAGCCTCGAAAACAACTGAAGCTAGAAAACTTGCACGAGAATGGATTGAAGCTCAACGTCTTGATGATGAAGGGTCAAAGCTTGGTTACATTATGGCTTGTGAGTTAGAACCTGAAATTAAGCGTATTGGCGTCGATCTGGTTCAGTCACAGCTTCATAAACTCGGTTGTGACATTGTTCTAAATTTTGATTAGGCTTTGATGTCATCTCAACAGGAATGGATGCAATGGGTAATTTATGGTTTTACCAGCCATGCATCCGTCTTCGTCTTGTTTGGGCATTATTGGTGATTTAGCGGATGTAATCAGATTTACTTATATTAGAGTTCTTGCAACAGAGCCAAAAAATAAATAATTAACCTCAGATAAACACAGATAGACGCAGATGAAAAAGATTTTTCCACTCTTGTCTATTGGATTGGAAATAATATCAATCATAGCGCAATCTTCATACTCAAGTCCAACCACTTCGACTGAGTAATCGGCGCACTACTGGAAATATAATCGACACCAGTCTGGGCTACAGCCCGAATAGTGTCCAATGTCACATTACCCGAAGCTTCAATTTTTACTCGATTATCGGAAAGCCGAATCATTTGCACTGCATGAAGCATCATATCCGGGGGCATATTATCCAACATAATAATGTCAGCTTTGTGCAACAGAGCTTCTTTCACTTGGTCTAAACTTTCCGTTTCTACTTCTATTGTCATTGGATACGGTATCTGAGAACGAATGCGTAAAATCGCTTCCCCAATTCCTCCCGCTGCTGCAATATGATTATCTTTAATCATGACTGCATCATCCAAACCCATGCGGTGATTAATTGCTCCACCCAACTGACTCGCATACTTTTCTAAAATTCTTAACCCTGGTGTAGTTTTGCGCGTATCTACCAATTTTGCTGGTAAATCAGCGATTTTCTCGGTATATTGACGGCTTAAGGTTGCAATCCCACTCAACCGCATTGCCAAGTTTAGCGCTACCCGTTCTCCCATCAACAACGCATCTAAGGAACCATGCATTTGCGCTATCACCTGTCCTTTTTCACAAGGTTGACCCTCAACTGCAAATGGCACAAAACTAACTTTGTCATTCAGAAGTTGAAATACCCGGAAAGCCACAGGTAAACCAGCAATTACTCCTGGTGCTTTCGCTATCCACTCAGCTTGTCCTTCCGTTGAGTTTTGAGATAGTAGGGATTGAGTAGTGCGATCGCCTCTACCAATATCTTCGATTAACCAGCTTTGCAACAATTGATCCAGCACTAGAAAGGGTGGTAATGCAGAAGAAGTTTTCATGTAAACAAATCCAGTCCAAAATTAGGAAAACGAAGAAGCGATAAACCTCCGGTTCGCTTACGCGATGCTGTGTATGTCTACGGCGTTGCATCCGTATCGCTCCAAACCCACATCATATATATATATTTACAACTGCGTTCGTCTGATTCTATAACGCGTATAGCCTCCTGACAGTCAGATACTGGAGAGTAGATAGGAATATGGCGGTACTTGGGCGATAAACCTCTGGTTCGCTTACGCGATGCTGTGTATGTCTACGGCGTTGCATCCGTATCGCTCAAGTCACATCATATATATATAGTCTGTTTCCAGTAGACTTTGCTTGTTTGCCAGACTTTTAGCTTGAGGATAGCTGCAAAAAAGTGCGAAGACGCCAATCGAAGCTTATCGTTAGAGATTGCCCTAGCATCCAACCATGTCCACTAAGTAAAACAGGGGATTTCACACCTGTCAGGACAATAAAACACTTCATATTGCCGAACAATATAGATATTGCTTCTCGACGCCAAAAAGCTTTTACCCCAAAATCCTTACTATGCAATCTTTTCAAGAGCATCCAAAATAAATTTCCAGAAATCTTGGAAAAAGTATTGACAGGAAATTAATCGCCCAGTACTATAAATAAGTGCCTGAGAGACGGGACGCGAAAGCGGAGGTCACAAAGGAAATCGAACCTTGA
>JAESGD010000094.1_pt1 | contig 64310 bp, 53 predicted proteins | sample 9269581 | NCBI WGS metagenome assembly JAESGD01 (sample SAMN14515903, study PRJNA621661) | algae metagenome | isolation source: Cyanomargarita calcarea GSE-NOS-MK-12-04C and co-occurring heterotrophs from... | place: USA: Grand Staircase Escalante National Monument, Utah | collected 2007-12-30 | reverse complement strand
AAGCTGCTAGACCTCAAAATAATCTCTTTTTTGCCGGTGAACATTGCTCTAAATATCCAGCTTGGTTGCAAGGTTCTATCGAATCTGCTCTCGAAGCTATCTATGATATTGCATCTCATGAAGTTACCACGACTTACTGCTTCACCACCAGCAAAAATGTCAACACTTCTAAAAATCAAAATCGTCAACTCGTTAGTGTTGCTTAATCATGAATGAATTAGATGTGGCACGGAAGTTAATATTAACAAAGTTTGAGGAATAACAAAAATATCTGTAAAGTTGCTTGTAGAAAGGTTTTACTCCGTGCGCTCCTCACCTTCAAAGCGAACTGATAAACAACTTGTTGTAAGGTTAATGCTTGTCAATCCGGTTTCTTGTGCCAATTACCATCTTCTCCTTTGTGATAAGCGCGTTTTACTGCTGCCCACGCTACCTTAAAAGCCGTTTCCTCTTCATTATATTCTTTAAGAGCGTTGTTTACCGTAGCTAAAAAGATTTCCGCAGCGTATTTGGGTAGATAATTTTTCACCGCATCCGGTAAATCCTTAATATCTTGATATGGCATATCCAACAATCTCCAAACTATTCGCCGTCACCTGTATCTTTCTGTCTTAATGACGAATTTTCATCTACCAAAGGGTAAGTTGTAGCTAGATGGATAATTTCGTATGAAATGGTGTTTATAATTAGACATCTGGTAGAAATTAAATATGCGTTATCTAGAACCCTTGTCGAGCCTCCGCACTGCTACGTCTCTACCTACATTTATTTTTCACCAGATGTCTAATAGTCATATTTAAATCCAAAGTAGGCTATCGGTTGACATCTGCTTAAGTTTTCGATGAATTATTTATGACTGCAATTTAAATATTGCCACACCAAAATTTAATTTTAGAAGATATGTTTGCTCGCTGACGGGCGCTTTTAAATCCATCAAACAGCATAGTTTGTATCTTAAGCTTTTCGTAACCGTAACACAAAACACACTTGAACCTATTTTTGCTCAACTGGCAGAACAAATCGAAGGATGACTCAGGGTAAGCGCTGTACGTTATCGCTCTGTACCGCTATTGACACACTGAACATATGCTCATACAATATGAGCATATGTTCATTTCTACGCGATCGCTGCCGAGGCACTATTCGGCACCTGCGCGAATTATGCCCTAAGAAAGTGCTTTTTCGGTGAGACTCTAACCCCCGAAGAGGATTGCCATTTTGTGCTGGAACTGGTGCGATCGCTGATGGAAGGACTATCCCCCGGCACGCCTTCTTGCGATTGATATTGCTTTAATATACTGCGGGAAGTACGAGCGATTATCAAAGATTTGATATTAATTAGTAACGAAATAATTGATTCAAACGCTTCTAATTGTTCATAGCCTTCTTTGAAATGAACAATCATAAGTAAAGTTTTTTGTCAAGAGAAAGTCAATTAGTACGGGTATTGGTATGCTAGTAAAGGTATTTGCCGAAAAAAATAAAAAAAGATGTATGCCTTAAAGCTAGAGCTAAAACTAAATAATGTAGAACGTTCTAGACTTGCAGGCTGTGCTGAATTCTATCGATTTGTTTACAACTTTGGTTTGTCTTTGCTGAAAGACTCATGGAGTTTTTCGGGCGTAAACAAGTAATCCAACCTGGTAAGCAAATTACAATCTCAGGACTGGGTGATTTACCACTCAAAAAGTTTAAAATGCCTTATCTACCAGGAGATTGATAGAGTTCACTTGCTATCCTCAAAGACAAGGTTGCCACGATTGCCAATCTTACGGCAAAAGATTATAGATGGCAGCTTCCAAATTTGAGTTGGCAAAGTTGGAGTTTCCTTGCCACTAAAAACCGAGCGTTAGAAGCAACAAGGAGTTCAATATGGCTATATTTCCTATTCTTGATATTTCTGATTTCTCCTCTTCCCTTCCTAATGAAGTGAAAGAGGATATTTTCTCAAGCATGTCTGAGCGAAAAGAACTTGCCTGGAACCGTCTTCGCGAACTGCTCCCTAACCCGTTTGACTTTTCCTATATTGAGCATGCTATATTGCCTTCTCTAGTCACATCTGTTTTTGTAGGGGAAAAACTTTCTCTTCCGATGATCGACGAAACAAGGTTCAGCAAAGAGAACGCCCTACCGTATTACCTATGGGGATTGTTATATGATAACTGGGAACCCAATTTAGAAGAGGATGGCCTTTCAGTATTTATCCAAGGCTACGAAAATCGTGGTGATGAGAATCGGAGAAAACGGATCTACTATTCGGCCCTAACTGCCGATCTGTATCGCCCTATGTATGGTGATAAGGTGACCAGGTTTTTCAATCAGCTATTTGACGAGCAGAATGCGAATAAGCCTTTAATGCGTCAGTACCTAAACAGTTATTTTGATTTGTACTGGGATCTGCACCTTGGGGTTCGGGATGAAGCCATTCCATCGACAGTGCGACAGATAGGAGAGAGTTTTAACACTGTCCTGGCCTATCTCAATCCAACAAAGGCGATTGTTTACGAGAACTATATGAAAGTGCGCGATCTCCGCCAGCCTTTAAAGGATTGGATTGATGCAAGAGTTGAAGACTTGATTCAGGGAAAAATAAACAATCCAGAGAAGACCTTTGTATATTACTGGCTCAAGAATGGTGAAGAAGGCCCTGATTTCAGACGCAAAGATGTGGTCTTTGAGTCCTTCCACAATTTCGTTGCTTTGAGTCAATGGGGGAATACGATTTACAACATAATGACTAAATTGAGCGTCGATAAAGGCGATTCTACCATCCGAACCTGGTTCAAAAAGACGATGGAAAGCGACTTTGATCGTGCCGAGGAAGGATCTTTTACCCCTCTTGATCGGTTCGTGATGGAATTATTCCGGACGATTTCACCAAATGCAGCAAGCATCTCCGTTATTCAGGAAACAGGAACGGTTAAGCCCCTCTACCAGCGATATGGCTACATAACCAGCCCCCATAAAGCGACGAGTGAACAACCACGTCACTGGAACAATCCAAAGGACTTCGATCCAGATCGTTACATAAATGCACCAACCAGCGACCAGATTGACGAAGCCAGATCGAAAGAAATTGGATTTGCCCAATGTCCCTTCCACAAAACATCGTTTGAGGTGAAGGACGGTAGAAATGCTGAGTTAGCTAACAGTACATTTGGCACTGTCTACGGGATTACTGATGGTCAAGCCTATTCGGTATGTGACTATGCAGGCTACGCACCCTTTGGGTTCGGATACCGTCGCTGTCCAGGTGAATTGTTTACGATTGAACTTTTCAAGGATTTCTTGAAAAAGGTATGGAATGAGAAAATCGAGTTTAAGCAACTCGACCTAACCAATCCAGAAAAGCTTCCGATAGGACCAACAACTGTAATCAACGATAATATCGGGTTCACTAAATCGGCCGTTTGGTGAGACTCAGGCATCTCTTCTACAAGCATCCGCAGGACTTACGATATTGTCATAAATCATCCTCGGTGCGTGACGCTATAAACCTTAATTTCCCCTGCAGTATTTATCCAAGCGTCACACACCCTACAGTTATTAATGTGCCAGTTACGTAAGTCCTAATCCGTATGCCAGTGAGCGGTGGACAATCCGCGCTCGACAAATTTGTCGAGCGCGTGGATGTGTTGATTAACAATTAGTGTTGTCAGAAATGGTTGTATAATTCATACTTATGCATATTTTTACATTCAAAAATCAAAAGAGTTTAGTTGAACTCATTGAATGCTAAAGTCAACTGTAGTTGCTTTATTTACAGGAGCAATCAATAAGCCAAAAAACTCCATTTTATCGCATAGGTATAGGAACCCACTTATTAAAACTTTCTAGATGATTCCAGTAAGACATATATCCAGTTAATGCCCAAACCAAAGCCGCAACTATTAATACTGCAGCACCTAATAATCGCAAAGTTCGATTTGTTTTTAAGTAAACAGTAGGTGCTGCACAAATGCCCGCTAATCCCGTAAGAATAAACCCAATTCCTGATAAAAAAGGTTGTTTTGTTAATCCTAAATTAATAATGCGTAAACCAATTACAACTGCAACCACACCAGCAAAGAATCCATAAATTGCCAATGTTAATAATTCCCAACCTTGAGCCAGTGCGATCGCAGCTCCAACGAGTAATATTCCCAACAACACGGAGGATTCACCAAAAGCAATATTGAAACTACCAATAACAGGCCAGGTAAATATCATATGTAAACCTGTTGTTAATGCAATGGCACCCGTAACTCCAAAGCCAGGAATCCACTGTTTTTGATTTGGGCTATCAAGTCCTGCATACACGTAGTAAGCGAGTATAAATAACCCTGCTACCATATTAATCAACATTAATGTGATGTAGTCGATAAACATAATTAACCTCCGTATTGTCTTATCCTTTTCACTTTGGCAAGCGTGCGGCTGATTCTCCACTATCTTTTGGAGTATTCTTTGTGACGATTTGATGTGATGGATAGCGATCGCGTAAATTATCCTCAGTGTCTATGCAGATATTGACTGGCGATTTTAACAACTGTCGCAAAATAATGTAAATTTATTTAAAGAAACCTGACTAGGGAGAATCAAAGCTTTGCAAGCCAGAGGAAGAGGATTTTGGATTGTAAAACCCTTATAAATAAAGATTTTCCAAAATTCAAGCGTTGCAGGCACGTATCAAAATGGTATTAGTCCTACTACTGATATCTTGCACCTCTAAAAAAGAATGTCAAAATTATCACTGCTATTACCCTGGTAAAACGATTAATCTCCCTACCCGCTCTTAGACTATAAGTCTCTGTCTAATAGCATAAGTCCATTTTAATGGACTGAAAATAATGCTTTATTTTATAGTAATTTTAGTAACTTATAAAATTATAAATATGTTGTTTATACGCAAATTACAAGATGCGAGACTAAAAACTCTTACCCTTTTCGTTAAGTTTGTTGCATAGTGCATAAGTTATATTTGCTGAACTCTATATATATACAGTAAGGTTCTGGTTGCCAGCCCTTGCTAATTGTCAAAAAACTATTTAAGAAACAAGATAACCTTTCCTAGCTTCCTTTTTGTTGTCCAAAGCGATTAAAGCGGTTTTTGAATATGAGCATCTTAAACTTTCCCCGTCTACACTTACAAGGTTTTGCCCGCATCCACGCTCCGACAGGACACAAAAATGGAAGCGTTGATGTCAGCAGCAATACTGTATATATGGATGGTAAACCCTTTGACAGCGATCGGCCTGCTTCGGAGTACCACGAATACCTCTACAATTTGGGTCCTCGGTTCAATAGCGAAGGACAATTGGATGAAAATGGTGCCTTCAGTATGGCTATGGGGTGGGACTTTGGCGGTAACGGTCACTTCTCCATTGAGGCACAAATTGTCAGCACTCAACACTCATTTGGCAAAATTGACCAAAATGACCCAGTGGTAGGACGCAGTGTTGATTTGTGGGGTCATTATAACGAATATGTTAAAACAAGTTTTAATCGCGCTCGCTTCTTTGAGTGTGACCCAGCATCTAACTGGACTAATACTATTATGTTGGGTCAGTTGGCTTTCGGACGTTTGGGAAGTTCTCAAGAAGTCCCATATATGCTGTCTGCGCCAATTTCTGGTATGCAGTTAGCTCGGTGGCAAGATTTTAACCATATCCGCGATTTGCCGGAACATTGTCTGAATAATGAGTTTAAGCGTGCGGCTGTTTATCAGTTTGCGATCGCCAAAAATTCTGAAGATTTCTTGTGGGGTGAAGAAGTTGCCGAGTCACCAACAGTATCTATGTTGCGTGAAGCCATGAAGCGTGATGATGTGTTGGGACTGGTAATGCAATTTAGTGTCAGCAATATGTCGGCTCCAGTTCAACCAGATTCACCCAGTTTCTATTCACTCCACGGAACGATTGGATTATGGTGTGAAGGTGAACTGGCTACTTATCCTCACGGACGTTTGCTGACTCACAGAAATAAGAGCTTCCTTTCTAACCTCACCCTAGAAGTTAGTCCCCAAGGTGTGAGTTTGAATATGGTAACAGCAGTGCCTTGTGTGGGACGGTCTGCGAAACCGGGTCCAAGCCCAACTCATGCAATTAATTCCAAACTCGACCTCGGTGATTTGGAAGTGCGGACAACTGACAGTCAACGGTTGATTGCACGGATACCAAAGGAGGCATATCAAAAGGAAGCGCATCAAGTTACCAGCGGAATTATAGATGTTCCGCTAACGGAAGAGTTTTCTTTATTGAGCGAGCAAATAGAAAATCAGGGATTGTGCATTGTCGCAACCCTTAATGGACAATCCGAAATTATTCTACAAGAGGAAGAAATCAATCTTCAGGTAGATGACGCTTGTTTGTTTGTTGAATTTCCCAACCAAAAAACTGGTGAAGACCATGCAGTTGAGGTAGAGGTACGGTCTTTTGTCAGGGGACGACCTGGAGCAGTTGAGGAAGTTTACCTGCATCAGTTCTACAACCCCAGAGCATTTCCCCAATTACGCTACGAGTTTGAAAGGGAAGCAGCGAATGCAGGAAAGACTTTCCATTTTCCTCACAGTTGGGAGATGGAAATTGTCCACTTCAAGCCAGGTAAACAAGAAGAAAAAGGAGAGTTTACCCCCAAATGTGTAATTTCGACTAACTCAGAAGGACGTGGCTGGGTGACTGTACGGGGTGCTTCTTCGGGAGCGACAAAGATACTCCTATCTGCTGCTTGCGAACAGTTAATTTGTGACAAAAATTTATATGACGAAGCGGAAATTGCCTACGACAACGACGATATACTCGGTTTTTGGTCGAGTGCTGGCTTTTTTGCCGTGCGAGTGATGAGTGACGATTGGCACTTAGATGCGATTCCGACTGAGGCTGTAGATTTTAACCTGATTTACAAACACGTTCTAGCTTTCTACGAATTGAGTTTCTCATTCATGAAAGTGGATGTCTTTAGTCTGGGTGACCAATGCAAGGTAGAAACCTATGCCCGATTGATGTGGCAGATGTCCGATCCGAAGAATAGATATAAAACCTACTATATGCCCCCATCAAGAGATATGTCCCAACCAAAGACAGAACTGTTACGGAAATTCCTCCTTCAGCAGCAGCAGGTCGGTTATGTTCCCCCAGCGATCCCCGAACCAAAGCCAACCCAGCAGAGCATCCAAACTCGGGAGGAATTGGTAAGTGCTTTGAAACAGGCCGCAGAATTGGAAGTGGCCGTGATGTTGCAATATGTTTATGCAGGATACTCTGTCCCCAACTACGTGACTGGGCAAGAATACGTACGTCGGGGTTTGTGGACTCCCGAACAGTTGCAATTAGCTAGTGGGGATGGTAAGGAAGTCAGAAATTACGGAATGCGGGGAGTATTGCTGGAAGTTTCCCGTGAGGAAATGGTTCATTTTTTGATGGTTAACAATATATTGATGGCAATTGGCGAACCTTTTTATCCAGCAGTTCCCAACTTTAGAGAACTCAACGGACGCTTCCCTATTGATGTAGACATTGCTCTGGAACCATTAAACGCTATTTCCATACAGCGCTTCATGCGGTTGGAGATGCCAGACTTTTTGGAAGAAAATTTGAGCAATGAACCGATATCTGGGGATCGGGCAGTTGACAAGCTGCATGGTTATGGTTCCTTGAGCGAACTTTACTCTCAAATTCGGCTCGGATTACAAACCATCCCAGATTTGTTCATGGTTAAGAAGGGTCAAGTTGGTGGCGAACATCGTCTATTTTTGCGCGATGATTTTAATAAGGTTCACCCAGACTATCAATTTCAAGTTGATGACCTCAAAAGCGCTTTGTTTGCCATCGACTTGATTATTGAGCAGGGAGAAGGATGTGACAAAGAATCACCAAAATTTGAGCGATCGCATTATAAACAATACTGCCATTTAGCAGAAGCCCTCGCCAAACAACAAATGAATGACCCCGAGACGGGACACTCAGTGCCGTGGAATCCTTCCTATCCGTCATTGCGTAACCCCTCCCTGCATCACCGAGATTACAACACCAATGTTGTCACCGTCCCCCAAACCCGTGCCGTGATGGAGATATTTAACGAAAGTTACTTTTTGATGACACAATTAATGGTGCAGCACTTTGGGTTAATGCCCACAAGTAGCTTGCGACGCTCAAAGTTGATGAATGCTGGGATTGACGTAATGACGGGAATGATGCGTCCACTAGGGGAATTGTTGATGAGTATGCCTTCAGGAAAACGAGGGAAAACCGCAGGCCCATCCTTTGAGATTGAGACACCCGTTTATATTCCCACACCGTCCATTGCCATGAATGCGATCGCTCGACGGTTTGAAAAATTGGGACAGCGTTCTCGTGAGTGCGAAGTCATCCCCAATAGCGTCTGCGAGTTATTCGATTTCTACTATCGATTCTTTGAAGATTTGGCGAAAAATCCCCAGTCTCTGACTCATTAAATTGTTCAACGACCAGTTATCACAAAAGAAATGCATATATCCATTTCTTCTATCCCTATGGATAAATATCACCCGATAACTGGTAACTGAGTCATGAAACTTTACTACGCTCCCGCATCATCATATTCCCAACGAGTACTGATTGCCCTATATGAAAAAGAAGCTAATTTTACACCAATTTCTGTAAATCTTTTTGACCCCCAAGCCCGTGAAGAGTATATGCAAATCAACTTTTTTACCAAGGTACCCACCCTGGTTACGGAAAAAGGAAACGTTTTATTTGAGGCAAACATCATCATTGAATACCTGGATCAAAAATTTCACAATACATCCTCCCGTCTAATTCCCCTTGATACAGAAGAAGCTATAGAGGTGCGGATGCTGGAACGGATGATTGATGTGTACATCAACAATGGAAGAGAAGCGCTGTTTGCCGATACCCAGCGTCAGTCAGAGGAACAGGGGAAAAAAGAGGTTATTAAAGCCAAGAGATTATTAGAAACAGCCCTGACTATGCTTGATGAAAAACTGGCAAATCGCACTTGGTTGGGGGGTGAAGAGTTTTCTTTAGCTGACTGTGCTGCTGCTCCTACCCTTGCCTATCTACGTATGGTATACAACTATAAGCATTTTTCTAACTTGACAAATTATGTCAGACGTTTGGAGAAAAGACCTTCCGTAAAAAGAGTTTTCAACGACGGGCGCGAGCAAATGACACAAATGCTGTCTGAACTAAAGTATCCATTGGCACTACAACCTTTGGATGTAGAAGTGGGAGTTAGGAATTAAGAGTTACTCCCTTTGGTGCTGTAAAAGTACCTATCTTCTTTCCCTTCTTCCTTCGTCTCTTCGTCCCTTCGTGGTTAATTAAATAAGTATTCTTCTGACGAGAAGAAAGTTAGGAGTTCAAAGAGAGTTCATTTACCCGAAAATCGCTGTAATTAACCACGTAGGCAAAGCCAGCCGTCTCGGCTTAGACACGTAAGCGGAGCGCTCCCGCAGGGTAGGACACGAAGGAAGAGGGGGAAGAAGATATAAAAACAGCCAACAGTCAACAAATTAACAAAAGAGGTAAAAATGTCTACTTCAACCATTGAAAGATTAAACCCATTTTTAGCTAAAGTCACCTCAGACCCTTACACATATTACCGTCGCTACAGAGAACAAGACCCGGTACATTGGGGAGTTTCCTCAAATCCAAATTTATCTGGTGCTTGGTACGTCTTCCGCTATGAAGATGTGATGAAAGTGATGGAAGACCGGCAATTTGGTCGGGAACATATCAAACGTGAGGATGTGGAAACAACACCCGTACCATCTGCTTATAACACCTTCTTAACGATGGTCAGCAAGTGGATCGTCTTCCGTGAACCACCCGACCACACCAGACTAAAATCCTTGGTGAGCAAGGCATTTACTGCGAAGGTTGTGGAAAACTTACGTCCTGCAGTCTACCAAATTGCAGATATGTTGTTGGATAAAGTCCATGCCCGTGGAGAGATGGATTTAGTGGAAGAATATGCATTCCCACTGCCAATTATGGTGATTGCCACCATGTTGGGTGCAGATCCAAACGACCATACCTTGTTTCGGAAATGGGCATTAGCTTTGCAAAATGCCAGCGCATCTCGTTTGAAACCACCACCAAATATTTACGAGAATGCAGAAAAGGCAAGCCAAGATTTTATCAACTACTTTAAGCCGATTATTAGCGATCGCCGTGCGAATCCACGGGAAGATTTGATTTCCAACTTAGTCAAGGCTGCGGATGAAGGTGATAAATTAAGCGATGAAGAAATTGTTGCGACTTGCACCCACTTGCTGACAGCAGGACACGAAACCACAGTTAACCTGATAGCCAAAGGAACAATAGCATTACTGCAAAATCCAGAATCGTACAAATTATTGCGATCGCATCCCGAATATATGCCCAATGCGATTGAAGAGATGATCCGTTACGATACCCCGATTCAAATGGTGACTCGCTGGGCATATGCAGATGTTGAAATTGGCGGTCAGCAAATTAAGCGTGGGGACAGCGTAGGCATCATGTTGGGTTCTGCAAACCGCGATCCCGCTCGTTTCAAAAACCCAGAAGTGTTTGATATTCAGCGGGAAGATACCAAAAGCGCCGGCTTTGGTGGTGGTATTCACTACTGTCTTGGCACTGCCTTAGCCCGTGCCGAAGGTCAAATTTCCTTAAATGTCTTGCTCAACCGTTTGCCTGACCTGCACTTAGTCAACGAAAACATCGACTGGGCAAACAACATTATCTTTCATGGGCCGAACCAATTACAGGTTGGCTTTAGAAAACCAGGTTAGACCTCTCTCCAAACCTCTCTCCTCTTAAAAGAGAGGTTTGATTGGAAGGGGGGTAGCGGGTTAGGTCTTTTGAGGGCAATGACAAAGAATATCTTTTTTCATGCCCCATACCCAATTCCTTTCCATGAAATATTTTAAAAAAAGCAAGGTGTAAATAAGATGAGTGTTATCCAAGGTTTGACAAAGACCATCCTCTATGTGCGAGACATAGATACACAGACAAATTTTTACCGGGATAAATTAGGTTTGACCGTCAAATCCCGGCAGAGTGTAGAAGGACGCAGTGACAAACAGTGGGTGGAGTTTGCGACAGGTGAATGCACCTTGGTTTTGCATGGCAATATGGAGCCGGAACAGGGCAAAGATAGACCCAAGCTGGCATTTCACGTCAACGATATTGAAACTGCATACCAGACACTGACTGAAAGTGGCGTCAAACTAAGCCAAATTCGTTCTCCATCACCTCGTTTGAGAATTGCCGAAGGAGTCGATCCAGAAGGTAACCCATTTAGCATTGATTGCCAAGAGTAACATCTCCCACCACCGAACGAAATATCTATCGTGTGGAAAACTTATTGAATTAGCACAACAAATTATGTTAGATACAAAGCCATCTAATATCCCAACTCAAAAGCTTCAAAATCTTTCCTCACTCCCTCACCCCAAAGGAAGTTTTATTGCGGGACATGCAGCTGATTTTGGTCGCGATCCATTGGGATTCTTGACCAAATGTGCGCGAGAATATGGTGAGATTATTCCCCTACGTTTTGCCAACAATCCAGCGGTTTTTGTCACCAATCCTGCATATGTGGAAAGATTCCTCAAAGACAGAGAGCTTTTTGTCAAGCCCCAGTTACTAAAAAGACTTCACGATCTATTAGGACAAGGACTATTAACCAGTGAAGGAGAGACTTGGTTTCGGCAGCGACGTTTAGCTCAACCAGTATTTCACCAAAAGCGGATTGCGACTTATGGTGAAGTGATGGTTGACTATACCGAACAAATGCTTGCCTCCTGGAAAGATGGGGAGACGAGAGAAATTCAGGGTGAGATGATGCGTCTCACCTTCAATATTGTGATGAAAATTCTGTTTAGCAGTGATGTGACAGAAGAACAAGCACAATCTGTGACTCATGCAATGAGTGTTGCAGCAGACTGGTTAATGGTTGCCCGGAAAGCGCTAATTCCATATTTGTCCGATCGATTTCCCAGCCCGTTGAATCTCCGTTACAAAAGCGCTATGCGGCAGATGGACAAACATATTTACGCAATTATTCAGCAACGACGGACAAGCGGTGAAAATCCAGGTGATTTGCTATCGATGATGATGCAAGCCCAGGATGAAGACGATGGTAGTCGGATGAGCGATAAGCAACTGCGAGATGAAATCGCTACCCTGATTTTTGCTGGACATGAAACCTCTGCCAACACCTTAACTTGGGCATGGATGCTTTTATCTGAAAACCCGGAAGTGTTAGCCAAGTTAAAACAAGAACTCAAAGAAGTATTAGGCGATCGCTCTCCCACAATTGCCGATCTTCCTTCTTTGCGTTACACCAACCTGGTAATAAAAGAGTCAATGCGGCTTTACCCAGTGGTATGGAATATGTTCAGTGAAACCAGTGCCGACTGTGAAATTGGCGGCTATCACGTGCCTGCCGGCTGTACAATCATTGGCAGCCAGTGGGTCATGCAACGCGACCCCCGCTTTTGGGAACAGCCAGAGGTATTTAATCCAGATCGCTGGGCTGGTGACTTAGAGAAACAGCTTCCACGCGGTGTTTACGTACCATTTGGAGATGGTCCACGCATTTGCATTGGTAGAAGCTTTGCGCTGATGGAAGTGGTTTTATTACTCGCAGCGATCGCCCAAAAATTTGAATTAACCCTGGTTCCAGGTCAGACAATTATCCCCCAGCCAACGATAACCCTACAACCAAAAGACGGTATCAAAATGGTGCTTAAAAAATTAAGCACATCAAAAATATAACCGCAGATACACGCAGATAAACGCGGATAAATATCAGCGCCTACTGCGGTTAAAAATCTAAAATCCAAAATTTATTTGGATAGCTTGCATAATCTTCAAACGTCCACCCCTAGTAAGTAATATCAGCCAAAAGGAGAATAAATCATGAGAGAAGCACGCCCCACATTATGCCTCGGTGTTACACATGCAGATGTAGAACTCCTCCAACGCAACTTATCCCGCTTGGGATATGAAATTGGACCGAGTGGAGTCAATGGTATTTTCGACAACCATACCGAAAATGCCGTTAAAAAATACCAACAAGACCACAACCTAACCGTGGATGGAACCGTTGGGCACCTAACCGGAAGCCATATCGATGCGGCTTTGAGATAACTAACAACAAAAACTCTCTGAAACTATCTTTACTTCGCGTACTTCGCGTTGCCGAAGGCTAGAAATAAGAGTTTAAGAGAGTTTTTGCCTAAATCCTGAGAATAAAACTTTCATTCTTCATACTTCAACTACTTTCACAAAGGAGAAAAAAACAATGGGAATGCCTCCAACCTTAACTCGTGGTATCACCAGTCCAGATGTCGAACGTCTACAACGCGATTTATCTGCCAAAGGATATCAACTCGGGCCAAACGGAATTGACGGTGTTTTTGACGAACACACCGAAAATGCAGTCAAAGCATTTCAAAAAGACAACAACTTAACAGTCGATGGCGTCGTTGGACCCCAAACCGGACAAAAATTAGGCGGTCCCCCAGCATAAAACCATCAGAACTTACGCAAAAACCCTCTCAAACTCTTATCCATCCCTTCCTAGCCTTCGGCAACGCCAAGGGCGAACGCGTACTTCGCGTCTGAGCGGTTAATCATTCCATATTTCTTGCGTAAGTCCTGGCCAGAAACCTTGATTGATAAACCGCCAAGTACGCCAAGGAAAAAACAAACTTCAACTACTTTCACAAAGGAGAAAAAAACAATGGGAATGCCTCCAACCTTAACTCGTGGTATCACCAGTCCAGATGTCGAACGTCTACAACGCGATTTATCTGCCAAAGGATATCAACTCGGGCCAAACGGAATTGACGGTGTTTTTGACGAACACACCGAAAATGCAGTCAAAGCATTTCAAAAAGACAACAACTTAACAGTCGATGGCGTCGTTGGACCCCAAACCGGACAAAAATTAGGCGGTCCCCCAGCATAAAACCATCAGAACTTACGCAAAAACCCTCTCAAACTCTTATCCATCCCTTCCTAGCCTTCGGCAACGCCAAGGGCGAACGCGTACTTCGCGTCTGAGCGGTTAATCATTCCATATTTCTTGCGTAAGTCCTGGCCAGAAACCTTGATTGATAAACCGCCAAGTACGCCAAGGAAAAAACAAACTTCAACTACTTTCACAAAGGAGAAAAAAACAATGGGAATGCCTCCAACCTTAACTCGTGGTATCACCAGTCCAGATGTCGAACGTCTACAACGCGATTTATCTGCCAAAGGATATCAACTCGGGCCAAACGGAATTGACGGTGTTTTTGACGAACACACCGAAAATGCAGTCAAAGCATTTCAAAAAGACAACAACTTAACAGTCGATGGCGTCGTTGGACCCCAAACCGGACAAAAATTAGGCGGTCCCCCAGCATAAAACTCTACAGTCGGGGATCTGACCCTCCTTCTCCCCCAGAATTGGGGGGCAGGGGGGGAAAGCCTCGCCAACCCGCATCGCTATTACTCGGTGACAAAAAGAACTCATAAAAGAGTTAACAAAATGCCTTTACACGGTTGCATATTTATTTAATTTGTAATTTAGTCGGGCGATCGCAAAATAGCCATATCCCATTTTGCATAACTTCTGATATTTTGAAATTAGAAGTAGCGTAATCAAAGACCTTGATAGCTTTTGAATTCACATCAACGGAGAATAAAAAATGAGTACGCTGGAAAAACCTTTACAATCTAATTTGTTAGAACAACCATCTTCTGTGATGAATAGCACTCAGAGTGAGGCTTTTAAACGCAGCCTACTCTGGCACGGTATTTTCTTGTGTACTTTAGGATTTATTGTCGCTTTTTTCATACCCTTATATGCGAACCCACGTGCAGGGCTTGCGACCCATTTGCTAGGAATTACGCAAGGAGTATTCTTAGCTGTTATCGGTCTTTCCTATCCCCAACTCAAGTTATCACTTTTGCTTGGGAGAATAAATTTTTGGATGATTGTAGTCAGCGCTTATGTTGGGATGATTGGTGAGTTTTTGGGTGCAGCATTTGGCTTAACTAGAGTTTTTGTTGTGACTGCGATGGGATTACCTGAAGGTATTCCTTGGCTGGAGACTAGCGTGGAAGTCGCTATCAAAGGCATAAGCTTGTTTATTCTATTAAGCTGTTTCATTGTCCTCTATGGATTAAGAGGAACTAAAGACGATGCAAGTTCGGCACAAAAATCTTAGCGATCGCAATGACAACCACATCTAGTTTGCATACTTAAAATTCATGTAACTATTGTGGGTGGGCTTCTAGCCCGCCCAATCCCATGCAATGTTTATTTGTGGAACAACTTATTTACGTAAGCAACATAAGAGTCAATCACATATTTCCCAGGATGTCTATTAGTTATCTCCATTAATCACGGTCATTTATTCGGCACTACTTTCACTTTTAACACGGAAGGTAAACAACAAATGTCAGATTCTCCACAATATCTAACCTCCTCTGAAACAACATCTCTCAATCTCCCGTTTTCGGAGGGAGTCCGTGTTGGCAATATGCTTTACCTTTCAGGAGTTATCGGAAATATCCCCGGTCAAAAGCAACTTGTCAGTGGTGGAATTGAAGCTGAAACAAAACAAACGATGGAGAATATCAAACGTATTCTCAAGAGGCATGGGTCATCAATTAATCAGCTTGTTAGTTGCAAAATTATGCTGGCAGATATGAAAGAGTGGAATGCAATAAACGAAGTTTACCTTACCTATTTTCCTAAAGATAGGTTACCTGCAAGAAGTGCATTAGGGGCGAGTGGTTTAGCTTTAAATGCACGAGTGGAAATTGAATGTATTGCGACTATATAAATTGAATGAAGGAAGAAGGAAGAAGGAAGTTATATATATGTGGATTGGAACCCCAACTCAAAACGGGCGATCCTGCGTTCTTATCGGGGTATTAAAAAGAACAGCTAGGATAACTTGAAATCCTTGCTCAAGATTATAAAACAAACCATGAGTTAATTAAAAAATAAAGGCAATGAATCAATCAACTATGAATACCCAACTAAAAAGTCCAGCTAATATATTCAAAAGCACTAATTTTTACATCATAAATGCTATAACTTTGATAGCAATTTTGGGGGGGACAATGCTCAACCCCTCCCTGCCAACTATCCAAAAGTTTTTCCAAGTTTCTACCGAACAAGTTTCACTGGTATCAACATTTTTTCAGGTACCAGGTGCGATTATCACTCCGATATTTGGGATTTTAGCTGATACTCTTGGCCGAAAACAAATTCTCATTCCCTCACTGGTGCTGTTTTCTCTCGGTGGCGCTTTTAGTGGAGTTGCTCAAACTTTTCAAGGACTGCTGGGTTGGCGATTAGTTCAAGGTGTCGGTACTGCCAGCCTGGAATCTCTGGTATACACAATTATCGCCGACCTTTATACCGGAAAACAACTACCAATGATCATGGGGTTTAATGCCGCATTGATTGGTATGGGTTCGGCTCTTTTCCCTTTACTTGGTGGATTTTTAGCAACTTTCAATTGGCGATATTCGCTTATGGCGTCACTAATCGCCATTCCGCTGGCTCTGTTTATATTCAAGGGACTAAAACTTCCCAAACGCCAAAATAACCCGGACAATTTAGAATTCAAATCTTATGTCAGGACTACCTGGAACAGTATTAACAATCGTCATGTATTTGGATTATTGTTTGCAGGGATGTCACTGTTTATGCTGCAACTGGGAACTTGCTTAACCTACATCCCAATCTTCGCAGGAAATACCTACAATACTTCGGATTCCTTTAATGGTATTCTGCTTGCCGTCATGTCGGTGGCACTGGCTGCGATCGCTTCCCGTCTAGGAATGTTGGTGCGGCATTTTTCAGAAATCAAGCTGATTAAAATTGCTTTTGTTCTCTTTGCTGTCGGGTCATTAATTATTCCATTAATCAATAACGTTTGGCTGCTGTTCGTCCCAGCTATTATCTTGGGTGCAGCTTTTGGAATGTCTTTTCCATCATCCCAATCATTACTTGCTGGACTTTCCGCACAAGAGTCTCGGGCTGGTTTTATGGCTGTAAATTCCACAGTTCAGTCCTGGGGACAAACACTTGGGCCATTACTTGGAGCCGGAATCGATTTAATTTGGGGAACACGAACAGTCTTTTATGCGAGTGCAGTTTTTGCCATATTCTCACTGGTTGTATTTCATGTGCTGCTAACTCCCAACAAGCATGAGTTCACTACCGCTCCCACACTACAACGAAGCTTTGCAGGTCAAATTGAAACTGGTGCGAAACCTCTTGCTGCGCCCACAATTCTCCAGAAACCAGTTGTCCAACTATTCCACGTCCAAACTAATCGGACAATTGAATTGCCAGAAGATTTCTCTGTTGTTCATCTGGGTAAACCAAACGAGAAAATGCCTCCAGAAGTTGATATTTCAGATTTTCCTGATTCTGGAGTTGCTTCTCGCATTCACGCTCAGATTCGCTTCGATCAAAACGAATACTATATCCAAGATATGGGCAGTTCTAACGGTACTTATATTAACAAATACCCATTACTTCCTGGAATTTGGTATAAGTTAAAACCAGGTCTAAGCTTCAGCCTCGGTCGGCGAGATTTGATGACATTCATCTTTCAGGTGTCCTAATTAAAATAGACGAACAGGTTTGCCATAAAGATTCCCATTAATAGCTATTACCCGATTGACCACAGCTATCATATATTTATAATCGGGTATATCCCCACTCGGTACATATCCAATTTCTTGAATCAAAGTCGGAGAAGCTTCTGTCATATAATTGCGAATCAACTCTTGACGATTTAGTTCAATCTTCGGGCTTACTAAAACACCACCAGGGGGAACATTTTGAGGGTCAGTGAATAATATGCGAAACTCAACACCATCTATTTTTGTCCTAGACGATCTAAATTCCTCCAAGGAAACAGCCCCAGCATCCGCCTTTTTTTGTGCCACCGATTCAAGTACTTCCATCGGTGTGGGAGCAAATAGAATAGATGTCAATGTTAAACCATAAAGGTTGTAGAGTGGAAGATAATATCCAGTAGCAGAACCTGGTACACCTAAAGCAACTGTTTTACCTTGTAAATCTTTTAATTGTTGCAGGGGACTATCTTTGCGAACAACGAACACAGAACGTGAATTCGCATCTATCTGAAGAGGGAAAATCGGCACATATTGATAGTTTGCTTTCGCAAATGCGGCCAAACCGGGAGGAGCAAAAACTAATGACCAAGAACGATTTTTAATCCGCTCCATCGCAATGTTTTCATTAAAAGCTGGCTCGAATTGAACAATTGCACCTGTTTTGTCACCCAAGTATTTACGGAAACGCTCAAATCTATCTAAGGTTTTTTGTCCTTCTCCATAGCTAATCGTGCCAATAATGAACTCAAGTTCTCTGGTTAATTTTTTCTCCGTTGCACAAGCTACGATTGGGAATAGCATCTGCAAAATAAATAAACGTCGGGAAAATTTAGATGACATTTATAAGTTTTAGTGAATAATATCTATGTATAGATTATTACGTTTTGGTCGCGTAGAACATTATCTTATATTATGCTCGATTGATCGGTCATATTGTATTTACGTTTCAACAGAATCTTAGGGGTCGATTAAACGGACATGATATTACACTATAAATATATAGCTTTGAGATTTGGGCATTTAACAAAAATTAACGATTATTATATATTTTTATCAGACATTTTTTGAGAATAAATTTAACTTTATTTAGCACAAATATGCATCTAGAGATTAATGTAATAATATTGTAAGTTGTATGTATAACTTAAAAATTCAACAACAGTAATAATCATGAAAATAGGAACAAAAGTAAACATCATTTTAATGATAGTTTTTATCGGCGGTATTTTAATTAGTGGCACCGTTTTCTCAAGTGTACTTGAACAAAAAGCACAGAATGAAGTTAAAGATAAAGGGCTGATTCTAATTCAAATTGCCAACTCAGTTAGACAATATACCAATGATCGCGTCCAACCTTTATTATTACCGAAAGTAGAGACTCAAGACCAGTTCATCCCAGAATCTATACCATCATATTCTGTTAGAGAAGTGTTTGAAAATTTGCGAAAAAACCCAGAATATAGCGATTTTATCTACAAAGACGCCACTTTAGACCCAACTAATTTGCGAGATAAAGCAGATGCATTTGAAGCCGATCTTGTTCAAAGATTTCGTAAAGAGCCGAAGTTAGAAACTCTATATGGGTTCCGAAATATTTCTGGAGAGAAACTGTTTTATAGCGCTCGACCTTTGAAAATCACAGAACAAAGCTGTCTCCAGTGTCATAGCTCTCCCGAATTGGCTCCAAAAAGTCAACTATTAGCTTACGGGAAAAAAAATGGTTTTGGGTGGAAGCTCAATGATATTGTGACAAGTCAAATAGTTTATGTTCCGGCTGAAGAAATTTTTACAAGTTCTAATCGGTCTTTTCTCCTTGTTATAGGAGTTTTAACGATTATTTTTACTGCGATCGTTTTCGTCATGAATCGGTTGTTGACAAAAACGGTGCTACAGCGGATTAAAAAAATCTCGATGGTAGCCGAACAAGTTAGCGTTGGTGATATGAATGCCGATTTTGGTAAACAAGCCAAAGATGAAATCGGTGGTTTAGCGGAAGCCTTCAACCGGATGAAATACAGTTTAGAAATCGCTCTGAATATGTTAAATAATAAGTAGCAGTAACATTTAATTTCCCTTACCCTATTCGTGTTGGTCGTTGTGTAGATAAAACTTTGAATTTACGTAGGGGCATTTCAAGTCTATTTTTTAGCTCGTTTTAACAGGTTTGAGCTTGTAGGGGTAATACTGCCAGGGAGGCAAGCCACATGAATTACCCCTACTTAGACATCTAAAGTATACCTTTTAACCCGTTTTAACTCCTAACTAACACATTCCACAATCCATATATAGCAAGGGTTGCGAAAAAAAAATGTGTTTTTTTCATATTTTACGGGAGCGTTCGCTGCGCCCGTCAGAGGCTGATATCTTGCACCATTCTCAATAGACCCGAAATTGCCCCTGAAATAAATTTCGGGCTGAAAGCTTAAACCCATTAAAATGGGTTAAAAACCCTATTTAGTAAGATGACCGCTTACTTAAGCTATTAGCCCGAAATTTATTTCCAGGCTGAATTTTGGGCTTCCTAACATTGGTGCAAGATGTGAGTTTTAACGGGTTTAAGCTTTAAGGCCAAAATAAACGTTTAGGGCTGAGTGCCAAAGAAGCTATACCCAAAGCACCCAAAGCTAACAGACCTGATGTTGAAGTCGTTTCGGGAACTTTTTTGACAAGAGTGTCATAAGTGTAGCTATACTTCCCTAACTCCAGAGTGTCTATTGGCCTGACAATATCACTGCTAGCAAAAATTGGTAAATAGGGTCGTATATCTGTACTACCGATGAATCCTGGTATGGAATCACCTCCATCCCAAGGCCACATTTTGTCATTCAGATTGTGACCGTATTTTTCACCAGTTGCCGGATAAAAAGCGGAACCTGGATGACCATCATCTTGCCATTCTGCCCAAAGACGCTCGACGTTGCTGTGAAGCAACCAGAAAACTGGGTCATTGGGAGAACCTGGAGTGTTGCTCATCGTCCCAAATGTTAAGATGCGCCGATCCATCTCGTTCAGATTGGGATTTGGCGCGCTCCCACCAACTGTTCCATGAACGAAGTTATGATTGCATGGAAAGTTTCCACATTCTCTTTGAGTCCCGTCTGCATTTAGAGAAATTTCTCCTTCTACAAAACGGCGGAACGTTTGATAATCGGGGGACTTGACTATTCTGTCTGTTTCTGCTCTATCTAAGGGAAATCCAACTCCAGGAGGAGCAGATGGACTTGGTAAAAAGCGGACGAGTGAGGTGCCTAGAGATTCGGCTGTACCAATGTTACTATGTAAGTCTGGGATTAGCCTCCAGCCATCAGCTTCAGAAAAATTACCAGACACTACCGGACCCCCTTCAAGCCGAATAGTCGGTCCACCATCTGGATATTCCAGAATTTCTGTTCGTCCTGAGCCATTTGTACCCAAAAAGTTGGGGTCAAAAATCACGCCAACCGAGCGGGGATCGGCCCAATCCCAGTAGGGAATGGTGACATTGGGATTGACTGACTGCAAGGCTTTTTCAAATCGGTCTAAATATTCCCGGTGCCAAGGTAAAAATCCTGCATTTTCATGGGCCGCATCAGATCCCGTTGCTGGTCCTGTGGAAGGTTTGTCCTGCGGTAATATCACATTACCACCCAATTGCATGGGGTCGAATGTCATCGCTCCCGAATGGATGGCAACAACCTCGTCATATATACTGACGTTTTTGCTATTAGTACCAGGTATTTTTTTTAATGTTTTGATAGCTTCAACAAAGTCTATTTTTTCCTGTGGAGTCAGGTCAATAACGTTTTTTCTTACAAAAGTCGCAGCCATCCCTGGAACATTTAATACAGTTATGACAAGAGTCATAGTCATACTAAAAGTTGCGATCGCGTTAGCGAACCGTAGGTTTATCCTTTGATGAAGATGCTTCATAGTCTGAGGTGATAGTTATAAATACTGGGTTTCGATTTTAAACAGCCTGAGTATTATTACAGTGACGATTGTTTTAAATATACGACTTTCAGTATAAATACACAATCAGACTATTACAATATTTTACAATTAGATAGTTCTTGAATCGTGCGACGTTTTTGCCCCCCTGCCGCCAATTTTGGGGGAGAATAGAATTCAAAGCCCCCCAGAATTGTGGGCAGGGGGCAAAGGTGTCATAGGTTTAAGCTTTAAGCCCAAAATGAAGAGTTTATTGCACTAGTACAGCACGACGGGAATAAAGTTACCATCTGAACTAGGTAAAAAGCTTACAACATAGGTGTTCTTTCTTTTTACTTTTTACTTTTGCCTTGTTGTACTAGTGTTATTTTTCTCACCCAACATCCGCTGTTCAAACTCAAAAGACTGCTTGGTATTGGGAATTTTCTTTGCTAACGTTTTCACAAATTCTGAGAATGAAATTTGTGGGTGAGATTTCAAAACTTCCTGAATTATAAAATTAGCAATTGGACCAACGGAATAAGCTAACTCTCGCTCGCATTTACTAATCGAGTTGGCATCGATTGTTTTGTTTGTAGCAGTTGGCACATTACAGATTAATGTTTCTAAGATAGCCATTGCCCGTTGCTGAAATTCTTGTTGTTGCTCTTTTGAGAAATAAGCAGTTAAATTGTCTACCAATTCTTCAAAATTCGCTACTTTCGTTAAAGCTTTTTGTAATAGAGTCGGGGCAATCGGTCCGATTGATTGCTTCACCAGCTGTTCCAGTTTAGTGTACTCTTGCGTGCCTACCGCTAAACTGAATTGAGGTTGTACTATATTACTTGGTTCATTGGCAATAGCTGAAGCTACGCTTGATTTTTGTTCCGATTGTGGGGGTTGCGGTGGAGATGAAAATGATTTTTCGTAATTTTTCTTAACGGCTACTTCTGATTCCGGGAAATCTTGGAAAACTGTAGTAATATTGCCCGGTAAGATATCAATTACTGCTTGTGTACCTGACAGCCAGACATGAAGCTCGATATTTTTCGTTTGTAAAAGCTTTTGTAATTCGGTAACCCATTTGGGAACTGATAACCCAACTCTCGGATTTGCAGCGACAAGAGTTTCTAAAAGTGCTTGAGAAAATAATTCTGGTTCTTCTGCACCACAAGCGACGGCAATGATACATTGTCCCTGCTCTGCACCCGATTGTAAATCTTCTATCCAGCTATCGAGAGACGTAGCCTCTGGACAATCTAGAATAATTATTTGTTGGGTTCTTAGCGATCGCCGTAATTCTTGTCTTAACCAAGAACGACTCAGACGCACTCCATCACCTAAAATTAACCAAGCTTCTCCATCTTCGATTTCCTCAATGCGCCCACGTAAGTACAATAAAGAAGTTGGTTTATTTTCAACTCCTCTGAGTTGAGTTGAAGTTTTCGTTTCCGATTCACCATTCCAACGAACAAATTCTTGAATCGTTCCCCGGATATCTGACCATGCTTTAGATGAAGCTGGAAATGATTCTACCTCAAAACCGCCAGCCCCTGCAAACAATCGACCCAAATCAGTAATAGTTTTGTTGTTTGAAAGTCCATCAATAATGATCGCACGTCTGTTTTTGTGAGATTCAGCCTTGATTCCTTTGTATCCAAGAACTAATTCTCCCACTCCTTCGACAATTCGTTTCGGTGTTTGTAAGGGATATTCCAGATGGAGTTTACTGTCTCCCCGACTCCGCTTTTGCTGATTGATCAGACGCAGTTGCTGATTTAATTTATCGATATATTGCAGCGTCTTACGATAAACATATTTGTAAAGTCCGTCTGCTTCAATGATGCCATGAGAGTCCGCCGCTTCACCCAATAGCCCCTTCATTAAATAATAAGTAAATACCCCATGTCCTAGCTCCGGAAATTCCCAAGATTGTTGTCCTTGGTCGCAAGAAAGTAAAGCACAAAATCCTTTACTTTCTGCAGCACGTTGTTGCAAAATCTTTGTCAGTTGTGGTGTGGGGTTGAATAAAGTCTGTGCGCTATTTACACTTCTGGCAGTACCACGATTTCCTCCTAACAATTTCATGTCCCCGCTATGACATGTATCCAAACAAATTAGCTGCTGGTTGGCAGAAGTAGTCCCCAACATCTGCAACAATTCTTGTAAGGGCAACCCTGTTCCCAGTAAGTCAGAAATCCGAGTATCTGACATACATAGTACAGCCTCCTGATTTTCCGGCTCTAACATCCCATGCCCAGAAAAATATAACATGATGGAGTCCTGGGGCTGAGTCTGTGAAATAATTCTTTCCAGACTTTCACGTATTCTTTCCAATGTCGGGGGTTGTGCGGCAAAATCATTATGAACAATTACTTCTTTATTGGGAAATCCTTGAGTCGCTTTCGCTAGTGCTTCCCCCAGTCCTTGACAATCTACAGCCGGATAGCGCAGAGAAGGCAGACCCTCATCTTGGTATTCGTTAACACCTACCAAGAAAAGCCAAAGCTTGGCTTCTCCTGTTTTGAATGTCTCTGTCGAATAATTAGAACCAATACCGATAGGAGGCATAATTTTTACTGTAACCCAATTAAATTTGGCAATTAACGACGAGCAATTAAATTCGATCTAGCAAAAACTTTACAGACTTTAGTTAAAGTTGATTTCTTACTCACGGCAAACCTTCATACTGTTTTTCTTTAGTTGGAACTAAAGCCTTAATCTATACTTATTAATCAGGCTGATTTTTGAAAGTTACGCTCCTTGTTACAAAACTTTATAATTTGGGAATATCAAAACTTAAATACTAAAATTAGAGGTACGATTGACTAATCCGACAATTTTCAAAGAAATCTATCTCAATACTGATTGACAAAAAAATATATGTAGAGTATGTAGAACTTGAGATTAAGCCAAAAAGTTAGTTTCGAGTGTGTTCTGTGGATAAACTACACTAAAAATCAGCAGCGTAGTCTTTTTAATAGAGTTAATGATAATAGTAGCAATTTTGCTTAAAACTTATGGATACTGGGGTCAGTAATATAAGTTCAACGACGCGATCGCTCTCCAACTGTCCAATCGGTGACATTCTTTAAATTGATATCTCAAGTGCAGAAGTTCCTAATGCTGACATCTATTAAGAGTAAGCCTAGCGCTATGAGTTAAACATAGGAAACAACAGATGATTTATGCACATCAGAAGACTTATGTCAATGAATAAATTTTAGTATATCCTGTGTGCGATTGGATAAAGGCGCTTGTATGAGAGTGACCCATTATCTATATAGGCTTATATGTAATGTCATTATGCAAAAATTGAGTTATTAAATTTATGCGTTCCCGGCAAGGTATCACTGAGCTATTTGCAACTTTCTTACAATTAGACGCTGACAGAGTAATTGGTTGGGCAATCGATGGTAAGCTGCGACGAAATATAGTCAATTCTCAGGCACGTCTTCCACAACCAGAAGATTCGGAAAATTTTTGGGTATACTACTGGTATAAAGCGTGGCAAAAGGAACCAGAGAGCTTGGCAAAAGGACATTTGTCAGCTTATTTGCAAGAAGTATGCCATTGGGCAGCTCGCAAAACGATCGCGGGTATTTCTTCTTGTCAATTCACTTTGTCGGATTGCTTTCAAATGGCAATACTGCGGGTGGATAAAGTTTTAAAAGGGTTTAAACCTGACATGGGCTTTAGCCTGAAAAATTACAGCAGTGCAATATTCAGTAGCGAACTCAAGGAAATGCTCCGTCAGCAGCAGGAAATTGATATTTGCACAAATTGGCGGTTGTTGCGAAAGCTGACTCAAAAGCGATTGCTAGAGTCTTTGCAAAATGCTGGGCTGAGTGCCCAGACAATCGAATGTTATGTATTGGCTTGGAAAAGTTACCAAGCTTTATATGCACCACAGCAAGCTACAGGGACTCGCAAACTACCAAAACCAGATGAAGGGACATGGAATGCGATCGCTCAATTTTACAATTCGGAACGTCATACCCAACTATCCCAACCGGGGAAAGAATACAACGGGGAAACGATGGAAAAATGGCTGGTGGCTTGTGCGAAGGCCGTGCGTTCTTATTTGTACCCAAATTTTAGCTCGATAAATGCAGCGACAGGGGATGGAGATGGGGGAGAATTTCAGGATATCTTGCCGCAGTTGAGGCAGGAATCGTTAATGACGGAGTTTGTTGTCCAAGAGGAGGTGGTTGAGAGACAGTCACAGCAATCTCAAATTAGTTCTTTTTTAATTTCAGCGTTGAGCGAACTGGATGAAGAAGGGCAAAAGATCATACAACTTTATTACAGTCGGAGTTTAACTCAACAGCAGATTGCAAAAGAGTTAGATATCAAGCAATATACTGTTTCTCGCAGACTCACCAAGTCAAAAGACACATTATTGCTGAAATTTGCGAATTGGAGCAAAGAATCATTGCATATCTCCCTGAATTCGTCGGTACTTAATTATATAAGCACGGTTTTAGAGGAGTGGTTACAAGCTCACTACAGCCGTCCTTCATCATAATTTACGGATTAATTATTATGTTTAACTCAGACACCGTTACTTTAACCAACCTAACTCACTTGTACTTAGAACTTCCCGAAAACGAACTATCTAAAATTTGGCAGCAAAGTCAAGCTTTTTCGACACCTAGTCGTAGTTGGATGGCATATCTCAACCGCTTGAGTCTCAATACTTTTCTGCCTTGGCTGCGCTCTGAGTATGCAAACGATGCGGCTCCTTTTCCCAATCTTGCGACTTTACCCAGTATTTGGGAAGTAACTAACGGTACAGGAATTACCTTTGGGAATGCTAGATTGGCATTGATTCCAACTGAAGCCACAGATTTAAGTGAATTCCGGGTTCCTCAAGAATGGGTGGATATTCCCAACTGGGTGGCAGATTATTATTTAGCAGTGCAAGTCAATCTGGAAGAAGGCTACATCAGAGTTTGGGGATATACAACCCACGCTCAACTCAAGAAAACAGCTTCTTATGATGCAGGCGATCGCGCTTATTGTTTAGATGGAGAAGATTTGATTTCTAACCTGAGCATTCTGTGGATGGCACGGCAAATATGTCCAGAAGAAATTACCCGATCCGAAATTGCACCTCTACCAGAATTAGCTCAAGCCCAAGCAGAAAACTTGCTTGGACGGTTGGGAAAATCTGCCGTAATTTCACCAAGAACAGCAGTACCTTTTGAAACCTGGGCTGCAATTCTCGAACACGGAGGATGGAGAAAGCGTTTGTACGAACAACGTCAAGGAATGCAGCAACAGTGGTCAATTACTCAATGGTTGCAAACAGGTGTGTCAGATGTTGCCCAAAAATTTGGCTGGGGAAGTCTGGAATTACAAACCGGCATGGAAGGTGCTAGGGGTTCAGGGGAATCAGCATCGCCAACTTTGGTGCGGAGATTAACTATTGCGGAACAACAATACGAATTGCGATTGCAACCCAAAGGTGATACTGCTTCCAGAGTATGGCGCTTTGAACTGCGGAATGCAATCAGAGGTGAAATGGTTCCTACGGGAGTGAAATTTAAACTTTTGACCGAAGATTTGCAGCCATTCGACGGCAACCAAGTCAAAGCGACAACTCCTGTAGAAAGGCTTTATCTTGAAATCGCTCTGGGTGATGAAGGGGAAGGGCTGGTATGGGAAACCGAACCGACTCCAGAAAACTTTGACCGGGAAATCTTGTTCTTTTGAATTATCTACGGTGTTGCCCAAGGCAAACGCGCTTTGTTAGATTCAAACAAATACTTCAAATAAGCGTGCTATTGCGCTTCTAAACCGTTGTGCGATTTTAGTTGGTCGCTCGCTACCCCACAGGGGAGCGTGTTGGGAATTGGAACCCCAACTCAAAACGAAAGACCCTGATTAGGTCGGGGTATTAAAAAGAACAGCGAGAATAAAGTAAATTATAATTAACTTTGAATTGGGTCATTTTGTGGTGGATGTCGTCCAATTTCTCTATCTGCTGCACGAATATTAATTATTCGAGTTCGGTTAAAATATAACGTTATAAGCGTTGCACGTCCAATTGGTGTTAAACCAATAATTGAAAGCGTATCTTTTGACCAAATAAAATGCTCTGCCCAGATATTTGTGCGAGGATTAAATAAAGGTATTTCGGTTCCTGACTCATAAGATGCAGTAGTTTTATCGGACTTTTGACGATTGCAATGAAAACACGCTAACGCTAAATTATCAATGGAGTTTACCCCACCTTTAGACAGGGGAATAATATGGTCTACCGTAAACGGAATATACTGCCATTTTTCTGATGCATGACAATACTCGCACAAAAAGTAAGCGCGTTCCCTGACTTGATTTTGAGCTGCTTCACTGATGTAACGAGTCAATGTGTTTTATACTTGACTAGTACTTAAGGACATATTACGTATCATACGATTAACCAAGCTCAAATAATCATCTAATTCCTCATATTTATCTAATTCATTCTCTTCTTCTAAGGTTAGTGATGATTGTTTTTGTTTTATCAATAATATTTCAATTCTTTCAATGACAATACTTGAAGCACGAAAAATTGGTACACCTTCGACTAATTCAATACGGATAGCACCATCTAACGGCAAGCTATTGGGTAAATGTTCTAAATGTTCTAATTTTATAGGTAAATTGGTTGCCATAGTATCTCTATATATATTGCGTAGTTAGTTCGATAGATTTTAGGACTTACGCACTGTACAAATTGACTATTATAATTGAAGCAAGAGCATTGTGGATTGATAGTAACTGGCATCCACCGAAGTAGGTGGGAATAAATCCAAAATGTTTTTTGCTGCAAAGAGCGCTATTGGCGGAGCTTTCCCCAGGCTAGCGCAACTATTTAAATTTGGAACATTTCGTAATAATTTTAAATCTTGTAGAGACGTTGCACTGGCTAGTCTCTACAAGATTTAAATGTCTATTAATTTGTCTGCGCACTCTTAGTCAACGACCATCGCTTTTATGTTGTCGCGTTGTAGTATTGTAGCGTTGTGTAGTTGGACGCATAATTAAGTCGGAAATGTTAGTTTGACTTGCTCCCAGGCTCCCCCCACACCGCGAATCTCTTCCAGTGTCTTACTGGGTTCAACGCCCTTTTTTAAACCCTCCCAGATGCGGGTGAGAGCAAATTGCAGCAGGGGTAATGCTCCTTCTCGTCCATGTGTATCCTTAAGTAAGAGGGAGACTACAGCTTCATCTAGGGGATGTCCTGCTAACTTTGCTGGTTTGGTAATTGCTCGCCGCAGTTCCTCTTCACTCATCGCTGGGACAATTACACCTTTAGATGCAATTACCTGATTCAAAACTGGGTGTCTTTGGGTTTCTCCTAAAAAATCGCTGCGGAGGGTGATAATTACTGATACGCAGCCAGAGCGATCGCTCGCAGCATGAATTAAGTTCTCAATAAATATTTGGCGTTCCGTAGTGTCTTTACAAAGGGAGTAAACTTCTTCAAATTGGTCTACTAACACCACCAACGGCGATACAGCAATCTCTGGGAGGACATTGGCAATCCGCCGTAAGCCATCATAAATAATTGTATCTGTAGTAGTATTGCTAGTCTGTTTTAATTCTTCTGCAAACTCGCGGGTTTTAGCCACAGGGGTTTGGTCATTAGTCGCCACCCTTGCCAACACCGTCGCTAAAGCTTCCACGATTTTTTTCACCATTTTTATGATTTATGGGAAATATGCTGACATCCAAGCCTTAATACAAGCTGAGTATACTATTTTTCGTAATTTTGAAAGAATTACACTAATTAAGGTTTTTTATCGGAGCAACCCTCCAAAGTGAGTTGCGTTTCCCCTGGGACGTATATAGGTTGTTTCGGGATACGATACCATTCTCCTACGGAGATGCTACGCGAACGAAGGCGGAAGTGGCGAGTGAGACGGAAATATTTTCCCACTGTTAGTATTGAAGGTAGAAACAATAAGTTATATCCAACAAACAATGCCAACGCAAAAAGTCACGGTCGAACTTCCCGACCCAGTGTTTAAGCAATTGGCTCGTATTGCCTCGGCAACTCAGCAACCACTAGAAGTTCTTGCCGCTCAAAGTATTGCCAGTAACTTACCACCCACACCTGACAATGCTCCATTAGAAATACAGTCAGAACTATTACAGATGCAAAGCTGGGATAGTACGGAATTACTCTCAATTGCCCAAAGTCAAGTTACTAGGGAGCAACAACAACGGCATATAGAATTATTAGAGAAAAATCAAACTGACGAATTAACTCCTCAAGAACGTCAAGAACTTAGCGAATTAAGAACAACTGCTGACCGATTGATGTTGCAAAAAGCCTACGCTTGGTCCGTTCTTCGTTGGCGGGGACATAGAGTACCAAGCCTCAACGAATTACCCGAATAATTTATGTCCATCCCCGAAAAAATTCGTTCTGAGGTTTTAGCAAGAGCCAATTATCGGTGTGAATATTGCCGAACTTATTCCCGCTTGGTTGGTATGCCACTGGTTATGGAGCATATCATTCCTAAAATGGCTGGTGGTGAAGATAAACCTGAAAATTTGGCAGCCTCAAGTACCGTTGTAACGAATTTAAAGGTGTAAAAACTCACGCAACTGATCCACAAACAAGTCAGTTAGCTCCGTTGTTTAACCCAAGACAAGAATCTTGGCAAGAACATTTTAACTGGGTTAATGGCGGAACCCATGTTGCCGGTCTGACACCTACAGGCAGAGCAACAGTAATTGCTTTGCGGTTAAATAATGAGTATATAACTGAAGCAAGAGCATTGTGGATTGAGAGTAACTGGCATCCACCTAAGTAGGTGGGAATAAATCCAAAATGTTTTTTGCTGCGAAGAGCGCTATTTGCGCAGCCTTCCCCCAGGGTAGCGCAACTACAAGTACGATTAGCAAAATTTTCCCAGATTTTAGGGTGCGCGGTAATTTTTTATGAAAGCAAATGCGGTAGTTGACAATGTTGGTAGCGATCGCGAGCTTGGCAATTAGCGTAGTGTATTCTATGGCAACAACACAATAAATTTAACAACTACATATTATCCCTGCTATCAGCACAGAGTAATGTATAGATAATCACGTCAATACTTGAGTGCGATCGCATCGATTCGTAGATTGGGTGAAGACGTACAATAAGCTGTAAACTTAATTAACAATCTCCAATGCGTCTTAACCCAACACCAACTAATAATTGCTTAACTGCTTGTATTTTGCTCAAGCCAAATCACTAAATCATCTATCTCAGACATTCTTAAAAGTGCCCGACATAAAGCCTCTAATTGCTCAGTCTTCAAAACTTGAACATTTTGATAAATAGATTCATCCATCTGACCAAAACGTTCAGATAACAGAGACATACATAAAGAAAAAGCTTCTTGTTGCTTTCCCTGTTCTTGTCCTTTTTGTAAAATATCCTGATAAATAACCGATTCCTGCATAATATCCTCGCTTAATAACTGACGAATTAAACCCTTCTCAAACCGCAAACCAGCTAAAATCTCAGTATAAGCTGCTCGGTAACGGGCTGCCAGTATAGCTCAAATTTGGCGTTAAAATTTCCATCAACTGTGATGTTCCTCCAAGCATACCGCACAAGCTTCTGCCAATGCTGCCCCAAATGAAGGAGCGATCGCAGGTAAACCTTAAGCTAGATTGGTAAGTACAAGTTGTTAAGGCTCGTTCAAGATTAAATCGAGTTTTACTAAATTTTAGTTAAATTGTACTTGGAACTCGCCGTCCACGGGATAGGATGTTGAAGACGGGTCATGAAGTCCTTAACGTAATTTTCTACATGACTGCTTATTTCACCCCGTGACTGCCTACAGATAAATTCTTCTTACAGAAAACGACAATCTGTAAATTTTATGCATAATTATTGATATTTGACCTTATAAATAAGTAACGGTACTAAAGAGTACATATAATAACCATGCTTGCACAAATTAGCCCAGGAACTTTAATAAATAGCCGTTATCGGATTGACAAACTTCTGGGACAGGGTGGGTTTGGACGAACTTACCTGGCCTTTGATATTCAGCGGTTCGGCGAACCCTGTGTTCTCAAAGAGTTTGTACCTGCAAACACGAAAGCGGAAATTCTCCGTAAATCTCAGGAACTATTTGAGCGAGAGGCAAAAGTTTTATACAAAATAGACCATCCGCAAATTCCCAAATTTTTGGCTTGGTTTACCGAAAAAGACCGACTATTTATCGTCCAAGAATATATTGACGGCAAAAATTACTGGCAAATTTTACACGATCGCCTTTCCGAGAAACGTCAGCCATTTTCTGAAGCCGAAGTGAGAAGGTGGTTAATAGATATGGTGCCAATTTTGGAATATATCCACGAGCGGAACATTATTCACCGGGATATTTCACTGGAGAATATCATGCTTGCCAACAACCAGTATAAACCAATGCTGATTGACTTTGGGGTGGTTAAGGAAAAATTCACCCAGATTTTGGCTGCCGATCCATTAAATACCCAGTATTCATCTCGGGGTTCAGTAGTCGGAAAAATGGGCTACTCCCCACCAGAGCAACTGCGTTTGGGTTATTGCTATCCCTCCAGCGATATCTACGCACTTGGCGTTTGTGTGGTTGTGCTTTTGACTGGGAGAATGCCACATTTGTTGATAGATGATTCTTTCAAGTGGCAATGGCGCTCTTATGTAAATATTAGTGCTTCTTTGGCTCGCATATTAGACAAAATGCTGGCAGAAGTACCAACTGAGCGTTACCAGTCAGCCGGATTAATTCTCATGGATCTGAATCCATCACAGAAAACACTACAAGTTAACATTTCCCCTGAGCAAAATCAAGCAGCAATTACTAATCAAGATTTAGAGGAAAATCAACCAACTACATTCCCAGACCAAGCACCTGTTTCTCTAAACACGGAGTTTTTGCAGTATTGTCAGAAAGAGTTGACTAGTCTTGTGGGGCCATTCGCTAGTTATTTGATGAAACACACCTTGGAGAAAAGCCCAGGAATAGCTGTAGAAGAGTTTCTGGAAAAAGTAACTGCAGCAATTCCCAACCAAAAACTGGCACAAGAGTTTAGAGAACACATCAAACTACCTAGTGAGTTGAATTCCAAAACTCTTCAGAGTTATAATAATTCACAGGCAAATATTGGCAACTTTCCTGCAATTAGCAATCCGGAGTTTTTAGAACGTTGCCGACGAGAACTGACTAGTTTTGTTGGGCCTTTTGCGAGTGTAATTATTAAAGATGCTTTAGACCAACAACCAAATTTAACTCCAACGCAACTCATAGAAACATTAGTGGCAGAAATTCCTAACCAGAAAAGAGCAGAAGAATTTAAAGAACGCATTCAGAAGCAACAAAGGATGTAGTAAGCACTCATACCAAATAGTATGAAGATACAATTAATAGCCTACGCAAGTGGCTACCTGCACAAGACCCAACTGCATAAGCTAAAAATTCTCAAAGTATATAAAGTTAGAATGCAACCAATGTAATGCATTCCCAGACTGGCAAGTGTTTTGCAAGTTCTGATTTTAACTTTATTAAAAGGAGAGTTCAACATGACTATTGCCAATAGACCTCGTTTTACAGGTAGAAGTTTAGTTTTGTTACGCGAAGGCGTAGTAGCAGAAGGCGTGCAAATGCTAGAGGAGCGCGTTACTACTAGAAGTGTAGATAGTATCGTAAGTTTTGAAAATCTAGGTGTTGCTGTTATTGATGCTGCACCAGAAGAGTTAACTATAAGCATTAGAGGTCTTACCGATAGTCCAATTTTAGCGATTGAACCAGAAAGATTCTTTTATCCCATTGTCAATTTAAAAGATGCTGCGATATCACCACAATTGACTGAATCTGAAAATACCTGGGGATTGCAGGTAACAGGTGTAGTTGATTCTCCTGCTACTGGTGCGGGTATTAAGGTAGCCATTTTAGATACAGGTTTAGACCGAAATCACCCTGATTATCAAGGACGAACAATTGTTACTAAGTCCTTTGTTCCCAATGAAGATGCACAGGATGTACTGGGACACGGTACTCACTGTACGGGTACATCTCTTGGTGGGTTAAAACCAAGCAGATTACCCCGCTATGGCATTGCTTATGAAGCAGAAATTTACATAGGTAAAGTACTTGGAAATCAAGGCTTTGGTAATGGTGCTTGGATTCTCGCTGGTATGGAATGGGCACTCGTTAGCGGTTGTCAGATTATTTCTATGTCCCTTGGCTCTGCTACTGAACCGGGTGAACCCTTTTCTGACTTCTATGAAAATGTTGCCAAAAGAATACTCGACAGAGGTACTTTGGTAATTGCTGCCGCTGGGAATGAAAGCGATCGCAGTCGTGGAAAAATCCAACCCGTTGGAAGCCCAGCTAACTGTCCCTCTATCATGGCAGTTGCAGCTTTAGACCCTAACTTACAAGTTGCTGATTTTTCTTGTGGTGGAACAGATGCAAAAGGCGGACAAGTTGATATTGCGGCTCCTGGGGTAAACATTTATTCTAGCGTCCCCATGCCAAAGCAGTATGACCGTTATGCTGGAACAAGTATGGCTACACCACACGTTGCCGGTATTGCTGCACTGTACGCTCAAACCACTGGATTGAGAGGACGAGAACTCTGGAGCGTACTAACTCAAAATGCTCTACGTTTAGATTTACCATCACGAGATGTCGGTATTGGACTAGCTCAAGCTCCCGCTAAGTAATAAAACACACCGGACGCAGATAATAAGTGGGTACGCGAAATTATTTATACTCTCGCGATTGATATTGATTTAGTCAAAGCCTTTGGTATAAATTAATTCTGGTCGTTTAATTTTGCAACCCCTACTTAAACCTATGAGTCCGGTATGCCTTGCCCATACGCGCTTTTTCGATAAAACAGAGGAGATTCCTCATGTCTAATGTAAATATTTCTGTTTCCGTAGATGATGAATATGCAGACAAAATCCTGGAAGTAGTTGCAGATTTACAAGCAGTTGGCATGAATATAGAAAATATTATGCCAATACTTGGAGTAATTACTGGCTCAGTTGAATCGACACAAATGGATGCACTTTCTCAAGTTAAAGGTGTTAATGCTGTTGAAGTTTCCAGAACATTCAGAGCAATATAACATCAAATACAACCGTACTGAGCGCAAAAAGTCATGGTGTCCTAATATATATGAATAGGGCAGCTAGAACGCGCACCCTACAGGATCATTTATTTAATGCACTATAAACATCAAATCTTGCACCAATCCCTGTAGGGGACTAAATTATGTCTTGTTGAGTGCGATTATTTTTCACTCATTAAGGTTATAAAACCACTCGACAAAATTAAAGCCAAACGGACATAACCTTAAGGTATGGATAGGAGATTGAGAATAATTTTGTAATATATTAATCATCTGCAGGGGCGGGGTTTCCCCTGCCTTCCCACAGTATTTGTAACACCCAAAATCCTTAACACCAACCGTATTGGGACATAATCGGTTCTTGTGTCTCGTAGATATTTACTTGCTTCTAAACAAAATCTGAATTAGCCCTTAACCATCCGTTGCCAAAAATTCAGCAAGTCCCTGGAACTTTATCCAAGCTTCTCCACTTTGAATGACATCTTTAGCAAGAATTACGGCATCAGAAAAAGTCTGTAAATAATCACCATTATCTGCGACCCTTTCGCCAACATACAAAGCTAAAGCTGCATTTAAAGCCACTACATCTTGCTGTTCCACAGTCCCTTTACCTTGCAGCACTGAAGAGAGAATTTCAGCATTTTCTTCCACATTTCCACCAGCTAACGCACTAATCGGAGCGGGGTTTAAGCCTAATTCTTTTGGATCTAATTCCAGCCGATGTATTTGCTGGTTTGAAAGCACCATCAAATCAGTTTTATCTCCCAATCCGGCTTCGTCTAATTTTTCCCTTCCGTGAAGCGTAATTGCTCGACGGGTTCCCAATTTATTTAGAACTTCGGCAAAAGTCTCTATCAAAGCTGGATTGTTAATCCCAATTACTTGTCCCGTCGGTCGTAGTGGGTTGATTAGCGGCCCAAGTAAATTAAAAACTGTACGGACTTTCAGGGTTTTTCTCAAAGGAGCGATCGCCTTTAATGCCGGATGCCAATCTGGTGCAAACAGAAAAGTAATCCCAACAGCCTCTACAGCTGCTTGAGTTTTTTGAGTATCCGCTTTGAGATTGATACCCAAAGCTTCCAGTACATCTGCGGAGCCAGTTTTCCCAGACGCCGAGCGATTCCCATGCTTTGCCACCTTGACTCCACAAGCGGCGGTTACAAAAGCAACAGCCGTGGAAATATTGAAGGTTGAGGCTCCATCTCCACCAGTCCCACAAGTATCAACTAGTGGGATAGCAACATCATCGCGTAAACTGGGTTTGATTGACTGGGAGTATAAAACCTCAACCATACCAAGTAACTCCTCGGCAGATACTCCCTTGCTTTGAATTGCGGCTAAAATCGCTCCAGATAATACAGGGGGGATATTTTCCCCAAGCCAGCCGTGCATTAAGTCCGATGCTTGGGAAACACTAAGCGATTGTCGGTCAAGCAATTGCTGCAATATTCCAGACCAATGGGCAGAGTCGTGAATTAATGGATTTTCCACACTAATTTGTACCATATTTTTACAACGGGAAGGGAGAGGGGAGAGGGGGAAGGGTTAGACTTTAATCGGACTTACGTACAATATATGGAATAATTAACCGCCATAGGCGCTTCGCCTTCCGTTTCGGTAGTACGCCATAGACAAAGGAGCGGCTTCCGTTTCGGTAGAGATCAGAGTTTGAGAGAGTTTTTGTGTAAGTCCTAGTTAAAAAGAAAAAACTGTCCGGAGCGTACCTGTATAAATAGTGCCGTTACTGCTTTGATTTCCGGCATTTTGAATCACTTGAAATGTTGGTGTAATTTGGATATTACGACTAAACGGGTAGTTATAAAATGCTTCATAATTGGTTTGAGTTGAATTACCAATTTGATTGACAATAAAAGGCTGACCAACAGCAACTCCGGCTAAAGCACCCCGTGTAAACAAGTCTCGCATGGCAATTCCGGCCATCCAGTAATTTGGTTTAATGTCGCCAAAGTCTGTGCCGCTATAATTACCGTAACCGTAGCGACCGAAAACACCAAACTTTTGTGCAAGAGTCAATTCAGCATTTACACCAAACACATCAAAGCGTTGATCGATTATCTCACCCCCACTGTATTGCAGGCGAACAGCGAATGCTCGTGAAGGAGCATATTCTATTTCTGCGGTACTTTGATAGGTACTTCCAAATATACCGCGCTTGCTAGCAACATTGGCAGCAGGATTCAAACCAGGATATAGTAAGTTAGTAAAGGCTGCTGTACCAATCAATAGTCCGCGATCGCCTGGATTAGAAGCGTTAGTAGCAGCATATAAGGCTCGCACAGAAATTGCTCCATTTCCTGGTTTCCAGTCAATTGCAGCCCCACTAGAAGGGCCATCAATCGGGAAAAGGAGATAGTTATTTATAAATGCCTGAGTGCTAAAGTCTAGGAAGCTCAGGTAAGCGTAACTATTGCGGTCAAGATAATCGGTTGTGCGAATATCTGGTCCAAAAGAGACTGCAAGGTCTTTAGTAGGTTTGAAAGTGTAATATAGCCTTCCGATATCCACAGTATTAACAGTCGCCGGCTTAATGGAGTAGTCTATCTGACTTCCAAAAAATGGCTCCAACACTCCTGCAGCATTGTCTCTACCAGCATCGGGACGACCATTCACAATACTACCACTCGCACCATCAAGCTGGACTTTTAGCAAGTCAGTTCCTGTAAAGCTGGTATTTAAACCAATACTTGCTCGATACAATATTGTCGGATTGGGATTTGTAGTGGCAAGGACTCTTCTACCAGTAGGGTCAACGATGCTAGAGCCACTAAACCCACCAGCATTGGCAGACATAACCACCTGTCCCAGCAACTTGGTTGTGGTGGAGAATTGATTGGCTTCGAGTTCCGCTGACTTAGCCTCTAAAGCATCTACCCGACCGCGCAGGGTGGCTAATTCTGCAGTAAACTGTTCCTGTAGCTTTTGCAAAGTTGCTAAGTCTTCTTTTTTCACCAAATCTGCTGTGGCTGTCGCAATGAGTTCATTCACTCGGTTTAAACAAGCATTTAATCCAGCCGCAAACTCATAACGAGTCATTGCCCGATTACCGCGAAAAGTCCCATTCGGGTATCCAGCAATACAACCATAACGTTCAACCAGCGACTGTAATGCTTGAAATGCCCAATCAGTGGGTTGAACATCACTCAATTGATTGACATTTGTTACCTGACTCATGGAAGAAGTTTCTTCCAGTTGAGGAGTTGCAAAATCAAATGAAGTTTCAGCCTTTACGGAAGATGTTCCTAAAACTAATAAACTTTGGAAGCTGACAACTGAAACGACTGTTTGAGTCAAAATCTTTTCGTAAATCCTAGTTTTAGCAGTAGCATTTACAGACAAAATTTTATGCATTGTGGTAATTTTGATGTCAAAAATTGAATGAAGGAAGAAGGAAGAAGGAAGAAGGAAGAAGGAATTGAATGAAGGAAGAAGGAAGAAGGAAGAAGGAAGTTTTGAGATGGGGATTGGAACCCCAGTTCAAAACAAGCGACCCTGAGAACGGTCGGGGTATTAACAAGAACAGCGAGGATAAAAAATGTAAAACTGAGACACGTTGGTTTCCAAAGTGTCTGGGGTTAAAAAATATTTCAGACAAGCCCCCTAAATCCACCAATTCTGGGGAACTTTGAATTTTCTTCTAGAACAGAATTGGGGCAGGGGGCTTAATTTATTATCCAATAAAAGGAACTCAAAAAATCGGCGTTGTTGAATTTGAAGTGAGGTCAGATCCCCGACTTCTTTAAGAACTCGGGGATCTTGTCCTCACGATGGTTAAAAAGAATCCAACAATTTCGCTACAGTTTGCACATCCTTGTCACCACGTCCCGAACAGTTAATCACAATGCGGGGACTACCAGTTAATTGTGGACAAAGCATTTCCAAATAAGCGATCGCATGGGCTGTTTCCAATGCGGGAATAATTCCTTCCAGTAGCGAGAGACGCTTAAATGCCTCCAAAGCTTCCTGGTCGGTAATGCTGTAATATTCAGCACGTTTAATATCTTTCAAATAGCTGTGTTCTGGTCCCACACCTGGATAATCTAAACCCGCACTAACCGAGTGAGCTTCGACAATCTGTCCATCAGTATCTTGCAGAACATAACTCATCGCCCCGTGCAAAACACCGACACGACCCTGTGTCATCGTTGCCGCATGTTTATCAGTATCAACACCTTCACCAGCAGCCTCAATTCCAATCATCCGCACAGATGGTTCATCCATAAAGTCATAGAAAAGCCCGATCGCATTAGAACCACCCCCCACACAAGCCAGGAGAATATCCGGCAATCCGTGCCATTTTTCCTGACACTGGATGCGAGTTTCCTTGCCAATAATCGCTTGAAAATCTCTTACCATCATCGGGTAGGGATGAGGCCCAGCCACAGAACCGAGGATATAGTGAGTTGTTTCCACATTTGTCACCCAATCCCGAATTGCCTCAGAAGTGGCATCCTTCAAGGTTCCTGTTCCTGCCTCTACCGGACAGATATCAGCCCCCATCAACCGCATCCGGAACACATTCAACGCTTGCCGTTCCATATCTTGGATGCCCATATAAATCAGGCACTTCAAACCAAACCGAGCGCAAACTGTTGCAGTTGCCACACCATGCTGACCGGCACCCGTTTCGGCAATAATCCGTTGCTTGCCCATACGTTTCGCTAGTAATACCTGAGCTAAGGCATTATTAATTTTGTGAGCGCCTGTATGATTTAAATCCTCACGTTTTAAGTAAATCTGCGGTCCAGTACCATCTGGTAGGGCGTAGTGCTGGGTCAGGCGTTCGGCGAAATACAGAGGAGTGGCGCGTCCCACGTAGTCCCGCAGGAGATTTTGCAATTCTGTTTGGAAACTTTCATCATTGCGATACTGATAAAACGCTGATTCTAGTTCCTGTAATGCAGGCATCAAAGTCTCAGGGACATACTTACCGCCAAATTGACCAAACCGACCGAAGGCATCAGGTTGTTGGCTTAACTCGGCTGTAGAAACATTGCTAATTGGTGTATTTGTTAACATGATATCTCCGAAAAAAGGTGAGGGTTAGATCCCCGACTTCTTCGAGAAGTCGGGGATCTGTGTAGTTAATTTTTAATTCCGACAGTGGGGGAAATAGATGTTTTTAAATCGCTACAGAAACTTGCGATCGCTCGCAGACCGTTATAGGGTGTAACCTCTGCCAAGCGTTGGACAAAGGCACTGCCGACAATTACCGCATCTGCGCCCCATTCTTGCACCTGATGTGCTTGTTCTGTAGTCGAAATGCCAAAACCAACACCAATCGGCTTGTCGGTGACACTGCGGATTTGATTCAGAACATCTTTAACCCGTCCATGCATCTGGGAACGCATCCCTGTAACACCAGTGACACTTACCAGATAAATAAATCCCCGAGATTGACGAGCGATCGCCTCAATCCGATCGGGGGAACTGTTGGGAGTTACTAACAATGTGACTTCTATGCCCACAGTATCGGCAAACTCTAATAAATTCCCGGCTTCCTCCAGTGGTAAATCCGGGACAACTAAACCCTTGATTCCAGAAGCTGCAACGTTTTCGAGAAACTGCTGCACCCCCATATTCAGAATTGGGTTGTAGTAAGTAAAGAGGATAATAGGCGATCGCAAGCTACGAGTCACCGACTGCGCCATTTCTAAAACATGAGTTAAACGGGTTCCATGTTTGACAGCACGGGTAGCAGCCGCTTGAATGACAGGTCCATCAGCCAAGGGGTCGGTGTAAGGAACTCCCAATTCAATGAAATCTGCGCCACTACTATCCAAAAGTCGTAGAGCTTCGGCTGTGGTTTCTAAATCGGGGTCGCCGGCGGTAATAAAAGGGATCAAAGCGCATTGTTTTTTTGCGCGTAACAATTCAAAGTGTTGAGAGATAGAAGTCATGGTGATTAAAAGCGTAGGGGGCAGGGGGCAGGGGGCAGGCTGCTTTGAGCGCTCCCCTGCGTATAAAGGTCAACAATTATTAACTAGGGAACTGTTGAAAAAAATATGCATTAATTATGGGCTATTTTTGGAGAAGTTCCTTAACAGCTTGTTCAATATCAACTTGCTTGACCAAAGATTCTCCAACTAAGACAGCTTCAGCTCCCGCTTGTGCCACAAAAGCTAAATCTGCGGATGTGTTTAGACCAGACTCACTAACGACCGTAATGCCTAAGCTATTTAACTTTTGCCGACGTTCTGCTAACAAATTTATAGTTGTTTCTAAATCAAGCTGAAAGTCTTCTAAATTGCGGTTATTAATCCCTACTAATTGTACATTTCGTAACGCCAATACCCGGTCAAGTTCAGGTAGCGTATGTACCTCAATTAAAGCGGTCATATCTAAATCTTGAGCAATTTGGAGAAAATCTTGCAGAGTTTCATCAGGCAAGATAGCGGCAATTAAGAGGATTGCATCTGCCCCATTGACCCGTGCTTGATAAATTTGGTAAGGGTCGATGATAAACTCTTTGCAAAGTAGTGGCAACGCTACACTATTTCTAATTAGCTGTAGATTCGTAAAACTGCCCTGAAAAAATTTCTCGTCGGTTAACACTGAGATACAAGTAGCACCACCTCGCTCATATGCTTGAGCAATTTTGATTGGGTCAAAATCGGCACAAATTACACCTTTACTTGGTGAAGCTTTCTTAACCTCTGCAATAATGCTGGGTTTAGGAGAATTTTTTTGTAGGGCATTGAGGAAATTTCTTACTGGAAGAGCAAAATTTACCTGAGATTTTAAATCGGCTATTGGTAGTTTCTCATACATGAGAGCAACTTCATGTTGTTTGTGGGAAACAATTTCTTCGAGAATATGACGTGGTTTGGTAGATTGTGCAGTCATAGGATTTTTGTTGAGTCTTTTCTTTCTTCGTGCCCTTTGTGCTCTACCCTGAGGGAGCGCTGCGCTTACGTGGTTAAAAACATACATTCTTTTTTAACCACGTAGGCAGAGCCAGCCGTTTCGGCTTAGACACGAAGAGACGAAGAAGGAATTTTTATGAATTGTGTAGCACCCGCTTTGGGATAGGGGAGGAGGTTCGAGTCAAACTTAAAATTGCAAGACTGAAGAGGTTGTGGTTGTAAACGCACGAACTACATTCTTGACAATTGTTAAACCAACACCTCCTGCCAGAGTCATAATTGATTCTGGATGGAACTGAACGGCAGCAATTGGTAGTGTTTGATGTTCGAGGCCCATAATCACGCCGTCTTCAGAGATGGCTGTAACTTTTAATTCCTTGGGTAGGGTGTCTTCCAAGGCATATAAGGAGTGATATCGACCCACTTCAAAAGATTGTGGTAAACCTTGAAACGCAATAGAATCAGTATCCACAACACAAATGCGAGATACCTTGCCATGTTGGGGATAATCGAGAACTCCTAATTTACCTCCGTGAGCCTCGACGATTCCTTGTAATCCTAGGCACACACCAAAGATGGGGATTTGCCGCTTTTTGCAGGCTGTAATGGTATCAGTGATATTAAATTCACTGGGTTTGCCAGGACCAGGAGATAAGATAACTAAATCTGGTTTTTCTCTATCAAAAACTGATTCTGCAAATCCATGCCGTAGTGTTGTGACTGTAGCACCTGTCTGCCGGATGTAATTTGCTAAGGTGTGAACAAATGAGTCTTCATAGTCAATTAGTAAGACACGCTTGCCTGCTGCTGGATTCATTTCTTGAACATCAAGTTTGGCTATTTTTGAGAAATCTCCAATTTTATAATTTACTCGGTCAAGTGTTTTGAAAAGGGCAGTAGCTTTAGTGATGGTTTCTTGGGCTTCCGCTTCTGGATCTGAGTCATAAAGAACTGTTGCACCGACTCTAACTTCTGCGATTGAGTCCTTTAGCTGGATAGTCCGCAGAATTAAGCCAGTATTCAAATTGCCTCTAAAATTTAAGTAACCCACTGCTCCACCATACCAACATCTGGGACTGCGTTCGTGCTGTTCGAGAAACTGCATTGCTGAACGTTTTGGTGCCCCTGTGACTGTTACTGCCCAAAGATGGGACAAGAAGGCATCCACAGCATCAAATTCCGGTCGCAGCAAACCTTCTACATGGTCTACTGTATGGATCAGGTGACTGTATAATTCAATCTGGCGGCGACCAATTACTCGTACTGACCCAGGTTCGCAAATCCGCGATTTGTCGTTGCGGTCTACGTCGGTACACATGGTGAGTTCAGATTCATCTTTGCGCGAGTTCAATAGCTTCTGAATTTGCGCCGCATCATCAATTGCAGTTAGTCCCCTAGTGATTGTACCGCTGATGGGACAGGTTTCAACCCGTCTGCCTTCAACACGCACGAACATTTCCGGAGATGCCCCAACCAGATACTCTCCACCTAAATTAAACAGAAATCCATAGGGACTGGGATTAATTTCCTTGAGGATTCGGAAAAGTTGAGTGGGGGATTTTTCGCAGGTTTGAAAGAAGCTTTGACCGGGAACAACTTCAAATAAATCCCCACGACGGAAGTAATCGAGTGCAATATTTACCTGTTGCTCGTATTCACCTGGAGCATGGTCGCTTGTTTGAGTCGCACTTAAACGCTTGCCTCGATAATCCATCGCTTCACCAGTGCGAGGCAAATCTCTAGTGCTAGCAATTGTGGTCACGAAATCATAACAAACTCGGAATGCTTGTTGCAGGTGATAATCAACAACCACCAATTCATCTGGTAGATACAGTACCAAATCTCTTTGGTCTGGTGAACGTTCCAACAGCTTTGGCATTTGCTCAAACTGGAAAACCAAGTCATAGCCAAACGCACCATAAAGTCCTAGGTGTTCATCTTCGGGACTTTCAAACGCTGATAATATCTCACGCACCACACTAAAAACAGATGGTTGTCTGCTGCGTTCTTCTTCTGAGAATAACTCTTCCGTTGGCGCAATAGAGCCGAAAATTCGATTGTTCTCTTTACTTACATCCTGTAGATAGCTTCGATCCAACAGAAGCTCTGCCACATAATCCAGCAACACCCTACCTCGGTCATTATGAGCCGTAATCGTAAAAGTGTTATCGCGGGTGGCAATTTCTAAGGGTGGATTAACAAAACCGATCGCCCATCGTTTGTAGCGTCCTGGGTATTCGTAGCTACTTGCCAGTAAACCTCCGCGCTGGGAGTCCAAACGCACCAAAACTTCTTCAATCGCTGTATCTATGGAAGTATTAGTCACGGAACGCGATACAAATATTCCACCTTTGGTTGTGTAGCAATGGGTATCAGAATATGTCATTATTCACCTCTTAAACCAGATTGAAAAAATAATCCACAAACATCATTAACAATTACGGTTTGACAATTGACAAGAATTTGATTATATGCATTAGTAAGTGCCATTTGATTTTGTGTTGAGCTATCTTTTAATAGATGCAAGCAAAATCAACTTCTGCACTTTTGGGATTACTTTAGATTGGAACGGGAGTAACAGGAAAAAAAGAGTTACTAGATTTAATGTAGCCTTAAATACTTTTGAGAGATTAAAGCTTTAGTAAAAAGCCTACAAAGGGTAGGTAAATTCGTCCGTATTATCAACCAAATTAATTTATCCGGGATTTGGGGGCTTAATACCCCGACTTATTCAGGTTGTCCGTTTTGAGTTGGGGTGCTGTATCCACAGATATAAACCTCCTTCTTCCTTCTTCCTTCATTCAATCGTATTGTTTAGACGGGAATGCAGAGACGCGATCTATTGCGTCTCTACATAATACATTGGTGTCATCATCGAAATTTAAGCAATTGCACCCGAGGGGGATTTGACAAACTCTGGAGTCGCACCACGACCAAAGAATTGGGCAAGGGGAGTAATTTCTTGCATTAATTCTCGAAAATCTGCTGGTGTGAGAGACTGGGGACCATCTGACAGTGCTGTCTTCGGGCTGGGGTGAACCTCAATCATCAAAGAATCTGCCCCAGATGCAATAGATGCCTTAGCCATTGTTGGTACAAACTGAGAGAATCCCGTGGCATGACTAGGGTCAATCATGATTGGCAAATGGGTAAGCGATCGCAAGACAGGTACTACAGATAAATCGAGAGTATTTCTGGTATACTGCCGGTCAAAGCTGCGTATTCCACGTTCGCACAAAATCACATTCGGATTACCAGCAGCCAGAATATATTCTGCAGCCATCAACCATTCTTCAATCGTCGCCGACAGTCCCCGTTTTAACAAAATTGGTTTACCTGTAGCACCAGCTTTCTTCAACAGGGAGAAATTCTGCATATTGCGGGCACCAATTTGCACTACATCTGCAACTTCTGCGACTTTTTCCAAATCGGCTGTATCCATCACTTCTGTGATAATACCTAAGCCAGTAACTTCACGGGCCGTTGCTAACAGATTTAGGGCACTTTCTCCATGACCTTGGAAGGCATAAGGCGAACTCCGAGGTTTGTAAGCTCCTCCTCTGAGAAACTGGGCGCCTGTAGCTTTTACTACCTTTGCCGTTTCGACAATCATTTCTTCATTTTCCACCGAGCATGGCCCAGCCACTATAACCAAAGGATGATTCAGACCAAAAGTTACTATTCCGTTGGGAGTTGATACCTCAATGGAAGAAGGCTCACCATTGCGAAATTCTGAAGAAGCCCGTTTAAAAGGTTGTTTTACCCGCATCACCCTTTCAATAAAAGGGCTGATTTGTTGTATGTGGTCGGGATTCAAAGAAGCAGTATCCCCCACCAACCCAATCACAACCTTGTGATTGCTCTCAATTGCTTCAGGGGTCAGGTTCAAATTGCGGAATTCTTGGATTACTGTCGCAATTTCTTCTGATGGAGTATACGTTTTCATGATTACAATCATTGTTCTTTACCTCTTGAAATAATTTTTGGTTTGTGTCTTCTGATTTTCTATAGAGGTAAGGGTTGAGAACTTATGCAGGTGCTTTACACTTCTGCTTCCCCAATCGCAAGAAATGCTCTCCACTGACGGGGGTTTGGGAATTTTTGCATGGTTTTGTCAGCATTGATTTTCGTACCCCGGCGTTTGCTTAAGCGTATTTAGCCCTAAACGTTCATTTTGGGCTTAAAGCTTAAACCCGTTAAAACGGGTTAAAAAGCTAAAAGCTTGTGAAATTTATTTGCGGAGGGGATTTCGGCGTAGACATCGGATGTGTACTGAAAAAATATTCCACAACCAAGCGGATATCTTCAAGGGCTGTCATCCAGGTAAAAAGTTAAATAATTGTAAAGTAGCAGTATTGTTGCTCGCCACAGCCACAATACTAGCGTTAATCATGAAGTCACCTGTATAGGCTTCAAGGCAGGGAGCGAGGGAGAGGATGCGGGGACTTCGTTAATATTAATATTAGATCCAACTTCTGCTCCCTGCCCCCTGCCCCCTGCTCTCGTTCAGTCAACCTATTTCCAGGGGGATTCGGCTAACTGGGCGATCGTTACCACAGTACAGCCCACCAAAGAAATCGCACCTTTGCCGCAGTTAGGACATTGCACTCCATCAAAATCTGGCTTGCCCTCGGTTTTACTTTTTAGTTTAGGCTTAGTATTTTGAGGGGTGGCGATGACCACTTCGATGGATAACGGAGTATTGCAATTTTGACACTCACAAATGACTCGCTGCTCTGTAGGGCTGATTTGCAAGATTTGGACGTGTTGAGTTGGGTAGAACTTTTCTGGCTCTTCGGGCCATTGCGAATCGTCGGATTTCTCGGGAATTTGTTTGGTCATGTTTGCCGGCTGACGCTCCATAAATTATAATTTATTAATTGTCATAACTGCTGAACTTGAGAAACTGCTTGTAAATGATTGTGAAGACCGATAATAATCGGGCTTCTAGGAATAAAGCAAACTAATCTTACACCTTAAGATGAATGTATAGTGGTTCCCATTCGGATGAAGTACAGTAATTAATAATTTAGCTGTGTCAATGAACTACAAGCTCAATTTTACAGATTCCGAATAAATCGAAAACTAGTGTTTATACTTGATTGGAAGTATAAAATAGTAAAATCTACTGACATACAACCTTGTGTAATACCAATTTTGAAGATGAATTCGACTTCTTGTCGAAACTACCCAAATTCGTGACTTTACGTTCATTTGTTGAGAATCTATTACATATAAGTTAATGTTTGTTGTGGAACTGAAATATTAAAAATTGCTCTGCGTATTCGAGGATTATTACTACAATAAGGTGTACATTTGAACCTTGGAGTTCTAGCAGTGGGTTTATTTGACGATTTGAATCGGTTCCTAGAGAACCGTCTAGAGGAATTCCTGCGAAATAATCCGCATTTGGAGTTAGAAGCGCTATTAGAACAGTTGCGCGGACAAGAGCAAGATACTTTAAGATTGATTGCAGATTTACAATTACAAGAGAAGCGATCGCAAGATGAAATTCTCTCGACAGCGCAAGAAATCCAGAAATGGCACATTCGGGTTGAAAAGGCAAAAGCTTCTAACAGACAGGATTTAGTAGCAGCAGCACAAGAAAGGGAAGCGGCTTTATTGCGTGAAGGTAATCAACGCTGGGGGCAAATGCAGGGTTTGAAAGAACGCATTGCTCAATCTAAAGAATTATTGCGGAAAATTCAGGTACGTCGTCAAGAAGTACAAGTGAAAGCAACGGAGGCCCAGTCAGTGCGTGCGAAAGCGCAAACTCAGCAACGGATAGAAACTAATGGTTGGTCTAATCAGACTAGCAATAGTAACACTAATTTTGACGATTTAGAAGAAAAATTTCGCCGTTGGGAAACTCAAGATGAGTTGGAACAAATGAAGCGGAATATCGGGAAATGATATTGGTTAGGAGTTAGGAGTTAGGAATTAGGGGCTAACTGTTCACCTTCTACTAACGAGTATCCAATAACGACTAACAACCAACAACTAGCAAATAACAAATGATATTTCCAGTTTATTTTTGGTTGGGTTCATTGCGGATTCATCCGCATTTTTTGTTTGAATCAATAGCATATTTTGTGGCGTTTCGCTTGGTGCTGCGTAACGTCAAGAAGGATAATATTATCGCAAGCGATCGCTCTTCGGTAATCGTCGGTGGCATGGTGGGGGCTTTAGTTGGTGCTAAACTGTTAGTAGCGCTGCAACATCTTGATTTAATCTGGCAAAATCCCCAACAATTATTATTACTAATATTGCAAGGAAAAACAGTAGTAGGAGCGATGTTGGGTGGATTAATTGGTGTAGAAATTACCAAAAAAATTATCGGTGTCCGTGAGTCTACTGGTGATGTGTTTGTCTATCCATTGATTTTGGGAACGGCAATTGGAAGGATTGGTTGCTTTTTGACAGGATTAAGCGATCGCACTTACGGAGTTGCGACAAAATTACCTTGGGGGATTGATTTTGGGGATGGTGTTATTCGCCATCCCACGCAATTATATGAAATTGTATTTCTTATATTATTAATGATATTTATCCACTTTCGCCGTCACTATGAATACCAAAATGGTGATTTATTTAAATTTTATTTAGTTTCCTATTTAAGCTTTCGTTTTCTGATAGATTTTATTAAACCGGATTTTCATCCCTTCTTCGGTATGACGGCAATTCAAATTGCTTGTTTATTTGCCATTGTGTTTTACCATCGCAGCATTCCCCGGATGTTCCACTTGAATGAAGGAAGAAGGAAGAAGCAAGAAGGAAGAAGCAAGAGGTTTTGATATGTGGATTCAGACCCAACTCAAAACAAGGTTATAAATCTGGCAACTATCATTACATTATTGAGGGTATAATTTACATTGGCGTAATTGGATTTTTGCTGGATCGATTGCTAGAGATTACAGGAAATATTTTGACGGAGCTTGTTTCAGAGGAACAAAAATCCAATTTATAAGAATGTTCCACTTGAATGAAGGAAGAAGGAAGAAGCAAGTTTATATATGGGGATTGGAACCCCAACTCAAAACGTGTGACCTGACCTTGATTATGTCAGGGTATTAACAAAAACAGCTAGGCTAAATTAGCCTGTATAATAGTCATTCCGGCTTTTCTAAGAGGATATATAGGATAGTTATTAAATTAGAAAGCTTGAATGTGGTGGACTATAAAGCCCCCCTCCCCGCATACAGGGAGGGGGTTGGGGGTTGGCTTGGTGAGATTAAAAAAAACTAAATATCCCAAGATATGGTATTAAATATATTGGTTGGGAACTTTTATTTTTTAATATATGCCTACTCGTGATTATCTATTCTACGCTTTAACAAATAGCGTTTGCTCAAAATGTCTAATCAAAGTAGAAGCAAAAATTATCTTTCAGGATGGTTGTGTTTATTTAGTTAAACATTGCTCCACCCACGGAAGGGAAGAGGTTTTAATTGCAGATGATATTGAATATTATAAAAAATCCTTAGAATTTATTAAGCCTGGGGATATGCCATTAAAATTTAATACTCCAATAAAATATGGTTGTCCCTATGATTGCGGACTTTGCCCAGACCACGAACAACACAGTTGTCTAACTTTAATAGAAGTAACAGATAAATGCAATCTTTCCTGTCCGATTTGTTATGCTGATTCTGGTGTAGAAGAAGTTTCCCAAAATTCTCATCAACCGAGACTCCACCGCAGCTTAAGCGAAATCGAAAGAATGATTGATGTCATAGTGGCAAATGAAGGAGAACCGCAAATTGTGCAGTTAAGTGGTGGTGAACCGACAATGCACCCAGAGTTTTTTCAAATTATGGATATTGTCAAAACTAAACCCATTAAGCATTTAATGATAAATACTAATGGGATCAGGATTGCCAAGGATAAATCTTTTTGCGATCACTTAAGTCAATATATGCCAGGAATTGAAGTATACCTGCAATTTGACAGCTTTGAAGCAGAAGCTTTAAAAGAATTACGGGGTGCAGATTTGCTGCATATTCGGGAACAAGCAGTTTCCCACCTCAACGAATACAATATCTCCACAACTTTTGTTGTTACTGTCAAAAAAGGTTTGAATGACCGTGAAATTGGCAAGATAATTGAATACGCTCTACAACAACGATGCGTCCGGGGTGTGACATTCCAACCCATCCAAGCAGCGGGAAGATTAGAAGGATTTGACCCAAAAACAGATAGGTATACTCTCACAGAAGTCCGCAGGAGCATTTTAGAACAAACTCCTTATTTTAAACCCGAAGATATTCTCCCAGTTCCTTGCCATCCTGACAGCTTGGCGATGGCCTATGCGTTAAAATTAAATGGTAAAGTTATCCCGCTGACTGGTTTGATTAATCCAGAAAAATTTGTCGAAATCATGCCGAATAGTGTGCTTTACGAACAAAATGAAGAATTAAAACAGCAATTTTTTAAGTTATTTTCTACCAGTCATTCACCAAATTCGGCTGCTGTATCATTAAAGCAGTTATTGTGTTGTTTGCCAATGTTACCTGTGCCAGAAGGTATTAGCTATTCCAATATATTTCGAGTCATGATTGTGCAATTCCTCGACCCATTTAACTTTGATGTTCGTTCCGTTAAACGTTCTTGCATTCATATAGTGCATCCAGATGGAAGGATTATTCCCTTTGATACATTTAATATGTTTTACCGTCAGGGTAGTGCTGGATATGATTTAGTTAATAACCTCGGCAACAGATAAATAACGGATTTTTGTTGAATTATGGATATTTGGTATTGGTTGTTTTTTGATGACACCTTAATTAAATTATATATTTGCAGAAGATAAATCTATGTCACAAAGAAATGAAATTTTGCAGGTTGTTTTAGGCATACTAGTTTTATTTGGTATGCACATTATTTCGGCGATCGCCATTTTCATACTTGGTTATATTATTGGTTTGATATTTGGTAATTACACTTTTTTGGGAGTTTGGATTATAGCTGCTTACAGCTTTTTTTTAGTACAACTTTTATATGTAATTCCAGTTACTCTTTGGTTAAGACGACAACAAAAAACTGGAATGATGAAAGGTGTGATTACAGGAGCAGTTATTACTGCTTTGTTAAATGGTGGTTGCTTTTTATTATTCAGTCGTTAATTTTAGGTAGTTGTAATCCTTCACCTTTTTGGGGAATGGTGAACGAAATAGGACGACTAACTTGAGATGATGAGTCTAACTGAGCTTGTTGGGTTGGATCAATTCCTTCATGAAAATATAGACCAACAATCTTATCATAGTTTGAAGCAACTGCTAAAAAGGCCCCACCCAAAATATAAATGGGTAATGGTAAAGAAATTTCTTTTACCCAGTCAAAAAATTCCGCTAAAGCAAACAGTACGAAAAAACAAGCAATCCAAACTCTCATGTTTCCATCCTTGAACTCAAACCATTCTACTCATAGAGTAGATAGCTTGCATGATAATTCATGCTCAACACGATCGCAATTGGATGGGGGAAAAACAAGACGTGATAAAATTTTCCCCGTGTCTCCGTGTCTCCCCACACCCTAACTCTTTGCGTGTAAAGTCACCAAAACACCATTACGCGATCGCAATGTAATCATCGGTTGCGGTTCGATTACATGGCCGGGAACTAACTCTAAACGATAACGTTGGGCAATATCTGCAATAATCAATTGAGCTTCCATCAAGGCAAAATTGTTACCAATACAGGTACGGGGACCACCGCCAAAGGGGAAGTAAGCATACTGATGACGACCTGTAGAACGCTCTGGTGAGAACCGTTCTGGGTCAAAGCCTTCGGGATTATCCCAAAAATCTGGATTACGGTGAGTTACATAAGAACTCATAATCACCGTGGAATTACTGGGAATATCGTAACCGCCAATTTTATCTGCGTTAATGGTTTCCCGTCCAACTTCCCAAGCTGGGGGATATAAACGCATGGCTTCGTTTAACACCATGCTGGTATATTGCAAATTTTTCAAGTCAAACAAGGTGGGGACACGTCCACCTAGTACTTCCTTCAACTCAGCACTTAAGCGACGCTCCACATCGGGATGCTTTGATAGTAGGTACCAAGTCCAGGATAAAGCGTTTGCCGTTGTTTCGTGTCCGGCAAGAAAAATTGTCATGATTTCATCACGCAATTGTTTGTCATTCATGCTTTCGCCGGTTTCTTCATCACGAGCAAAGACCAACATCGACAGCAAATCACCAGTATCTTCACCAGATTGCTTGCGCTCGTTTATTAAACCATAAACAACTCGGTCTAAAGTACTGAGTGCTTGCTGGTAGCGAATATTTTCAGGTGTGGGGATATTTTCAGGAAGAACAAACAAAGAACTAATGCGATCGCTTGCGTATTTGAGAACAACTGTTAATGACTTTCCAACATCGCTAGCTTCATCGCTAATATCGGTAGTGAACAATGTCCGACAGACAATACTTAACGTCAGACGCATCATCTCATCGCTAACGTTAAATGCTTCCCGACGTTCCGCAAAACCCTGCCAGCGTTGCAGCATTTTTTCAGTTGCGTCTGTCATAATTTCCGAGAAATTACTGATACGTTCGCGGTGAAAGGCCGGTTGCATTAACTTGCGACTTCTGCGCCACACATTACCTTCACTTGTGAGCAAACCTTGACCTAGAAACGATTCTAACTTTTGGTACCCAGGGCTTTTTTGGTAATTTTTGTTATTATCTTGAAGTACGTGTTTGATATCATCAGGATGACTCACTAAATACAGCACCCGTGTTCCCAAACGAAAACGTACAACATTACCATACTCTCGTCGGATATTGAGTAAAAAATTCAGTGAATCTTTTTGTAAATCAGCGAGACTACCAATAATAGGTGAACCTTGCGGACCTGGTGGGGTATTTTGTAAGCGATCGGTTTGGTAAGACATCGCATTAAGCGTAAAGGCTTTATTAACACAGTAACGATAGTTGGCGTTTGAGGTTTAGTCATCCCCCTTAAGTTGGACTCCCTTCAGTACTGGAAGAAAACAACGGGTTGCGAACTGACAAATCCGGCAATCACAGATAGCTTTAGTAGACGAACCAACTGCTGCACTCGATAAAAAATCTGGACGATATAATTGAGATATTTGTGCTGTTGATAGAGGTGTATATGAGTCCAGAACAAAAGTTATTAGCCAAATGGCGATCGCTTCCTAAAGATAAGCAGGAAGAAGTTTTAGATTTTGTCGAATTTATTCATTTGAAAAATGTAAATAAAATCCCTTTGGGGGAACGTTTACGGCAAATACGCGAAAGGATTGTTGATTCTGGTAAACTTTTATTAGATGAAGATGAAATAGAAAAAGAATTTGCTAGTCGTAGAGGTGGGCTAGAAGGTAGAGGTGAATGAAAATCACCTATATTGATTCAGGAATATTATTAAGCGCAACAGACGGTGTAAGTAGAATTGCCGAAAAGTCTCTAGAAATTTTGGGGGATTTGAACCGTGAATTTGCTTCAAGTGAGTTTGTTAAGTTAGAAGTAATGCCGAAAGCAGTTTATAACAAGCAAACAGAAGAATCCCAATTTTATGAGGAATTTTTTAGCGATGTCATCTACTGGGTAAATAATTTAGAACAGATAGTGCAAGATGCTAATAGTATTGCTTGTAAATATGGTTTAGCGGCGATGGATGCGCTGCACATTGCGGCTGCATTATCGGTTGATGCAGAGGAATTTGTCACAACAGAAAAGCCCACTAAACCAATGTTTCGTGTCACCAGTATCCAGGTAATTTCTATTTTTGGTTAATATTTTTTAGAGACAAGAATGCAGTCGAAATATGCATACGTATCTTTTCGCTACTAATAAATATCTGCATCTCAGTATTAACACTAGATTAACAGACCAACTTTCCGCAAAATATAAAATAGCATGAGTTGCAACCAGGAAATGGGCATCATGTATAAATAGCCTCCATCTACCTCATGCCCCACCTGTTATAAAGAGTATGCTATTTAAATTAGCAATCCCTAAAATTCCCTTGAGAACAATCCTCATAGTTCCCTTTATTTTGCAAATATTTGGGGCAGTAGGTTTGACTGGATATTTATCATTACGCAATGGGCAAGAAGCGGTTAATAATCTTGCCAATCGACTCACTAGCGAAATAAGTTCAAGGATAGATCAGCACCTTGATAGTTACTTGACAACCCCCAATCAAATCAATCAACTAAATGCCAATGCTATCAAATTAAGAATGCTGAATTTAAAAAATTTTCCCCAATTAGGACAGCATTTTTGGCAGCAAATGCAGGTATTTAATGTTGGTTATATCAGCTTTACTTCAACAAAAGGTGAATATGCCGGGGCTGGTTATTTTTTAGATCCTGAAGTTGTCATCATTGACGAAGTTTCTCAAGAAACTAGATACAGAGATTATACCTATGGTACAGACAAGCAAGGAAATCGCACCACCTTAAATTTTGTCAATGACTATCAGCCTTTGAAGGATATTGCGTATACAGGAACAGTGAAGGCTGGTAAACCTATCTGGGGTAAAATTACTACCTGGGTTGGGTTCCCAGATATTGTATCTATTGCTGCTAATTATCCAGTATACAACGATAAAAATATTCTGCAAGGAATCGTCTCTGCTGATTTACGACTTTCGCAAATAAGTGATTTTCTCCGCAAGTTAAAAGTCAGTCGAGGAGGAAAGGTCTTAATTGTAGAACGTGATGGGGCACTTGTGGCAAGTTCCTCTAAAGAACAACCTTTCAAACTAATTGAAGGCAAAGCACAACGCATCAATAGTTTGTATAGTAACGTCCCTTTAATTCAAAAAACAGTAGCATATTTACAGCAAAAATTTGGCAAATTATCAAATATTAAAGATGACCAAAATCTAGACTTTACTATCAAAGGGAACCGTCAATTCGTCCATGTTACTCCTTGGCGTGACAAATTTGGTCTGGACTGGTTAGTAATTGTCATTGTCCCAGAATCCGACTTTATGGAGCAAATAAATGCTAATAGACGTACTACTATTTTATTATGCTTGGGGGCATTACTTCTCGCTACAGTATTAGGAATTTACACATCTAATAGAATTACTAAACCTATTCAGCTTTTAACTGATGCATCCGAAGCAATTTCTAGTGGTAAATTAAATCAAAAACTGTATGGTTCACGAATTCATGAGATAGATATTTTAGCCAATTCGTTTAACCGTATGGCACAGCAATTATGCGAATATTTCACAGCACTAGAAAACAATAATGAACAATTAGAAGTTAAAGTGCAAGAACGTACCAATGAACTTAAAATAACTCTAGACGACTTGCAACAAGCTCAAGCGAAATTAGTCCAGAGCGAAAAAATGTCTAGCTTAGGGCAAATGGTGGGAGGTATCGCACATGAAATTAATAATCCAGTCAGTTTCATTCACGGCAATCTCACTCATGCGACGCAATATGTGCGTGAAATAGTATTGTTTTTAAACCTTTATCAAAAGCATTATCCCCATCCGGTTGATGAAATTCAACAACAATTAGAAAATTCCGAACTAGATTTTATGATTCAAGATTTATCTAAAATATTTGATTCAATGCAGACTGGCACACAACGCATCCGTGATATTGTGCTTTCTTTGCGAAATTTTTCCCATCTAGATGAAGCTGATTTCAAAACAGTTAATATTCATACTGGTTTGGATAGTACATTATTGTTAATACAGCATCGTTTCCGGCAAATAGAAGTCATTAAAAAATATGGAAGTTTACCAGTAGTAGAATGCTATGCGAGGCAACTTAATCAAGTATTTTTAAATATATTAAGTAATGCCATTGATATTTTAGAAGAATCATCTGTAAAAATTCCGGCAAAAATTGAGATTATTACTGAGTTGAAAGAAGATAATTATGCAGTAATTCGCATTCAAGATAATGGTGTCGGAATGTCACAAGAAGTACTATCAAAAATATTTGACCCCTTTTTCACAACCAAACCTGTGGGTAAAGGTACGGGTTTGGGGTTATCTATTAGTTATCAAATTGTAGTCGAACAGCACGGTGGGACTTTAGATTGTATTTCCGCTCCAGGCAAAGGGTGTGAGTTTGTAATTACAATTCCCATTCGTCATGGGGTTGCAAGATCCCCGACTTTTTTAAGAAGTCGGGGATCTAAGCAATAAAAAGTCTTTTTCATCTGCCGTCCTACCCTCCGGGAAGCCGAAACGGCTACTGCGGTTAATTATTTATTTTTTGGCACTTTTACAAGAACTCTATTATCTTATGTAAATAATCGACTTAAATTTGGGAAATATATATTTAAGAATGTTCCCAAGTACCAATCACAGTAATGCGACTCAAAGCTGAACCAACAAGCAGTGTCAATAAATTAAACAAAATATCATTGCGCTTTATTCTTGTGGTTCCGTTTTTGCTGCAAATCATCGTAGCTGTTGGGATGACAGGATATCTATCCCTATCGAACGGACATAGAGCAGTTAATAACTTTGCGACTAAACAATGCATTGAAGTTAGCGATCGCATTGACCAACATTTAACTAATTACCTCGATACGGCTCGACATTTGGCTCAAGTCAATGGGGATGCGCTCGATTTGGGTTTGCTCAACCCACAAGATTTGGAAGGTATAGGACGTTACTTCTGGAAGCAGATGCAGTTGTATAACGTTAACTATATCAGCTTTGGCTCGTCTAATGGGGAATTTGCATCATCTGGACATTTTTTTAAAGATAATCGCATCACTGTTAGTGAGGTTTCCCAAAGACGAAATAACAATCGCAATGAATATGTTTACATCACAGATAGCCAAGGGAATCGCACCAAGCTTGCTACTATCAATAAGAATTATGAGTCTTGGTATTCACAGCCAGTCCAAGCAAGTAAAACCATATGGAGTCCAATTTATCTATCGGAAACAAAACTAGAAATTTTATCCGTTTCTGCTAACCGTCCTGTCTACGATAAAAACAAAAATTTAATTGGTGTGATTGGAGTTAAGCAGAGTATAGATCAGGTGGACAGTTTTCTTAAAAAGTTAAAAGTTAGTCCATCTGGTCAAGCTTTTATTCTAGAGCATAACGGACTAATAGTTGCAACCTCCAGTAAAGAGCCACCCTACACAATTATTAATAAAAAACCACAACGCTTATTGGCAATTAACAGCCAAGACACTTTGATTCATGGTACAGCAAAATATTTAACACAGCATTTTGGTAACTTCAATACAATTAAAAAGAGCCAGCAACTTGACTTTCTACTTAATGGTAAACGTCAATTTATCGAAGTTACACCCTGGAAAAACGAGTGGGGACTTAACTGGCTGGTGGTTGTTGCTGTTCCAGAAGCCGATTTTATGGAGCAAATCAACACCAATACCCGCACCACAGTCCTACTGTGTTTAGTCGCTTTAGTACCCGCAACAATTTTGGGGGTATATACATCACACGGGATTACCAGACCAATTCTACGCTTAAGTAGAGGCTTAGAAGCGATCGCATCTGGTGAACTAGACCAAAAAGTTGAGGAGTCGGGGGTTCATGAACTCAGGTCTCTCACTCAATCTTTTAACCGGATGGCACAAAAGTTACGGGAATCTTTCACTGCTTTAGAAACAACCAATCAAGAATTAGAAACTAGAGTTGAGGAATGTAGTATCGAACTCAAAGAAGCCAAAATAGCCGCTGATGGTGCCAACCATGCCAAAAGCGAATTTCTGGCAAATATGAGTCATGAACTCAGAACACCACTTAACGGCATTTTAGGCTATGCACAAATCCTCCAACGCTCAAAAATCTTAACTGAGAAGGAACACAAAGCTATCAGCATTATTCATCAGTGCGGTTCTAATTTATTGACACTCATTAATGATATTCTTGACCTGTCAAAAATTCAAGCAGAGAAAATGCAAGTATACCCCATAGACTTTCATTTCCCAGCTTTTGTCCAAGGAATCGCTGAAATTTGTCGCATTCGAGCAGAACAAAAAGGTATTACTTTTACTTATGAAGTAGACTCCGAAATTCCTATGGGTATTCATGCCGACGAAAAACGTTTGCGGCAGGTATTGATTAATTTGTTGAGCAATGCGATTAAATTTACCGATTCTGGAGGTGTAGTTTTTAAAGTAAAAATTCTTGGATTCCAATCAACATCCAAAATCAGATTTCAAATTGAAGATACTGGTGTGGGGATGAGTCCCGAACAACTGGAGAAAATATTTCTACCTTTTGAACAGGTGGGTAATACAAAAAAACAGTTAGAAGGAATTGGTTTGGGTTTAGCTATTAGTCAGAAAATTGTCTCGTTGATGAATAGCACTCTCGAAGTAAAAAGCAAGCTTAGTGAAGGGAGTGTTTTTAATTTTGATGTAGAATTGCTTAGAGCTACAGATTGGTCACAAGCATCTAGAATTAGTATTCAAGGTACTATTATTGGCTTTAAAGGTAGAAAGCGGAAAATTTTGGTAGTTGATAACCGTTGGGAAAATCGTTCGGTGGTGGTTAACTTACTCAAACCGATTGGTTTTGAGGTAATGGAAGCTAGCAATGGTCAAGAGGGTTTAGATAAAACTGTTGAGTTTCAACCTGACTTAATTATCACCGATTTGATGATGTCGGTTATGGATGGTTTTGAGATGTTGAAGCATCTGCGACACTCACCAGAATTTAAAGACCTGCCAGCGATCGCTTCTTCTGCTAGTGTATTTGATACAGACCAGTATAAGAGTTTAGATGCCGGGGCAAATGAGTTTCTGCCCAAACCAATTGACGCTGAAAGATTGTTCCGAATGCTGCGGGTATATTTGAAGCTAGAGTGGATTTACCAACAAAAAGAAGAGACAAGGGGTGAAGTTTCTTCTACAGAGATGATTCCCCCTGCCGTTGATGAACTTATTAAACTTTATGACTTGACTCGAAAAGGCTTAATTAATGAATTACAAAAACAATGCGATCGTCTGGAAAAATCAGATGCCAATTTAATCCCTTTTACCCAGCAACTCCGTCAACTTAGTAAAACTTTTCAACTTAAAAAAATTCGTACTTTTCTAGAAAAATACTTAGAGACAGAATAATTTACGATAGCTCCAAACCTTATTTTAAAACCAGAATATTTATGTCACGTATTCCCGAATCTGAAACTATTTTGATTGTAGATGATAGCCCCACAAATTTACAGGTTATATCTGAAGCCCTGACTAGTGCTGGTTTTGAAATTGCGGTAGCGATTGATGGTGAAAGTGCAATCGAACAAGTGGAATATCATCCACCAGATTTAATATTACTCGATGTAATGATGCCGGGAATTAATGGTTTTGAAACCTGTAAACGTCTTAAAAGCAATCCTGTAAATAATGAAATTCCCATCATTTTTATGACTGCCCTTAATGATACTGAAAACAAAGTCAAAGGGTTATCTATTGGAGCAGTTGATTATATCACGAAACCGTTTCAACAAGAGGAACTTTTAGCTAGAATCAAAGTGCAATTACAATTACGAAGCTTTGGGAAAAAACTTGCACAACAAAATCAACATCTTCAACAAGAAATAAAACAACGTTGCAAAGCTGAAACTGCTTTACTTGAATTAACTGAAGAATTGGAAAAAAGGGTAGAAGAACGAACTAGCGAACTCCAAGATGCACTACACAATCTTCACTCTGCTCAAATTCAACTAGTGCAACAAGAAAAACTATCATCTTTGGGACAATTAATCGCTGGGATTGGTCACGAAATTAATAATCCAATTAACTTTATTTATAGTAATATTGCCCCAGCAAAGAAATATATTTATGAAATTACAAAAGTTTTACAACTATATCACAAATATTATCCAGAACCAGTAGGAGAAATTGAAGAACAAAAAGAAGCGGTCGATTTAGATTTTGCTGTCAAAGATTTATCAAAAATCATGGATTCAATGCATTTGGGAACCGAACGAATTAAAAATATTTCTATTTCTTTGCGCAATTTTTCACGTTCAGATACCGCAAGTAAAATACCAGCAAATCTCCACGATGGCTTAGATAGTACGCAATTGATTTTGCAACATAGACTTAAGGCTTGCGGTCGTCCGAAAATTGAGATAATCAAAAATTACGGACATTTACCTTTAGTTGAATGCTACCCCGGACAGATTAATCAGGTATTTATGAATATTTTGGCTAATGCAATTGATGCAATAGAAGAGGGAGTAGACAATGGAAAAAAATTTCATTCTGATTTCGCAATTACAATTTGCACCGAATTAATAGAAGATTCCCATGTTGCAATTAGGATTGCTGATAATGGATTGGGAATGACAGAAGAGGTAAAACAGCAGCTATTTCAACCGATGTTTACGACCAAGCCTGTAGGCAAAGGTACTGGCTTGGGTTTGTCTATTTGTTACCAGATTGTAGTTGAGAAACACGGTGGCAAATTGAGTTGTGTTTCGGCATTGGGTGAGGGGTGCGAGTTTGTAATTGAAATTCCTGTGAACGGTTAGGGGTGCGTTAAGTTTATCTAAAAATGGTGTACTCTTGCGCAAGAATAAGTTTTGTATAGATATACACTATATTTAATTAACCGCAGATAAATTTGTACCTCACCAGACTAAGAAACGCTATAAAGAGCAAAATTTTTTTCTATCTGCGTCCATCCGTGTACCGGCAGGGAAGCCACTCTGTGTCTACATCTGCGGTTAATTAATAATTTTTTTGCGCTTCTGTTGCAAGAACTCTAATATCCAGTGTTAATTTAATTTAATTTAATTATATCAAAAAGCAAATGAAACTAATCTTATACAGTAAGCCGGGATGTCATTTGTGTGAGGGATTGCAGGAGAAATTAGAACAAATTCTAGAAACTCAAAATTTTGCGTCTTTACAGTTGGAAGTTAGAGATATTACAACTCGTGATGATTGGTTTGGGGCTTATCAATATGAGGTGCCAGTGCTTTATCTCACCAACCGCAGAGACACAGAGAACGAAGATAGGGAACAATTGATACCGCGTCCTTCTCCTCGGACGACAGTGAAGCAATTGGAACAATTACTACAAAAGTATATATAAGTATTTGTGGAAGAAGAAAAATACTGCAGAATAAGCGCATATTACCGTGTGACGAGGTTAGCAAAACATGAAACTGCGGGAATTACTAGCAGCGGTGGATGTAGTTGGGCAATTGCCGGAACATCCCGCAATGGAGACGGAGGTAAGGGGTTTGACAACGAATTCCCATGCATGTCAGCCTGGAGATGTGTTTATTGGAATGCCCGGAACAAGGGTGGATGGTGGGGATTTTTGGCCAAGTGCGATCGCTAGTGGTGCGATCGCGGCAATTATTTCGCAGCAAGCTTATGAGAAAAATACAAGGACGGCAGATGTTTGTGTGGTGAGTGCTGCGGATATGACCAAGGCTTGTGCCCAAGCTGCGGGTGCTTTTTTCAATTATCCCGGACAACAACTTAAGTTGGTGGGGGTTACTGGTACCAATGGCAAAACCACGACTACTCACTTGATTGAATATTTGCTAAGTAAGGCAAGTAAGATGACTGCTTTAATGGGTACTCTCTACACCCGCTATCCAGGATTTTCCCAAACTGCTGCCCACACCACACCTTTTGCAGTGGAATTGCAGCACCAACTAGCAGATGCTGTAAATGCTGGTTGTGAGTTTGGAGTGATGGAAATTAGTTCCCACGCTTTAGCACAGGGACGAGCGATGGGTTGTCCGTTTGAAGTCGGGGTGTTTAGCAATCTCACCCAAGACCATCTGGACTATCACCGTGATATGGAGGATTATTTTGCAGCCAAGGCTCTGTTGTTCCATCCCGATTATCTCACGGGACGGGCGATTATTAATGCTGATGATGAGTATGGCAAAAGGTTAATTGCGGGTTTGGATTCACAAAAACTTTGGAGTTACAGCGTTAGTGATTCCACTGCCGATTTGTGGATGAGCGATTTAAATTACCAACCAAATGGTGTGAGTGGAATGTTACATACACCAAAAGGTAATATAGCTTTCCGATCGCCTTTGGTTGGTCAATTTAACCTGGAAAATTTACTTGCGGCTGTCGGTACAGTTTTACACTTAGGTTTAGATTTAGAGTTTGTGACCGCAGCGCTACCTGAGTTTGCGGGAGTTCCCGGACGGATGGAACGGGTACAAATTGCTCCTGAGCAAGAAATCAGCGTAATTGTGGATTATGCCCACACCCCTGACAGTTTGGAAAACTTGTTAAAAGCTGCACGTCCGTTTATTGCCGGTAAGATGATTTGCGTCTTTGGTTGTGGAGGCGATCGCGATCGCACGAAGCGTCCGAAAATGGGTCAAATTGCTGCATCCCTAGCAGATGTGGCGGTGGTGACTTCAGATAACCCACGCACAGAAGACGCTGAACGGATTTTACAAGATATTTTGGCGGGAATTCCGGAAACTGTGAAACCGACAGTGATATGCGATCGCGCTACTGCCATTCGTACCGCTATTTTGCAAGCACAACCCGGAGACGGGGTGTTACTTGCAGGTAAAGGTCATGAAGATTACCAAATCCTCGGTACTGAAAAAATCCACTTTGACGACCGAGAACACGCCAGAGAGGCTTTGGAAGAAAGAAAGAAAATTTTCTTAAGGTAGCAATTTGTGGCTATTTGTTAGTAGTTAGTGGTATTTTTAACAACTAACTACTAACAATTCTCAATCAATTTTGTAAAAAATGTATATATTAAGGTGAGGATCTAAGTGTATTATTTTTTATTTCAGCCTTTTGGTTTGTCCTTGTTGTGCTTAACTCATGAATGTGAATGCATCTTTGGCTCAGGATATATCCGTACTTCAGCTGGCTTTGGGTGGGCAAACACCAATCGAAGCATTACCCCTTAGTCCCGCTACCCTGCTGTCATTAGTGAGGTCACAAATTGATTTACTCATTGAACAGCAGATTACAGCCACTTTATGGGTTAAGCTACCACCGGGAAATATTTGGCATTTAGAATTAAATCGCTTGGATGGTGTTGTCTACAATTGTCAGGTAGGAGAATTAACACCCAAAAATAGTGCTTCTAATCATCTTGACGTACAATTTGCGCCAGATAGCCAACTGCGACGGGAATACTTTTTCATGGTGTTGTCACCCCAGTTTTGCAGTTTAATTGTCACAAGGCGATCGCTTCGTGTTTCTTCATCAGAAACCTTAAAAAAATCTAAAAGTCACAGAAAGCGGACTTTGCTGAGTATAACAACTTTTGATTCTAGAGTTATTCAGCAAGTTTTAGATACTATCCAAAAATGTTTCACACCTTTTCCTGATTTTATCTGTGCCAGCGCTCCTGACCCAGCGCTAATCAATCAACTGTTAACAAAACAACTTTGCAGACAACAAGAAATTAATCGTCAAATCAATCAACGACGCATTAACAGGGTAGAGAAGCAAAAACAAAAACTCTACAGCAACCTTGAACTCAAAGATGATTACTTGAGCAATGTCTGTCAAGAGTTGCGTATACCCCTAACGCACATGAAGACAGCATTGTCATTGTTGAATTCCCCAAATTTGAAACCCCCCCAGCGTCAGCGATATTTCCAGATGCTCAATACCCAATGCGATCGCCAAAATTCCCTGATTGCTGGTTTGCTGGATTTGGTGGAACTAGAACGCAACTTAGAAGGGACAACTCTAGAATCAGTGCGTTTGTCAGATATTGTCCCCGGAGTGGTCAGCACCTACCAACCCCTAGCGCAAGAAAAAGGGATCATGCTAGCCTATACCGTACCCACCGAACTTCCACCTGTTTGGTGTGTCAGTGGTGGACTCAGGCAAATTGCAATCAATCTACTGCACAACAGTATAAAATTTACAGCTAATGGCGGTGAAGTGTGGGTGCGTGGACGGATTCATGAGAATTATGTGCAATTAGAGTTCCGCGATACTGGTATCGGTATTGCCGACAGCGAAATTACTAAAATATTTGACCGCTTTTATCGCGTGCGTCCTCTAGTAACAGAAGATGTTAGTGGTGCAGGCTTAGGTTTAACAATTGTCCAACATTTACTGTGGCGCTGCGGTGGTTCCATCTCCGTCAAAAGTAAACCCTCTGAAGGTTCGACCTTTATAGTCCAGTTGGCAACAGTCACAGAAGAGTCTTTGAGTTAGGAGTCCAGTTGTGAAAATCGCGATCTTGCCACGAGCAGACTCCAGTGACTTTGCGTTTATTAAGGTAATAAAATTATCTAGCTCCTCCATCCTGTCTTGTTCCTCGACCTGGATCATATACTGAACAGACATTTCTGACTCCGGCTATTTGGTTGGCAGCTACTCTTGTTTCAGGATTAACAGGAGTAGTACATTTGACTTTAACTGTGATTTTTTTTGCTCTATCTGATGTAGTTCTCAGTATGTCCCCATCGCATAACCTTGTATTGCGAGTTATTTTCTGCCACTGCCCTCTCGGTTGCTTTCTCTCCACAATGCCATCCTCAATGTGGCTAATTTGCCCCAAATATTTGCAGGAGGCAGCAAGCGCTTGCATTCTGGTGAAATTTAGCCTGATATGAGGCACGGGCACGGTCTAAATCTTGTAGTTGGGCGTAAACTTGTCCCAAGTTGTAATGAGCTTCCCAATCGTCTGGGTTAAGCTTGATTGCTCTACTATAGTTCAATTGGGCGTTAGCTAATCGACCAGCGTCATGTTCTGCTCTATAGAACTTAGACAACTATTGACATCGTTGTAATAGTTGTTGTCTACTTCCTGTTTCAACCAAGGGAGACGGCTCCTTCTTGTCCACAGGCGTTTTCCCCCAATTAGAGGGCTTC
>JAESGD010000093.1_pt1 | contig 67033 bp, 65 predicted proteins | sample 9269581 | NCBI WGS metagenome assembly JAESGD01 (sample SAMN14515903, study PRJNA621661) | algae metagenome | isolation source: Cyanomargarita calcarea GSE-NOS-MK-12-04C and co-occurring heterotrophs from... | place: USA: Grand Staircase Escalante National Monument, Utah | collected 2007-12-30 | reverse complement strand
GTTTGTATAGAATTAGTAAATGAATTAATGAGACTAAATCGCAATAAAAGAAAGTATTATCAAGAAGGTCTAAGGGCTATGAAACTTATAGAGTCTACGTTTTAGCTCGTTTCGTCGCCCCCTCAGGCATTATATACAGAACCAAATATTAAGTTAATGTCAGACATTAAGTGGTTGTCGAGAGTCCCTTTGACTATAAAAGAGGCACAATTATTAGTTTCAGAAACCCCAGAATCAGAATTTATTGACAGTGAATTATTAGGATATTCATTTGTCGCTAAAAGAAGTAATTACGGTGGAATAGAGCAGAGATGGTTAGTTGTGCAAAGTCAAGAAAGAAAAGAATCTGACTTAAGAAAACTATCACAAAAAATAATCAAAGATTTGGGGAAAAGCAAAAGTGCATTGAAAAAAATATCGTCAGAAAAATTTGCGTGTGAAGCTGATGCAATGAAAGAATTATCGAAAATATCTAAGCAATTTAAATATCATCAACTAGAGAAAATAGAAGTAAATTTAATAACCCCAAAACAGCAAAAATCAGAAAAAGAAGAAAAAGAAGAAGCCTACTATCTAATATCAGCAACAATAATTCAGGATGACAATAAAATTAACAAAGATAGATTGAGTGCGGGCAGATTTATACTTGCAACAAATGTTTTAGAAGAAAGTCAACTTGGCAACGGTACTATGATTTACGAATATAAAAGACAACAATCATGCGAGAGAGGATTTGGTTTTCTCAAAGACCCATTATTTTTTGCAGATAGTATTTATTTGAAAAGTCCAGAAAGAATCGAAGCGCTAGGTATGATAATGGGTTTATGCTTATTAGTCTATACTTTGGCACAACGATTGATAAGAACAGCCTTATATGAGGCACAATTAACTATAAAAAATCAATTAGGAAAATCAATAGATAATCCGACATTAAAGTGGATATTTCAATGCTTTCAAGCAATTCATATTGTTACATTTAATCATCAGACGCAAGTTTCTAATTGGAATCAAGATAGAGATTTCATCCTGAAACTATTTCCTCAAGATTGTCATCGTTACTATCAAGTAGTTACATAATTATTGTTAAAATTATCTTTTTTACAATTATTAAATCCTGCATAGTTTAGCTATTTTTTATATTAATAGCTCTAAATAACCATATCTAATTATATTACTTTATATTCTTATTTATCAATAATGCTATCAATAAATACAAGTAAACATAGAGATTTATTTATCGATTAGAACAAAATATATATTTCCCCATTATTGCTACTTATTGAGAATGAGTTGGTTAGGTTAAATCAAGGTAATTACCTGTTTTGGGATGTCTTTATCCAATAAAAAGTATTATTTTATTCTTGTTTGATAGATTTATTTCAGTGATTACCGATTGTGACAGTTGAGGTGCGGAATGTGGGTTACAGGGTAAAAGTATTTATGAAGAACTGGTACGGAAACATCAACAGCAACTCGATCGAGAGAGAGAAAAAACCACATATGCTTTTGCATCACGACGACGCACTATTGAAAAAATTGGCCTATCCCAGGTAAGGGATTATCGGTTAGCACAGTTAGCAAAAGAAGAACAAAGTTGGCGCGAAAGCATACAACAAAAAGCGGATGTGACACCGGAATTGATACCACTGTTGTTAGTGCGGGTGGAGGGTTCATGAATTGGCGCTATTATATTTTACAAGAATTTACTCCCCAAGTAGCTCCTTTAACTCTAGTTGCTGACCCAGACTGCTTGCTAATGGAAGCAGGGATGTTGCAAAAAATACAAGAAAGGGGTTTCGAGGTTCTTCCTTGTGAAGATGCGATCGCTTTCCGTCTCAGACTATGTTAGCCTATACAATGTGCGAAGTTATATCATACTCTACAGATAATATAAACTCAAAGCCACCCGTTTCTTGCGGTATTGCGGCGAATAAACTGATATACCGCATTTGTCTGTCCGCAACCTAACAACCGTGTTGCAGCGAACACGACTGTTAGGGACTTCCAAAAATTCAATTCTCCATCTTGTGGGATGGGCATCCTTGCCCGTCCAAGATTTAGGGTGGGCAGGATGCCCACCCCACAAGAAAATTTTGAGTATTTTTTTATTTGGAAGTCCCTTAGGCAACCAAAATAATCATTAGATACCCAGAAAATTTTCAACTATTTCTCCATCAAGGCATCTATACGCTTCTGAATTTCCTCAGCAGATACATCCTCTTTGTGCGCATCAAAAAGCCCAATTAGCAATGCTAAGGGTGCTGCGAGCAACAGCCACATTGTGTTTTGCAAACCATACTGTTGAGCAACCAAACCAAGGGCAAGCGGCATTAAACCACCCACTAAACCAGACAAGTTATTTAGCGTCATGACTGTACCACTCTGTCCCGGCATCGCAGTGTACAATTTCCCCTGAAGAATTGAGTACCAACCAGCGTTGAAGAAACCCAGCAAGCCGAGAATTACCAATTTGACATTTATATTTGGTGCAAGCAAAAAAGCTGGGTAAAGACACAAGATAATCATGGTGCTTAATCTTAAATAATCTAATCCCCGCACCCGTTCTAGTAAGGGGATGAGTAAAAAATCTCCCACCAAGCCAACCCCCAGCCAGACAGTGACAGCAAAACTTGCCTGCGTGTTGTTTGCACCAACTACATCAACAAAGTATAGTGCCAAAAAGCCACGCAGAATATCCAACATTAAATCCGAAAATTGAAGCAAAGTTAACCAAAGCAACACTTTACGCCGTTTTAATGCGAGACAAGCATTATGTATGCCATCTTTGAAACCCTGCATTGGTTGATCAATTTTGGAAGATGCAGTTGGAATTGCTTTTTGATACTTCCACAGCATTCCCAATACCAACACCGTCAGCAGCGCTAAGATGAAAAAGGCACTCCGCCAACTTTGATGTAGTGCGACAGCAAAAGCTAAAACCAAAGGTCCAATTAGATTTCCCACAGAACCGGTCAATGCCCAACGTGCCATATTTTGCTCGTGCCGTTTCGGTTCAATGTCCATTAGGGTTGCTTGGGACAGACTTACAAAAGAACCGGAAGCTGGATACAACAGCACAAATGCGGCCAATAATAATGAAAAGTTATGACTAAGGGAAATTAGCAGCAAAGCGATCGCAAAAGCAACACCTCCACCCAAAATCAATTGCCGTCGCTGACCGATATCTCCCCAGATTCCCAGAATAGGCTCTATCAGGCTACTGACAGTATTCGGTATTGTTAACAACATCCCCACCTGCACATAGTCAAGATGGAGGTCATTACGAATCAACGGCCAGGCAGCGCCACGCAGTCCATCCACAAGCTCGTCTAATAATTCAATCACCAGGAAGATAATGGTTAATAAAATTACATCCCTAGCAGTTTTGTTTTTACCATTCAATGACATCGTGTAATTCTCCCGTCCTCAAAATTTGATAACCAACGCAAAATCAAGACCAGCGCTGGAAGAAAGGAGGGGGAATCCACGAACAAAATTTTCGCTTTGTTTCTAAAGCGAATCGGTGGTGCGATAATTTTCTAGCTGCTTACCAGGGTGGGAAATTCATAGAAACCAGGGGTAAAAAGATTACTCACAAACCTATATGTAACATATCGTAGTATAAATATGGTTAGAGAGTAACTATTAAGTAATGCCACAGACGAACATCATTTGGATGCAACCAGCCTGGATTGAGAAAGCTACCTCCTGGATTGATAATGAGTTGTATCGACAAGGTATCAAACGTACTGGTTCAATCGAACAGCCTCATATTCGTCATTGGTCAACAGTACTCAAAATACCGACGAACATAGGCGATATTTACTTCAAAGCAGTTATACCAGAGCTTGCATACGAATCAACACTCACCCAAACTCTGTCAGATTGGTATCCACAATGTATGCCGCAAATTTTAGCGATCGCTAGGGAAGATGGTTGGTTACTAATGTCTGATGGAGGAATAAGACTTCGGGAAACTCTGAAAACTGAGGATGATATTCAACATTGGCAGGTTATTTTACCGATATATGCAGAATTGCAGAAGAAGTCTGCCCAGCATCTAGATGAACTTTTGTCTCTTGGTGTACCCGATCGCCGTTTAGCAGTTTTGCCCTTCTTGTACCGAAAACTACTGAATAGCCATGAAGTACTAGCTACTAATCAACCTGGTGGACTCAGTTTATTTGAATGTCAGCGTTTGCAAGACACTGTTGATTTATTTACTTCGTTGTGCGAACAACTAGCAGCTTTTGACCTGCCAGAGACGCTCCATCATGGAGACTTACACGATGGGAACGTCTTTATTCGAGATGGACATTATATGTTTTTTGACTGGGGTGACAGTAGTATCTCTCATCCTTTCTTCACCATACAAAACACATATGCAAGTTTGAAAAGGACATTGGGGCTGGAAAAAAGTTCACCCTGGTTTGAGCGGCTCAGAGATTTCTACTTGGAATCATGGGCTGAATACCAAGCTAGGGAAAAACTTGAAGTTGCTTTTGAGATAGCAGAACAATTGTCATCTATTCTAGATGCCTTGAGGTGGCTTCCAGTACTATCAAATATGGATGAAGCTACTCGAAACAAATATATTGGGGCAGTTCCCAGTCTGCTGAGAGAGTTTTTAAGCACAACACAAGTTTAGCCTCCTGATATGGGTTTGTCACAATTGGCACTATTATTAGCCCAGATTAGATGGGCGATCGCTTGTTATTATGATTTTTCGGGAAATTCCCTCAAAACACCCAAAGTCAACATTCTAAGGTCAAGATATTGAAAAGTGATGCACTATGAACCTTCATCTTCCGTATCGAAAGCAAGTAAGCCTTTACGTTCCAGAACCGATTCGCTCGGAAATCGACTGTATCCGAGCTAAAACCGATCCAGAACAACACAGCATTATTCCAGCACATATTACGCTCTGCTATGACGATGAAATTGAAGATTGGAGTCAAGTGATTGAACGGATTGCAGAGGTTGCGCCACTCACAATTGAGCTATGCTTCGGTACTCCCATTCAGTTGGATAATGGTGGAATTTTTTTACCCTGTATAAGTCCCGCAAATATTTATTACAGCCTAAGAGAAAAAATATTGCTTGGATTTAAGAAAGTCAGATTGGATGTTAAACCACACATCACCTTGTTACATCCACGCCATGCAGTTGGAAGAGATCGAGTCTGGGATGAAGTTAAAGATTATCAAGTACGTGATGCGATTAAGTTCAATTGTATATCTGTCATCGAGAAAACGCCCAATAGTTCATGGGCAGAACGAGAAGTATACTGAAAAACAGTAGCGAGGTTTGAGTAAGTTTCATAGAAGAGAAATGTGCAAAATTTCGCCAACCGGAGAAAACCCAGCACGAGTGTAAATTCGTACTTCTTCTTCATGTGCTGCCATCAGAAATGCTACTGTAACACCCGCCTCAAAAGCCTCTTGCAGTAAGCGAAATGTTAAAGCTCCTGCTATGCCTCGTCGGCGAAAAGGGACACGCACGCCAATACCAGCGATTTCTGTTGTTTGATTTCCTGGCACAGTGCAAACTCCAGCCCCCGTTGGTTCACCCGTCGCTACCACACGAGCTAGTACCGCAATTTGGCCTCCTGTTAGGCTGTTGCGAAGATTCTTGACTTGTTCCGGGCTTGGTGCCAATTCTCCATAAGCCTCGTTTTGCGCTGTGACAGTAGCAAGTATCTCAGCATCCGAAACTGGCATAATTAACTCGATACCCTCAGGGATGGGAAGATATTGTTCCGAACCAGGAGTGCAGGTCATGAGTGGTAAACGTCCCTCAACGGTGAAAGCTGCTTCTGTCAGCGCTTCCTCCACAGCAGGTGCGAGGGTTGCAACATACTCTAAACGGGGCTTAAGCGATCGCTTGGAGTAGGCTGCAATTAGTGCGTTTATATCTGTAAGTGATGGAATAGCATTTTCGTCAGGGATGGCATAGTTCAAAAATGGGTTGGCGCTATGACGATTAAAGGTAGCAAGAAACGGTCCAATTTGCTCCGTGTCACGTTGTTGGCTTGCTGCAAAACGCAGGTATGACTGAATGCGAGAGTCCATATATGTATTAAAAAAAGCAAAATTTAACTTGCTTGCAGTAATTACTAGTACAAAGTTGGCAAAACTACTAAACGGCGATCGCGTGCGTAGCGGCTCTTTTAAAGCATCGCATATATCAAGTCATCTAGATGCTGAACCGAGGGCGATGGTGAGCGATGCTGCTGCCGCAAGTGCTGCTGTTGTCCGAACGTGGTTCCAAAACGTCCAATTGGTAAGGTAACTAGCCCATAGACTTGCGCCGTCGCTGCTACTTGCCTCAACCTTTGCCAGTGCTTCATTCATCGGTACGTTAAACACAATTGTCACACCTAATGTACCGATAAGATAGAACAGGCAACCAAGCAACAAATAGACAGCACCGGGTTGATACCACTTTGACAGCGAGGAGACTAAAAGAAGGATGCAAGCCGCACCCGTTCCCAAGAAAACCACCATGAACAACGGATTAATTACTGTGATATTAATGGCTTGCATAGCGGTAATGCCCTGCGTCGGTTGGAGTCGAGCAAGGGCACTCATCACAAAAGTGGAGAAGGCAAAGAAAACCCCAGCCATCAACCCGCAACCCAGTACCGCGAAAAGCTTCAATACAAACATAAAATCCCCTATTTTTTACTCCCCAACGTCTTCGATTTCTGATATTGGTGTTCCGATTGACCTCGATTTTCTATCTGATCCCATATTTGCCTCCTTCGATAGAGCTAAATTGTTTCAAAGTAATCCCAACATTTTCAGACAACGACGAGTAATTTCAATTCGAGAAGCAGCAACTTTGGTCGAGTGCATATCGATATTTGTAGCAAAAAAATAGACTTTATTATTCTGCTCTAAATATCCTACAAACCATCCCAGATTATTTATCCATCCTGTCTTTCCTCGGAATGTGTAATTGGGAGTTTTCTCAATAATCATAATATCTTTAAGCAAATTTAAACTCTGTTGGGAAAATGGTAATTTCCCGTTATGAAGCTTTTGTAAAAACTCAATCTGTTGCTTTGGTGTAATTTGCAAAGGACCTTCTAGCCAGAATCGATCTATTTTTTCTGGTGTGCCAATTTGCCGATTTCCATAACCTGCTTGATTAATAAACTTCTGCATTCGCTCATATCCAACTTTCCGAGCTAATACTTGATAAAACCAAACCGTTGAATCTTTAAAAGCTTGGCGAAGATTTGTATCTCGGTTCCATGCATCAACTTCTCGCTTGATGCCATCCCATGTTAAAACTGTGACATCATCCTGAATCACTCCGGTTTCTAATGCTACCAGTGTATTAAAAATCTTGAATGTGGAAGCGGGGAAGAAAGCCCTTGAGTTTCGAGGAGCATTATGTTCGTAAAATTTATTATTACTTGAATCGTAAATTAAAATTGACCCTTCAAGGCCAAGCTCTTTAAAAGCACGTCCAAAGTCAACCTTGTTTGCAGACACATTTAAAGTTGTTTGGGACGCTTGAAAATTATCTGGAGTGCTGGAATTTGGCAAGTTTTGAGCATTAGCAGTCATAGGAAAACACGTAAATATCGCAAAGCTAATTCCAGAAAATTTATGCGACAAACGAGAAAGTAAAACCATGACTATTTATCTCCTCACATCCTCGTAATAACCTTATGGTAGTCTAGCACTAAACACCAGCGGATGCCTTCAAGCTATTACTCTACTAAGAAATTATTTAATTGAATCGAAAGAACATAGAGGTTACATTGCATCGAAAAAACGATATTTTTACGGAGTTCGAGTTTAGTTATTAACGACCAAAAGTGGTATCCCGGTCGAATTTGTTTTTATGCCTGGTAGCGCTTCCGATGTACGTGCGCTCAATGCCTTGCCTTTAAATCTACCATTTGGTAGCTTGTTTAAACAAACGATCGGAAATTTGCGAGATAATCACCACACATGAACACAATCATCTATAGACCACCCCAACTAGGAGACGAACATCAAATCAGTGGTTGTATGTGGGCTTCTGCGAACTTGTGGGAACTTACCGATGGAACACCAGAAAGTGTAGCCGAATGGCTAAAAATTTGTCACCCAGAAGAATTAAAAGACAGAATTTTGAGCGGACAAAAAACCCTAGTTGCGACGTGGAATGGGATAATCGTGGGTTTTATAGCCTTCAAAAGGGGAAATCATTTGTCGTTGCTGTTCGTCCGCAGGGAATTTTCTGGTCGAGGAATTGGTAGAGAACTTTTTTGCAGATGTGCTGAGAATTTTGATGAAGTCACTGTTAATGTTGCTGAGGCTGCGGTAGGTTTTTACCAGAAAATTGGGTTTAGGGAAAGTGGTAATAGTTTCTTCTATAAAGGGATATGGGGGACACCGATGAAGTGGAGTAAACAAGCAAGCTAAAGCCGAAATTAGAGCATCGCCACGATGTAAAATCTATTCATTCGTTATTAAGCTTTGCTTATCGCTCCCGTTGGAAATTAGCAATTCAAAAGTTGGAGTATCTCAGTAAAAATTAATTAATAATAACTATTCAAGGGTAAAACAAATGAATTTGAAAGGAACTTTGATATTCTTTTGTGGAAAAATGGGTGCAGGGAAATCAACTTTATCCCGTAAAATATCTCAAGAATTAAATGCAATCCTTTTGTCTGAGGATGATTGGTTATCAACTCTTTACCCCGAAGAAATAACGAATTTCCATGATTACTTGAAATATTCAAATCGGCTAAAACCATTATTAAAACCTCATCTCAGAAGGATACTTAATTCTGGAGTTTCCGTAGTCATGGATTTTCCAGCCAATACAAGGAATCAAAGAGCATGGTTCAAGGATATATTTTTAACTGAGGGCATTCCCCATCGGTTAATATACCTTGAGGTAGATGACAAAACCTGCATAGAACAAATTGCCAAGCGACGGGAAACCAATCCAGAGCGATCGCTATTTGATACAGAAGAAGTTTTCCGTCATGTGACCAGTTTCTTTCAACCACCATCTGCTGATGAGGGATTTTTGATCGAGGTTGTACGACGCTGAGTTGTTGGAGTTATGCCAACTGTACACCTTTTTTAACTTAATATAATTTCAGGAAAATTCTGTAATCTACATAACACGCAAACCACGTAAAATACTATGTCTCTTGAATTACAGGATGAATATGCTCAAGCGCTAGATAACTTGGTGCTTGCTTTGCAAAACTCATATGAACGGAGTTCGAGTTCAGTTATTAACGACCAAAAGTGGTATCCCGGTCGAATCTGTTTTTATGCCTGGTAGTTTCCTGGCAACTGACAACAGTTTCACCACCTTTATATATGTTTCCAGTTTTCCTCAGTCACTTCCGAAGCTGGGAACAGACATTCAATCCGAAGTTCCTGGAGGGTGATGTCATAGGGAGTGCCCAATGTGACGATGGTCGAAAAAAACTGGAAATCCTTCCGATTTCGCTTGAGATGAATGGTGAGGAGCAAAGCGTGTTGTGTGGATTTATCTGAGGTTTGCCAAATATCAGAAACACCGGGATAGCTCATCAGTTCGTTGAGTAACGCTGTAGACTGCTCACTTAGCCCCGATGCGATCGCTTCTCGATGCACTCGTTGAAGCAAATGTCCAGCAAATTCCTCCCAGTTGACGATAAACGGACGTAACCCCTGGGAATGGAATATCACTTGCATCAAATTGATTTTTCCATCAATGCAGAAATTTGCTTGTAACCTCTCTAAATCAATGAAAGCGCTGAGGAATCGAGTGGCTCCATCGTTGGTCAGTAGCAAATTCCAGTAGCGATCCATCACAATTGCAGGATATGGTTCCTGCTGACGCAGCATAAAATCTATTGCTCTGCGAATCGATGTCATTTCAGGAGATGACAGATCAGTCTCTGCATGAATGGGGGAAAATCCAGATGCAGTCAACATCAGATTTTGCTGTCTCAGAGGAATTTCCAAGACGGTAGCCAATTTTAGAACCATGTCCCGGCTGGGTTTTGCCCGTCCCGATTCTAGAAAACTGATATGTCGCTGAGACACTTGACTAGCGAGAGCTAAATCAAGCTGACTCAAAGATGCTCGATTGCGCCATTGTTTGAGGAGCGTTGCAAACGAATCAGTCAAGCTGGAACTGGAAGCATTTGAGCGTTGCTGCATGGTGAAATTGTCGTAGGGGGATGACTTTTATTACCTGTGAGGTAATTGTTTTTATTATGTCTGTTTGGCAGGATCGAATCATCGAAACTTGGAGGGAAAAAACTATGCTTAAGTCAAGGAATATCTCAACACCTAAATCATTCGACACTCGAGAATTTATCGAGACTGAGGATGGTACGAGCTTGTTCTATAAGGATTGGGGCACGGGGAAGCCTGTCGTCTTCATCCACGGTTGGGGCTTAGGTGCTGAGATGTGGGAGTATCAAATGCTCCATCTAACTAGCTTTGGTCTGCGTTGTATTGCTTATGACCGACGCGGTTGCGGTCACTCAAGCCAGCCTGATTATGGCTACGATTACGACACATTTGCCGACGATCTGGCAGCACTAATCGAGCAACTCGACCTGCACAAAGTTACACTGGTAGGCTACTCGTCAGGGGGTGGCGATATTGCCCGCTATCTATCGCGTGCGGGAGCCGAACACATTGAGCGAGTGGTTTTCGTCAGCACGACCACACCTTTCCTTTTAAAGACCACCGATAACCCGGACGGGTTAGACAAAAGTGTTTTCGATGAGATGGTTGCCGCACTAAAACAGGATCGTCCGCACTACCTAGCAGCCAGTGCAGCACCATTCTTCGGTGTAGGGCTGCCAAATATTTCTGTTTCGCCTGAGATGATGCAATGGGGAGTAGGGCTGGCGCTGCAAACTTCGCCAAAAGCCACAATCGATATGGTGCGTGCATTTTCCGAGACTGACTTTCGATCTGACATTCACGCATTGGCTATTCCGACGTTAATCGTTCATGGGGATGCAGATACAAACGCACCTATTGACATCACCGGGCGAAAAACCGCGCAGTTGATACCGGGTAGTCAGATCAAAGTCTATGAAGATGCGCCGCACGGACTTTTTATTACCCACAAGGAGCGCCTAAACGCCGATCTGCTAGCATTTATACAGGGATAATCAGTTTGCTCGCCAAAAGTGCCGCGCCTATTTTGTTATCCGGTGTCACATGAAAGCGCAGTCAGATTTCCGACTTGACAGCACATTCTCAATAATCTATTCCGACAAATCGCTCTCAGTTTAGTGTTGAGTTAGAGGGAAGAAATTTATGGTTTGGCAAGAGGTAATTGAAGGCACGGATGTGTGGGTACATGAGTATGGTGTTAATGGTTACAGCGAAATAAACGCTTTTGCTGTTCTCCTCGACGATCAAACTTTAGCCATCATCAGCCCACCGACTGGGATGTCTGAAGATGACTTTGCTCAGATCGATCTTAAGGGTCGCGTGACTGCACTTATAGCGCCGCACTCCGGGCATGACCTCGGTCAAGCGGACTGGCAAGCACGCTACACTAATGCTCAATCCTACGCTCCGACTGCGGCATTGAGCCAACTTAATGCCCTTGGACTGCGGTCCTTCGCTCCTTTGTCAAACTTAGCTTCTATATCGACAGTCGAATTTCGAGAGGTTTTAGGAACAAAGAAGGGGGGAACTATTGCGATTGTTCGTCGAGGTGGACGAGCAATTGTTTACCTTGATGAATTGGTGAGTAACTGTGCATCGGTACCGGGTCCATTTGCAGTCAAGCTAATGTTTTGGCTAACTAGGAGTGCCCCCGGACTTAAGGTCAATCGCGTGTACTCAAAGCTGTTGTGTACTAATGTGCAAACTGTGGCTCAGATGGTAATTGATGCTCTAGATGGCGACCCGGCGATTGTACTTGCACACGGAACACCACTCGTTAATATCGGAGATGCTGCGCGTGTTCGGGCACTGGTAAAACCACTTATATAATGTTGTACAATAGGCACAACAAATCATTGGATCAAAGAGCGCTAAACCGGACGGGAGATATTAGTGCTTAGTTAGGTTTTGTCTGAAGTATAATTTATTGCATCATCACTGAAATCGGTTTGACTAACAATTTCTTAGATATTATCGGTACAATAGGATTAAACTATGGGTGCAGAATTTGTTTAAGATATGGCACGCGATTTATTTCATAATATCGTTAGGTCTGCACTAGAAAAAGATGGGTGGGTGATTACAGATGACCCGTTAAGTATTCGTTGTGGTGGGGTTGATATTCAGATCGATCTGGGAGTTGAAAAACTTTTAGCAGCAGAAAAAGGTACAGAGAAAATCGCAGTTGAAATTAAAAACTTTGTTAGTGCTTCAAAGATTTCTGAATTTCATATGGCATTGGGGCAATTTATTAATTATCGCACGGCATTACGTTCCGAAGACCCAGAGAGAATTTTATATTTAGCGGTTCCATCGGCAATTTATAATGATTTTTTTAATTTACCTTTTACTCAAATAGTTGTAAGTGAAAATCATCTTAAAATTATTATATATGATGTCGAGAAGGAGGAGATTGTGGAATGGATAAGTTAGAGGAATATCGAGAAAAAGTCAAGCAAATATTAACTAAATATTCTCAGAATAAACCCAGTTATGGGGAGGTTGAGGTAGAACAGATATTTGATGTTGAGCGCAACCATTATCAAATTATTAGTGTCGGTTGGAATAATCAAAAGCGAGTTTATGGGAGTATGATCCATTTAGATATTAAAGGAGAGAAAATTTGGATTCAGCAAAATACAACGGAAGTTGATATTGCTAGCGAGTTGGTTGAGATGGGAGTGCCAAAGCATGATATTGTGATTGGTTTTCATACTCCAAAGATGCGTCAATTGACGGATTTTAGTGTAGGTTAAATAGAGCGGTAGGTTGATTTCCGCAGTGTTGATAAGGACGATACCTGATAGCTCTGGGCTCGTCGCATCGTTAACAAAGCCGTGGGTGGCAAAGTGATAAGATGCGGAATTGATTTAAAGCGTTGCTGGTAGCCCAGATGTAGTTAACGGCAAAATCGAAGACTTGCAGGCGATCGCCTATCCGTGTCGAAAAACAGTCATAATAGAAGAAGTCCCAACCTGTTGACGCATTGATATGACAACGCAAGGGCAAACGGTCAAGCTGCTTGATTTCCGCCAAGAAAATGCATCAGACCCGTTTGTGCCTAAACCGGCTGTCCTCTCAAGCTCGGGATGGGACAGTATCCATTTGGAACTTCATCAACAACCTAAATTTGACGTAGCCGAACATCAACACACAATGCACGTCATTGCTTATGGTTTTTCCCCATTACTTAAGTGTTCATCAGGAGAACGATGGCTAGATGGAAAGTTAAGGAAAGAAAGGCGCAATAATGGAGACATTGCTATTATTCCTGCAGGTATTTCCCATCGCTGTAATTGGAATACCTCAGCCCAGTTTATGATTTTGGCCATTGAGCCTACACTCCTCAAACAAGTCGGTCAAGATTTGGTCGATCCCGATTGCATTGAACTCATCCCACATTTTATGTGTGAGCAAGATGTATTCATCCAAGGTATCTTCTCGACCTTGAGAGACGAATTAGAATCTGGCAAAATCGGTGGTTACTTGCTAATTGATAGTATCAAAACGACACTAGCGATTCACCTATTACGGAACTATTGCACTACGCAACCTAAGTTCGGGAACTATGAGGATGGATTATCCAAATCAACGCTCCATAAGGTTACTGAGTATATCAATGAACATCTTCATCAAGACGTAAAGCTAATTGACCTTGCAGCTATCGCTCAGATAAGTCCGTATCATTTTTTACGTTTATTTAAGCAGAGTATGGCTGTAACACCTCACCAGTATATATTGCAATGTCGGATTGAGAAAGCGAAGTGTCTATTGCAGCATAGTCAACTCAGCATTGCAGAGGTTGCTGTCAGGGTCGGATTTTGCGATCAAAGTCACTTGACTAAATGTTTTAAGCGGATCGTTGGTATTACACCGAAACAATTCTTGCTTTTGCAACCGCAATAATTTACTAAAAAGAGCGCAACTTTTTTCTAGAGTTTTTAGTGGGGCTTTTTCTACAGTAGAATAGCACGCTTGTTAACCCGAAACAAAAATGACAAACATCGAAATTAACACTTGCTATGTCAAAGTACCCAACAACGATTTAGAAATCGATGCTTACTTAGCTCAACCAGCTAGTGCAGGAAGCTTTGGTGCTGTTATCGTTTTTCAAGAAATCTTTGGAGTCAACAGTAACATCAGAGATATCACCGAATTAATCGCGAAACAAGGTTATGTCGCACTAGCTCCCGCAATGTATCAACGAATTGCTCCCGGTTTTGAGTTTGGATTTAGCCCAGAAGATGTCGGGTATAGTCCAGAAGCCTATAAACTTGGCTTGCAATACTATCAACAAGTAAAATATCAAGAAATATTAAGCGATATTCAAGCTGCGATCGCCTATCTAAAAACTTTACCCAATGTCAAAGGCGATCGCATCGGCAGCATTGGTTTCTGTTTTGGTGGTCATGTTGCTTACATGGCTGCAACGTTACCCGATATCAAAGCAACAGCTTCGTTTTATGGTGGTGGAATTACAACTTCTAGTTATGGTGAAGAGACTCCAACCATTAATCGCACCTCTGAAATTAAAGGCACTATTTATACATTTTTTGGTACGAGAGATTCATTAGTTTCCCAGGAGGAAAACGAGAAAATCGAGGCAGAATTAAAAAAACATCAAATAAATCATCGTATATTCCGATACGATGCCGGACACGGTTTCTTCGGTGGATTGTTCTTAGATAAGTACCCATTCTTAGAGCAGCACCCTAATGGTTACAACCCCGAGGCTGCTCCTGATGCTTGGAAACATGTTCTAGAACTTTTTCAAAACAACTTGTAAAACTTGCATAAGTAGCGGTAATTCATGTTGGCTCCCGCCATCTTGGAGGGTATTACCGCTAGAGTAAATTTAGGCTTTCACGTCATTTTTGCGTAATATCATGTCCGCATAATTAGTTATGCTAACCACAGTTATTATACCCCACCCCTTAATCCCCTCCCCTTGGTAAGGGGAGGGGAGACGAAGCGTAGCTTTGACGGGGTGGGGTTCTTCCGGTTTGATAAGTAATCAAGCGGATATGATATAAGTCCTAAAATAATCTCCACAAATTTCTGGTATCTATGGCTTGACTGTGTATTTTATGTGTTACATTGTATTGTATAGAGTTGATTGAAATCTACAGACATGAAAATTACTGCTCGTCGCTAACCCACATAATAATATATGTTTCCCCCGTCTTGCGCTCTTAGAATCCCTTTGAGTGAGTGACATAGCTATAAAATGGGAAAGCGACCTCTTGATGATACTGCGCCACAGTCTTGCGCTACAAAGACTGTCCAGGAAACCAAGACGGAGCATATGTATGCATTCTAAAGCAATACTCAATGGGAGTAATCTAACCTACGAACTCCCAACTTCAAGGATATTATTCCAAAATATTACTGTTGCGATTCATGAAGGTCAACGGATTGGATTGGTTGGTCGTAATGGCAGTGGTAAATCAACATTGCTCAAACTCCTGACCGGGCAACTCACCCCAAAGGTGGGAACGACGACGGTGAATGGGAGCATTTACTATCTGCCTCAAGTTAGTACCTTGAATCCGATTGCATCCAATAATTCGGTACTCGACTGGCTCAATTCTCATTCTGACGAATGGTGGACGGTGACGATGCTATTGGAGGAGATATTTGAAACAAAACTTTGTTTATCTCAGTCGATTAGCAGTTTAAGCGGTGGTGAATTGACGAAACTCTGGTTAGCTTATGCTCTATCGAAGCAGCCTAATATTTTGTTGTTGGATGAGCCAACAAATCACTTAGACTTAATGGCATTGGAGCAGTTGCGGAAAGCTCTGCAAGGATTTTCGGGTGCTTTTGTTATTGTTTCCCACAAACCATTTTTTCTTGACCAAGTTGTAAATACTATTTGGGAATTAACGTCCGAAGCTGTAAAGGTGTATGGTGGTAACTATTCTTTCTTTGGATCGCAGAAATAAATCGAACAGCAAAGCGCTTTACGTACCCACGAAGTAGCTCGAAAGGAACTCAAGCAGGCTAAAGCTTCAGCAGCAAAGGAACAACGACGAGCGGCCCAATCTCAAAAACAAGGTAATAAACGTGCAGGTAGTCTTCCCAAAATTGTTGCTGGTGCATTGAAACGAAAAGCTGAGGTAATGGCAGGGATTGCGAAGAAAAAACATGAAGCATCACAAGAAAAGGCTGCTGAGAAAGTTACAGAAACTAAAATAAAAACGACAAAAGCAACCCAGGTTCAATTGTCAGAACCCAGTCAAAAACGCAGAAATTTAATTAACATCCAAGGTGCTGATTTGAGGTTAGGGAATAGCTTATTAATCGAAAATATCGACATCCATGTCTGCAATGGAGACAGAATAGCGATCGCTGGAGCAAATGGTTCTGGAAAATCGAGTTTAGCCTATTCTATCTTGGGAATAAAAGAGTCTCCAGCTATTTTGGAGCGGGGTGAAATTGCGATAACCTCTGCAATGAAGGTGGTATACCTTGACCAAACTTATAAATTGGTAGATGGAGAGCGGACAATCATAGAAAATATGCAACTTTCAAACCCAGATTTGAGCTATCAATTGCACCGACAGCAACTAGGACATTTTCTCTTCTTCAATGATGATGTTTATAAACCTGCGTCGGCATTGAGTGGAGGGGAGTTAGCACGGTTGGCGATCGCCATGATTAGCGTTGCCGAAATTGATTGGTTGATTTTAGATGAACCGACGAACAATCTAGATTTGGAGACTGTTAATCAAATTGTTGATGGATTAAATGAGTTTCAAGGTGCTTTTTGGGTAATTTCCCACGATATCGACTTTCTCAGTCGCATTCGGATTATGCAAGCCTACCAAATTAAGGACTGTCAGCTTCAACCTCTCATCCATCGACCGGACGATGCAGAAGAATATTATCACGAGTTGCTTGCTTGAGTCGGACGTTGCTTATTAAGCTTGTTTAAAACGTCAAGAAAACTAGAATAGATATATTGCTTCCACCCAAACTGATAATATGAATAATACCACTGTCAGTTTACCTCCTACCCTCGAATTAAACATCGACCTGACTGACGAGCAATTTTTTCAGCTTTGTCAAAATAATCGAGACTTAAAATTTGAGCGCACAGCAACAGGGGAACTAATCATTATGCCACCTACGGGGAGTAGTACTAGTGACCGTAATGCTGATTTAACTTATCAACTGAGAGCTTGGAGTCGTCAAAATAAATTAGGCAAATCCTTTGACTCTTCTGGTGGTTTCAAACTTCCCAATGGTGCAGAGCGTTCTCCAGATGCGTCTTGGGTGAAAATGGAACGCTGGAATGCTTTGAGCGAAGCAGAAAAAGAAAGATTCGCTCCTTTGTGTCCCGATTTTGTGGTTGAGTTAATGTCTCCGAGTGATTCCTTAGAAAAAACACGCACCAAAATGAGGGAATACATGAATAATGGTGCAAGATTGGGCTGGTTAATTAATAGAGGACAGCAGCAGGTAGAAATTTATCGTCCCAATCGAGAAGTTGAAATTTTACAAAGTCCGAAAACTCTATCGGGAGAAGATGTTTTGCCAGGATTTGTTTTAGATTTGGCGGAAATTTTTTAACTTGTTGTCTCAAAATCCTCGATTGTTGGGTGAACCCGGAGGTGGAGGTGTATTCCTGTTGGGTGCAGTTGGAATATTCGGAACTTGGGGAACGTTAGATTCTGGAATTGTTGGGGCTGTATTAATCGATGGGGGAGGAGGCTCAACTGTGAAAGTAAATCCCAGATTTTCCCGCTTCTGAGTCAAATTATCAGTCACAGTAATTTCAATTGCCTTTAAGCCAGAATTCACAAGAAATTCTTTTGTACCGGAAAGACCAACATTGGTATAGTAGGGAGGAAGGTCAACCTGAATACCTTCTGCATCACCCTCTACTTGCCATTTTACGATCGCGCGATCGCCATCTTTGAGAACTAGATTCCGTTGTTCGCTGCCATTGAGGGTAAAAGAGACGATTTTAAATTGTTTGGGTTTAATATTAACTTTGATTTCTGTTGGTTTCAGATTCGCTTGATAAGGAGACTTAGAAATCGGTTGGAGAGCGAAAGTATATGTTCCGGGTGCAGCAGCTAGGACAGAAATTTTACTACAAGTTAGTACTAGATTATCTTTTTGACACTGTTTATTGAGTTGTACGGGAAGACCTTGATTAAATTGATTTAATTCACCTTCTATGCTTGATGTTCCATTCTCCTGTTTTCTAAGAATTTGAAGTTTAGCAAGTTGCTGTGGATATTTTATTTGCCAATTTAAATTTATTTGTTGTCCTTTTTCGTATTCTGGCTTCTCTGACTGAAAACTGATTACTTCCGGTGGTGAATTGAGTTTTATTTCCACTGAAAACATTTTTTCATCAACTTTGCGTTCCTTGCGATCGTAAGTTTCGAGTTTAAAATTATACTTACCTGGTTTTTTGGCTTCAGTCTCAAAATTATTACAAATAAGCATTTGTTGGTCTTCTTGACATTTACTTTTCAACTCCTCGGGAATATTTTTACTAAAGTCATACGGTCGATTTTTGGTTTCCTCTCCCTCTGCAATCAAAACTAGTTTTTGCAACTGTTTAATATTGCGAATCTTCCACCTCAAACGAACTGTATCCCCTTCTTGATAACTAGGACTAACTGATTCAAAAGCCTCTATTTTCACAGGGTCAGGATGTAAAATTCGCCAAATTATATATGCACCTCCTCCAAGTAACCCTAAAATACATAATATAAGCAATAAAAATTGCCACCAAGGACGGGCCTTCCAGACTAAAGTTCCTTGAGGTAATTTATCGGGAATAGGTAATTGCTGTTGGTCTTCAATTTGAATGTTAAAATTTATAAATAATCCAGCCCCAAACAAAGGTCGTCTCCACCAATGTATGGGTTTAACGGTTAAATTAATACCCCTATTTTTTGTAGGTAAAAGTCTTACCTGGGACGGTTCAAACTCATAGCGACATAGTTGTTCTTCCTCTTGAGTTTTGGCACTCAAAGATAGCTGTCTTAAGGTATTACCCTGATTAACCAATTTCACCTCATATTTACCAAAAGCACGGCTAACTTTTCCTAAAATCGTATTTAACTCTACATCTAAGCGATATAACTCCGGAATTTTGATGTATATCAATTCTAACAATACTAAATCCGGAGTGTTATTAGAATGCAAGCGAATTGTTGGTGAATAGTTTCCAGCTAAAGTATCAGCAGGAAGATGAAAAAACAGCAAAATTTGATTCTGAGAACCGGGATTGAGTTCTAGTCCGCTTCCTTGTGAAAGTAACCCTGCTTCTTCCAATCCTGTTGTGGGATAACGAATTGTAAACCATGCATCATCCAAATCTGGACAAGTTAAGCGAAAACGGTCAACTCGATTAGAGCGATTATCAACTGTTACTATTACTTGTAAAGAATCGGTTGGTTTATAAATTAATTGATTGCTAGGATTCGTAGCAGGTTTAACAGAAAAAGTCGGGTCATTTTCCCTAATGACAGTCTGCTCTTTTAGTAAAACCTTGATTTGTCGGGGATACTGTATGGGTGTCTCTTGGGGATAATGTTCGGGAGCATCTACAACTAAAGTGTAATCGTAAGTTCCTGGGAAAGCATTGATTGGAATTTCAAATTCAAAGGAAACTTCACTACTTTGTTGGGGAGCCAGTGCAAGACGCTCTCGTGGAGAACTATTCGACTGATTTAATATTTGGAATCCCTCATCAAAAAACACATCAATTACAGCACTTTGATTGCCTTGATTAATAATAATTGCATGGATTTCCAAGTTATCTCCTGGCATCCCAGATTGAACACCAGGGGGGTTTATAATTACCTTGAGCGGGCTAGATTGATTTTGCATCTATCGATTAATTATTTGAAAATTTATGTTCCCAGAATCATCTACTTTTCTAAATATTTTAAATGTGGCTGACATTTTTTCCCACTTTGCCTCAACTGGCAATCATTACCTCCAATAACGATCGCATTTCCTTGGCTATTGATATCAATGCTATTAAGCTGACCCGGACTATTCTCAATTACTTCTCCTTTCACAGATGTAACTTCTCGCTTTCCTTCCGAAGTTAATTGCCAAACCACTACTCGTCCATCATATCCAGCACTCACTAATTTTTTACCATCTGGGGTGAAAGCAATACTACGCACTGCAGCCTTTCCTACCTGCCAGCGATCGCTCACGCACTCTGGTTTGTTCAACTGTGCCGATTGACCGGAATTTTTCCCAATTTGGCATTGATAGTCCAATATTGTAATAAACCCATCTGAGTCAGCAGTTGCTAACAGATTAGGACTTTGAGGTACAAATGCGACGCTAAAAATACGGTCATTGTTTCCATATCCGCTGTCAGGTGTTGCCACTGAAAATCTCCCTTGACTTATATTAAGTTTAATTAAATCTTCTTTTTTTAAAACATAATTGTTTTTCGGGAGACTATTAAGTTTATTTAAATTCAGCAGCGTAAGATACTTGTAATTTCCAGCGATCGCTAGAGTTTGTTCATCACGACTCAAAGCCATTGACCAAACTTCATAATCTAAACCGATACCCTGCTCTGGTGTGTGTTGAAACTTGTCTGCGGCTGAATTTCTTACCCATATCAATACTTTCCCATTGGCATGACCGCTAATTAAATAACGATTGTTATTCTGAGGAAACACCAAATCAAATACCTTATCAGTTTTGCCAAAAAGTTCTGGAACTTTTAGTTCATCTTCTTTGACCCGTTCCGCAACATTCCACAGTTGAATAGCACTATTTTTTAAACCAGCAGCAACACGATTATTCTTAACTGGATCGAATCGCAATGCAAATACTTCCTCATTCGTGTCTCCCAACACACCTTTTGGCTTTTGAGGTTCATTGTCACCCTCAGCCTCTAAACTATTACCATTGACTTTCCAACGTCTAATTGTGCCATCATCTGAACCACTGACAGCGGAAAGTGCATCCGCACTAAAACGAACAGCGTTGATAGCATCAGTATGTGCAATGGCTTCTGGTCTGAATAATAACCCTAGTAATAATGCCAGCAATGCGATGAGAGCTAATTGCAACCATAGAGGCAACATCGGAAAAACCCGCAATTCCAGAGCTTGGGATGTGGGGTCTGTACTGCCCAATCTTTGATCTGATAATGAAGCCTTAGCATCGAATTGTAAAGTTTTTAACCATCCTATCCAAGGACGTTTTGTTTTCACCTCCAAAATAACTTTCGTTATTTCTCCCAAATCCAGTTCGGCATCTTTGGGAGACACATTGTAAGTACATTTGCGGTGGTCTTTCCCTTGAAGCTGTATATCTACTTGCTGTTGGAGATTGCTGGCATTTTTAAAGAGTAGTTGAAAGCTGGCTGATTTAGATTGCCAATTCGGCAACCATCCACCAGTAAGGGGAATTGTTTGTTGTGGCGGTGTTGCGGTAAACTCAACAAAACCAATCGGCAAAACTTCTAGAGTGCCTTGAGTCGTGCTGGGGTAGCCATCACTGCTGATACATTCTATGGTAAATGGATATTCTCGGCTGAGTGCTTGGGTTGTTGATGGGGGTTCACTCGTAAAAATGACTTCTGATTGAGTCCCCGGTTGAACCAACAAGCGTCTTTCTGCACCCCCATTTAGCCAAGACGGTTCAATACCTACAAAATGCAACACAACATCAACTGGTTGTTGGCTTAAGTTTCGCACCCGCACAGGTATATCAACAACATTCCGGGGATAAACTTGGAACTGCCGTACAGGCAAATCCACATTTACCTGTTTTGCTCTGTCGTCTGTCTCAATTTTCAACCGCACTAGAAGTCTGCGTTCTTGGCGTAACAGAGGTGAAAAAATTCTAATTGTGAGGTTTGCTGTCCCCACAAATCCAGGAATAGGTGAATTAAAAATTACAATTTGGAATTCAGTACTACTGCCCGGTGGTTTAGCTGCGGAAATTTCCGGTGAGAGTCGATACCACAGATGCCCCAAACTAGGATCGGCTCCTGCAGCTAGGACTTCTAGTTGAAAATCGGCAAAGCGATCGCTATCGTTGCTGACAATGACTTTAAATGAAACCGACGAGCCACCGGGTCGAAATGTATGGCTTTGAGGAGAAGCGCTGGCATTGATTATATTGTTTTCCATGTAACATATATCTTATTTTTTTTTGCACAAACCAGGAGAAATTTTATTGCATAGCCATGATATTAAATATATTGGGAATATTAATATGTCAATTGCTGTAGTACTCATTACGTTCGTTTTCAGAAAATTTAATTTGATTATAATGTTGTAATAATCACTACTATTACTCAGATTAACGTCTTTACCCGCCAGGGACTATAAGTCCCTGTCTAATAGCAGAAGTCCATTAAAATGGACTAGGAATAATAGTTTGATTTTATTGTATTTCTCATCACTTGTGAAATTATAAATCTGTGGTTTATACGTAAGACGGAAGATATGCCTAAAGCCTAATAGCAGAAGTCCATTAAAATGGACTAGGAATAATGATTTGATTTTATTGTATTTTTCATCACTTGTGAAATTATAAATTTGTGGTTTATACGTAATGTGCAAGATATGCCTAAAGCCTAATAGCAGAAGTCCATTAAAATGGACTAGGAATAATAGTTTGATCTTATTGTAATTTTAATAACTTATATAATTATAAGTTTGTGGTTTATACGCAATACGCAAGATATGCCTAAAGCCTTATTAGCATGGGAAATTGGCGGAGGACAAGGACACTTACACTTGCTGAGTGCGATCGCTCACAAATTAAAGGACTATGGAATTGAACCAGTTTTTGCCTTACAGAACCCTAAAATTAGGGGTCTGTGTCTCCCTGGTAAGATACTACAAGCTCCCAGAGCAACAATGCGTTTCTTGGATGACAAAGACGACGATAAGTCTTATTTGTTTAGCGATATACTATACATTTTTGGTTTCAGTACACCTTTTTTATTCAGCTTCCATTTTCAAGCATGGAGAAATTTAATAAATCTCGTCAGACCATCGCTAGTTATTGCTGATTTTGCCCCCGTTTTGGTACTAGCGGCAAAGGGGATAGTTCCTACGGTTGTGGTGGGAAATGGGTTTTGCATCCCACCAGCAGTTATAGATTTTCCGGCACTTAGACCTTTTCCGGTACCAGCAGAAGCTTTTCGTCGTCAAGCAGAAGTTGCCGAAACAGTCCGACAGGTGACTGGTTTTGATGCTCCTCTGGGAGAGTTACTAAATGGCGATCGCGCTTTTATTTTCTCGATTCCAGAATTAGACCCCTACAAAGATGTACGCAAGCAAGCTGAATATGTCGGTATTCACTCGGCACCATTTCCACAAAATCTTGGTTGCGAAGGTGGGAAATTTTGGGGATATTTAGCAAAAGATTGGCAGAATTATTCGCTGGTTGTAGATACCCTCAAACCTGAGTGTGTTTTTGATGATCTAAAAATAGTTCTCAAGGGTAAATCTTTAGCAATACATCATGCCGGATTTTTTACATCTGCGACTTGCTTGTTAGCAGGAATTCCCCAAATGGTTTTTCCTAAAGATATGGAAAAGTGGCATACTGCAAAAGCTCTGTTGAATTTAGGAGTTGCAATTTCACCTGAACTGCTAACTCAAGAAAGTTTAGTAGATTCAATTTCTTGCTTGCCGGAAATTACTCAAAAAGCTCAAGAGCAGGCTGAAAAATTCGCTGATTGGAACCATAATTTTTTAGATGTAGTTGTGCAAACTTGTTTGAAATTAGCAAGTTAAAACCTATTAATTGCAAAATCGTATTTTATTGAAGAAACCGAGTTCTTATAACTTTATAGAGACACGAAGGTTTATTAGTTTTTCTGGTTAGTTTTGTTAGGTTTTACTGCGTTGCACCCAACAAAAAGGAGATTGCGATCGCTATTTTGGTTACTTCTGAAAACCAGCCTGGATGAAATGTTGGTCAAAGGTGTAAGCTATTTGAATGTCATGCTGTTGCATCACCACAAATGAAATGGAGTCAGTGAGGGAATAGCGCTTATCCTGATGTTGCTGAAAATATTCCCAACCCTTATAAAACAGCATTTCATCGACGTGAACAAACTGGACAGAAGGACTGAACAAAAGGTAATTACCAACTTGACTGCTTTTGCATGATGATTACGGCTGTTGAAGTAAGTCACAACTTTATCAAAGATGTAGGAAGTTATTATAAATGTCGATGAAGTGGTAATTACCTGCTGCCAATGGGCTTGTGCTAGTTGATGATTTTGATCGTTTGCTAGTTCGAGTGCGAGAAGATAGCTGGTATCGAGGAAAATCTTACGGGTTGGCATAGAGATAGCGATCGTGGTGGATGGAAGCATCTTCTACTAAATCGACAATCGGCTCTTTGCCTAATTGCAGGATCGGATCGCCCTCAACAATGGGCATAACCAGCAGGATTCCCTGTTGGCTGCGAATTTCCACTTCTCGAACACCTTCTAAAAGTTGCTTTGGAATGAGCACTCCTTGCTCTGTCACAGTAATTCTCATCAAATTCTCCTTTAAACTGATTGCTTTATTCTATCCCATTCGCCCTCTTCATCTCATCTACCCCTTTCCATTTAAAGCGCGATATGGATAAAAACACACTCATAAAATCTCGCACACACTTAGTACTTGCAAAATCTCGCATATACTTAGTTTCCTTTTCCGCACATCCTGATACAAAAACAAATACAACTTCAAGCCTCTAAAGAATCTTCAGCCAATTGCCGGAAAATAACAATAGGAATTGCCCAACTCAAAGCTTCCATTTGCTCAAACATTTCTTGTGGCGGCTTGCTTCCATCCGCAAACGTAAATACATCAATACCTTGTACGGGATATTTTAACCTCCCATTAATACCAACAAGTTCGCCTTTTGCATTTAAAACGGGACCTCCACTCATACCAACTTTCACATCATTGGTATAACCTAAACTATAACCTTTTGGTAAAGATTTATCTTTTAATACCATCGAGACTTTCCCATCTGTAAATCGAAAAGCTTTTGTACCCCACTCGCGGGTATCCTCAATCTCATCCTTACTAACTGTATGATAATTGGGAAACCCACCAGCAAAGATAGGAACATCATTTGTCAATAAATTAGAGTTACCCAACGTGACAACCGAGTAGACACTTGGACTGTCAAATTGGACTAAAGCTAAATCCATTTTCTGAGGATTAGTAATAGATTTCAGCCGCGCTTCGTGAACTTGACCATCAGCAGAAAGTATACTGTATTTACCATCTTTACTTGTATCCAGCACATGCTGACAAGTTAATACCGTATAGGTTTGACCACGACGTGCAACTATTACACCAGAACCAGTTCCAAGTTCTGTCAAAACCCTAACTGTTACAAGTCTTGTGATTTCTGCAAATGGTAAATTATCTTTTTGTTGAGCTTTGCGATCGCTATAAGTAACGGGTTTATTAACTTGTGCGATTTTATCATCTGCATTACTCATCCACATTGATGAACAAGACTGTAGAAGCATTGCCAAGAACAAGCTTATTGAAGCCCTAACAAATGAAGTTGGGATCATTTTTGGTTTTGTATAAACTCTTGCACGCACTTATCTGACTCGTTCCCAGTCTGGATCTGGGAATGCACATATGGAAGCTCTGCCTCCCGTTACACTAGAGGCAGAACCTGATAACAAAAACGAAAAAACCTTTATTTAAAAAGGGTTTCAACTTAATAAGCGTGCCAATCATCTATTAAAACGCAGGTTTACATTCCGGGAGTCGAAACAGATCGTGGGGTTGTAGATTCGGTATCTAGTACATCGAGTTCGGGAGTTGCTCTTTGAGTTTTGCCGGAGCTAAACGCTTTGTCAATTTGCAGCCCGAATTCTGCGATCGCTCTGCCATCACCACCACTGCGTTTTACAGGAGTCCCCGTACCAGCAACGCTAAAATTTTTCAATTGGTCAATAATTTGCTGTTCTTGACCGCGTTCCGATTGATTTAAGGTCAATATCAGGTTGGTATCATCGCATTTTTTCCGATAATTGTTAGCATAACAAATTACAGGGTTGGAACGCAGCATTCCATGAGTTAATTTGAGCGTACTCAAAGAATAACCGCTCTGGGCTATAGCTGCATTCAAACGTTTACCAACAATCCTACAGCGTTCTTTAGGTGTAAATTTACTCCCAAAGGAAGTATCGTTCCATGTAATCATTGGATCGGTTTGCTGGTCTTTTCTACGTGCAATCGTAGCATAGCCACTGCCGTTACGAATGCAATGAAATGTGGTTTTTTGGCTGCTGCTTTGCTGAGTTTGCGAAAATCCTTGCTCGCTCATTGCTAAAACACTTGAGATAGCGAGAGCGGTTGCGAATAATCGAGTCCCGAAGTTAGTTTTAGTCATACAGGATAATTGTATTCTTGTATACTTTTAAAATCAAAGATAAAACTATTTCCAGCTTTTTCAAAGAGTATCACTTTAGACTGCCAGAATCAATTCTAGTTTCGTTTGTTAACTACGCAATATTAATTCCTAATTCCGAAATCTTAACAAAAGTTTTTATATGAATTGTGAGTTACTCTCACCAACTCAATGATTTTGTAGGGTTGCATTTGAGAGGTTAAAGCTAAAAAAGCAATCTAGAGGAATAGCACTAAAACGAAAAATACTGTATGATACGCACCAAAAGAGAATCCTCTTTAAGTAAGATGTAACTCAAGTTTGACCAGTGGTGCAGCGATATTAGATGTTTTTTACTCTTACTTACGAGATTGGAGCTAATTTATTTGGTTTTGAACGTAGAGTTTAAAAGAGGAATTAACTATGAACCAGCCGACCTTGAAAAAGCATATAGATAAGTTTAATCTGAATATTTATTTTCTTTTATCAAAGGTAAATATACAAGAGCCATTAGGATTAGTAAGAAAAATTTTGCGATGGCTAGCATTAGTGCCTTTGGCTAGTATTTTGATTACGGAACCACTTCTAGCGCAACAAATCCAGCCAGTTATACCAGCCTCTGACGGAACGGGTACAATTGTTGCACCCAACGGCAACCAAATTAATATAACAGGTGGTCAATTATCACGAGATAATGCCAATCTTTTTCACAGTTTTACTCAATTTGGACTCAATGCCGACCAAATAGCTAATTTTTTATCAACTCCTGGAATTCAAAATATTCTCGGTCGGATAGTTGGTGGCAACCCTTCGGTAATTAACGGTCAAATTCAGGTGACTGGGAGTAATGCCAACCTATTTTTGATGAATCCAGCCGGGATTGTTTTTGGTGCAAATGTCAGCTTAAACGTGCCTGGTGCGTTCACTGCAACTACAGCTAATGGTATTGGCTTTGGTTCTAATTGGTTCAATGCTTCCGGTACAAATAATTATGCAGATTTAGTAGGTAATCCTGGTACTTTTAGCTTTTCGATGAGTGAACCAGGGGCAATATTTAATGCTGGAAATCTAACAGTAGGAGAAGGGCAAAATCTAACTTTATTAGCTGGGACTGTTGCGAATACAGGTTCAGTTTCTGCTCCAGAAGGACAAATTATTGTCTCTGCCGTACCGGGTGAAAAATTAGTGCGTTTGAGCCAGCCGGGAAGCCCTTTAAGTTTAGAAATTCAACCACTTCCACAATCCGGTAATCAACCCCAAGCTTGGAGTTTACCGATTTTATCTTTACCTCAGCTTTTAACTTCTGGGGGTGGAGCTAATGCAAGCAAGTTAACGCTTAATAGCGATGGAAAATTAACTTTATCAGGTTCTGGTATTGCTGTAGAAAATGGCGATATAGTTGCAGGAAATGTGACGGCAAAAACTGCGACACTTTCTGCAAACCGGAATTTACTGGGGGTAGAAAGTCAACTCCAAACTACAGAAAATTTAAATTTATTAGCTGGAAATACGATACAAATACGCGATAGTGTAACCAATCCTTTTGTTGCAAAATCAGGGGGAAACCTGTTTATTCAGGGAAATCAAGGTATTGATATTCTGGCATTAAATCATCCAAAACCTGCATTTGAGAGTGGTGGAAATCTAAGCTTAGTTAGCGACAGTATTATTTCTGGTGATAGTCACTTTACCAGTGGTGGGAATTTTTCGATTTTGAATTTATCAGGTCAACCTGGTACATTTACAAGCCTTTACGACCCAATTATTACTGTTGCCGGAGATTACGGTTCTAGTAGTTATACGGGTGCTGCATTAAAAGTACAGGCAGGTGGAAGTATTATTTTTAGTGGGGGAATTAGAATTACAGGTAGTGATACAACAATTGACGGTAGTCCTGCCCCTGGAACAGATGACTTTTTATTGCAGAATTTCCCTGCATTAATTTTGCGATCGCAATCCGGCAATATTAACGTTAATGGTAATATCGACACGTCTGTTGCAAGTTATGGTGGGGGACCAGTAATTTTATCTGCTACAGGTAATATTAATGCACGTAATATAAATACCAGTTCTACCGTGGGGAACGGTGGAAATATTAGTATTAATACCACTGGGGGAGGGATTACTGTAGGCAATTTAACATCTACGGGCACAGGTACTGGTGGTACAGTCACTCTTGATGCAGCTAGGGATATTAGCACAAATGTTATCAACACAGGTTTCACTCCTAGTTCTAATAAAGCTGATGTAAGTATCACCTCTCGTAATGGTTCTATAAATGTTAATGGCAGCGAGAATGATGACAGTATTCTTGGCAAGTCAATAACTATTAATGCTCTGGGTACGGTAAATATTTCTGGGTTATTAAATGCACGTAGTGACGGTTCCCAAAATGCAGGTAACGTTATAATTGGCGATACTTTAGTGCCAAACTCCATAACTGTTGGTAGAATCAGCACTCGCAATTTAGCTGGAAATGGCGGTAATGGGGGTAACATTAGTGTCACAACTACAGGCTCATTTAATGCAACAAAGGCATTCTCAAGAAGCACTGGTCAAGTAGTAAATCCTACAGAGTTAGGTAGTGTTAGTATCACTAGTGAAGCCACTTCGGGTCGTAGCGGAGCAATCAACATTAATGCGAATGGCGGCATTAGTACAGTAGCAGGAATTTCCACTACCAGTTCGTCAGGAACTGGAGGTAATATTACCCTAACTAGTAACAATGGTACTATCAATACCAATCGCGGAGATATTAGTTCTAACGGTTCCTCTAGTGGTAATATCACCTTAAATTCTGCAAGCAATATTACCGCACGTAATATTACAACTTCTGGTACTTCCTCTAACAATGCTGGTAATGTCAACATCCAATCTAGTAACGGTAATATTACAACAGGTGTTATAAATGCCTCCGGCAGAAATAGTCGTACCCTTGCTGGTTACGGTGGTGGTATAGTAACCCTTAACACTACAGGCGACGTGACTACAGATGACATTATTACCTCTGGTGGTTCTCTCGGAAATGCTGGAAATATTGATGCTAGAGGTCGCAATATTCAAATCGGAAACATTGACGCTAGAGCTATTAACAACTTCAATTCCTCTAGACCAGGTGTAGATGGTTCAGTCAACCTACAAGCGATAGGTAGTATCACCACTGGCAATATCAATACTTCCTACGATGGAGGAGCTTCTGGAGGTTCTCGTGGTGGTGCAGCGACTTTGAATGCAGGTACAACCATTAAAACAGGCGCAATCGATACTTCATCAAACAACACGAGTTTTTTAAATAATGCCTCTGTCGGCACAGTCACGCAACCAGCAGCGACATCCAATGGTGGTAATGTCTCCTTAACCGCAGGTAATATCGAGTTTGCTAGCATCAACACCCAAGGTATCGGTTCACGTCGAGATACTTTCGCTAATCAAAATCGAGGTGTAGGCGGTAATGTCAGTATTACTGCTAACGGAGTTCCTAATGGTACAGTCAGAGGAACAGGAACAATTCCAACTCCTCAGGTTTCCGCACCTCCAATAACAACTATTTTGAGTAGTGGAAATCTGCAATCGGGTACTGTTAATGTTACTCATAACGGTGGTGAAGATAACGTACCATTTACCGTAGGTAACTCAACAACCAACGGTGTAGCAGGGGCAATTGATGCGGGTGCAAGTTCCCGAATTACTTCTGGTTCTTCATTCCCTGTCCTCCCTAACGGCGGCAATGCTACTGGCACACCGAACGGTATTACCATCGCTTCCGTCAACAGTCCACCAACGCTAAGTGCAAACCAAAGCTTAAATAACGTTCAACAAGACAAACCTTTAACGTTTACATATGCAGATTTAAACCCATCTGTCAACGATACCAACGGCGATCGCACTTCTTTACAAATCGATTCGATTACTGCTGGAACGCTTAGAAAAAATGGTGTAGCAGTAGTTCCCGGAACGCCAAGTGCAATTCTCTCTCCCGGTGACAGTTTAGAATATACACCACCACCAGGCTTTTCTGGCGACATCAGCCCCTTCAGTATTAGTGTCGGCGACGGTGTATCATTTTCTGCGCCGCGAACAATCGGATTCAACGTTGCAGCAACACCAACACCAACACCAGAGTTACCACCAAAAGAGCAGACAGACGACCTACTTAGGACAGAACGGCCTGTTACAACACTACCAACACCGAATATTAATCCAGCACAGCCTCCTAAGTTTGACTCAGTAGTGGAAAATATAGATGATAAATTTGCCCGTCAGTTTGAGTCCTATTTAGGTGTGGGACTGAATAATGATTTACGCGAGCGTCGCCGTGTTAGTCTTTATGAAACACAAGATATTCTTCGCAAAATTGAGGAGAGGACGGGAGTTAAGCCAGCAATTATTTACGTAACTTTTACACCTTCAGGGGTAGATGAAAAAGTCCTCGGAATCCAACAAGGTAGTGACCAGTTAGATTTAGTGGTAGTGACTACTAAAGGAGAACCAATCCGTAAACGGATTTCTACCGCCAAGCGGAAGGATGTATTAATAGCTGCCGAAGACCTCTCGAACATTCTCCAAAACCCAGACAATGATACTTACTTGCAGCGTTCTCAAGAACTTTATCAATTGATTGTTGCACCTTTAAAAGAGGAGTTGGATAAAAAGGGTATAAATAATCTGCTGTTCATTGCCGATCAAGGTTTGCGCTCTTTGCCTTTTGCTGCACTCCACGATGGCAAACAATTTTTGGTAGAAAACTATAGTGTTGGGTTTACTCCCGCACTGAGTATAACCGATACACGTTATGTTGATATTCGCAACTCGCAAGTATTGGCAATGGGAGCATCCAAATTTCAACAACTCCCCTCTTTGCCTGCTGTTCCTGAAGAATTATCCATCGTTGCCAAGGAAATTTGGCAAGGAAAATTTTTCCTTAACCAAAACTTTACTTTAAATAATCTCAAATCTATCCGCAGTTCTCGACCGTTTGGGATTATCCACCTGGCAACTCATGGAGAGTTTGGGAAAGGGACACTAGATAATTCCTTCATCCAATTTTGGGATAGCAAATTGAAGTTATCGCAACTGGGGGATTTAGGATTAAATAATCCGACTGTTGAGTTATTGGTTCTTAGTGCTTGTGAGACTGCGTTAGGTGACAGAGAAGCGGAATTGGGGTTTGGTGGTTTTGCATACAAAGCGGGGGTTAAAACTGCGATCGCATCTTTGTGGCAAGTTAGTGATTCTGGAACCTTGGGACTGATGACGGAGTTATACAAAAACCTGAAAACAGCACCCATCAAAGCAGAAGCACTGCGACAAGCACAAATAGCGATGATTAAAGGTCAAGTTGGAATTGACAATGGTGTACTGCGGACTACTGTGCGGGGGGTGACTATACCAAAAGAATCACCAGAAGCAACGCAGAAAAAAGACTTAAAACATCCTTATTACTGGGCAGCATTCACGATGATTGGCAGTCCTTGGTAAGCATACTTATAATATGTGTTTTATAAGTTCTGAGTGGTTGCTAGATCCCCGACTTCTTTGAGAAGTCGGGGATCTAAACCTCGACTGGGAACGAGAACTACACAAGATTTTCTTACGGCTGATAATAAACGCTAAAGTGAAAACCTGAATCTTGAGCATTATTACCGCGATCGCTTAAATTTACAAAAGGAATACCATAATCTAGACGCACGTTTAAATTAGGTATTGGTTGCCACAGCAAGCCCAAACCCCCACTCGATAGGAATCTCTGCGTCGGTAGAAAACGGTTATTTGGATTATCGGGCTGATTCCAAACCGCACCCAAATCAATAAAAGGGCTAAGTTGCAGAGTTGCCAAGCCTGCTTCATTCCGTAACACAGTAATCTGATTTTCAATCGAGAATCTCACACCATTGTCTCCAGAACGGGCATTTTGACGATAACCCCGGACGGTTTGGACACCACCAATTACAAACTGTTGGGATGGTAATAGGCTATTTGGAGTGAGTTGCAAATCCAGTCCCACAATCAACTGTTGGTCTTCATTAAGCTTTTGGGTTCTTTGTATTTGACCGTACCAACTAAAAAATTGACCATCTGGGGTAGGTTCGTTATTATTCGTCGCATCAAACAAACCCGTGCCGAAATTAAAAAGCGATCGCGCACTCCAAGCACCATTTTTCTCTCGGCTAATATAATCTTGTCCAAACCTAAAAACACTAGTGCGACTCACACCGTTTTTATCGGGACCAAAACCAAAAGGAGTTGGTAAATTATTAAACGAAAAGGTTTGACCATCTTGATATGCGAATCCTAAAGATAAAGCAAATTCCTGACGTGGTGTTCTCATCAACGGTTGACGATAATTAATTTCATACAGATCGGAGTCACCGCGAATATTTAATTTTTTATACTCTGGGTCAGTAATTTTACTATCGGTAATTGCTGCTCGCAGTTGCAAAGTACCATCCATCGCATTCAGCGGAACTCGATAATTAAAGTCATAGAGGTTAAGACCACCTGTCGTAGAACGGTTGTAAGATGCAGAAATTTGGTCACCAGATGTCACTAAACTTCGATATACCAAACCGACACCAAACCTTTCCGAACCGACACTGGGTGGTGAATAATTATCTACGCCAAAAGCACTTTTGAAAGAATTCGCTTCACGCACCCGAACAACAATTGTACTCTGCCCAAACTTGCTTGAATCTGCGGGTCTGAGACTGGCTTCTAAATTTTTAAATATCGGGTCGGAACGCAACAAAATTAATTGGTCTTCTAATTTTTGCTTCCGGAGAGGATTTAATCCAGCAAGTCGAATTCGACTGCATATATATTCTGGATTTATTCGTTGGGTTCCTTCAACCCGAATTTCGTCTACACCTCCTTCAAAAACCCTAATTACTATCTCACCCGTTTCAACTGTTTGGTCTACCAAAACTGCTCTGGATGTAATGTAATCATCTTTGAGATAAAGTGCAGTAATTTTATCTGCGACATCAGCCAATTCTTGTAAAGTCAGATTTTTTCCTTCGAGTGGCCCAGTAATCGATTTTATTTTTTCTGCACTAAAAATTTTATAACCACGAACATCTATTTTTTTTACCAAGAACCGCTTCTCAGGTTGAGATGGCTGTTGATTATTTTGACTTGGTTGTGATAAAACCTCATTTGGTTGAGGTTGCTGTTGATTATTCTCCAGGGTTGGATTTAATGGAGTTTGTGGAAAATTATTCTGACTTAGTTTTGGAAGAATCGTAGCTGGTTGAGGTTGCTGTTGATTATTCCCCAGTGTTGGATTTAATGGAGTTTGCGAAGAATTATCTTGATTTGGTTCTTTTGAAGTTTCATCTGGCTTAATTGGAGAACTACTTTCGGGTTCTGGACTAACTTCTGAAGTAATGGTGACACACTTTGCGTTTTGTAATGCTTCGCTTTCTGGTTTAGAATCAGGCTGAGGATTTTGTGCTAAACCTTGAGAAGCTGCGATAGTAGCATTTGTCCCAGTCCAAAAGATTATGCATAGTATTGCAAATTTATATCTTAAATTTAAGATATTGCTTAGTAATAATTTCAATTTTTATTGTCCTAATTATATTGTCACGAAATACTAAAAAGTATAAAATGCTATATTTTTTTGTCAATACGACAATAGTCTAATTTTGTGTTCAAATGATACTATTAGTGCTCTGAAGAGGACTTTGGCTATAAGACAGGGATTTTCAATCCCTGGCGGACAGGAACGCAGTCAGAGAATCTATAAATACTTAGTTATTTTTATGTTGATGATATCGCTGGTGGAAGATGTGAGTATAAGCACCCTTTGAATCACAACCAAGACGCGGCTTAGTGGTGAGGTTCAAAATGCTCCATAATTGTTACGGAACCGGGATTCTTATAACACCTATAAAATTTTTTAAAACTAAAAATTATCTGTTACTTCGCAGAAATTATTAATTTTGATTTTTGTCTTCTCAAGAAGAGATTGAGGATTTTCTTCATTAATTTTATAAGCTTTAGGGCATTGATTCCTTTGTGCTAACTTCAGAGCATAATCTACTCGACATTTATTGAGTATTTCTTGAACTTCCGGATAAATTGTGGCATCAGAAGTTACATACTTTGATAAATTAATACACTCCTCATAGTTAGCTTTGGTTTGCGCTTCCTTTATTTTGTTCAACGCAAGTTGAGATGTTATAAACGGGTAAGCAAAAAAGCCACCAAGACAGGAAACACCAAATAGAGTAACGGCAATAATTACTTTTAAAGAAGATGAATCTTTCGGTTTTTGGAAAATTGTTTGTTTAGCAACATTTTGTTTAATGTTAATTTTTGCAGCAGGCAATTGAGGATTTTTTTTCAGCCACTCAGTTGCTGGAACTGCATTCTTCATAGGAATTTGAGCAATCGTTTCTTCTCGTTGGGGTTGTGCTGGACTTGCCAGTGGAATTTGAGCGATCGTTTCTTCGTGTTTATGTTCCACCACAGGATTTGCCAGTGGAATTTGAGCAATTGTCTCTTCGTGTTTATGTTCCACCACAGGATTTGCCAGTGGAATTTGAGCAATTGTCTCTTCGTGTTTATGTTCCACCACAGGATTTGCCAGTGGAATTTGAGCGATCGTTTCTTCCCGTTTGCTTTCCGATGCCGGATTCAACGGTCGAGCAATTGTCTCTGCATCGGAACCTTCGTTATTCCATGCTTGCGCTTGAGCAATTGTTTCTTCAAGAAGATTATCAAATGCAGAACTTTCAGCAGCAGCTCGCAAAGCCAAATTTAACTCTTCCACCGATGCAAAGCGATCGCCTGGTTTTTTTTCCAAACAACGCATCACCACTGCTTCCAACTGGCTCGATAAATTCTCACAACCGGGTTGCGATCGCAAGGGTTTTGGTGGTTCACCTGTATGGGCAAAAATCCAAGAGGCTTCGCTGATATTCCGACTCTTGATGCTAAAACCGAAAGGGTCTGCGGCACTCAGCATTTCATACAAAATAATCCCCAAGCTGTAAATATCCGCTCGTCCATCGAGATTAATTTCGCCTCTTAACTGTTCTGGTGCTGCGTAGCGAAAAGTACCGATAAATGCATTGGTAAAATTTGTCTGTTCCGCAGATTCATTGCGGATTTTGGCAATCCCAAAATCTACGATTTTTACCAATTTTCCGGAATCTGTGGGTACCAAAAAGATATTATCTGGCTTCAAATCGCGATGAACCACCTGGATATGCTCGCTGACAGTTGCCCCTTCCCGCCACAGTGTCACGCCTTTATGAGCAAGCTGCAAACCCTTACAAACCTGAGTGATAATACTTACTGTCTGCTCTAAGGATGGTCGATCGTGTTGCAGGAACTGTCGCAGCGTTTCACCACGGAGATATTCCATTACATAGAAGGGATAGCCTTCATCAGTAACACCATAATCGCTGACTTTGACAATATTGTCGCTGTCGAGGGCAGCACACACTTCCACCTCACGCTCAAAACGCCTTCTCATTTCCTTGGATGCAACCAACGTATCTTTGAGCAGTTTTAGTGCTACTTGCTTACCTATTCGAGTATCCATCGCCAAGAAAACATCTCCCATACCGCCCATTCCTAGGCGTTTTTCTAGACGGTAACGTTGGCGATCGCCTATGGAGCGACCAATCCAAGAATTTGGGGTAGAGGAGTTCATATGGATACGGCACTATCCTATATTTCTTAATTTATGTTTTACAGACAGCGAGTGCAAATACAAATAAAGCTTTGTTTAAATTTTCGTTTGTCTGGAGTTAATCAATATCGCGAACACTAGCACCAGATGTAGCAATTTAGACATTACCATAAGGTTATCTGAAAAGCAACACTGGATATATCATTGTTTGTGTCTTGAGATGTCTCAATAGCATCAAAAGTTCCTAGGCTGCGAGATCCCCGACTTCATTTAAGAAGTCGGGGATCTGACCCTCATAATTTGTGTGAGAACTACGAACCAATTTCGGACGTACTTAATTACATCAATTCAAGTTTAAATTTCGGAAAAATATTGTTTTAGTCGTGAATAATTATCTGTCCTAACACTTTGGAGAATTTAGAATGAGTAATGCGCTTTCTATCGCAGCCGTGACAGCAGTACTCAAAGACTTAGTAGAGAATGGTTTAGTCAAGGATGCGATCGCAGCTAGTGTTGGTGATGTAGTTGTCACCGCACTCCCACCCGACCGCATTACCCAAGGAACCGACGAACGTGCTCAACTCAATCTCTTTCTCTATCAAGTTACGCAAAATCGCAATGTTGACTGGGTGTCTCAAGATTTTCGCAGCAAGCAACCACGCCAAATTGTGGAATCTCGTTTGACAAATCCACCTCTAGCGCTCGACTTGCATTATTTACTTACAGCATACGGAGCTAAAGATTTCCAAGCAGAGCTATTACTCGGTTATGCGATGCAATTGTTGCACGATACACCCGTTTTTAGCCGTGAATTAATTGAAGTTTCTTTAAAAAATGCAGCAAAAGTTAATACTTCTAGCGTTTTATCCCAGGCTCTGACAACTGTATCTGTCAGCAATGTTGCCGAAAATATCGGACAGATTAAAATTTCCCCAGAGTTTTTTAGTATGGAAGACACTTCTAAACTTTGGTCTTCCTTGCAAACCCCTTATCGTCCCTCGGCAGCTTACCAAGCATCAATGGTGTTAATTGATAGTCGCAATTCTCATAAAACAGTAGATGTAGATATAGAGCCTTTTTTAGAGCCAGTCATTGAACAAGTAACCCTTCCATGTGAGCCGGGTAAAGCTTTGATTATTCGCGGTCAGCGGTTGCAAAGCGATATAACACGGGTTCGACTCCAAGGGATAGAAAAATTACTGGAGCCGGAAGCATTCCAAGATACACATATCAGCGTGCTTTTACCTCCTAATTTGCAAGCTGGTGTTTACGGAGTCCAAGTAGTACATTTCAAAATGCCCGTCTCTGGAATGTCACATCAAGAAGTTGCATCAAACATTGCGGCTTTTGTGTTGCATCCCACAATTACTGCTATTGCCAACATTCAGGGTCAAGGTAGCGATTCGCGCAGTGGAGAAATTACCCTTTACTTCAATCCTAAAGTTGGCAAGACGCAACGAGTAGTTTTACTGCTAAATGAAGTGTCAAATTATGCTGATAAAAGATACTCATTTGCTGCTGCAACCCGCACCGATGACACCAATGCAATTACCATCCTTGTAGAAAATATCCAACCAGGAACTTACTTTGTCAGGGTGCAAGTAGACGGGGCAGAAAGTCCACTCAGCAAAAATCTAGCCGGGGAATACAAGGAGCCACAGGTAATCATCCCATGAATGCTTCCACAATCAATCAAAATTGGTTTGACGCAAACCACGAATATCTATTAGCAGCTTTGGCAGTGGTGCGTGGTGCCCTACAAAGTTACATCGATAAACAAGATAAACCCGACCAAAAAGCACTTCAACAGGCTTTACAAAAAGCGGCTGCGGCAATGCCTGCATTATCAGCTTTAGAGCGGATATGTAAAATGTTTGGCTTGTCAACCTTTGAGCGGGATGTGTTGCTGTTGTGTGCGGGGATAGAATTTAGCGGTGATTTCGTGCGGCTATGTGCCACTGCTAACGGTGATGCACAACGAGCTTACCCCACCCTCAGCCTTGCTTTAGCAGCTTTGGAAGATCCGCATTGGAATGCCATTACACCTAATTCTGCCTTGCGTCGCTGGCGATTAATTCAAATTGGCGATGGACAGGCATTAACTCTGAGTCCTTTAAGAATTGACGAAAGGATTTTACATTACTTAACAGGTACACAGTATTTAGATGAACGGTTGGTTGGTATTGTTGAGCCATTATATTTTGCAGATAATTTGGTTCCTTCCCAACAAGCGATCGCCGAAAAAATCGCAGCAGTGTTATCGCATTCAAAAACCAATCTCCTACCGATAATTCAATTGTGCGGTGTTGAACCTGCGAATAAACGGGCGATCGCGTTCGCAGTTTCGCAAATCCTCGGTTTGAATATTAGCGTCATGGCAGCGCGAGTAGTTCCCACCGTACCCAACGAACTCGATAATTTAATTAGGCTGTGGAGTCGTGAAATTATCTTAAGCGGGAGTGCCCTGCTGCTGGATTGCGATGAAATCGATATGAGCGATACAGCACGAGTAAATGCCATTAGCCACCTGAGCGATCGCGCTAGCGTGCCGGAGGCATATCGCATCAACGGAATTTTGATAGTTAGCAGTCGGGAAGGAATGCGTATCTCCCAACGTGCAGCAATCCGCTTTGAAGTAAACAAACCAACCTCAAACGAGCAACAAGCAGTTTGGCAAGAAACCCTAAAAGAACTTGCACCCGAACTCAACGGACAAGTTAAAACCCTAGTAAATCAGTTTAACTTGAGTGCCGCAACTATTCGCGCCGCTTGTGCCGAAGCCAGTGGGTATTTAAGCCAGAACGGGGACAAGGAGGAATTTTCTTCTCCCCATCTCCCCACCTCCCTTACCCAAGTCCTCTGGGATGCCTGCCGAGTCCAAGCCCGTCCCCGTTTAGATGAACTTGCCCAGCGCATTGAACCAGCAGCCAATTGGGAAGATTTAGTATTACCAGAGGCACAAAAACAAATTTTAATTGACGTAGCAGCTCATGTTCGTCAACGGGGTAAAGTCTATGAAACATGGGGATTTGGCGGTAAAAGTGCGCGGGGTTTGGGAATTAGCGCTTTATTTGCAGGTGCTAGCGGTACGGGGAAAACCTTGGCAGCAGAGGTGTTAGCAAATACTTTGCGTCTCGACCTATACCGAATTGATTTATCTTCGGTAGTCAGTAAATATATTGGTGAGACAGAGAAAAATTTACGACAGGTATTTGATGCTGCCGAACAAGGTGGGGTAATTTTGCTATTTGATGAAGCTGACGCATTATTTGGAAAAAGGAGTGAAGTCAAAGATGCAAGGGATAGATACGCCAATATCGAAGTCAGCTACTTGTTGCAGCGTATGGAATGCTACCCAGGCCTGGCAGTTTTGACAACAAATCTCAAGAGTGCGATTGATACAGCATTTATGCGACGCATTCGCTTTGTGGTGCAATTTCCTTTCCCCGATGCTGTGCAACGTGCGGAGATTTGGCGGCAGATTTTCCCATCTAATACCCCGACTCAAGGATTGGATGCCGTTCAATTAGCGCGGTTAAGTGTAGCGGGAGGTAATATTCGTAATATTGCTTTAAATGCAGCGTTTTTAGCTGCGGATACAGGGGAAGCGGTGCAGATGAAACACTTATTAAGGGCTGCTCAAAGCGAGTATGCGAAGTTAGAAAAGCCGTTGACAGATACGGAGGTTGGGGGGTGGGTGTGAGATAATATAGACCTAAAAGGTAGTTTTACGCATTTTAACCATCTATCAATGACCAAAAAGCGATAGTTAAGTATGGCAAAAGACCTTTTTCACAACACTGTTAAAACTGCCCTTCAAAAAGACGGTTGGATTATTACTCACGACCCTTACCAACTGCGCTACGGTGTTGTCGATGTCTATATTGACCTAGCCGCAGAACCCGCAATCGCAGCCGAGAAGGAAGGACGTAAAATAGCAGTAGAAGTAAAAAGCTTTGCTGGTGGATCGACCATTTCTGAATTTCATACAGCCTTGGGTCAGTTCCTCAATTACCAAGCGGCTCTAGAAGTTTCCAATGAGCCAGAACGGATTCTATATCTCGCTGTACCCACAGATACTTATCAAACCTTTCTACGCTTTGAACCTGCTAAAACAGTCATTGAAAAATACAAGGTTCGATTAATTAATTATAATCCCATTCAGGAGGTCATAGAACAATGGATCGAATAGATGAATACCGCAGAATTGTATGTGATTTTTTACAAGAATTTGCTACTAACGATGTGCAAGCGCAGTTAATTTTCGATCCAGTGCGCGATCGCTATTTAGTTATGCATAACGAATGGCGAGATGAATACCGGATCTACGGATGCGCAATGCAGCTAGATATTATCGAGGGTCAAATTTGGATTCAGCACAACAGTACTGAGATTTTTATCGATCGAGAACTAATTCAGCGTGGGGTTGACCGCAAAGACATTATTCTAGGGTTTCGTTCTCCCGGTGTCCGCAAACTTCTTGCTGCGAACAATTGAAAGTAACTAATGCTGCTCTTTTACTAGGCAACTTATAAAAAGTTGCTCTAAACGTTTGTAACATAACTAAATTTTATAATTTTATGGTATCGAGAATCCAGAAGCTCATTTTTCGCTGTCCAGTTCGCGTTCTGCTCTCATTTCTTGCATGATTTCCATAAAATCTGGGTCGTCCTGAAAAATTCCAGCAAACTTCATCAAAGGGTTCTCCGAGGCAAGTGGTTGTATTGGCACTGCAATCTTGACAATCTCGGCATTGGCTAGACGTTTGTGCAATAGCTGTTGAACTTTTTCAACAGCACCCTGTTTACTTTCATCTGTCGTCTGGCAATCAGGAACTTCTAGGACAGTCGCTATAGTCAAACCATCGGCTGCATTTTCTATTAAAATATTCCAATTATCCACAATGTTTATCCAGCTTGACTTTCTTGAGTTTGACAGCAATAAAATTATATCGTATTGTCCGTAGCTTAACTAGCGTGAGATGAGCGATCACCTTTCTTTAGTACGTGGGTTCTATTTGAATGGGCGATCGCCGCTCTCAATTAGGCAACTTGTAACGGTTTTGTGGGAATCATTCTCGGTTCTGGTAGTGGTTTATTTTCCTCAGTCAGCATCTCAACAAAAGCCTCGATTACTTCCTGACCATTTTTGGCAGCTTCTTCGTAAGTTTTACCATGCGTATGAAACTGCTGCCAAGGGAATTCAGGCAAGTGAACTAAGAAAAGTTGATCTTCCTGCGACCATTGAATCACCATGCTGTAGTGATAGCTCATTCCTTTCCTTCCTCGTTTTCCTCGTTTTTTTCCGTTTTTTCTATCTCAGAGAGCTTTTTGGTCACCCGTTGAATGCTTCTTTCTAAGTATAATGGGGCATCATCACCATCTTTACCTGGGATGGTTAAGGGTTCTTCGGGTAACAAGGGATGTTTCCAATATGTATGACTTCCTTTACCTCTACCTGATTGAAGGACATACCCAACTTTTGTTACCATTGCCTTCAATTCTCTTATTTTCTTTGGCATTGCCCTTATCGTCAGTTCCTCATTTATTTTCTCCGATCAAGAGTTAATAATTCAAGCTGACTAAAAATTTATTATCGCATTTTTTTAGTACATGAGTTCTAAATTAAAAAAGAGCGATCGCTTTACAGTTTGAGTAAAAATTCTCCGTGCGTCCTATCTACAAGAATCATAGCTTTGTCGTCTACTTCTAATCCTAGTCTTTGCGATACTCAGATGGGATTACAATGCCACCTTCATAGAAATTGCTTGTATGTGACATTTTTTGAAGGCTTTGACATAAGCATTGAAACTGTATATCATCGTCTGCTCCCTGGACTGGCAGAATTTAGGGGCTAATAATTCAAAATTCAAATTTGGGCAAATTATAGACTTTGGTCGAGGGTGTAGGTATTTAAGCAAGTTGTAAAATTTGGGACAGAGGCAGGACTTTAATACAGAAGGGGAACGGGCAGATGAGCGAACTGACAAGTCAGCGCTTGCGCTATCGCACAAAAATCCAGCGACGAAAAATAGCAACATCCACTTATACCCAACCAACTCTTGCAGGAAACTCAACACAGGGTTTTGGTTTGTCTTCATCCTCTCCGTCTCAAAGCATTGCTTCGTCTCAAAGTCATGATATTAGCCGAATATCGCTGCGTCCCCAGGCAAAATTAACGGACGTAATTCAATCTAATCTTAGTAATGACTCGAATAAAATTATACAGCGTGCTGATGACGATTTGCCCCACCCTCAGCCTTTTCCACAAGGTTCACCTTTGAGTCCATTTAATCTTCACCTTCTACCGGGTAGTCCCCTTGGTGGCGGAGTTGGTTATGGAATGCCACTTTCACCAGTTTTACCTGAGCTTGAAACCGATCCCAGAGCATTATACCAACCACGTATTCCTGACTTAGGCGCTGGCGGTGGAAATGATACACCTTCTAGCCTTCCTTGGGGTGTAGGATTGCAAGGTCGGTACGGTGAAGATGAAAAAAGCATTGGTGCTGGTGTTGGATTTAGCTTCTAATAATAACGGTATGGCTAATTAACAGAGGAGTAACTAAATGGGCGATCGCACAAAAATTCAACAAAAAAAGGCAGTAACATCCACTTATTCTCAACCAACCCTTGCACAAAAATCAATACAGGGTTTTGATTTATCCTCATTTTCTCCGTCTCAAAGCATCGCTTCGTCTCCAAGTCATGATATTAGCAAAATATCGCTGCGTCCCCAGGCAAAATTGACAGTTGGCCAACCAGGAGACATCTACGAGCAAGAAGCAGATAATGTTGCAGAACAGGTAATGCGTATGACTATACCTGAGACATTGGAATTTTCTAGCGCACAAACTGCACAAAATTCCTTGCAGCGCAAATGTGCAGCTTGCGAGAATGAAGAAACAGAAGAGATTCAGCGCAAACCAACGCTACAAAGAGCAGCAGAGAGCAATATCCAACAACCAAATAACGTAGAAAGTCAATTGAGTGCAACTCAAGGTGGCGGTAGTCCTCTATCTAATAATGTGCGAGAATTTATGGAACCCCGCTTTGGTGCTGATTTTAGTCAGGTGCGGGTGCATACAGGCAGCGAAGCAGTGCAGATGAATCGGGATTTGAATGCTCAAGCCTTTACGTATGGTAGTGATGTTTACTATGGTGCGGGTAAGGTTCCTGGGAAGGATGATTTGACTGCTCATGAGTTGACCCATGTGGTACAGCAGACAGGCAGCATTCAGGCGAAAGGAAATGCGGAAGGTTTGATTCAGAGGAGTAATCCAAAGGAGGAAAATGTCATTGATCTAGGGGAAACAACTATCTATTCCAACGAAACGGAAGAGAACAGGAATGTTATTGATCTGGGAGAAACAACTATTTATTCCAACGAAGCGGAAGAGAACAGTATAGATCCATTGGGATATGAGACAGGGTTGGGGGTTGTGCATGTAGAAGGTAATCAAAAGGAAAAAATCGATTATTTATCTGCTAATGCTAAATTAGGTAGATTTGGAAAGCCTAATCAAGATATGCGTATCGGCAGTCAAGTAGATGCTCAATATTTAAACTTCACTACTGGAAATAATGGATTATTTGGTGGCTCACTAGGTTTCGATGGCGGTGCTTTTGGCGCAAATGCTGATAACTCTGTAGGGGAAGATGGGTTTGCATTAGGGGGGCAGGTATATGCCGCTCAAGAGGCTGTTCGTGTTGGCGATGTTTCATCCTCTGAAGTGAATGATGAGCAATTTCGCTTAGGATATGGACAAGGGATAGGATGGTCTGCTCGCGGACACTGGGGCGATCAAGATAAAGATGACAGAAAAGAGATTGGTTTTGGAGCTGATATTGGTCCAATCTCATTTGACGTAAAGACCGAAGATCCAGCTCTCACTTTACTGAAAGGTGTTGCGCCCGGAGTTGGATGGGCTATAGACGCATTGACTGATGATAAAAAATTCAATCTTACTGACAAAGCTCTCAAAATACTAGGCATTAAGGATAAAGATGATCAGAAATAGTGCGATAGCAATCCCTCGTAGCGACTGTCTTGAAAGTCAAGCGTTCGATTGTTTTGGCGGTTTTGGAAATGCGAGCGCTGTTTTTGGGGTTGGGGAATGCGATCGCTTTTTGGAGATTTGGAGGAGTGCGACCGCTTTTTGGGTTTTGGAAGTGCGATCGCACGCAATTAGAAATTTTTTCATTAGACATCTCCAACAAACAATGTAGAGACGCGATATATCGCGTCTCTACAAGGGTTTCGGGTAACGCATAGTTGATTTCTGGAGATGTCTATTAGTGTTTGCCAATGTTGCCGTATCAATAATGGAGGTTTGAGAGATGAGCGATCGCATAAAAATCCAACGTCAAGAAGCAGTAACTTCCACCTACACGCACCCAAACCTTGCACAAAAAACTGCACGAGGTTTTGGTTTACCCTCATCTGCATCACCTCAAAGTCACGATATCAGCAAAATTTCACTATATCCCCAGGCAAAACCCACAATAAATCAACCAGAGGATTTCTACGAGCAAGCAGAAATACAACCATTACCTCTGGTTCAACGAAAATTAGACCCATTAATACAGCGCGAACCTGAAGATGATAAACAACCTAGTGTAGACGTTGACCTTCTACCACCAAAGGTTAAAGCATCATTGGGTCAGTTTAACCTCACAGCAGACACAGGTACAGCAAAACTTGGATATCAACCAGGAAATTTTGATGTTGGACTGGGTTACAACTACGGTGGAAATATCTTTGCTGACGCAAAATATAGGGATTTTTCAACGCAACTAGGTGTAAATCCTGCATCTGGAGATTTATCTTTGGGAGGTTCTTACAATCAGTTCAATTTTGGCGCGAAGTATAATCCAAATGGTAGTTTTGGCGTTAATCTTGGCTATGGTAGTCCCCTACTCCCAATGCCTGATACCCTTAGTCAAACTGTTATCGGTGCTGAAAAAGGCTTGCGTGGTATAGGTTATGGTTTACCTGGAGCAATGGATAACCCATTAGGTTTTTCTCGCGCTCAAAGTGGCAACATAACTAAAGTCACCGATGCAGGTAAAATGTTGGGAGGTATTGCATCGCAGCAAGATTCTAAAAGTCCATTCGGTGTAGGCTTTAGTGCAACATCTAACCCAGCAGAAAAAGAGAAAATCAAGATAATGTTGGGCGTTCAAGGAAATTTTTAGCCCGTAACAACTGTCTTGAAAGTCAAGCAATATTTAGTTAGGATCGCAAAGCAGTAAGAAGACACGTTCGCTTTTGTGTATATTTACAAAAAATGCGATCGCTTGTTGTGGTTTTGAAGAAGTACGACCGCTTTTTGGATTTTAGAATGCGTGGATCGAAGCTATCCCATTCCTGCTGATAACCCTCAGAGGTTCCCGAAGGGTAGGGAATGGCTCTTTAAATACTTGTTATTGTATAAATATTTATTAAAATTTAATATAAATACTGAGGCTAGAGTGAAATGCCCGATAGCGAACCGCTACGCCCATTGGGCGAACGCCTAAAAATCCAACGCCCAAAAGGCGTAACACATACATACACACAACCGAATCTGGCGCAACTGATACCCGGTTTGCCTGCTGTTCAAGCGCAAACACCAACAGGACAACTCAGCCATGATATTAGTCGTATATCATTGCGTCCTCAAGCTAAACTCGCTGTTAACAACCCAGAAGATCAATACGAAAGCACACAGGGTTTTACTTATAATAGTGATTTTTTCTTTGATGCAGGCAAATTACTAGCTAACAACCAGTTAACGGCACATCAATTGACTCATCTACAGCAGCAAACGGGTGGAAATCAAGATCGGCGGACTCCTTGTATTAGTAGCGTCAATAATCAGATACTCCAACGCCAGGATGTCGATAATCCAGAACAAACTGCCAATCAACAACCAAACCAGCAACTTGACCTAGCCAAAATCAATGCTGATGCTGATGCCTTATTCAAAGCAGTAGATGGTTGGGGTACAGATGAAGATACAATTTTAAAAATTCTAGCAAGCAAGACACCAGCAGAAATTGCTGCTATTAAACAAGCATATACAGACCATTATGGACGAAACCTAGACAAAGATTTAGTTTGGGAAATGTCAGGGGATGATTTGAAAGAAGCTCAAGCTAAGTTATCAGGCGACAAGGTGCAAGGAACGATAGAAGCGCTAAATAATTCTATTGGATTTTTTAATGATGATGAAGCCAAAATTGAAGAAACCCTATCAGCGTTATCACCAGAAGACCTAAAACAATTGAAGCAGATAGCCCAAAAAGATCCAGCCGTGAAAGCAAAGTTAGATAATGTTCTTGACCATTTAGGCGGTGAGGACAAAGAAGTTACCGAAGCACTGCTGGAGGGTGATAAAGAAAAAGCTGCTGCTACCCGTATAGCTGAAGCGATAGAGGGGCTAGGAACTGATGAAAAAGCAGTTTATAAGTATTTAGAAGGTAAAAATCCTCAAGAAATAGAAAATATTAAAAAAGCTTATCAAGAAAAAACAGGTCGGACTCTCGCGGCTGATATCGAAGATGATTTCTCCGATGCCCAAAAAGACCAAGCAGATGCCCTATTAGCTGGAGATAAGGCAGCGGCGGCAGCGGCTCGCATTAAAGAGGCAGCAGACGGCTTAGGTACAGATGAGAAAGGAATATACGACCAACTCAAGGGAAAAAGTAAGCAAGAGCGCGATGCAATTATTAAAGCCTATGAAGAACATTATGGAAAAGGCAGCTTTGATGCCATGCTCGCAGATGAGTTGAGTGATGATGACCTCAAACAAGCACAGCAGTACAAAGACAAAGGAGAACTTGACCCAGGTTTTGCTTTAAACTTAGCCATGAGTAGCTTGGGAACAGATGAAGATTTAATTAAAGAAACCCTCAAAGGCAAAAGCAAAGAGGAAATTAAAGCGATTAAGGAAGCTTACACGAAAGAAACTGGTAAAAATCTAGATATAGAGCTTGAGAGTGAATTAGACGGCCGAGATGCTTTTGAAGTTGGGCAGATGCTCAAAGGTAAACCTCAGACTTCCAAAGAATATTATGACCAAGCTATGGAACGCTATGAATTTGAGCGTGGAAAAGGCTCAACGTGGTTTTCACGCGGAGTAATGGATGCTTCGGAAGCAATTGGAATGCATTCAAAAAGCGAGATGTTGGAGTATCAAACTCAACGTCTTCAAGAAATGTTTGATGAAAATGGCAACCTTAAGCCTGAATTTAAAGACAAAGAAGAAGAAGTCAAACGCATTGCTGGTTATCAAGAAACAGATGCAACAAATTATAAAGATGCCAAAGAATCTGTAGGTAAAGCTGTCACTACCGCAGGGACAATAGCAGTTGCAGCATTAGCAACTATTTGCACAAAAGGAGCCGCATCTCCCTGGTTAGTCGCAGTGATCTCTGGGGCTTTGGCAGGGGGTACAAATATGGCTCTCAGATACGGTATGCAAGGAGATGCTTATGGTGGAGAAGACATTGCAATTGATGCTGTAGTTGCAACACTGGCATCTGCACTGGGAGGATTTTTAGCCGATAAAGCTCAGTTTATGACTAAACTCGACGATATTCTTAAATCCCTTGGAGAAGGAGCAGCCAAGAAAGCAGTCCAAGAAGCCTTACGGGGAACTGTTAGTCCGGATGTACTAAAAGAAATATTTAATGATACTCAGTGGCGAAAAGGCGTAGAATATTACTTATTAAATGTAGTTACAGTTGCTGGTGTTAGTGCTATTAAAGGTGCTGCGTCAGGAGGTATGGAAGACCCATTAAAAAGTAAATCTTCACTTTTATTTGGAACCGCTAGCGGTATTTCCGGAGGAATTATTGATGAGGGAGTTAGTGGAATCAAAGGTGAGTATAAAGGTAGGATAGAAGACCTTCTCGGTCGTTTAGCAGTGGCAGGTGTCAGTAAAGCTGCTGAAGAACAAGCAAAAACTAGTGCTTCTGATTTAAAATTGAGATTGATTGCTAAACAAGCAGTTAGTGCGACTGCTGCAAATGATGATATGTCTACTGCATACCACATTATTGATAAAAATACTGTTGATTTGTCTGTAGAAGAAAAACAAAAGCTCATGAGAATGGTTCTAGAGGAAGCTTTAAACAATCCCGACATGAGTGCTAGCAAAACTACTGATAAACTTAATAATCCTCCAGAAGTTATATCTGAGGAACAAAGTCAAAAAATTCCTGGAACCAACACCATACCTCAACCAGAAACTGTTATAACAGAACCCAGAAAAGTTGCCGAAAATCTACCAGTGCCTCAAACAGAACATTTGACGGAAAAAAAGGTAGAAGATGTAGTCAATACCGGAAAAACAGAGTCTGATTCAGAAAATGATAATAGCGAAAATAGGTTACCGAAGTCAGAAGAAAAAAGTAACTTAAACAAAGGGGAAGTCGTAAACGTGAAAGAGGAAGTAGAGAAAGCAAGTTCTCCAGAACCTAGTTTTCTCTTCCGTGCAGACGATGATTACAAAATGGGTAATCCTGTAGGATTTGAGTTGGATAGCGAGGATGCTCAACAAGTCAATATTAAAAGTCCTTTGGAGCATGTTTTAGATAAAGAATCCGGAGATACCAGTATATATGTATCTTTCTCAACTGCAATCAGAATGCCTGGAGGTGGGGGAGCGATAAAATTTACAAAGAAAAATAAAATGCTCAAAGTAGCTTCGGAGGCTCTTAAACAATTAGAAGCAGAAGGTAAAATTAAAATATACACCCCAGAACAAGTGGCAGAATTGATTCGCCAAAACCCTAAGAAAAAAATCAGCAAACAAGCTAACAACGTTAAGGCTGCTATGGAGAAAAATGGAGAAATTCTGATTGAAGGACAAATTCCGGGCGAATTTATAGTTCCAGCTAAGTAAAACTAATACTAGAAATACTATTATGGATGAACTACAGACAGCATTAGCAGACCTACAACACTCAAACCCAAATATCCGGGAATCAGCCCTAGATAAAATAGGAACTCTTAAACCTGACAATGCCTCTGAAATTATATTACCTTTTCTCTGGGACACTGACTCAGAAGTAAGAGGAACAGCAGCCTGTAATTTAGGAGAAACTGATGATAGTCGTAGCGTAGTACATCTGATTGATATAGCCAAAAATGACCCTGAAGAAAAAGTTCGGAGTGAAGCTCTATCAGCTTTAGATAATTTTAGAGCTACGGAAATATTAATGTGTCTAATTAATGAAGTTCATCGGGTAAAGAAATCGCGAAGACCAAGACAAATAGTTGCACAGCAGCTTCAGCATTATAATGATGAAAGGTCAGTTGATGCCTTGATTTTATTACTTGAAGATGAAGATGTTTACGTGCGTATTTTTGCGGCTGATTCTCTTTTCTTACTGAATCGTTCTAGACTACTTAATGTTTGGAAAACAGCCTTGGATGATGAAAGCACCTACGTTATTGAAGTAGCAAATAAAGCAATTAAAAATTTACAAAACTCCGAAGAATTCCTTGAAGCTAGCTAAATTATTAACCAAGCTGCATCTAAATTTTTAGAATATTGCTGATGATGTTTAGTATCGAATAAGTATTACTTCCTTTACCTCGACCCGGTTGAAGGATATATCCCACTTTTGCCACCATTGCTTTCAATTCTCTAATTTTCTTTGGCATTGCCTCTTAGCGCCAACTTCTCAGTTATTATTTTTTCTGCTAGAGAGTCACTAATTACTGAAATAAATTTTTAGGAGGTTGAAAGTGAGTAGTTTGTACGAATTAATACATAAAATCCAAAAACGACCATCGATGTATTTGGGTAAAGCCTCGGTATGTAATTTACGTTCTTGTTTAGCTGGCTATATTATTGCCCGTCGTGAATTAGGAATATTGCAGACAGAGGAAGAGCGCAATTTTGTTGATTTTCAAACATGGATACAAAAAAAATTTAATATTCAATCAAGTCAATCATCGGACAAAATTATACTTTTTTACTCGGAAGATGAACGCACAGCTTTAGAGCGTTTTTTTAGTTTATTTGAAGAATTTATCCAAGAAAATAATTTAATAAATACCTCAGAAAAACAAATATACTAGCATAAATTAAACAATGTTTCAGGCATAATGTGAACATCTCAAGCAACATGCGGGTAGCGTGTGCTTTGCACTTAGCGCTAACTTGCGTCAAGTTTTAGCTTTATCTTTATTTGGGTTTTTAGATGGCTTAAGTTTCTGTTTTACCTCTAACGAAGGAGAATCCACATCTAAAACCCAATATTCATCTAAAAATTCCAGGTTCTCATTATAAATGAAAACTAGTCTGCGCTTGCGCGATCGCACTTCACGTTGCGCTAGGCTGTAATCAGTATTCCCCAACTAAAAGCAGATGAACTGGAAGCTTGACGAAGCCCAACAAAAACTCCCTCTTGTAATCGATGCGATCGCATTGGAACCTCAATTAATCTTCAAGCAAGACAAATTAGTTGCCGCGATCATAGAACCTAAACTTTTTCAAGAATTTCTAGCTTGGCATCAACAACGAAAAACCTCTTCCCTCGCAGATGCTTTTACAGAACTACGTCAACTCTGTGCAGAAGAGAATTATATTTTAGATACTCCTGCACGACAAGGGGAACGCCACAACCCATTTGCCGAAGAATAGCATGAGTATTCTTTGTGATACTAACATCATTAGCGAGTTAGCTCGTCCAATACCTAACCCAGGAGTCCTTACCTGGAGCGTAAGCGTCTCATCAATTTTTCTCAGCGCTATTCCGAAGAAATTTGCTATGATTTATCAGCAAAACCCAACACCAGAATTCAAGTATGGTTCGAGAATTTTTTGGCTATTTACTGTGAGGTAATCCCCATCAGTCAAGAAATTGCTAAATATGCGGGTGAGTTAAAAGGATACTTGAAAACTCAAGGTAAATCCCGTACTCAAGCTGATATTCTGATTGCTGCAACAGCCAAAATCCACCAATTAACATTAGTAACAAGAAATACAAAGGACTTCGAGGGATGTGATATTTTTATACTTAACCCATTTACTTGAAAATTATATATGTGGTGAGGAAGGGATGAATAAAGTCGGCAGCGATAGCGCACAGCGCTGACAAGGAGTCAGTTCGCTTGTTGTGGATTTTGAGGAGTGCGATTCCCGAAGGGATCGCTTTGCGAATCGCACTCAGCAGTTAGCTCTATGCAACCGCAAACTCAGTCAAAGCCCGCTCTCTAGGATGCTGAAAACCTAAGACAATATCATGCTTTGGAATTCCCGTTAAGAGTAAATCATTCGTCACCCCATCCTCCGTTAAATCCTCTTCCACCCAAACCTTTCCATCCTTAATCCGAATATAAACCGTACTCCCACAGGCTCTCCCCGTTTGATTCCAGCCAACCTGCGCCTAAAAATAGTGATACCGAACCTCGTCAAGAGCCAAAACAGGTTCAATACCAGCGCTCGGTTGTTCCAGATCGAGATCGTAATAACGAGTCAGCACTTCCTTAATAATCGTTCGATAGGTATTTAGCTTATCCATTGGACAATTACCTCTTGCTCTACATCAAAAATAATCAGCTTTATATCCAGTTCCGTCACTGCAAATTGAATCGCACTTTTTAGAAAAAAACTTCGGTATATTCCATCACTTACTGCCAATGAGCATTGGCTATGAGATGCATCAAATTTTCACTCTACCCAATTTTCTATACTCAGGTTGGCTTTTACAAGTTATTTTCTAAATTTTCTAAATATTGTTGGAGCGACTTTTCTATTAAGCTATCATCTATATTTTCGTAATCTGATTTTGAATAAATATTACTTAGAACAATAAAATCAGTTGTCTTAGCATAGTAGATAACTCTATATCCACCACTAGCACCCTTTTGATTATCACTATTTTTTACTCTTACTTTGTAAACTTCGTAATCAAATCCTTTCAAACGGTCGCCTATTATTTCACCATCACTCAATCTATTAATTAAAGGTAATATATCTTTCCTGACAGAACGATAGGACTTGGCTAAATCTTTAATATCTTTTAAAAATAATTCGCTCAGTACTACCTTAACAGGCTTATCACCAGTCAGCATCTACTTCATCCCATAATGCTGACAGTGGAACTGTTTTACCTGTAATAGCTTCATGTAAACCTTGAATAATCTTATTCGTTAGTTCTTGCTGAGTCTTGAGCTTTACAGGTTTACTATCTTGATTAGTTCCTCTGAAAATTATAGTCACATTTTGAGGCTCAGTTATTTCTATTTCCTCATCAAAAGTAACAAAACCATCTTTATTTATAGTTCCTGTAACTTGTCTATCAATCATATTTTATCTCACAATTAAAATAAATATATTATTAGAGCGCTAATTTGCTCCCATAGTGCTTCATTAATAATCGTTTGGTAGCCGACCCTTTCTTTTTCCATTATATATTATTTGTATTTACTGCTCAAAATAGCATATTTCTGATTGCGATGCCATAGCGAAGCGCTGACTGTTCATGAAGTGTCCGGTTATCCTAAGCATATACACTTATGGCAAAGTAAGGAAATGAGTATCGCTCTCCTTTGCAGTAATATTTAATTTATCTAAAATGCGATCGCTTTTAGGCTGGCTTTCTTTGCGTAAGCATTCGCTAACATTATGAAGGCTGGTTTGAGATGCGCGATCGCCAAAAAATTCCAAAATCTGCTACACCCAACAACACTGGAGAAGATGAAACAATCATTTTGCGAATGCTCGATGCTTCTAAAACTTCTGGTGATTTAGCTGTTGTTATTGATGGTGCACCAAATTCTGGATGAACTGTTTGAACGTAGTGCAAAAACCCAGTACACTCGCGAGTTATTATTCTCCACACAATAAGATTCGCCTTGTCGTCTGCGGAGTCCACCCATCAGTACATGCAGCCCACCAAGCATCTGCTGAAGAAATAGGTGTTTCAGTTACCTCGGTCTACAACAAAATCAACAGAACATCAACACACCTTGAAAGGGCTAGTCCTAAACTAAGCTAAAAGCTTAGTTAATTAGATTTTCAACCCATTTTAATGGGTTTAAGCTTTTAGCCGGAAATTTATTTCACGGCTTCCTGACATTGGTGCAAGGTGTGAGTAAAAACGGACTGTATAAATTAGAATGGCAACTTGATGGTGCAGAAGAAGACACAGTAACTAACTTATTTGGTTCTAGTGGTTTAAGTTGGATAAATTTTTAAAAAATTATGAATAAGTCTAGTAAACTGGCTAAGTAATATCAAATTAGCTTACATTTAATTAATTTCCAATATTTTTAGTATTGAGCTTTTCTGTCACTACACCCAACGCATCAATTTTATTTAGTATAAGAAAATATCTATTTTAAAAGCGAGCGAGCATTGAGTACACGAGTGGACTTATCACAATTATTAATGATTCCGTTTTACATCTAACAAAGGAGAATCAATATCTAAAAGCCAATTTTCATCTACAAATTCCAGGTTTTCATTATAGACAAGAACCAAATCAGCAATTTTTTGAACGTTGTTACGGACTTGATCTATAGCATCAACAGCAAAAGCTTTGAGAACAAATTTGAACTGTAAAAAGCGTTTTTTCTGTGTAATACCAATAGAACTGCTAACTAATTCTGATTCTAGGGTACGAGGCAAAATAATTTCTTCATAATATATATCTTCCTCATCCCAGTACCCACAAATTTTATAATCACATTCTTCAAGATGTTCTCTAACCAGTGCATTGGCATCAAAATGTTCTAATATTTCTGTCAAATATCGCCATACTTGGTGATTTTTTAATTCAAGTTGAGTCATGGCTATTTTTTAGTTAATGTTCTGTAGCTAAACCAAGAAAATGTAAGACATCATCTATAAATTTTGCATGAAACCTTCGGTCACCGCCTTTGCCCAAAACTTTTGATTTCAAATCGTAACCTTCTTCAGTGGAAGGAACAAGCCCAATATTACCGCGTGGTGCTACTTCTCCTTTCTCAATAGCTTTTAAATGTTTACCGTTTTGGTCATATTTTATTCCCAGTTTAATTTGCTCGCTTGCAAAGGAAACTAGCAGACCATCAGTAGTTTGATATACAGTATCCGGCTGAACATCAGACCAATTATTGGGTAAAGCTTCCATTGGATTTAATAGCCTTGACAGTCATTATGTTAGTACAAAATAGCTATTAAAAGTCATGCGATCGCGTTTTGGTTTTCCCTGAGAAGTGCGATACCATCTTCGTACCCATATCACAGCAGCAATTTCTTAACCATAAATAATACCTGTTAGAATTTTGACAAGCATCGACAAATCATCTGGAACTTGATAGCGTTTTTGGTCTTGAGTCACCTTGCGATTTGCGCGATTGTAGACTCCAAAACGCCAGTCTTCACCAGTTGTAACGGCTCCATATAGAAGCTCAGATGTGGATTTAGTCCATTCATCAAGCGCAATTAATTCAACAGCAAGTTGAGTAAAGCCCCTAACTAAATCTGATTGTTTTGCTTCGATAACAAGTAAATTTTGAGATCCTGCAATATAGTAGTCGAGAGTTCCTTTGAGATAGTCGTTGACCGCAATAGAATATTCTATATTGAGTCGCTGGTTAGTTAAATCGCATACCTCAAACAAAATTGGACCAATTAAAGCTTCCCGTCTAGTAGTTTCATTAACTAAATCAATATGAGATAAATTACGCCTAAGTTGCTGCTGTAAAAACTGTAGGTCTAAAATTTCTGATGATTCAGGTAGCGTTAAATTTTTTCTTTCAATAGTGCAATTTAATTCGCCTAAAATATCATCAATCGTGAAAGGCAATTCAAAATATCGGCTGAAAGTATAAGATTCACCAGCTTTCAGGATACGGCGGGAATTCATAAAAAACAACTGCCAAATTTATCCTACTTATTCTATACAAAGAGAGCTACCGATTTGGAAGGAGATTGGGGGAATCTATAACGGTTCCGCAAAAGGAAGCGATGCTAAATTCAAAAATGGGTTGTACAAACTCAAATGGCAGTTAGATGGTCTCTTCAGTTCTAGCGATTTGGGATGGTGGAATTTTTAGTTAGACTAGACGTGCGCGACATATGATTAAATAATCTTTGGTGAGAAAAAGCGATGACTATTCAAGCTGTCAGCCTTGCCCTACCAGATCACACCCAACTACCAGAGTCAGATGGGAATTTTGTGTTCGCAAAGCGTGCCGGAGGCAAAAATTTTCAGGAGCATCCTCAAAGTATTCTGTTGACGGACTCCATCCAACCACGTTTGCAAGAAATTCATCCCGATGGGCAATACTGCATTGGGCAAGATTGCGGTATCTATTGGCGGATGACAGAACCACCAGAACGGGGTGCAGAAGCACCAGACTGGTTTTATGTGCCGAATGTACCACCTACCCTCAACGGTGAAGTGCGACGTTCTTACGTTTTGTGGCAGGAATTGATTGCACCACTCATTGTTTTGGAATTTGTCTCTGGTAAAGGTGAAGAGGAACGGGATAACACACCCTTCACTGGTAAATTTTGGATTTATGAACAGGTGATTCGTCCTGCTTTCTACGGGATTTATGAAGTAAAGAAGGCTAGTGTTGAAGTTTATCAATTAGTTGCCGGTCGCTATCAACTGATGAGTGCTAATGAACGCGGGCACTATCTTATTGATGCTCTGGGATTGGAGTTAGGCATCTGGCAAGGTCAGTATTTAAATGTAGACTTACCCTGGTTGCGTTGGTGGGATAACCAAGGTAATTTACTGCCGACAGGAGACGAACGGGCTGAGGTGGAATGCCAACGGGCTGAGGTGGAACGGCAACGGGCTGACAAGGCTGAACAGGAGAATGCTCGTTTACGAGAACAATTACGCGCTTTGGGTGTAGAACCGGAAATTCTGTAATTGCTAACTTGAAAATAGGAGTGGGTTGTTAGGAATTTTTCACCCCGTTGGATCTCCTAATACTCGAACACATTAATTTTGAGAGGTACCCGATTCGGAAGCCCACGAACCCCAATTTTGGGGGTGAATAAAAATTCAAAGTCCCCCAGAATTGGGGGATTTAGTTCTGTTGTCTTTACCCCTCAAAACTTTTGCGATTGACTAAGTAGAGCGGCACGGAAAAACCCAACTATATGAATTTATGTAAAGGCTAGCGCAACTACAAACCTTTATTTATTTGTGCCGACCTACTTACTACCCTCTGCCTTTCTTTGCTCACCACTGCCCTGAATAATCCTCCTGCTGCAAACCGATAAACTGTCGCCGTTTCCAAGCATATTGCAAAATATTAATTCCCAACTCTTGCGCTGTGCGAATAGTCAATCGCGGTAAACTAAATCCTCTATCCAATCCCCAAGCCGATGCTATATCTCCAATCACTAAAATAATTCCTCCCCCGATTAATACTTGAATTAATTGTTGATTAATCATCGGCATAGCGGCAAATAAAAATGGTTTTGTTCTTAAAGGATGGTCGCGTCGTGATTCTTCTAATGGTCGCAATGGTGACTCTAATTGCTGTGCTAAAGCATGAATTCTTTCAATAAGAGCATTCCCATCCAAAGGTGCATCAACTAGCAATACACCACCTGCATTTAAATAACTTTTGAGGTTTTCAAATTGATTACTATTTAAAGATAATGCTTGTTTACCCGTCAGATAAAGCAAGTCATATTCTTGGAGATTATCGTTGAAACTGACTTGACCAACTTCTTCAGTTCCTCGCAGAGATTGATATAAACCTTCTACAGATTGTAATAAATACGATAGATTAAAAAAGCTCCGGGCACATTCTGGGTCGTTGTGATTTACCTGTGCCATGCGGACAATTGCTTGGGGACGGGCTTGTGCTTGACGACGATAACGCAAATCAATGTTGTTATAACCTGGAAAGAAAACATCACCTGGCTGGGCAATTGATACTTGTCCCGGTTGCAGAAGTACCCGGCAAATTTCTATCTCTGAAATTCCTGGTAAGGTGCTTTTTTCATCGACACGATACATTTCTTGAACAACTTCCCGTTGGTTACTGCGGCGCAATTCATCGGGGTCTACATAACTAACTATTAAATAAACTACCACTGGGTCGGAAGCGCGTACTTCTGTCGCAATCCGGAAGTCAAGAGTATTGGGTACAATTATCATATTGCCGAGTAAATCAATGGCAATTCCTGGTTGAATTTGTATCCAGCGTCCGTCTCGATATTGTGCTTCCACTTGGCGGGGGGCTGCTATTACTCGCACACCCAAACCACAAACAATGCCTGGTTGATTTAAGCATTGATAGTGGGCATTTTGCCGCAAACGATGGTAATCATGAGCTTTGCGCCAACGTTCGGCATTAATTAATAGTCCATCTGCGGCTTGTAAGCGTTCAAAGGGTTGAATTGATGGTGGGGGAAAGGGGTGAGACATGACACAGGTACGGGAATTATAAGTGATTTATCAAACTTGATATAATTCATCATTGCTGTAGGGACAATTCATGAATTGTCACTACTTATAATTTATTCAATAAATAATTCATAGGTGCAAAAGGCTGGTTTCTCTTGCTCAATAATGCGTCTTACTAGTTGTTCGTTGATACTGTTGGCAGTTTCAGCACGCAAACGCACTACAAAATGATATGCTTGTCCTCCTCCTAAAACCGCTTCTCCTATTTCTGCGTTTCCCAAAACAAAACCCTGACCAAAAGGTTCTGTAATGCTGATGTGTTTATCAGCTTCGTCAGGTAAATTATCGTCTAAGGGTAAACCCGTATAAAGATGTAAGTAAAGGCGCAATCCTTTACGTGTACCTCGCCAGCGATACAGTTCGACTGCACGCTTGATTAAACGCCGTTGTTGTGTCAAGTTCCAGACGGAATCTACAGGCCAAGCTACCCAGTGCGCTAAAAATGGTAACAGGGCGCGTGGTGCTGTCAAGGGGTCTAGATTCGCCCACATGACGGCAAAATTATCGATTACTGGTTGATAAGCCTGTTCAAATATCTTCATGAAGCGACCAATAAAGTCTACTTCTCGATATAAAACTGGCAAAAATTCCATGTAGGCTGACCAAGGACGGATGTATAAATTAAAGTCTGCTTCCTGAATTTGTTCTCGTTCGGTATCTTGGTCAGTATATACAACTATGCGACTGCGAAAGTTTAATACTAGTTGCTCTTTTGTCTCTGGGATGAGTGCTTCTTGGTCTTCAAAATATGTGGCGGGAACTTGAAAGTAAAGTACAGCATCCATTTGCGCTCCTGGAAGGAGTTCGCTGCCTTCTGTACCGATTTGACACCATTGGGCCGGAAAGTCGCCTTCAACTCTCAAATTCAGTCGTAAGGTACGCTGTGCTAAGTTCTTGACTTGCACTATCATTTCGCTGGGTTCTCCAGGGTGCAAGAGTAAATTAGCACCGGCGATTTCGATGTTTTCTTGACTGGCTAATGATAAGTCGGCTAAAGGTACAGCCTCTGGTATTCGCATCGGGCTTAACTGTAGGCTGAAAGCTGGGTTGGTGCGGGTTTGAACCATAGAGTTGGGAGTTAGTGGTTGGTGGTTAGTGGTTAGTGGTTAGTGGTTAGTGGTTGGTGGTTAGTCGTTAGTGGTTGGGAGTTTGGAATTAATAACTAATAACTCCTAACTCCTAACTCCTAACCACTAAATAATATTTATTACATGACCAGAACGCAGACGGTTATTTGCCCATGAGCATATTAATCCCAACGTACCGGGGTCAATTACTCCTTCTGGTGAAGGCTGACGAGTCCAGGTTCCTTCTTGTCTGCGTATGGGAAATAACAAGACTGCTCCGAGATAGCGGACTCCTGGTGTTTGTTGGAGTAATGCTACGATGTCGGAGGTGTAAACTGGTCGCCCAAATTGCCAGCCTTTACCGTCTATTCCACCTGTTAGAGGATTTAAGTATCGATACAGGGCAACTCGTAATTTTAGTACAATCTCTTGTTGGGCAAGGGGATTGTTATAAGCTGGTTCTAAAGCTACTTCTGTTTGCACGGAAACACCGACAAAATCAGCTTCTTGGAGTTGTACTTGGACTCCTAATAACCGTCTTTCGTCTAAGTAGCTCAAAACTTGGTCGCAAAGTGCAGGTTGGAGGGTAAATAGTTCTGGTGCGATGCCGTCTCCTTGAGCGATCGCATCTGTATTCGCTTGGGGGACAACAATTAAACGCACCGTTCCCCCACCAACAGAGGCATCGGCTGGCAAACAGCGGACGCGGGCTACAGCACCAGCACCTCCTCGTTGTGCCAAAACTTCAAAATCTTCGTTTGTAACTGCGCGATCGCGTGTCCGGAGTATTTGTGGTGCTTTTAAGACTGCTTGTTCCAGTGATTGAGCGTCAGCACCGTTGATTGCTACTTTGTGGTTGACTGCACTGGCAACATAGGGGACAGCGGCTTTTAAAAACTGGAGTGCCCCACTTTGAACGTTACCTTGGCGACCGCCACCTGTACGATAGGCTACCATTTTAATTTCGGAACCGCGCGGGGGAACTGCTCCATATTGGTGTTCTAGAGCCAACATCTCTGTATCGCGGATTTGAACTTGCGTATCTTCTGGTGTAGGCTGTTGGATTTTGGTACGTATCTGAGTTTTTTTTCTCAGTTGGTCTGGTTCGCGAATCAGCGGCCCAAACTGGACTGTGCCGGTGAGAGAATCGATGGTGTAGTGGCGGTCTTCTGCATTGGAATCAGCAAAATCTGGGACTTCTTGCCAAACTTGAGGTAAAGCACCGGGGGGAGTCACCAAAATATACTCATTTTCTCGCCGTGCTAAAATTGGAGCGCCTTGGAGTTGAAAAGTTTGCCCTGGGGTTCCATCACTAATCCCCAAGCGTTCATCATAAATTAAAGTACTGTGACTAGCTCTCACTGTACCGCCAATGGAGCGCACCGCCAAGCCAGTAATTCGGGGAGAATTATTGTATCCAGGTTGATTTCTCTCTACGGTATTAAAGGTGCAACGCAGCCAGCGACCCCGATAGGTGGTAAAACTTGTTACAGGAAATCTTTCGGGTAAATGCAGAATTACATCTGCACCTTGGGCGGGATTGCCTCCCTGTTGAATAATTTCATAAAAACTAAAGCCGCGAGTTGCATCATCAGCTTCCCGTAATAATACTGATTGCCATTGTTCTCCATCCCAAGCTTCCCAACTACGGGGTGGTCGATTGGGGTTGATGCCGGTGGGTGTAGCTGCAGCCCCTTGAAAGGAAATAGCCAGGACATTTCCGAATAGAGGGTCTTCTGGTTCTAGAACAATGTAAAAACAATTATTAATTTGGGGAGTTTCATCAAATAAAAGTTGTTCGTTACCTCCCCACTGTCCGTTGGGTTGACGAGTCCATTGATTGGTAGTGCGGTCACGCAGAGATAATGGTGTATCTTCGGTAGTTTCGGAGGTTAAAAAATGCCGCAGGTGCGGTTTGCCAATTACCAAAGGCTGGTCGGTACTGAACACAATTGCTTCTGTATTTTCAGTCCGCAAACTTGCAACTTCTACCCCGGTTGGAATAGTGTAGATTTCTGGTAGGTCAGTTGTGAGATAAAAAGTTAAGTCTGTTTGCGCTGGTGCTGGGGGTTGGAGACGAATGCCTAATAATTCTAAAAAAGCTACATAACTTTTCCGAGGTACTTGGTTAAATCTGAGCAACATTTGGTCAGTTAACCAAGCAAATACTTCAATAAACGTAATTCCAGGGTCGCTGAGATTGTGGTCAGTCCATTCCGGACAATAGCGGGGGATGCGTTGAATGGACTCTTCCACTAAATCGTCAAAGGTGCGATCGTCTAAGTTGGAATTGGGTAATTTGGGTAAAAAGTTGAATTCCACAGTAATACCAATTTTTGTTATTTGTTATTTGTTATTTGTTATTTGTTATTTGTTATTTGTTATTTGTTATTTGTTATTTGTTATTTGTTATTTGTTATTTGTTATTTGTTGGTTGATAGTTGATAGTTGATAGTTGATAGTTGTTGGTTGTTGGTTGTTTACTCCGCTTCCACTAACCAATAACAACTAACCACTAACCACTAACAAATAACAACTAACCACTAACCAATAACCAATAACAACTAACCACTAACTAAAGCCAAATAATATGGATAAACAAAGCTGTCAATATCAGGTTGGTCTTTGAGGTGATAATTGATGATGATGTCCACCCTACCTCCCACAGGATATGGTTCGGTGATGACTTCATCAATAATGATACGTGTTTCCCAAACCTCTAAAGCTTCTAATACATAAAGACGGATTAGTATCAAAGTCTCGCTATTCATGGGTGCAAACGCCAATTCCGCCAACCGTGACCCAAAATTAGGACGATATACCCGCTCTCCTATTCCTGTACGCAGGATAATCCAAATAGATTCTTTGACTTTTTGCCCTTCCGAACTGAGTTGTATCCCTCCCTGCAAACTCAAACACATGGGGAAAGACCAACCAGTTCCCAAATAGTCCCGCTGTTGGCTAGCGATCGCATCTGGCATGATGACTAATTCTCCAAAACGACAAAGGCTGGCTAAAAGTTCACCCCACAAGCTTTGTAAGGTACATTCACCTTCAAAGATATAGGTACAAGAGATATAAGCCTATTCGCCAAAAGTCGAGTTGCAGATATGTAAATTTTAGTTAACTTAAAAAATTCCCAAAAATAGACATAAAACTCTTGTGGGGTAAGCTCTCTAGCCCGCCATATCAACAAATCGAGTTTTTCCTGAAATTAAAACAAAAGCAATCACCCACCAATAATTACGGTGAACTCACCAGCAGCAATCTTATTTACACTCGTGGTTTCCTGAATAGTATCGCCCATCCGACAGGCTGCAAGACCATTAATCAAAACCGTTTGACTGCCATCAATTACAACACCTACACCATCAGGAATTGCAACTTTCACTATCGGACAGGTGTGGATATCAGCGGCAAAACTAGCCATTAAACTCGCCATATTCCCAACTGTTTCCGCAACGGTTTTGGCGAGATTCGCAACAGCAGCAGGTGCTGCTGGTGTACCGGAAGCTGCAGTTACCTTTACTTGAGCTTTGCCAATATCCTCCATTCCTTTGGTAAAGGTTTGGGCTAACATGGCTGCTTGGGCTGCGGAAATACCCCGCCAAGCTGGTTTTTTACCAATTATCACATTCATGCTACCTGGTCCTATAGACAAGGGACTACCATGAGCGGTTATATCTCCGAAACGGGCTGCAGGTCTACCAGGCATAAGTTACTCCTTTAAATATGGGGAAGATTTCCAAGAAAATCCTTCATGCTACATTGTTTAAACAAGGTAAGAGCATTTTAATCAAAGTAGAGGTAAAAAATGAACATCACCCTAAAGCCCGAACACGAGCAATTTATAATGGCCCAAATTGCGACAGGTAAATATGCAAAACCGGAGGAAGTAATTGATATAGCATTTCGACTACTAGAAAAGTTAAATTCTGAGTATGCTCAGTGGATAGAAGAAACCCGTCAAAAAGTTGATGTCGCTATTGCAGAACTTGAACGGGGGGAAGGTTTGGATGGTGAGACTGTAGTAATCGATATACTCGAAAGATTCCATCATGCACGGCAGGTTCAGGAATGAGTGTATATATAATTGCACCATCCGCAAGTAGAGATTTAAATCAGATTGCTGATTACTTTCTTGCACGAAACCTAGAAGCAGGAGAAAAACTTTTTAGAGAATTTAATAAAAAGTGCCATAATTTAGCTAATTTTCCCAGTATTGGACGGAGTTATGCTCATATCAGACCTTCATTACGTGGCTTACCACTGGACGGATATATGATTATCTATCAAGCGATCGATGATGGTGTTGAAATTTTACGAGTAGTTAGCGGTCGTCAAGATTTAGAATCGTTATTTGCACAGTCTGATGATGAATGAAGAGTTGCAAGTATTTAATCTTGAAGTGTGGCCTAATTAAGGGAAATCATGGCACCATTAACTGTAATTGTACCATTGGCTTTAATCTCAATATTGCCTTGAGCTTTTAATGACAAGTTACCTGTGGAATTTACTGAAACTGATTGACCGCGATCGTCCATTTTGATTTTATGACCGCCTTTGGTTTCAATTTCTATGCAGGCATCGCTATCATTTAGATACAATTTATGACCACCTGCTGTCCGGATGCTGACACCAGTCTTACTACCTCCTTTATCCTCCTCGACAAATTGTAAGGTATGTCCGGTGCGAGTTTTGATGGTACGCAATCGTACTTTGCCACCCTGAATGCTGTCATCCACTTTTTCTGGTGGTGCGTCTTTGCCATTCCATACCCCACCTATGACATATGGACGGTGGATATCCCCATGTTCAAAGCCGACAAAGACTTCATCGTTGATTTCTGGCAAACAGTCAAATCCCCTTCCACCAGCGGCTCCTGGGGCTACAACCCTAGCCCAATGGCTGGCATGTTCTTCGGTCAGGGTGGGAAACTTGACTTTAATTCTACCCCAGCCTTTCGGGTCTTTGTTATCGGTCACAATTCCAACCATGAATGTCTGACCTGGTTGTAAGTGGACTGGTGATGCAAGGGTTGCAAACAAGCTGCCGGCACGCAATCCCCGAACGCTGAAATTGGTGGTATAAATTCTTTGATTATAGAAATGCCGGGTTTCGGTGACGTAATATTTTCCGTTAAAGCGATCGCCCATTCCTTCGAGGGTTATTACACGTCCTGGTCGAATTTTTGGGTTTCCTTCTGCAGAGGCATCAGCATAAATATACTCTCCTCCAAGTTCATCGCACAATGCCTGTGCCATTGCCTCTGCTTGTTTAGCGGTGGATACAGGTTGGTCTACAACTGTCATTTTAGGCGGTTTGTTATTAAGATTAAATTCAGTGCTGGTGGTGCTTCCACGCTTACTTCCTGTCTCTGTTACTACTTTTTCTGAACTAGCAGTTGAGGTAATTAATCTTTTCTGAGTATAGTCCCAACTCCGTACTTCTACGGCACTCACCTGTTCGGCACTAGTGATGCGAGTACTGAAACTACTGATATTAACCAGCCATTTTAGTTTCAAAGGGTCTTTGCCGTCAGGTTTGCGAAAATACAGTTCGTTACCTAAAACAAAGAGTTCAAAACCGATACGAGCGGCTCTTTCTCGCAAAAATTCCATATTAGTTTGATTTTCTTGAAATACATACTCATGAGGTTCTCCACTACTCTGTACATTTTTCTCAGCTTTTATACCTACTTCTTTGGCAATTTTTCGCACAATATCGGCATCAGTTTCATTTAAAAATGAACGATTGTGACGACCTCGATGGAGACGATGAGAAATATCGTAACCCCGGATTATTATAGGAGCTTCGGATTTTTCGTTAAAGTGAATTTCAATTCCTGTAATTTCACCTTCAATCAGAAATTCTTCTTCTTCTTTTTTAAAATTACCGTCTTGAGTGGTACTAGAAATAAAACCCAAACGTATCTTTTTACCTATTTCAAAAACATTTTCATGCCGTTGAGGTTCGTGCTGCGATCGCTCCGTTGTAGGAAGATAACTATTGTGTACCATTAAGGTAAACATTGCAGGCAAATGTAGGCTTTCTTCAACAGTAATTTGCAAGATATCCTTCATTAATTCATCATCAGCTTCTTCCCAACCTTTCCCAGCAGAAAATTGGAGGTGTGGACGGCATAAATAAAGGCTTTCTTTTACTTCGGTAGGCATTCTTGACAAGTTGTATTTTAAATAGTAGTTATTTAGGTGATTTAATTCTCGAATCTGGTTTACGATTTGAACCAGTTGAAGAAGATGTTCTGCCTCCAGGAGGATTATTTTTATCAACTTCTTGCAAGCTAATATCTACCATTGCTCTGACAGGTGTACCATCAGTCAGAAACATATTTAGTGTATAGGTCAAACTCGTGATGACGCAATGAAAATACTCGTTATCTCCCCATCTAAAAATGTAAACTGGAGGACGCTGATCGGGTGAACCTTGTATTGTTTCAACCCCTTTTTTAATTTTATTAATATATTCTTCGATCACTGATTTTTTAGTTTCATAAGTATCAAATAAAAGTTGTTTTAAAGTAAATTTATAAGGGTCAACTCCAGAAAAATTTACCTTTGGGAGGAGTTCAGTTCCTCTATTTCCTTGCTTGCTTTCCCACTTCACAGCCCTAGTAAAGCTAAGTTCTGTAGGATTAAACATAAATTCAATATCATCTGATTCATTATTATAAGCTTTTAATATTGCTTTTTTCAGTTGTGGTTGACGCTTTTGGGGTTCTATTGGTTTAGGTTTGACTCTATTATTTGCCATTTATTTTATCCTTTGAGTTGAGGGTTTAATATCCCGACCTTTACAGGTCGCTCGTTTTGAGTTGGGACGGCAGCTTGCTCTTGGAAGCTTCCCCCACAAACGTGCCTTGTCTGAATACACATCTTTTAAATTTCTTCCTTCTTCCTTCATTCAATTCCTATTTACCAAGGTAATCGGCCTAAATATATGCCATGACGTTCTCTTTCTATTTCTAAACGTTGCCGCAATCTACCATAAATTTCCATTGCTAGTGTTTCTAAATCCGCAGATTCTTCACCTTCCTCTTTTTCTTCTAATTGAGAGGGTCTTTCTATAGTTTCAGTTATTGGTTCGATATCTGTAGCAATATCGGATGCTACGACTTCCCCCCCATCAGCAAAACCTTGGAGAGATGAGAGCCTTTTTGCCAAGATTTTTGGTGATTCTGAATTTTGTTTGTTAGATTCTTCAAAGTTAAACATTGAAAATTCATCTGTACCTCCACTTAGTAATTCTTCAACAGTTGACCATTGAGAGGGTGGTTTATTATTCGTAGTATTAGTAGATTGTCTAAAAATCATCGGAGGTGATGAATAATTATTTGAGTTTTTACTGGAGGCATTTGTTGAGTCTTCAAAATTATTAAACTGTAGAGAATTCTGCTTTGAAAGACTGTGATTTTCAATTTCTGTGCCTAACAAAGGTGAAACTAGAGAATTAGATGTTTTTCGCTGAACTGAACTGCTTTTAAAAGTATCAGCTTTAGTAGAAAGCGTTTCTGAAGTTGCTTCTGATTCCTGGGTGGGTTGGGAAATAACTTCTTCTGGTAATGCACCACCACTGTTAATGTGACGTAAAAAATTAATATTCTTCTGTGCATCTCTGGCATTGATGACAAACTCTCCAGGGGTAAGCATCGCAGGTACGGTGTCAGAGGGTGCTGTTAGCGGACTATCTATAGTGTTTGAAGTTGCTACCAATCCACCAGTAGCCAAACCTATAGGTGCTGGCAAATCCTCAAAAATTGGTGGTATATTTTCATGATTATTTGTTGATATATCCGGTAAATTTTGAAGATTTTGACTTCTAGTTGTATTTTCAGAGATATCAGCGGCATCTGAGGCAATAACCTTATCTGGTATTTGATGAATTGGTAAAATAGATTCTTCAGTAAAATTTTCTATTGATTCGTCGTCTCTAAATAGATTATTTATCGGAGAATTTTGTTGACTATTATTTGTTGATATATCAGGGAAATTTGGGAGGTTTTCAATTCTAGCTATATTTTCAGAGATATCAGCAGCATCTGGGGTAATAACCTTATCTGCTATTTTATGAGTTGGTAAAATAGATTCTTGAGTAAAATTTTCTCTGAATTCATCTTCTTTATTTATCGGACAATTTTCTTGGCTTATTTTTTTCTCCGGTAAATATGAGAGATTTTCAGAGATATCAGCAGCATCTGGGGTAATAACCTTATCTGCTATTTTATGAGTTGGTAAAATAGATTCTTGAGTAAAATTTTCTCTGAATTCATCTTCTTTATTTATCGGACAATTTTCTTGGCTTATTTTTTTCTCCGGTAAATATGAGAGATTTTCAGAGATATCAGCAGCA
>JAESGD010000092.1_pt1 | contig 67713 bp, 51 predicted proteins | sample 9269581 | NCBI WGS metagenome assembly JAESGD01 (sample SAMN14515903, study PRJNA621661) | algae metagenome | isolation source: Cyanomargarita calcarea GSE-NOS-MK-12-04C and co-occurring heterotrophs from... | place: USA: Grand Staircase Escalante National Monument, Utah | collected 2007-12-30 | reverse complement strand
TTTAAACAGTAGCGACAGAGCGGGGAACTAGCTAATTCCAAGGTGTCATGACTCAAATAACGTTTACCCCGTTAAGGGTGGTCTGGTTCGCATTTAAACCGTATCGCTACGGTTTTGAATACTCTCTACTTATCTGCCAGTTTTCTTATTCGGGGTGGGTGCAGCTTGATATTACAATTATTACAGATATTATACAAATTTAAATTTTCAATTAACAATGCTGACGTTCACCCAACGCAATGTACCAAATCTCGATACAAAAGTTATCTTAACTCTCGCTCTCACCGCAGAAGAACGCACCCGCAGCCGTCATCGCTTTGAAATGTCCGATGGAAAGCCGATATTTTTGCGTTTACCTAGAGGCACGGTGCTGCACGATGGTGATATTTTACAAGACGAAACAAATGGTGAAACTATCAAAATTACTGCCAAACCAGAACCAGTTTTAACTGTAACTGCCTCAACAAAGCAAGATTTATTACGAGCGGCATATCATTTGGGAAATCGTCATGTACCTGTAGAAATTACAGCGACTTATTTACGGATATCTCCAGATTCTGTTTTACATCAAATGTTGGAGCAGCTTGGGCTAGAAGTCAAAGAAGAAATTTTAGCTTTCCAGCCAGAACTGGGTGCTTATGGACAACATCAGGCTCACTGAAGATCGATTCTAGGTTCGATGATGTTAATACAATGTTACATTCTCAGTTGACTGCTGAAGTCAGCTTGGAATCAACATTTGACCTGTTCAATAAGCTACAAAAAAAATTTTTTACTCAGTTTGAGAATATTTTAGATTCTTTGGTCGTTAGAGATTGCAGAGGCTGAAAAGCTGATGGCGAGAGCATTGCAGGTCATCAGAGTTTCAGCACTTGTACATCATATGGAATCAAGGAGACAACTGATTATGTCCTCAATTTTACAGCTTCCGACCTCTGTAGAAAACCAAGAAGTGAAACTTGAAGAGGTTCGCCAACTTTTTGGAGCAGCAGGTGATATCTCATCTCAGGAACTGTTTGGTACTGGTGTTACTTATCGTCATGACTGGGGTGACAGAAAAGGGCAGTGGACTTTGAATCTGAATTGGGGTTTTGTGAATAATAACTCTCGTGTGTTTGTTGCTATTGGCGAAGGAGCACCAGGAGGAGGAAAGTTTATCGGAGCTGCTAGATACACCCTGCACAACGTTGCTCCACGTAATGGTGTCGTGAGCATTTGGGTGAACATTGAGTGGGGTGACCCGATTAGACTCTACGTTGACTATTTGGCAATCAATTTTTAGTACAGCATTTAATAAATCCGTGATGAATTAAGTGCCTTATTGAATTGCCTTGTATGGATTTAATAACGCTACGAACTTGTGAATTTTTGTACTAATACCAATTCTGTATGAGGTTGCGCTTTATTCCCCCACACCCTAGAAGGGTGAGGCTATACGTACATAGGCGCTGAGTCCCAAGGGGACACGCTCCGCGAACGCCTTCCGTAGGTAGCCCACAGTAAGGTGGGCAAGGAAATTGCATCTTCATGCAGAAATGGTATAAGTATAGATTTGCGTAAAATCGTAGCGTTTTTACGGTGTTGCTGTAGGAGCATTTATACCCTAACAAGATTTTGGATTGTGCCATGTAGAGGTGTTAGATACAATATCTCTATAGCGACAGTTTCAAGATTGCAGGTGTTGGAGCAGCGTTGTTTCATTCCCCCAGACGAATAAAACAATCCTGCTTAAAAAACTTTCACTTCCAGTCTAAAGGGCAACACCTTTTTTCAACTTAATTAACATTCAAGAGGTTAATACTGAAATGGTGAATCATTTAAATCCAATAGTTGCTTCAGATGAGATGACGGGGAGATATTTAGTTCTCTTCCGTGAGGATGCAGTTGCAGAAGGTATGCAAATGCTTACGGAATTACCCAATATCAATCTTTCTAGTGCTGAACCAACTCTAGGAGATAACGTTATATTTTTAAGTACTTTGGGTGTTGCGGTAGTACAGGCAGAACCAGAACAACTACAGAGCTTCAGATTTGCCACTGAGGATAATTCCCCGATTTTGGCAATTGAACCAGAAAGAGTGCTTTATGCCCTCGAAGGTTCAGAATTTTTGAACCCAAAACTAGAGCGATCGCTTGCTAGCATTGACATAGCCGCAGACTACCTAAAAGGATACCGCGATGCTGTAAACTTTCTGGCTGAACGTCTGCTACCTGCCCAAGAAGCTCAACTCCAAGCCGCAGACGAGTCTGTGGCAACATGGGGACTCCAAGCTACTAAGGTAGTCAATTCATGTTTTAGTGGTAAGGGTATTAAAGTAGCTGTTCTAGATACTGGTTTTGACTTCAACCATCCCGACTTTGCAGGTCGCAGTATTATCAGCAAGTCATTTATTCCTGGTGAAGAAGTGCAAGATGGGCAGGGACACGGTACTCATTGCATTGGTACGGCATGTGGCAGTCGCCAACCAAGTTTATTGCCTCGGTATGGAGTTGCTTATAACTCCGAAATTTATGCAGGCAAAGTACTGAGTAATGAAGGCAGAGGAAGTGATGGCGGAATTCTCCAGGGCATTGAATGGGCAATAGCAAATGGTTGCAAAATTATCTCCATGTCTTTAGGAGCGAGAACCCAAGTTGGTACACCTTTTTCTCCTGTATATGAAGCAGTGGCTCAAAGAGCTTTGAAATCTGGTACTCTAATTATTGCTGCTGCAGGGAATGAAAGTCGGCGTAGCTCAGGTATCATCAATCCAGTAGCGCGTCCGGCAAACTGCCCATCTATTATGGCAGTTGGAGCGTTAGATTCTCAACTGCAAATCGCTTCGTTCTCAAATCGTGGTATCAATCCTCAAGGGGGTCAAGTTGACATTGCAGGCCCTGGTGTTGCGGTTTATTCCAGCTGGCTAATGCCGACGCAATACAGGACAATTAGCGGCACGAGTATGGCAACACCCCATACTGCCGGTATTGCGGCTCTTCATGCGGAGGCAACTGGACTAGTTGGGCTGGAACTTTGGAGTCTGCTTATGCGGACTGCCCTGCGGTTACCTCTATCTTCAGAAGATGTTGGTGCTGGTATTGTTCAAGCTCCTTAGGTGAAATTACAGCGTTACAGCGGTTTGCGTTTGAATAAACTCTACAGTAGAGACGTTATATGTAATGTTTCTAGGTAGGTAGGCATTATTAAATACGTTCGGGTGGGCTAGAAGCCCGCCCAAACCAAAAAATAGCATTAAGAACTTTATTTTTCGTGGCAGTGTATTTGATTCAAATTTAAGAATTATGTCTAGAGTGAATTTATCAGTTTTGATTGACGATCGCTACCGAGATAGAATTCTGGAGGTAGTAGAAGTTTTGCAGGCGAATGGGATGAAGGTGGAACACTCAATGGAGCAAATTGGAGTTATTACTGGTTCAATTGACTCTACACAAGTTGAACGAATCTCTAATATTGAAGGTGTTGCTTCTGTTGAATTTGCCCAGGGATATCAACTGGAACCACCTGAATCGGATATTCAATAAATGAAGGAAGAAGGAAGAAGGAAGAAGGAGGAAGGAGGAAGGAGGAAGGAGGTTTTTAGGTGGGGATACAGGACAAGGCACGTTTGTGGGGGAAGCTTCCAAGAGCAAGCTGCCGTCCCAACTCAAAACGGACGACCCTGAGAACGGTCGGGGTCTTAAAAAGTTTATTCGAGGATAAATCCTGAAATTAATCCACTTTACTCCAAAATTAGGACTCAGCACTCATGAATGATACCAATCTTTTATGTCTTTTACAGTTAGCTAGCCCAAGCTTACCTGTGGGAGCATACAGTTATTCTGAAGGCCTGGAGACTCTGGTTGATAAAGGCATTATTCACAATCAAGAAAGTCTTTCCCGCTGGTTAAAATCGGAACTGCAATATGGGGCTATTCGTTTAGAAGCAGCAGTACTGGTACGAGCGTATCAATCTTTGTCCGGAAATGATTTAGCAGCCTTATGCCATTGGAACCTGTGGTTATCAGCTTTTCGGGAAACTGAAGAATTGCGTCATTCTAGCTGGCAAATGGGGCGATCGCTTATCCAATTACTTAGCAAAATCCAACCTCAAATTATACCGCTTGCCGATGCTGTTGGTAGTCCTTGCAATTATGCGATCGCTTTTGCTATTGCTGCTGTCCATTGGCAAATTCATCTGCAAGCTGCTTTGCTGGGATATCTGCATAGTTGGCTTAGTAATTTGATTACTGCTGGGGTGAAACTCATTCCCCTCGGACAAACTACAGGACAATTATTATTACTAGAGTTACAACCATTACTCACTGACGCAGTAGCAAAAACTCTGACTTTGAAGGATGATGAGATGAGTTGTTGCAGTTGGGGTTTATCGTTGGCGAGTATGCAACATGAAACCCAGTATACAAGGTTGTTTAGGAGCTAGATGAACGTTTTTCGAGTCGGGGTTGCAGGGCCTGTGGGTTCGGGGAAGACCGCTTTGGTTGATGCTTTGTGTAAGGCAATGCGTCAGGAATACAAGCTGGCAGTGGTGACAAATGATATTTATACTCAAGAGGATGCACAATTTTTAGTGCGATCGCAAGCCTTGGAGAGCGATCGCATTTTGGGTGTAGAAACTGGTGGTTGTCCTCACACTGCTATCCGTGAGGATGCTTCGATGAATTTAGCTGCTATTGAACAGCTAGAAATTCGTTTCCCCGATTTGGATTTGGTCTTTTTGGAAAGTGGTGGGGATAATTTGGCCGCAACTTTTAGTCCAGAATTAGTTGATTTAACAATATATGTAATTGATGTGGCTGCCGGTGATAAAATTCCTCGCAAAGGTGGCCCCGGTATTACTAAATCTGATTTATTGGTGATAAATAAAATCGATTTGGCTCCCTATGTAGGTGCAGATTTAAATGTTATGGAACGAGATGCTAAGAAAATGCGTGGTGAGAAACCCTTTATCTTCACAAACTTAAAAACTCAGCAAGGTTTGGCTTTGGCAATCGAATTTATTTCTACAAATATTTGTTAATTTCGTGCAGCAAGAGAGGAATTATCGCTTCAAAAAGGAGCGAGTAGTCAAAGGTTTTCGATGAACTCTTCAGGACTTAACGTACCAACTTTTAACTCATGATGTACTGGAACAACACATCCAATTTCACCGTTTAGCCCTTGCTTCTTCATGACGACATGACTACCAGTTTGCCGAACTTGCTCAAACCCCAAGCGTTCTAACCCCCTAATTACTTCTCTACTAGAGATTCGTGGCAATCTAGGCATACTTAACCTCAATGCTGGTTATATACCGAGGAGATGTTTCTGGTAAAGGAAATTCTTCTAAATAGAGTCGTGTTGCTTCTTTCAGGTTTGCGATCGCTTCTTCGATTGTATAACCCTGATCGACTGTACCAACTTCTGGACACTCAGCAATATACATCTCCTCTTCTTTGTAGACAATTACTGTAAAATTCCGGCTTTTCATCGCATTTTCATCCCCAATGCCTGACATCGAAAACCTACAAATTGCTTTCAAGTAAGGCTAATTCACAATCCAAAATTCTGTTAGGGTATAACTAAGAACATTTAGGATATTGGTTATAAAGGTGATGGTTCACCATATTCTCAAAGCTAATAAAAATACTGTGCATCTCGGTGGATTCTCGCATCTCCTAGAACCTTCACTGACTATTAACTCCGACGACAGAGTTGATGTGGAGACTTATAGTGGTTACTACGTTTACGACAAAGCACCACCAGAGTTTCTCACCCCAGAATTTCTTGATATCTGCCAAAATTTAGCCCCAGAAAGGAAAATTTCCACAGGACCGCATTTACTCACAGGACCAATTTACGTAAAGGATGCGGAACCCGGCGATGTTTTGGAAGTAAGATTAGAAGCGATAGAACCCAGTTTAACTGTTGGTTTCAATGCCATCCGTACAGGTTGGGGAGCATTACCCAAGGTGTTTACTCAACCAGCACTGAGATTTATTCCCTTAGATTTGAAAAATAACATCGCAGAATTTCCGGCAAATACTGGGATAAAAATTCCTTTGAAACCGTTTTTTGGTATCCTTGGTGTTGCCACTCCAGAAAATTCCCGAAATTCAATTCCACCTGGTGGCTATGGTGGTAATATCGACAATAAGGAATTGCAAGCTGGTACGAGATTATTCTTACCTGTTTTTGTCCCTGGGGCACTATTTTCTATTGGTGATGGACACTCAGCGCAAGGAGATGGTGAGGTAAATGTTACTGCCATTGAAACTTCAATGAACGGCACTATTCAACTAAAACTTCGTAAAGATTTGCAACTCACAGTTCCCATTGCGGAAACACCTACAGATATCATCACAATGGGGTTTGGTGAAACTTTAGATGCAGCTTTAGAAATGGCTGTGAAAAATACGATCGATTTCCTAGAACGCTTCGTCAATTTATCACCCGAAGATGCCTATGTGTTGTGTAGTTTAGCTGTGAATTTCCGCATCTCTCAAGTGGTAAACATTCCCCAGAAAGGTGTTCATGGAATGCTTCCCAAATCAATATTGTCAAAGAAAATTAATTTATAATCAAAATATGGTGCTGATAATTGACTTAGATCAAAAGCCAGGGACTATAAGTCGAATGGCACTAAGATAAAACATTTTTAGCCCTGAAATAAATTATCCCTTCGGGACGCTGCGCGAACGGGCTTAAAGCTTAAACCCGTTAAAACGGGTTAAAACTCTGATTTTAGTTAGATGACCGCTAACTTTAGCTTTAAGCCCGAATTTTAATTCAGGGCTTAACTTAGTGCCATTCGACTATAAGTCCCTGTCTAATAGCGCAAGTCGATTAAAATGGACTAGAAATAACGGTTTGATTTTATTGTAATTTTCATAACTTAACAAAATTCAAAATATGTGGTTTATACGCAATGCGCAAAATATGAGCATACTTAATTAGCTGCTAATTCTCGCCTCCAGCAATTTAACATTAGCATAAACAGCATCAATATGGGGTGTGGGGGTGTGAGTTAGCTTTCCTAATTCCGCCACTGCCCCGACAATCGCATCTATCTCCGTCGGCCGTCCGGCTTCAACATCCTGTAACATTGAAGTCTTATGGGCACCCACGCTCGCTGCTCCATTAATTCGTTGTTCTAAGGTAATACCTAAATTAATCCCTAACTTTTCAGCGATCGCCTGTGCTTCACTCATCATCTGCCAAGCCAGTTCACGGGTGAGGGGATAAGAGCAAATGCGATCTAGAGTAGCACGAGTCAAAGCGCTGATGGGATTAAATGCTAGATTTCCCCATAACTTGACCCACATATCTGTACGAATTTGATTGCGTATGGGTGCTTTTAATCCTGACTGCTTCAGGGTTTGCCCTAACAACTGGATGCGTTCAGTTTTAGAACCGTCGATTTCGCCAATACTAAAGCGATCGCCTTCAATATGCTTAATGACACCTGGTTCAATTATCTCGGTTGCTGGATAAACAACACAGCCAATAACACGATCGACATCAATATGAGCTTCAATAATCCCATCTGGGTCAACAGACTGAATGTGCCTACCCTCATACTCACCGCCATGTTTGCGAAAATACCACCAGGGAATGCCATTCTGGGCTGTGACAACCATCGTGTTGGGGGAATAGAGACTCATTAGAGAAGGAGCGATCGCCGCCACACTAGTAGCCTTTACAGCTAGAATCACTACATCCTGAGGTTCTACTTGAGTTATGTTGCTAGTTGCCAACTTTGGAGTAGCAACTTGGCTTGAACCATCCGCTATTACCAGCTTCAGCCCATTCTTTTGAATTGCTTCCAAATGGGAACCACGAGCAATTAGCGTGACATCTTCACCAGCCAACGCCAATTTTGCTCCCAGATATCCACCAATAGCACCCGCACCCACAATACAAATTTTCATTTTGTTAGTTGTTAGTTGTTAGTTGTTGGTTGTTGGTTGTTCACTACTAACTCCTAACTTCCAATCTGCAGTAACTTCGCCATATTTAAACGTTGTAGCTTGCCAGTGGCTCCACGAGGTAATTCATCTAGAATGTGAATTTGCTTGGGAACTTTGAAATCTGCCAACATATTTGAGCAGTGAGCTAAAAGTTCCTTTTCACTAACTTCTCCCTTAAGGACGACTGCGGTGTGAATATCTTCTCCTAAAGATTTGTGAGGAACAGCAAAGGCAAGGGCTTCGGCAACAGCAGGATGACGCAACAGGACATCATCCACTTCCAAGGGAGAAATTTTTTCACCACCCCGGTTAATCAATTCCTTCAAGCGTCCAGTTAGCCGAAGATAGCCGTCATCATCTAGTTTGCCTTGATCGCCTGTGCGAAACCAACCGTTGACAAAAGCTGTGGCATTAGCTTCTGGGTTATTCTCATAGCCATCAATCACATTTAGCCCTTTTACTACGACTTCGCCTAAGCTTCCTTGAGGTAGCAGATTGCCATTCTCGTCCATAATACCAACTTCCACACCGAAGCCATAGCCGACGCTGCCCGGTTTCCGTACTTTGGGCGGTAGTGGGTTTGTCGCCATCATGTGTGCTGCTTCCGTCATGCTATAAGATTCCACTACGGTAGCATTCAGGGTTGACTCCATTTGTTCGATGATGATAGGAGGCAGAGAAGCGCTACTAGACCGAATGAAGCGAAAGGGGTTAGCTTTGACAATCTCTTCATTACGGCTAGCCCGTGCGAGAATCGTCTGATGCATGGTAGGTGCTGCAGAGTACCAAGTGGGTTTGAAGGTTTCCACTAGTGTCCAAAATTCTAGAGCATTAAAACCATTAGGACAAACTAACGTGCCCCCAGATGCCAAGGTTGCCAGCAAACAGCCGACGAGTCCGTGAATGTGGAACAAGGGCATCAGACATAGTGTGGTGTCACTTGCTGACAGGGAGTAAGCACTGATAATATTGTTAGCTGAGGCTATCAGGTTGCGATGGCGGATGGGGACACGCTTGGGGCGACTGGTAGTGCCACTGGTGTGCAGAATCATCGCCACATCATCAGCGATTGGAGATTCGTTGGCATTACCTGCATCTATATGAGCCCCCTCACGAATTGCGGGGTTGGGGTTCTTGACTAATTCAAAGTTCAATGTACCGTCAGCATTCACCTGAGCATTAATCAACATCATGCCGGGAGTAACAGCGTTAATTGCTGCAGATGGTACTTCCGACAGAGTAATCAGCGCTTTTGCCTGGGTATCTTCGTAATAAAAGGCAAATTCTTCTTGTTTATATTTGGGATTTAGAGGTGCAGCGGTGCCACATAGTGAAGCTGCTAAAAAGACTAGAGCCATTGGAGAACCGTTTGTCATGGCAATGGCAATCCGTGAGTCCCTTTTCAAACCAAAGTTATGAAGTTGGGATACCAGTCTGACAACATTTTCGCGCAATTGCTTATAGGTGACTGATGCACCATCCGGTGTAACTAAAGCTGGATGATTGTCTTCCCCTGCTAAAAGCTGAAATAAGTTCATATCCTGCACCCAAATTCTTCTGCAATCTCATATTACACTTGTATAATATTAACTAGTTTTTTTTGGAAGTTAGCGGTAATAACAAAATGCCGATTCGGGAGTAAGTATATTTTCAAACGTCGCCGACACGACACCCTACTTGTTATAAAACTCTGCGTTTAAATGTATTATTTCAACACCACCGAATTCATAGAGTGACTAGAATAACAAAGGAAATTTACAAACTAGAGAAAGTTCGGAGGGACAATGGTATCAACTCCTACAATATTTTCTGATATTCAAAATAACTGGGGACGTGCTTTCATCATAGCCTTAGCCCAACGTGGTATAGTAAGCGGTTCAAATGGAACCTTTCGCCCTGATAACTCACTTACCCGTGCTGAGTTTGCTAACATCATTGTCAAGGCGTTTCCAAAAGTTCCGAAAAAGCGGCAGTATGTCCCGTTTCCTGATGTCCCTGGAAATAATCCGGCAGCGATCGCTATTCAAAAAGCTTACGAAACCGGATTTATCAACGGTTTTCCCGATAATCTTTTTCGTTTGGAAAACAGAATTTCTCGCTTAGAGGTTTTACTTTCCCTAGTCACAGGTTTGGATATCGCCCAAAAGGTAAAACCCGACTTAGTGCCGACACTACCACAAATATATCAAGATTCCGTCCAGATTCCCGGTTATGCCAGAAACCAAGTTGCGATCGCCACTAGTGCGGGGTTAATATCTAGTTTCCCCAATGTCAAATTACTTAATCCCAGTTTGGCAGCGACTCGTGCAGATGTGACGGCATTTATCTATCAAGCGTTAGTCTATTTAGGTGAAGTGCCTAAAATTACCTCAGATTATCTCGTGTTAGCGAGCGGTTCAAGAGTCGCACCACCAGCACCTGGAACTGTGAGGGTAAATCATCGCCGGGAGTTCCGAGGAGCATGGGTTGCGACAGTATGGAATAGCGATTGGCCCTCCAAAGCAGGATTGCCAGTAGAACAACAAAAAGCGGAATTTATCGAGATTGTCACCCGTTTGCAACAGTTAAAATTCAATGCTTTGATTTTGCAGGTGCGACCGGAAGGGGATGCTGTCTACGCATCACAATTAGAACCTTGGAGTACGTGGATTAGCGGAGTTCAAGGAAAAGCACCAGAACCACTTTACGACCCATTAGAGTTTGCGATCGCTGAATGTCACAAGCGGAATATCGAACTCCACGCTTGGTTTAACCCCTACCGTGCCAAAACTTCTACTAAGGAAGGAAAAAATGTCCGTCCCCATATCGCTATTACTAATCCAGATGTAGTTTACCAATGGGGTAACCAACTGTGGATGGACCCAGGAGCGAAAATCGTTCAAGATAGGGCCTATTACGTCATCATGGATGTCTTACGTCGCTATGATATTGATGGCATTCACCTTGATGATTATTTCTATCCTTATCCCATAGTCGGGCAAACATTCCCCGATAATAAAACCTACGCAGCTTATAAATCCTCTGGTGGTAAACTGAGTTTAAATGACTGGCGCAGGGAAAACGTCAACCAAATGGTGCAGCGGCTATCTCAGGGAATTAAAGCAATCAAGCCTTATGTAAAATTTGGTATTAGTCCCTTCGGAATTTACCGACCCGGACAACCCGTTGGGATTACTGGTTTAGATGCCTACGAAGTGTTGTATGCGGATTCTAAGAAATGGTTAGAGCAAGCTTGGATTGATTATATAGCGCCACAATTATACTGGCGTACTGACCAAACAAAGCAGAGTTACCCCGCATTGTTGAAGTGGTGGACAGAAGTTAACACCAAACAACGACATATTTATGCCGGTAATAATATCGGACAGTTGGACGGTAAAGCTTGGAAGGATGAAGAGATAGAAAAGCAGGTGAAGATTAGTCGTAACTTGGCGGGAAATTTGTCTTTGGGGAATATCTTCTTCAGTATGAGTTCGATTGCAGAAAATCGCCAAAACATTTCTGAAGTCTTCAAAAGTGCGATTTATTCCCAACCTGCATTAGCACCTACAATGTCTTGGCGGAATACAACACCACCATCATCGCCCACAGGATTGCAAGTGAGCAACCGCAGACTTAATTGGAATGCGGCAGCGATTAATCAAGATATCCGTTCTTGGACATTATATAGAAAGACTGGGGATAATTGGACTTTAGCGCGAATATTGTCTCGTGGGACGAATTTCGTCACCGTGGAACCGGGAACCTATGCCGTGTGTGCGGTGGATAGGATGGCTAATGAGAGTGCGGGTGTGGCTATATCTGTGAGTTGAGGGCTTGAAATATCGCTATGCTGAATCCAGGTATGAATTTGGATGTAGAGACTACGGCTGTTAAGGTGTAGGCTGTAAAATGGTTTTTTCTTCGCGTTCTTCGCGTCTTCGCGGTTAAAACATATCTTTTTTTTTAACCGCGAAGTAACGAAGAACGCGAAGGTAAGAGTAAAGATTAGGTATTTTACACTAGTTATTGAGTCACCTTAACAGGGGTAATGTAGAGACCTAGCAATGCTAGGTCTCTACAACAGTTTTATATCGCACAAAATTATTTTCACAATCAAAATCAGCAACATCGCTTGAAATATGGGGTTGCTGAATCCAGGTAGAGACTAGGCCTTGCTCCCGTCTCCTACTCCGCTTCCCCAATGAGAGTAAAAGCTGCCCAATCAACGGGATTCGGATTATTTTTCATCGTCGTCATCATCGCCTGCCGCAGTGCTTGCGCCTTATCAGAGCCTTTTTGAATATTTTGATAAAATTCCGTCATTAATAGTGCTGTAGGCGCATCTGGAACCGACCAAAGGGATACTAAGACACTGGATACACCCGCACTAATTAAGGAACGAGATAAACCAATTACCCCATCCCCAGAAATGCGTCCGCGTCCGGTGTCACAAGCGCTTAAAACAACTAATTCGACATTGAGTTTTAAATCGAGGATTTCCGAGGCTGTTAATAAACCATCATCCTTGCCGGATGGAGTCAAAGCAATACCGCTATTTAATCCTTGGATATCATCAAATAAACCGTGGGTTGCTAAATGCACAAATCGCGCTTCGGGTAAACGCTTGACTACAGTTGCTTCTGTGGCTTTGTTGCCCATGAGAGGTTCGGTTTTGAGTAACTTGCTAATTGCATTTGCTTCCCGTTCTGCACCAGGTAAAGGTATTAACTGTTGCGGAGTTTCCCCGATTTTTGGTGCTAGAAAAGGCATCGTCGGATTACCAACAATCAGCGTATCTTTCCCCTGTATGGGTTGTGTCCCGATCCGTTGTCTCTGTTTGTGGGTTAAATCTAAAACCTGAATTGATGGGGATGTGAGAATCGTGTGTTTTTCAATCAGGTATTTACCGTCTGAATCTTGTAATGCGGCGAAGGGGACGAGGAATAGGCTACTTTGGGGAATAAAGATAACTCTGTCGTTAGAGTTTTTGGGTAATAAGTCAGCGATGGGGTTGATTAATAATTCGTGTAGACGCTTTAAATTGTTTTTGGCTTTGGGTGTATTGGGGTTGTAAGTTACCTTGATGCCGCGAAAAGACGTACCTCTCGCACCGATGGAGTTGCGGCTGGTGATAACAAGTTTTGCCAGAGTTGTATTTTCTTTTTGCCACAGGGGTTTCAGGTCAGCTTTGCGGAAGGTAACTTCACCTGTGGGTTTAATTACCCAAATGTATAGTTCTAATTCTTGAGCTAGTTGTTTACCTTCTTTGAATTCATCCGAACTAATAATTGAATATTGTACGAGAGTGGAATTTTGCTGTTTGGCAATTTGTTTAATTTCTGTAATTGTTGGTGGAGTGGGTGATTGTTCCTTGGGGTTAGAGAAGATTCGAGAAGCAAGTAACTCCACAAAAGCACGTCCTCTTCCACGTTCGGCTATTTCTAAAGCTGCATCAGTTTTATTTTGGGCGATTAGGACTTTTTGTAGAGTTTCGTATGCATTTCTTTGCGTGTCATAAAATGGGATTTTTTCTATATCCTTTAATTCTTTTGCTCGTAGAGATTCTTGAAATTTGATTGCCTCAATTAAATTACTTTCTGCCAGAGTCAAATTTCCTTGTTTGTAGAAAGCTAGCCCTAAATTATTCAGCGCAAAGCTCTTTCCGTTAGTATCTTTTATTTTCCGTGCGTTCGTTAACTCTTGCTGAAAGTACTCAATCGCTTTGGGGTAATCTCCCGATAGAAGATAGAAAAAAGCGAAATGTTTCAAAGCCAATTTCTCACCGAAAGGATCTTTTATTTTCCGTGCGTTCGTTAACTCTTGCTGAAAGTACTCAATCCCTTTGGGGTAGTCTCCCAATAACATGTAGACAAGACCTATATTACCCAGTGCAATAATCTCCCCTAAATCATCTTTAATTTCACGAGCGATCGCTAAATTCTGCTGATAATACTCCATAGCTTTGGGGTAGTCTCCCAATGCCATGTAGGCAGAGGCAAGACCATTTAGTGTTCTATGCTCTGTTGAGCGGTCTTTAATTTCACGAGCGATCGCTAAACTCTGCTGATAATACTCCATAGCTTTGGGGTAGTCTCCCAATGCCATGTAGGCATTGCCAAGATTATCCAGTGCATTACCCTCGCTGTCACGGGATTTAAATTCGCGGGCGATCGCTAAACTCTGCTTATTAGACTCAACAGCTTTGGGGTAGTCTCTTAGATTAAGGTAGACCATACCGAGTAGTCCCTGTAATTGCCCCTGTTCATTCCGGTCTTTTATTTCTTTTGCTATAGCCAAACCTTGCTGCGAGAACTCCAAGGCTTTTGGGAAGTCTGACAATCCTTGATAGGCAACAGCAAGAAGTTTCAGTCCTTGCAGTTCCCTTGGAAGGTCTTTGATTTTTTGTGCGATCGCCAAGTACTGCTGTTCATATTCAATTGCTTTGCGGTAGTTTTTCAGTTGAAGATAGGTAATACCAAGATTTCCAAGAGTGTAAAACTCATTTTGATGGTCTTTAATTTCTCGTGCGATTGGCAATCCTTGCTCGTAATACTCAATCGCTTTGGTGTAATCTTGCAGGCTAGCGTAGGCAAGACCAATATTAAAAAGTGCATCACTCTCACCTTTACGGTTTTTTGTTTCTCGTGCGATGGGCAAGTACTCCTTGTAGTACTCAATAATTTTGGGGTAGTTCTCTAAAGCTTTGTAAATATTAGCCAGATTCGCAAGTGCACCACCCTCACCTTTACGGTCTTTTATTTCTTGGTAGATTTTTAGTGCTTGTTGCCAAGATTGTAATGCTGCTCTAAATTGAATGGTATTAGCTTGCTCAATACCTTGCACAAACAGTCGGTCTGCTTCTGCTTTGCGGTCTGCTGGTGATTGCGCCAATACTTGCGACCCTTGGAATAGTGGAGGCAAATTTGCGATTGGTAGTGAAGTAGTCAAAATGAGAGCCATCAATGCGGTTAAACTAAGTTGGTCATAACTCATGGATGTCATTTCAAGTCCTGAGTGAAAGAAGTAGTTAGTAAAGCAAGCTTCACCAAGATATATTTCTCATCTGTCGGGGGTTATGCAAGCTCAACCGACACGTACCATTATTGTCTCGTGGGACGAATTTCACCACCGTGGAACCAGGAACCTATGACGTGTGTGCGGTGGATCGGATGGCTAATGAGAGTGCGGGTGTGGGTATATCTGTGAGTTGAGGGCTGGAAATATTGCTATGCTGTGATGATATTTCATCACAGCGAGTAATTCTTTGAACACGAGTGAAAGTAATCAGCCTAAACCAATTCAGGTGGATTGGATAGTCAGTTTATTAGGAAGAGTAAAGGATCTTGAAACAAATACTTACGAAAAAGCATTATTCTTGGATTCTTATTGAACAAGCCTTGAAAAATGCTGAACGAACTTCTACTACTCCCGGTATTTGAATTGCAGCTACTTTGACAGAAAACCATTAAGCAAATTGCAAGTAAATAAAGTGCACATAAGAGATCAAAACCGCAGATATAGACAAAGGAGCAGCTTCGGTGCAGGGTACGCAGATAAACGCGGATAATTACGCTCCACATACGATTCCTGTGACGCAGCTTTAACTTATTCTAATACCTGCTGATTCTCCTTACTATCAAGTTTTATTTTGGGTTAAAACTCTTCGTCTAATTCGCTAAGTACATCTGCTAAATCTCTTGCTCCATGAAATATCCGAAGAATCTCAACAGTAGCATCCTGAATACGATAGAAAATCAGATAATCCTTAAAATCTTTCATGCGCCATTGCCGGATTTCCCCAAATCTCGATACCACCAACTCCGTTACTTTTCCGATACCAGGAGTCTTTGTTAACTGAGCAAACGCCACTTCCGCAGCACTTAAGAATTTAACTGCTACATCCACATTACCATTGACCAATATATAATTTGCCTGCTGCCGCAAATCTTGTGTTGCCCGGTCTTTGATAATTAATCGATAGTTCATGCGTCGTTCAGCGTCCCCGTACTGCTCTGGTTTAAAACTGTAGAACGCAAATTTTGCCAATAATCTGGTGTCGCTTCCTGACCTTCAGAATCAATACCTTCGAGCAAAAGTGCTTCTAACTTCGCTTGTGCCTTGCGTTTTTGGTCTTGCTGCACCAAATCCAGAAAATATTCGCCAATGCTATTATAGGCACCTACCATTACTTGTGCCTCTACATAAACGCGCACCTCATCAGGTATATCAATATTGATATTCATCGACTTTCTTTCAGGCATAACTACCCTCATTATTTTAGCTTACAGTTTCACATAATTTATCAAGTTCTTCTCTTCTTTGGAGGACATCGGTAATATCTTCTGTTGTATCAATTTTTTTGACATATTTTTTACCTTATCTAATCAAACGCCGATGGTAATAATAAAATAAAACAACTACCGCATCCCAACTCGGACTTTAGTGTAATATCACCTTCATGAAGTCGGGCTAAATTCCTTGACACGGTTAGCCGCTTCAGCAATCAATTTTGCCGCTTCTAATTGAAAAGTCCGCTGTTTGACAACTTGCTCAAGCCGTTCTGTGCTTTCTTTTAAAACCTCAGTTTTCACTACCTCAGCGCTCAAACGCCGACCAAAAAAAGCAGATACAGCACTTTGCAAGTAAATGAAGTACACCCCCTCCCCTTGGCAAGGGGAGGGTTGGGGAGGGGTATTTCTGTACCTCACAAAGTTGAAATTTGCTGTAGCTGCGTTAATGTCAAGAAAACCAAAACCGCAATACTAATTACAACTACCAATTGTGTATTGAACGAGGGTTTTTGTTTACATTTTTTACGTTTATCAACCTATTGTAAAAAATAACATTTATTCTTCACAGAAAATTATACTTAACTTTTCAACACCCATGATGCAGCGCTATAAATACTTTATAAAAATTCTTTCATTAATACCATTGTCTATGGTTATCATTAGAATCTTTATCCCCGCTGTTCTTTTTAAGACTTTGACCTTCCGCAGGTTCGTCCGGTTTGAATTGGGTTGTGAATCCCCATCTAAAAACGGACATTTTTCTTTCTTCCTTCTTCCTTCTTCCTTCTTCCATTACCCAAACAGTCAAATAAGTGCAGACCCAACTGGAAAGAAAGTTCCTCGCACACCTTCACACCGCGCACGCTGTTACCACGGACATCCAAAAGCGGTGAAAATACAGCAATCCCCATCTTACCTGGAACTACGGCAATAATCCCACCACTCACCCCACTTTTTGCCGGAATCCCAACTTTATAAGCCCATTCACCGGCAAAATTATACATCCCACAAGTATGCATCACGCTGAGAATATCTTTAATATAACGGCCATCAACTGCCTGTTCTGTGGTAATTGGATTAATACCTTTATTTGCTAAAGTCGCTGCCATCACTGCCAAATCCTGACAATTCACCATCACAGCGCACTGTTGAAAATATAAATCCAGCGATTCTTCGATGTTATGGTCAATCATCCCAAAATTTAACATCAAATGCGCCATTGCTCGATTGCGATGTCCGGTGCTGCGTTCTGAGGTAAATACGGACATATCCACAAAAACATCGTGTCCAAGATAACGTCTAAACATATCCAAAACCCGATTCAGGCGTTCCGTTGGATTGGCTCCTTGGATTAAGCTTGTAGTGGCGATCGCTCCTGCGTTTACCATTGGATTGTAAGGACGCTTTGATTGTTCATCCAAAACAATTGCATTGAATGCGTCCCCCGTTGGTTCTACACCAACTCTAGTTAAAACATAATCCCGTCCACAATCTGAGAGTGCCAGTCCATAGGTAAACACCTTAGAAATTGACTGGATGGTAAATAAGCGTTTGTAATCGCCAACTTCGTAAACTTCACCGTTGACAGTTACAACGCAGATACTGAATAAATCTGGATTGACTTTAGCCAATTCTGGAATGTAGTTTGCGACTGCACCATCTTGCAGCAATTTGTACTTGCTATGCAAATCGTTAAGAACAGCTTGAAATGGCGATGCAACTATTTCAAAATCTCCTTGTTTTACCATAATGCTCACACTTTGCTTTACAAGATTATCCTCCACATATAGGACTTACGCAAAAATTGCAACAAACTCTATCGATATTCGATTTTTACTCCTTATCGCCACAGATAATAACCGTATCTTATTTGACAAATTAACCAATATTAGCTATGAAATACGTGAATCATAGCTTGTGTACGTTGCAACAGATTAAATAAATAATTTATCTCAAGATAGTTTGAATACTTGTATTGTTTGTCAATAGTCAGTAGCAAACGCCATATTTTAACACCCTCACTTCAATCAGAAGCTATAACTAATCAGCTTTTTAGGCTGGATGCTAGCTATTAAAATATAAAAACCAAAGTGTTTATACATAAGTCATCTATGTAATATTACTGCTATAAAAAATTAAAAATCATACTTTTTTAAGAACATTAACATTCAATTAGCTAGCTCGACAGCCGTAGATGCCGCAGCATTAATTTAATTTTCCAATACGGTTAAGTTTCCATAATTAAAATTTTTAATTTAAAAAAAATGGCTACATTGCCAAAATCCCCTTTTGTAAAAGGTTTTGCCCTTGAAATAGCAATTAAAATTTGATGAGTTTACCAACCTTTACGCTAAAACCCCGATCCCCAAGGTAAAAGGTTCGTGCTAGTCTGTTGCAGTTATAGACAAAAAGTGAAAACGGAACGAGTTCGATAATTTTGGGAATGTCACTCTCATTTGGTGCGAAATCCCACGAATCGAAAAATCTCTGTTCTCCAATCGCTTTAAAAATTCGGACGCATGAATCAAAGATATTTGTGGACTACTGTCGCCCTGTCAATGACTGTTTTGGGGATACCCTCAATCGGTAAAGCTGAAACAACCAGGGGAACGGCGACCCCTTCCGAAGAACCACTTTCTAAGAATGTGGTGAAAGTGGGAGAGTACCAATCCCCTAACCGAAAACTTGCCTCGGATGCTGTAATCGCAGAAGTACATCCTCACACACAGGTCGGTCGTCAGGCGGCAACGCTGTTCATTCGTAATATTCCTGTTCTCACGTTTCTCGGTCAAGAGTCAGTTGCAAATAGTGATACTAAAGTTGGGGTAATCGGCAATTCTGAAGCTGATTCGGCTAGTGAAATTGGCTCAAATAAAGACTTTGACCCAGTTCAAAGAGCAACTGTAGTAGCGGCACAGATAAACCAGCTATTGCGAGATAATGTAGATGCGAGTCAGATTAGTGTAAGTTGGAATGGAGGTGGAGAATCGGTCACCGCAAACCAAGCCCAAAATAAAGCCGAATCTAATCAGGAAAAAGCAAGGGAAGGCTACGTTATCAAAGTCAATGGTTCCAACCTTGTAGAAATCAATCGCTCGACAAGGTTGCCAGATACAACCAATAATCTTGCACAAGATGCATTGCAAGCGACCAACCGGATGCGCAGACTTATCGGCAATGCATCTCCGATCAGTGAGATTCAGAACTTACCACAGCAATTAAAAGTAGGATTCGCATTCCCTACGTCATTGCCAAAACTGCCACAAAATCTGACAAACGAGATTTCCATCGGTCCAATACGCCTAACCTTGAAGGGAGTGGCTTCCTTCTATGGCTATGATGGATCGGGCAATAGTACCGCCAGTGGTGAAAGATTCCATCCCGAAGGCATGACCGCAGCCCATCGCAGCTTACCCTTTGGTACTAAGGTTCGGGTCACCAACACCCGCAACGGCAAATCTGTCGTCGTGCGGATTAATGACCGCGGTCCATTCATTCGTGGCCGAGTTATTGACCTTTCCGTTGCTGCCGCACGCATTTTGGGAATGATGGGCAGTGGGGTTGCACCAGTCAAGATTGAAGTCCTGGGACGGTAATTTAAGAGTTAGGAGTTAGGAGTTAGGAGTTAGGAGTTAGGAGTTAGGAGTTAGGAGTTAGGAGTTAGTGGTTAGTGGTTAGTGGTTATTCGTTTGAACGCTCCAACCAACAACCAACAACCAACAACCAACAACCAACAACTAACCACTAACAAATTCTTATTCCCTTAGTTTAAAATAGCCTTCTCCCGATTTCAGAGATAAACTAACGGGGGAGGGATACAGTAAAACTAGGGGTATTTTGTGCGCCTGCTGACGACAGTCGCAGCTTTACGCTGCTATTTAGCGAAATGTCGCTCCGGAATCGAGCAATTGCCGCCTTCTGAGCAACTACAGCATGAGGTGACTAGTTGGTACCAAACAGCGATCGGTTTGGTACCTACAATGGGAGCCTTGCATCAAGGTCATTTAAGCTTGATTCGACGGGCAAAGCAAGAGAATGCCAGGGTGATTGTTAGTATTTTTGTGAATCCGCTACAGTTTGGCCCAAGGGAAGATTATCAGCACTATCCCCGAACTTTAGAGCAAGATAGACTACTATGCGAACAAGCAGGGGTAGATGCTATTTTTGCGCCGAGTCCGGACGAAATGGAAGTTGGCGAGAAAAATATACAAGAATCAAAAAAGACACAAGTTATCCCTCCATCTGCTATGATATCAGGCTTGTGTGGTCGTTCTCGGCTGGGTCACTTTCAGGGTGTAGCTACGATTGTGACCAAACTTTTCAATTTGGTGCAGCCTGATCGCGCCTACTTTGGTCAAAAAGACGGTCAACAACTGGCAGTTATTAGACGGCTAGTAGCTGATTTAAATTTGTCCATAGAGATTGTTGCTTGTCCAACGGTAAGGGAAGCTTCTGGTCTTGCCACCAGTTCCCGGAATCAATATTTGACTGCAACAGAAAAACAACAGGCTGCGGTTTTGTTTCGGGGCTTGCAACAAGCCAAATTAGCTTTCATAGAAGGTGTTCGCGATTGCAAAAAGCTCCTTGCAGTGGTGCAGCAAGAAGTGGCAATGGTCAGTACTGTTTTCGTGGAATATATTGAATTGGTTGAACCGACTACTTTGATGCCTTTACAAACAATTGAGGAGGAAGGAATGATTGCGATCGCTGCTCGTCTTGGTTCCACACGTTTGATTGACAATACCATGCTGCGCGATCGCCAACCCATCATCGCCATTGATGGACCTGCCGGCGCGGGAAAATCTACCGTCGCTCGTCAAGTGGCAGCAAACTTGGGTTTAGTATATTTGGATACAGGAGCAATGTACCGTGCTGTGACCTGGTTGGTGCTGCAAGCAGGGATTGATCTTAATGATGAGTGTGCGATCGCGGAATTAGTTAGTAAGTGTGAAATTCAACTCACACCGAGCCAGGATTTACAGTCCCCGGTGCGGGTTTGGATTAATAATAATGATGTTACCCAGGTAATTCGTACCCCATCAGTAACATCTAAAGTATCGGCGATCGCAGCACAAAGCTCTGTACGTCAAGCGCTGGTGAAACAACAGCAAAATTGGGGTAAAAAAGGCGGTTTAGTTGCGGAAGGACGAGACATTGGCAGCCACGTCTTCCCTGATGCCGAAGTGAAAATCTTCTTAACCGCTTCTGTAAGCGAACGCGCCCGTCGCCGCCAAGATGACTTTCAAAAACAAGGTCAAACTGGAGTGAGTTTGGATCAGTTGGAAAAGGACATTGCCGAACGCGATTGGAAAGACAGTACGCGTCAGGTTTCCCCCTTACGAAAAGCAGCAGATGCGGTTGAAATTCAAAGCGATGGCTTAAGTGTGTCTGAAGTTACAACCAAAATTGTCAACCATTACCAGCACCGCTTATCACAGTTTTAATCTCTTTGCTGTTTTGCCCACAGTTAAACATGGTGGTGAGCGATTATTCAATCACCACTATGTTTAAAATTTAATTGTAAAAACATTATTAAATAATTTGGTGGTGTATAAGCCAATCATCCCTGATTCTCACCAAACGGTAATAATTTTTTTTGAACTTGAATATTTATGCTCGCATTTTCCTAGCTGTGCATCATATATATTCCGGTGAGTATGCATCTTACTATAGATAGATTGTTTAGACAAACAGAAATAGTACTAATGGTAGTTGTTATCTGTTAGTTGTTGGTTATTTATTAAAATATATTAGTTATTGCTCGCTATATTATTGATTTAGAAGACATGAACCATTATCTCTTACGAATAAATAGTGGTTAATAGCTGTTTATAAAGCTTTTCCATAAAGTATTTTGGCTTTATGCTCGTTTTAGTAGTAAAATTACTGTGTTAAGTTTTATGTCAAAAGTGTTAAGCAAACACGACTGCTGAACGTCAAGCCCTAAATTTTAAGGGTTAGCGCGATAGCTTTAGACTGCAGATCGGTAAAGAGAGGATTTCAAAATATGACATTTAAGCAGCCCCCCTTACCCTACGACTTCAACGCTCTAGAGCCGTACGGCATGAAAGGCGAAACCTTTGAGTATCACTACGGCAAACATCACAAGGCTTACGTAGATAACCTCAATAAGCTCACTGAAGGTAAAGAACTTGCGGATAAGTCTTTGGAAGAAGTGATCCAAACTTCTTTTAAAGATGCCTCAATGGCGGGAATTTTCAACAATGCAGCCCAAGTTTGGAATCACAGTTTCTTCTGGAACTGCTTGAAACCCGCAGGTGGTGGCGCACCTTCAGGTGACCTCGCAGCCAAGATTGACAAAGATTTTGGTAGCTTAGACAAATTCAAAGAAGAGTTTTCCAATGCTGCTGCTACACAATTCGGTAGCGGTTGGGCCTGGTTGATTGACGATGGTGGCACCCTGAAGGTAATTAAGACACCAAATGCGGAGAACCCCTTGGCTCATGGTAAAAAGGCGCTTCTAACCTTAGATGTCTGGGAACACGCCTACTACATCGACTTCAAAAACGCTCGTCCTGCGTTTATCAAGAACTTCTTTGACCAACTAGTTAACTGGGACTTCGCTGCCCACAATTTGGTTGCGGCTTAATCAGCGAAAAGTCAAAAACTAATTAAAAGGGTGACTTTCAAATAAATTATCCCGTATGATAAGCGTCTGGTCTGTCCATAGCAGACCGAACGCCTGTTCTACAAAATCATTGTATATTTTTTATTTGGAAGTTTCTAATATTACAAACAGTCACGAGTTGTTCGTGGCTGTTTTTATTCAATGGAAAATGGTTAACAGTTGGCAGTTGATGGTTAATTTAAAAATTTAAAATCGATATGAATAGCAAAGAACTAGCACAATATCTAGAAGCAACTGATGGTATTGCCAAACCTTGGCTGCTGGTACAACTGCGACTGAAGAAACTCGAAGAACGTCGAGTCACAATTTCAGACTCGGAGTATGCCGAACAGCTAGAAGATATTTATCAAGACTTGATGAATTTGGGAGAATGGTGGCGCGGCATTGAAGATAAGGTATTTTAAAGTTAGGAGTTAGGAGTTAGGGGTTAGGGGTTAGGGGTTAGGAGTTATGGGTTAGGAGTTATGGGTTAGGAGTTATCAGCTTTCCAAATTTTTGGCTTTTAACTCCTCACTCCTCATTCCTCACTCCTAACTCCTAACTCCTCACTCCTCACTTTTACGTTCAATTAATGATGGTGCTTTGAGTAATGGATTATCGGGATGCAGGGGTTGATGTTGAGGCTGGTCGAGCGTTTGTAGATAACATTCGCAATTTGGTTCACAGCACCTTTAGACCAGAAGTGATTGGTGGGTTGGGTGGTTTTGGTGGCTGTTTTCAACTTCCAAGTGGTTATAAAGAGCCGGTTTTGGTTTCTGGAACGGATGGTGTAGGTACAAAGCTAAAAATCGCTCAAGCTCTCAACCGTCATGACACCATTGGGATTGATTTGGTGGCAATGTGCGTTAACGATGTATTGACATCTGGCGCAGAACCCCTATTTTTTTTAGATTATGTGGCAACTAGTAAGCTGGAAAAAGAGCAGCTAACTGATGTGGTGGCAGGTATCGCTTCTGGTTGCAAGCTAGCAGGTTGTGCCTTGCTGGGAGGAGAAACCGCTGAAATGCCAGGTTTCTACCAGATGGGTGAGTATGATTTAGCTGGCTTTTGTGTGGGAATTGTCGAAAAAAGCCAAATGTTGGATGGTTCCTTTGTCCAAGTTGGGGATGTCGCGATCGCACTTTCTAGCGCAGGGGTTCACAGCAATGGCTATAGTTTGGTCAGGAAGATTATTGACGACAAAGGATTTGCTTGGAGCGATAAGCCAGAATTATTAGATGGTCAAATAGGCGAAACTTTCCTTACACCCACGCGCATATACGTTAAACCAGTCCTGGCGGCACGTCAAGCTGGGTTGGAAATTCACAGTATGGCACATATTACAGGCGGGGGTTTGCCAGAAAATCTGCCGAGATGTTTGGGGAAAGGTCAAGCGATTAAAATTAATCCCAATAGTTGGACGATCCCTCTTGTATTTCAGTGGCTGATGCAGGCTGGGGAAGTCAGTCTTGAAGCTATGTACAACACCTTCAATATGGGCATTGGATTTGTTCTATTAGTGCCACCTCATCAAGCAGAACAGACTATTAATTACTTTCAATCCCAGCATATTCCAGCTTTCGCGATTGGGGAAGTAATTAGTGGCTCAGGTGAATTATTGGGATTAATGAACTAATTTGTCAAATTTATCAATTTCTCCTAGCTAATTTTTACTTAGACTAATGGTGTATAAAATTATTAATCTATAAATATTTATCACCAATAGTTGAAGCTAGCTTAGACCCATGCAGTTCTCAACTCAACAGACCATATCTTGACCTCTCTCCTCCATACTTTGGTTCCTCCTTTAGCGGTGGAGAGAGGGTTTCATCGTGTCACAAATCTTTTAGGGAAGGGACTAGAGGGTTAGGTTTGATGTGAACTATGAATTTTTATCTAGTATTTTTATTTGAGCAATTTAGCGGATACTCGTCGCAACAATTTTTACTTTTATTCATAGCACCAATCAAAAATACTCATGACTGCATAGCTAAGAATTTGCTAACGTAGTCTTAACATATTGAAAAATTTGCCGACATCCGACAGGAAAATAGCTATCAACACTAATTTACAGTGCTGGGAGCAATTTAGTCGTCGATGTTGGATATTAGAACGAGGTTCAAAGCTTCGTTTATAGGGTGCTAACAATAATATATTTTGTCGAATAAGGGAGTTATGCCTGTAAATCTTGTCCAAACTTGTGCTTCCAGGGAACTGTTGAAGCAAGTATTTCAGAATACCGACGCACAAAGTTGTCCGTTTACCTTCAATTTTCATATGCATACCGTCTTCTCAGATGGTAAGTTGCAGCCAAGTAGCTTAATGGAGCAGGCGATCGCTATTGGTCTAAAAGGGATGGCGATAACTGACCATCATAGTATAAGTGGATACCGGGCAGCACAATCCTGGTTGGAAGACTGGAAGTGGAGCAACCCTAGTGTGGAAGCTCCATGCTTGTGGAGTGGGGTAGAAATTAACGCGAATCTTTTGAATGTAGAAGTTCATATTTTGGCTTATGCCTTTGAGCCAGAACACCCAAGCTTAAAGCCATATACTCAAAGAAGAATTACTACAGGTCAAGAATATCAAGCAGTGAATGTGATTAGTGCAATTCATGAAGCAGGGGGATTAGCAGTACTTGCTCACCCTGCTCGTTACAGGCGATCGCATTTCGATTTGATTCCGGAAGCCGCCCAATTAGGTATCGATGGCGTTGAAGCTTTCTATGCTTACAATAACCCAAATCCGTGGCGACCGACTGCACTAGAATCGCAACAGGTGCAAAAAATGGCTGCTCAACACGGTCTTTTTAATAGCTGTGGTACTGATACTCATGGTTTGAGCCTGTTAACGCGATTATGAAGCAATTAGTCAAAGGTCATTTGTCATTTATCTTTGTTAATGGCTCATGACTAATGACTGAAGAAGCTAAAATTGCTTTTCAAAGTAATAACTTGACTAAGTATAATTATTGATTAAGTAATCAAGTAACTCCTAACTCCTGACTCTTTCCTCCCTTTTAAAATGCGAATTTTACAAATAGTTCCTTCAATTTCCCTGATTTATGGTGGCCCCAGTCAAATGGTACTAGGACTAGCCCCAGCTTTAGCTTCTGAGGGTGTAGAAGTTACGATTCTCACAACAGATAGTAATGGTGATAACGGTCAAAAACCTCTGGATGTCCCTTTAAATCAGCCAATAAAACAAGATGGGTATGAAATAATTTATTTCCGCTGTTCACCGTTTCGTCGTTACAAATTTTCTCTCGATTTATTGCAGTGGTTAAAACGTCATGCCCATGAATTTGATTTAGCTCATATTCATGCTTTATTTTCTCCTGTAAGTAGCACTGCTGCAACTGTTTGCCGCCAGCAAAAGTTACCTTATATTTTACGACCTTTAGGTACTCTCGACCCTGCTGATTTGAAGAAGAAAAAGCAATTAAAACAAATTTATGCTGCGATTTTGGAACGTCCCAATTTAGCCGGTGCAGGGATGATTCATTTCACTAGCGAACAAGAAGCAAAAGTATCAGAAAGGTTTGGGGTAACTACAAAGGATTTAGTGCTGCCTTTGGGTGTTATTCCAAAGGGTGATGGCGAAAAAGATGTGCGTCAAAAGTTTGGCATACCGGAGGATGTCCCTTTGGTATTGTTTATGTCCAGAATTGACCCAAAGAAAGGGTTAGATTTGCTAATTCCGGCGTTAGAGATACTTTTAGATAAGGGTTTAAAATTTCATTTTGTCTTAGCTGGAACGAATCCTCAAGACCCAAGTTATGAACAACAAATTAAAGTGGAAATAGAAAATTCAACACTGCAAAAACATACCACTATCACTGGCTTTGTCACGGGTGAATTGAAATCAGCTTTACTATATGCTGCTGATTTATTCGTTTTACCTTCTTATTATGAAAATTTTGGGATTGCGGTAGCTGAGGCTATGGTTGCAGGTACACCTGTGATAATTTCTGACCAAGTGCATATTTGTCAAGAGGTGCATGATAGTGAATCTGGGTGGGTGGGTGCAACAGAAGTGCCAGCATTGGTAGAGTTATTGCGAGATGCTTTGCAGAACCCAGAAGAATGCCAGCGACGGGGGTTAAACGCCAAACAATACGCATTGCAAAACTATAGTTGGAATGCGATCGCCCGTCAAATTATTCAAGCTTATAAGGAAGTTCTGAGTCTTGAGTAGCCCAATAATTAAAATTTGTATCTCAACTTAAAATTTTGTTGCAAACGGCTGAAGCCCGATTGGGAAACCGGGTTTTATGGCATGATTGCAATGTATAATACATAATGCCTTTCTAACCACAGGGAATCTGACATGACTCTCCGTCTAGGTGACACAGTACCGAACTTTACTCAAGCCTCCACACATGGCGACATAAATTTTTACGATTGGGCTGGTGATAACTGGGTGATTCTTTTCTCTCATCCTGCTGACTTTACACCAGTTTGCACCACAGAATTAGGCACAGTCGCCAAACTCAAGCCAGAATTTGACAAGCGCAATGTCAAAGCGATCGCACTCAGCGTTGATGATGTTGAGTCTCATAATGGTTGGGTGGGAGACATCGAAGAAACACAAAATACCAGCCTCAACTACCCAATTTTGGCAGATAAAGACCGTAAAGTTTCCGATCTTTACGACATGATTCACCCCAATGCTGCAGCAACTGTCACAGTGCGATCGGTTTTCGTTATCGACCCTGATAAAAAACTGCGTCTGACTTTGACCTATCCTCCCAGCACCGGACGTAATTTTGATGAAATTCTTCGGGTAATTGACTCACTGCAACTTACTGATAACTACAGCGTTGCTACACCTGCTGACTGGAAAGATGGTGATGACTGTGTGATTGTGCCATCTTTGAAAGACCCAGAAGTGCTAAAGCAGAAATTTCCTAAAGGCTATCAGGAAGTTAAACCCTATTTGCGGATGACACCTCAACCGAATAAGTAGTATCATCCCCAGCAAGTCCACCCCCTTTTAGCTGTGCTTTACGTCCCCTCCCCGCATGCGGGGAGGGGGTTGGGGGTGGGGTTCCGAGGTTACTACAAAACATCAGTAACCTGAATTTCCTCAAGTTGATGAATCACCACATCTGCACCTAAAACATTACCTGAGTGACCTATCCAAGTAATCCCAACACAACCTGCCGCACCAGCATTTTGTGCCATTTGCATATCACCAGCAGAATCTCCCACCATAAGTGTAGCGCTGGGTTCCACACCTAATTTTTGGCAAGCTTGGATAAATAACACCGGGTCTGGTTTACTCGGACCTTCATCTACTCCCATTTCTAACTGAATGTAATCATTTAATTGATGATTCTTAACAAAATTAACCACTTCTGAAGTAGAAGCTGCTGAGAGGATACCGAGTTTCAATCCCGCTTCTTTAAGAGACTTTAACACCTCCAAACTACCCACAAACAGCGGGGAAGGAGTCTTACCAATATATTTCTCCGCTTCTTCCAAAGCTTGACGTGCTATCTTTAAAGATTCAAACCAGCCCTTACCTGTTTCCGCAATATATGCAGCAGCAGCGACTTCTGTTTCCCGACGACTCGCTACCGCGATTAAACCTGCTGGATCTAAAATAGTACCATCGATCCCAAACGCCATTAACAACGGTTCGCCAATTCCCGGAACTTGTGCGTCTACCATTCTCGCGACTTTTTGAGCAAGCGATCGCAAATAAACTTCCGAATCTTCTAAAGTACCGTTTTTGTCAAACAAAATCGCCTCAATATTAGAAAACGTCCGGTTTCCGCACTTAATTGTTACCAAAATATACCCCTTTTAATTTATTGACAAAGCTAGAACTTACGCAAAAACTCTCCTAAACTCTTATTGCTTCGCATCTTCGCGGTTAATTCCTCCGTATCTTGTGGTAAATCCTAAAAACTTGTAAAACTCTTATTTTAGCTGTATTCTTGTACACATAAGTAATGAGTCTAGAATTATTAATCTACCAGAATTTAAAGAGTATAGGACTTACGCATAAATTGCCAGAAACTTTGATTTAATTAACCGCGATAGGCGCTTCGCCTTCTTGGAGGGTAGGACGCGAAGGACGCTAAGGAATAGGAGTTTAAGAAGGTTTTTGCGTAAGTCTTAGAGTATAAATAAAGAAAAAGGTTAAGCAGGAAGAAATTAATTCCTTCTCCCTCTCAAACCACCTCCCCACCTCCCCAGATTACTTATGCCATCTTTCCAAGCTGAACCTCATAATTTTGTTGAGTTGCTGCAAACTGTCGGTGACGGATGCGAAATCAGTTTGAAATCTGGGGAATATAAGGGACCATTTACTATAAATCGCTCGATTACAATTCGTGGTGTAGGTACAGATACAGTTATTTTTACAGTTGATGAACCTGCATTGACAATTACAGTCCCTGGTGTACGGTTGGAGAATTTAACTATTACTAGGACTATCGGTGTAGAAAACGGAGAAATTGTCCTTTCTGCAACAACCGAAACCGCACCCATTTGTCAGTCGGTAACTCTTACAGGAGTAGCGCCAAATATTCACTGGGAAGGTGGAAATTGGGATATTCCCAACCTGTTGGATTTTGGAGAAATAGAAACAAATCGTCAGGTAGAACGTTCTTGGCAGTTGCAAATAGGTTCACCGTGCAGGATTCTATCTGATTTTAATTGGTTGCGCGTACCAAGTTGTCATTTATATCCTGGAACACAGATTTTACAGATTGTGTTGAATTCTAGGGATATTCTGGCAGGGACGATTTTATCAGGTACGATATTGATAGAAGCTGAAGATGAGAATCGAACTATTGAAATAACAGCACTAATTAAAGCAGAACAGTCAAATAATGTAGAAGCTATTTATTCAATTACTAGTAACAGTAAAATTCAGAATTGGGGATACAAATTTGCGAGCGATCGCGCTATAGATAAGTTTATTCGGGAAATTGAAGGTGAAGCGTTCATAGAAAAATCTGAACGCATCCGTCGAGAACGTGCAGAGAATTTGATGTCTTATATTCTTGGGGATGCAGCGAATCTTTTTTATGTAAGACGGCAAGAAGCAAAACAGAAACATGATGAAGAAACATGGGAATTAATTATTGCTACCGATAGAGAAGATTTCCCACTACCTCCACAATTAAAGCAGCTTCAGAAAACTTTGAGATTACTTGTATCTGCACGTCCAGAAGATGGTGGTGGTGGATTAAAGGTACGTGATGCTAATTTGTTATTCCCCGCTAGAGGAAAGGTTGATGGGTTCGCTGCACCCTGTTATCTGAAACTATTACCCAATCATTTGCGAGGAATTCCAGCCCATGCGATCGCCCGGATAAATAACTTACCATTATTAAGCGATCGCTATGTACCTACAGATAAACAGCTGCAAGTTTGGCACACTTTTTTAGAAATAGAAGAACGGATTGCGAAAGCACGTCAATTTTGCGTTTTTTTCGTGAGTAATAATGATGGATATGATAGCAAACGAGTTACTTTTGAAATTGATGTGACGTCAGCAACAATTGATGGCAATTCGGAAAACTCTTTAAATATAGATGAATTTTGGAACCGAGCATTTCAGTCAAAAAATGAAGATTTAATGCTGTTTGAATCTTCTCCCAAAAATAGAAATATTCGGGATGGCGAAAAGTTGGGAAGCATTACAGAAATTGAACGTAAAAGTAATAAAATCAAGATTAGATTAGATTCAGACTTAGTTGAGCGCATAAATAAAGGTCGTTATCAACTACCCAAAAAAGGATTTTTATATTTTGAAGCGGCTGGGGATATTTATCAAATTGAACGCAAGCAAAATGCTTTAGACAGTTTGAAAAAAGGTCGCTGCCAAAATACCTATTTAAGCAAGTTTTTATTTGATGCTTCTCAAGCAAGAATTCCCAAAAAAATAATTAGACTCCAACCGGAAGATTTATTAAAACGTGATGCGAACCCTGAGCAAATTGCTGCAGTGGAAGCAGTACTTTCCTCTCCCGACATGGTTCTAATTCAGGGACCACCAGGTACAGGTAAAACGACAGTAATTGCCGAAATTTGTTATCAAATTGCCCTGAGGGGTGGGAAAACATTAATAGCTTCACAAGCAAATTTAGCTGTCGATAATGCCCTGAGTCGATTAGTTCACAATCCCGTTATTCGGGCTTTACGAAAAGGAAAAGCTGAGAGAGTCCAGGAAGAAGGACAAGCATTTTTAGAGGAAAATGTGATTGGTCGATGGTTGCAAAATACCGCTGATGACTGCGAAACAAGTCTATCTAAGCGTCAGGAGAATGTGGAGCTTTTTCAACAATTACTCGCAGCATCACAAAAATTTGCAGTATATCTTCCATTTGAGGAAGAATTTCAAAATAAACAATATAAATTCCAAAATCACAAAGCACAGTTAAAGGCAGACTGCAAACAGCAAGAAACAATTTCTAAGGAAATCTTAGAAGAAAAAAGTAAAATTATCACTCTAATTACAAATTTAGATAATCTGCTAAAATTTGTACCAAATGTAGACTGGGAAAACCCAGAAGTTACGAATTTTTTACCTCTTCTCAAACCCTACACTACAGACAATATTTTAGTAGAAAGCTTTTTAATAAATGTTCGTATAGCTATCATCAATACTGCCGAACTTGGCTTGACTCGTCCTGCTCGTGGTGTATTTGGACTTGCAGCTTGGTTGCGTGAAACTGTTGCCATTAACATATCTGAATTGAAGACGGCATTAATTTACGCAAAAGATGCCGCTACAGCTATGTCAGAAGTTGTAGCATTAGTCCAGGCTTTTAAAGAAAATTCTATATCTTTAAATGAAGCCCAAGCTAATTATCAGAAAATAATTATCAAGCAACAAGTCATAGGGCCAAAAATAAATAATTTACAAAAGCGAAAATGTGAAATTGATTTTGTCATTACTGCGGTTAAAGAGTGGAAGTCTACAGCAACTTCTAGACTCTATCAAATATTAAGTAATTGTCGGCAAACTGGAGAATTGTTAACAGATGATATAATCCAATTGCCAGCGGGGTTGTTGATGATTGCAAAATCTTTAAATTTACCGCTTTTACCAACAAGTTACAAAGTCACTAAAATAGATTATTTACCAAATTGGGTACAGTTGACAAATGCTTTATCTTATGAATCAGAAGGTCAGTTTATTGATAGACGAGGTAAACAGTACACCTTTAGTTATTTTTTGCACCATGTTTTTAGTCAAATTCCGATAGTCCTAATGGAAGGCGATCGCGTCAAATGGCAAGAATTTTGTCAACAGTTTAATAATTATCCGCAATTAACAATAATTCAGCGACAAGTCCTGTTAAAACATACGCAGAAATTCCTCAGTAAGATAGAGGCTATTTACGCGCGATCGTGGGATTTAAATAATATTGAGTCTACTCTTCATCGGGTTGTCGAGGAATTAGTAGAAACTATTCTGGCAAATGGACGATTATGCGTTAAAAAAGTCAAAATTGAAACTGAACAAGAACTCGAATATTTACAACAACAACTAAAAGAAATTCAAACAGCGGAGAATAATCATAGACAGCAAATATCTGCCGCTCAATATCATGCAGAAACAGCACAGCAACAAGCTAACTTTAAAATTAGTCAAGTTATCCATCTTCTGCAACAACTGATGCAACAACCAAATTTAGTTAAAAAGGTTCGCATTGTATCTGAACAATATCTCAGGAAGCATTCAGATATTTGGGAACAACCACAACCATTTATCAGCGTGACAAATTCTTGGGAATCTAGTACAGCTAATTTAGAAAGTTTGATTCCTTGTTTGGAACCTTTTAGCGTACTAGAGAACATCAAAGATGATTTGCATCAGCATCTATCTCATATAGAACAAGAAAAGGAAAATGCAACCCGGCAAATTGCTGAGTTAGAAATTAAAATAAGCGAACTAGAAAGTGAATTAGAAAAGCAGATACCAAACAAACTCATTCAACACAGAAATTGGTGGCAGCAAGTATGGCAAGAAATACCCGATAAATTCAAGCCAAAAATTCCAACCGCAGGATTATTTACTTTAGATTTTTTACGCAAAATTCAAGCTCAATATGATTTATGGCAACGAGAACTAGAACAAGATAAAGCTTACCTCAAACGGTACCAAAACTTTGTCCAAGATTGGGTTAAAAAACTTCAAAATCCATCAGCACAAGACCGGAATGAATTAAAGCAAATTTATATTGATAATGCAAATGTAATTGGCATTACTTGCGTCCAAGCAGCAAGAGGAGATTTTTCTAAAGAATTTCCCAGCTTTGATGTTGTGATTATTGATGAAGTTAGCAAATGTACTCCTCCAGAATTATTAATCCCAGCTTTAAAAGCCAAAAAATTAGTATTAGTAGGTGACCATCGCCAATTACCCCCCATGCTGCGCGAAGATACAATAGAAGATATTGTCGCAGAAATGGGCACGAGCAAAGATGAACTTAGCTTTATCAAAGAATCTCTCTTTAAACTTCAATTTGAGTCAGCGGATGACAGCATCAAAAAAATGCTCGCAAGTCAGTATCGGATGCATCCGCAAATTATGGGGGCAATCAATCAATTTTACGAACATCGACTAAATTGTGGGATTTCAGAACCCGACCTAAAACGCGCTCATAATTTAGCAGGTGAAATTATTCAAGAAAATCAGCATATTCTTTGGGTTAAAACGCCAATTGGAGACGAATTCACAGAGAAAAAAGAGGGGACATCGCGTTTCAATCTCAAAGAAGTTGATATTATTGAGCGTTTATGCGAACAAATGGAAGCGGCATGGCTTTCCAAAATTGCCGATGGTCAACCTCCAAAAGAAATAGGAATTATTACTTTCTATGGCGCTCAATTGAAATTAATCAAAGATAGAATTGAATCTGATAGATTTCCTTCTTTGAGTATTCGTACAGGCACTGTTGATATATTTCAAGGTATGGAACGACCTGTAATCATTGTGAGTACAGTTTGTAATAATAGTAGGGGAGATATTGGATTTGCTAAACAACCAGAACGGGTAAACGTCGCATTCTCCCGTGCTCAAGAATTGCTAGTAGTTGTCGGTTGTCACGATCTATTTACACAGCAACCCGGTCAAGTTGGAAAGATGTATCAAGAAGTTTCCAAGGTAGTAAGTCGTTACGGTGGATTTATCGATTTTGGATTTTAGATTGAAGAATATGCAAGATATCATCTCTTACACTTGTACGTATAAATCACTAATAGAAAATTACAAAGTAAATAATTTTACATCATAAAATATGTCTAATAGTCCTTTTAAAAGGACTTTCGCTATGAGACAGGGATTTCCAATCCCTGGCGGACAGGAGCGGGGTCAGAGAATCTATAAATACTTAGTTATTTTTGTGTTGGCGATATCGATAAAGTGCGAAATAAGAATATCAAAGGCAAATGAACAATCCAAAATTAATTGGCCCTAACTTAATCTCATTAGTAAAGCAAATTGAGAAGCAAAATCAAAATTTCTCAATATTGGCAGCACGGGAGTTTCGTTACAAACTGCAGCAAACATTATTAGATATTACGATTAGCGAACCTCGCAAATTTAACGTACTTGAAGAATTTATTCTCCGTGCAAGTATTGAATTTATTCCAGCACCAACTGTTAAAGAATTAGCTGATGTTTTGGGGTTAGACGCTATATTTGTACAGAATACGGCAGCAAATCTCGCTAGTTTAGAAACTCTAGAACTATCAACAACAGGCTCAATCAAAATTACATCTCAAGGGCGTAAATTTTACAACCAAGGAACTATCTCATTACCACCGCAAACTAAACAAGTTTATGCGATTTCTGACCCATTTCAGGAAAATATTTCTTTTCAGTTTTCGCCTTTGTCAGGAGGAAATATCGATTTACCAGACCTAGGAAAACTTGCCAGTCTAGAAAATATTAATATTAATGAATGGACACTTTCAGAAATCCAGCAATTTATTGAAACTACAGAATTAGGACTAAATATGCCCCAACATGGCAAAATAGTCACGAATTTTGATGTAATTGGTGAATCTCAAATTTGCTGGCAAAATATCGCAATCTTAGTTTTATTTGATATTAAAGAAGATAGATATACAATTCAAGTTAGACGAGGTAAGCAAATTTTAGATAAAGCATCAAACTGGCTTTTAGAGTTAGAAGCGGAACAAAAAGTTTCTCTCAATGACTTGTGCCAATTAACCGAAGAAGCTATCAAATCATTTAGAGAAGCAACCCAAACAAAATCGCAAAAACCTAAGGAACGGCCAAAAAAGAGATTAACCACGTAGGATAGGCTTCAAGAGGTGTCCGGTCTGGCTAGAACTCGATCAATCCAAAATTGCGCTCTTGGATCTTTGTCTTCTTAATCTTTCTTTACATCTTACTCTTTATGCCCTGCTAATGAGTAGCACGAGTCCTCAACAAAGAGTATCACGTTGAACGGTTCGGCTTTTCTTCTGGTTAGCCTACATTGTTAACAATCGTTTACCATTTTCCCCTTAATCTTTCTTTACACAGTTTAGTTTATTTCTGTCCTCCTACTTACTTTTCACCTGTACTTTAATAAGTTTCTTACCATTGGGGCGATGAGAGAAAAGCTAACCAAACGATAGTATCCGCCCATTGTTTTGTAAAAGATTGCAAATTATCTAATATTACCCTCAAGGGTAATGCCAAAGTCGAGGTAAGTTTCATACTTTGGAAAAGAGAGTGCTTTTTGGCTGCAAGTCAGCAAATTATTTATTCATAACACTTAGCACAAGAAGGAAGAATCAATATGAATAATAATGATGTCATGTTTGAACGACCAAGAGTTGTCGTTCAATTCCGCAAGGGTGTTCAACTTCCTGTAGAAGCTAACCCGGAAAATTACATAGAGCGCTTAGGTGTTGGACCTTGGCAGAAACTCACACAGCAATTCCCAGACCTGAAGATGAGTCCGGTGTTCACTAATATCAAGCCAGATGCGCTCAGAGAACTGGCGAATCGTGCTGCTGAGATGGACCCAACCTACAAACCAGCTGACTTCTCTATTTTCTACTACATTGATGCACCGCCCGGTACTGACCTAGTTGCCCTGGTGAAGACCTTGCTGCGTTGGCAAAGCGTTCAAGAAGCCTATATCGACCAAGCTGGACCCGACCCGCTTGTGAATGCGGGGGACGATCCACGTTCTGTCAATCAAGGCTATCTCGACCCAGCCCCAGATGGCATCGATGCAGAGTACGCTTGGGGCTTTGATGGTGGTGACGGTGCAAGTCAGCGCTTTATCGACCTAGAACGGGGTTGGACACTCAACCATGAGGATATTACAGGGCATGGCGCAACGCTTCTTCATGGCACATTACTTGACAGTTCACGCAGCCACGGCACTTCGGTTTTAGGGGAAGTGTGTGCTGTTGACAACACATTAGGCTGTGTTGGTATCGTACCAAATATTGCCTCGGTTAACGTGGTTTCTTTTAACGGTAGTACGCGACCAAATGCAATCATTGCCGCCATATCCAACTTGAGTTTCGGCGATGTGCTGCTCCTGGAAGCACAAGTGTGGCTGAATGGAACGTCCTTACTCGGACCAATCGAAGCATACGATGCCGAGTTTGAAGCCATCCGGTTGGCTACCGCGCTCGGTATTATCGTGGTGGAGGCAGGGGGTAACGGTACCAATAACGGTTCCACCCCACCACTAAACATGGATACCTACACAACCCTCTCAGGTAAAGCCATCTTCAACCGTGACCCTGTTAATCCCGACTTCCGCGACTCCGGCGCAATTATTGTGACCGCAGCGACTTCAACATCTCCACACACGCGCTTGGCATACGCACCCCACGGCAAACGGATTGATTGTTATGCGTGGGGTCAAAATATCAACACTTTAGCTTCTAATTCCAGCGGCTCAACCACAGCTTATACTACTTCTTTCGGTGGTACTTCCGGTGCTTCCCCCATTATTACTGGGGCAGCTTTGGCGGTGCAAGGTCGGGCCCAAGCGCAACTGGGTTTCCGCTTTAGCCCACGGCAGATGCGAGTGATTTTAAGCGATCCAGCGACTGGGACGGCGGCGGCAGCCACAGAAACGACCCAGATTAGCGTCATGCCTAACTTACGTGCTATTTTTGACACGATTTTTAACGTTGCACCAGACATATACATCCGCGATTACGTAGGAGATAGTGGTGAACCGCACACGGATGCTATCTCCGCCAGTCCTGACATCATTCTCAGACCAACCTCTGTAGCTAACCCGCAAGCCACCTTCGGTGCGGGCAGTGGTACCGAGAACAGCGCCACTTTAGGATTCAAAGCGGAAGCTGGTCAGGACAACTTCATTTACGTCCGCGTGTTGAATCAAGGTGGATCGGCAGCAACCAATGTCCAGGCAACTGTATTCTGGTCTCCGGTAGCTACTCTAGTTACACCCGACTTATGGACGCTGGTTGGTACTACTCCCATCGCAAACGTACCTATTGGTGAGCAACTCACCGTATCTGATGCTATCGTTTGGCATCGGCTAGACATACCCGCTCCAGGTCACTACTGCTTTGTCGGACTTGTGGGAAATAGTGCCGATCCAGCGCCTGGCCCTGCAGATTTCTTGAACTGGGATAATTTTAGGCGTTTTATCCGAGAAAATAACAACGTTACCTGGCGAAACTTTAATGTTGAGGATAACGAGCCAGACGTTAACGATCCAAATCTTCCTTTATCTTTTAAGGCACTTGCTTTTCTGGCTCCAGGAGCCCCAGACAAAGCTCGTTTCATGGCTTTAGAGATAGTAAATAAACTACCACTTGGGGCAAAAGCTATCCTGGAGACACCGCTTGTTTTCTTCGAGCTACTCCATGAGTGCCATCAACTGTGTAACGTGAGGATAGACAAGAAGCGGGGTGTAGCTTATATCCCAATTAATCCACAAGGGCGCACACGCTTCGGTGAAGTCCTATTCCCAGCCAAATCGCGCACCCCTCTGCGACTGCTTATTCACATCCCAAAAGAGTACAGGAAGCAAGCTTATCAGGTTGTTGTCAGGCAGCTCTGGGAACGTGAGGAAGTAGGTCGAGTCACGTGGCAGCTTCAACCAGAAGACCAAAAAGGGAAATGTAATTAAATGGGTGAATGGGGTATTGACACTCTGCGTCTATGAGTGAGCGCAGAGTGTCAAATTAAAAACGCTGCACCAGCTAGCATACCTTTATAAATACAAATTATAAATATTGAGTGTTATAGCATAGTATCTCGTTTGAATAACCTCTTAATTGTGGATTCTACAAGTGCTTTGCTACTTCTTTATATCTACTTCATATATAATTTTATATTTGCTAATTTAGAAAATTTAGAGTTATTCTAATTTAGGTATCTTGCCTCATAAGATACTTTCATTAATTTCAGTCTAAGCAGAAAATCAATTAATATTATTAACTCAAAAATGGATTTATTTAAAGAAGCAAGTCAGTTAGCTGATGCGGCAAAAAATGCTATTCAAGAAACTACTACTTATGTCTATGGTGTTGTGGATGGAGCTAAAACCAATACACAACAAAGTCTTGAAGCGATTGACCAGACTGTAAACAACGTCAAAAGCAGCATTTTAGATGCTACTTTTGCAGGCATGACAGTTGCTAATTCCCTTAAGGATCTGCCCCAGACAGCACAAGAATTAGCCGCCCAAATGCCGAAAATTGCTCAAAGGCTGCGACATGGAGCAGGAACTCACGCTAGTGATGCTCCTCGAACTGATGCCGATGTGATGAAGCTATTTAACAAGATTCCTGGTACATCTAAGTTTGGAGGAGAAGAACACACAATTCGTCAATTTCTGAGTGATAAGCATGGCAGCCATATTAATCCACGTTCCAAAGGCGGATCTAATGCTGCTGACAATATCCTTTGGGAAGTGGGGGTTGATAACCTCAGCCGAGGTGCGAAGGTGATGACTGTTGGCGAACAGTTTTATATTCGCGTTTACAATGCAGTCGATTCTATAATTATTAATTCGGGTGCCATCGCTCGTCTTGGCCTTACTGCTACGGGAACAGCAATTCTCACGCAAGTTGTGGTAACGGCGATTTCCTATTCTCTCGACCTTTATCGGGGTGACATCACAGTTGACGAGTATAAAAACTTAATTTTTGAAACAGCCAAACAAGCTGGTATTGCTACACCAATCGTTTTTCTGGTTTTGATAGCTGTGTTAGCCCTATTTCCAGAATTTGGAGTTATACTATCTGCACCAATAGTTGTTGCAGGTTTTAATGCCTTGTTTGGTGTTAGTATTGCCATGCCCATCATCGAATCGTTAGGTCGCCACCTCCAAGCTGGAGGCTTTGGAATAGAAGCTGCTGATAGTTACAAAAATTTTGTAAGTGAAGGATAAAACTTTAAAGATGTCGCGGTTCTTACTGTTTTAGGTAAAACTGCACAAAGTACATTCTGAGCCTTCACCTACTAGCTCATTGTCAGACCAATTTCTTGATTTCATTATAGGCACGCCTTGCGTCCGCGCGTCGAATAGACCTCACCCTGCCATTAGCTTCGCGAGCGCCGGACGCTCGCTGCAGCGCAAGAGCCAGAGAGTGACGTTGGGGAAGGGCGTCAGATCGACCTCCATCGTCCCGATCCAGCCGACGAAGCCTTGCAGGTGTGTGTCCGCGAGGCTGTAGTCCCCGAGCAAGAACGATTTCCCCTCCAGTCCGTCGTCGAGAATTCTCAGACAGACGGCGAGATCCGCCTTTGCCTTCTCCACTGCGCTCGCGCTGCGCTGCTGGGGGGGCACCCAGTCCAACGAGTTGGACTGGACTGCTCCTTCACTGCTAGTCGGCAGCGACGCGGCCAATCGGCCGGCCGCTTCGGCGAGCGTGACGTTGCTCCAGGCGATCCACTTCATCGCTTCGCCGCGAAGAGGACCGGGCGCGGGGTAAAGCTTGGCATCCACGCCGAAGACCTCACCGAGGTACATCGTGATGGCGGACGACTCCCAGATTGGCGTCCCTTCATGCACGATTGCGGGAACCCTTCCGTTCGGGTTGATCTTGAGGAAGTCGGGCTTCCTGGTGTCGCCCGCACTGATGTCGAGCTTCACGCGCTCACAAGGGGTGCCGAGTTCTGCCAGAACGGCATCGGTGATGCTCGCGGTGGACATGGGGGCGTAATAAAACGTGAGGCTCATTGCTTGTTCGTTCTCCAGGGCTTGGTCTAGATAAGCGGTTTGGTTGATCGCTTATTTTTGCTGTATTTGTGACGCTTGTCATTTTGCCATTAATTGCCCGACTTTTAACTAATTATCCTGGCTACTTTGGTATTTTATCTAAAATTACCAATACCTTTGCCAAAAGACCATAGTTGAGAGCCTTTTGTTATAGCTGTTTCGACCAAATCCTAACCATCATCGCTTCGCAGAATTCTACGTGCGATTCAGAGGCGTTGCCCCCGTTTCTACAATATAAATATAAAGCAACTGGTTGTTCTGCGGTGAATTTTTTCATCGTAAGTTGCTGTTGAGGACTTTCCACCCTAAAAGTTCGTGACTATATTTTAGTTTTTAAGAAAAAGCTATATCTTTATCGATTTACTGTAGATTAAACTAAAGAATGTAGTGCTATTCCTCACTGCATAGAATGCATAGTTACAGACATAAGCGCATCCTGCCTACGTCAGATTTTAAATGTATATTTCAAATGATACTATGCGTTGAATTATTTATTACTTTCTACTGATATGTATATCTGCATCTGCTATTTTGTAGATAAATTAAGATGTCCGCGACATTCACCACACCCTGTTAGCAAGCAACGGGGATAAGAAGAGTGTGGCTTCAAAGTCATGAAATTCTGACAATTAAGTAATAATACTTGATTGATATGTTTTTAATTTTAGATAATAATTTCTCGAAACTTTATCAAAATTCGACATAAACATTTTTTATTAATCAAGGTAAAATAGCAAAAATAAGTTTATTTCAGGCTTAATCGGCGAAATAAGTTTATTTTTACTTGCCTTTTAGTTTGCCTTTCTTTATCTAATTTTTATGAATGATTAGATTATGATTTTCATTATTTATTACACAGTATAAAATAATATGATTTTGGCTTGTATTTCAATATAAATGCGGATTGTAATTTTTTATTATTTATTCAAAAATCAATTGACATAAGAGTTTTCCGGTAGTAAGAAAGTACTGTTAAACACCATAAACCTTCGACAGCAGTATGGAAAAGTGCAGTCTCGGAAATTATGGTGACGCTTAAGCTTGTCTAAAAAGTTAAATCATTAAAATTGGGGCAATAAAAATGACAGATGTTCTTGCTTTGAGTGTGAAGCAACAAGAAACCGCGCATTTCCGATTGCTTGTAGAAAATTGTGACAACTTTTGGGAGCAAGAAATCAGGCCCCTATTTACAGGTGAGTCTCTATTTTTCAAAGTCAAAACTCGATATGGAAAATATATCAAGTACGTTAATTTAGACAATGGGGCTACGACTACTCCTTTTGCACCTGTCAAGGGGTATGTAGACTCCATGCTTGATACCTACGGTAGTGTGCATCGAGGTTCGGGGCAAAAGTCAATTATTACGACGCAAGAATACGACTCTAGTCGAGACATCATCCGAGATTTTGTCGGGTCATCTGCAAATAACTATGTCATTTTTTCAAAGAATACGACAGAGGCAATTAACGGAGCCGCCACGCTTTGGGCAAAACGACCAGGTAAAATTTTAGTTTCTGATATTGAACATTCTTCTAACCTCCTGCCTTGGGTAACTCAAGACCAAGTTATTCAATACCGAACGAAAGCCAACGGCAGCGTTGATTTGGTGGAAATCGAGAATATCTTATCTTCACACCGAAACTTGCCAGAAACTGAGCAGATTAAGCTTGTAACTATTACTGGTGCTTCGACAATTACTGGATACAGACCTCCTATTTACGACATTGCAGCTTTAGCGCATCGGTACAATGCCAAAATGTTTGCTGATGTATGTCAGTTGATTCAGCATGAAAAAGTTGATATGCGTCCGGATGATGACCCAACCCATTTAGATTTTGTGGCGTTTTCTGGGCATAAAATGTATGCTCCCTATGGAACGGGGGTTATGGTCGGTCCGAAGGAATTCTTTGATGGTAGTTACCCTTATCAAATTGGCGGTGGTAATTTACCTTACATTACGAGAAATTTGGAAATCAAACGGTTTTATACCGAACGGGCACACGACCCTGGAACGCCGAATGCAATGGGTGCGATCGCCATTAGTAAAGCGATTGAGATTATCGAAGCGCTTGGACGCGAACGAATTGCCAAGTACGAACACGATTTGGTTGAATATACATTTACAAGGCTTGGGCGCATTCCGAATGTCAGAGTCCATATTAGCGGGGACTACATAGCACATGTGATTCCCTTTGATATTGATGGATTTGATGGACGCTTGGTAGCAGAAATCTTGGCGCAGGAATACGGAATTGGTGTAAGGGCTGGGGCTTTTTGCACCTACGAGTATATTCGCAAGCTAAAAAATATTTCCGATCTCGCAGACGAAGAAATTGCGGCTGAAGTCGATCGGGGAATTACACGCAATATTCCCACGATCATTCGGGCGAGCTTTGCTGTGTACAATACTCTCGAAGATTGCGATCGCTTCCTTGATGCCATATCACAGATATCACGTCAGGGGGTAGAGCATTATCGTCCTCACTACAAACAAGATGAGATGACTGGTGTTTGGACAGTAATTAATTAGCTTTACTCCTGTCCACTAAGTGCAGCAGTATAGTTTAAACTCAACTGCTGCATTTAAATATTAATAGGACTTACGCAGGTGTCACAAAAAATCATGAAATTATCCGCGTCCATCTGTGTACCCTGCGGTTAATTAACTCAAAAACAAGAACGTAATAGCTTGAGCGATAAAAATTTGTTTGACCAAGACGATTATTTGCGATCGCGCCTACAGGAATATATCTGGGACAAAAGCACAGATTCTGGGTTATCGCGCAAGCGTTTTTTACAGATACTCGCGACTGTCTTTGGGGGAACAGCTTTAGGTAGTTTAGCTCCTGTTCGAGGTGAAGTCAAAGCGGATACTATCAAAATCAAGCCCACCAAAATAATTAAGCCAGTACCACCGGGTTATATCTCCCACAGTCAAGGTACGTTAGAGATGAACTGGTCGGCAATGTACAAGAAAGGCTATTTAGTCCCAAATGACTGGTTCTACGTACATAACCGCAGTAAGCCTCCCACGTTTGACCCATCCGCTTGGCGGTTACAAATCGAAGGAAATGGTGTTTCGCAACCAAAACAGTTTACCTACGATGAAATCATTGGGATGCCGTCAGTCTCGGTGACAAGCGCGATTGAATGTGCAGCTAATGGTCGAATATTTTTTGAAGAGGCTTACAATAAACCATTTTCGGGAGCCCGGTGGAGACTGGGTGCAATTGGTGTAGCTGAATGGACTGGTGTACCAATAAGTTTGTTGCTAGAACGTGCGGGGCTAAAATCCACTGCGCGAGATGTATTAATCGAAGGGGCAGATTTAGATTCACTCGATGCAAAACAATTTAAGTACAGCTATGTAGTGCCGATTGCCAAAGCGCTCTTAGATAATTCAATTCTCGTCTATGCCATGAACGGCGAGGCCTTACCGTTAGATCATGGTAGCCCGTGCCGCGTTATATTTCCTGGTTGGGCTGGAAACGCCAATGTTAAATGGGTTGAGCGGATTGAGGTTTCTACTATGCCTATATATACCGAATGGATAAAAAAGCAGGCAGTTTTGATTGGCTCCAATTACCCGTCCGAGCCTTCTTTAGAAGGTAAATTAATTACATACCAAAATGTTAAAAGTGCTTTTGAACTAGAGTGGCCCGCTGTACTTAGGACAGGAGCCTACCTTTTACGCGGACGATCGTGGTCGGGAAAAGGAAAAATTGCCCGTGTCGAAGTCAGTTTAGATGGCGGTAGAACTTGGCAACTGGCGCGACTGAGAGAACCAAATCTTCCATTTGCATGGACAAGGTGGGATGTTGATTGGGATGCAATGCCCGGAGAATATTTACTGCAAGCTCGTGCTACAGACAATTTAGGTAATACCCAACCGGACTCCGTGCCGTGGAATAATATGGGGTTACTTTATGGAGGCGTTGTTAGTCATCCAGTACGAGTACAAGGGGAAGGATAAAAGTAAGTAGGTATGAATGTAAATAATTATCGTTGGGATAAGGCAGGGGGGGAGCAGGGGGAAAAAGGGTTTGAGCCTTGTTTACTTTTCTTCACATAATTTGGTTTTATTGTGCCGACTTACTTGTATTAAAAAAGGCTTATTTATGATTGATTTTAATTGGGCTATTTTGGCAGTTGGAGGGCTAATATCTGGCGTGATATCGGGACTTTTAGGAATTGGTGGCGGTATTGTCACAATTCCTTTAATGGTTGCACTCGGTTACACCCCCGTTCAAGCGATCGCAACCAGCAGTCTTTTTATTACAATTACGGCAATTTCTGGAAGTATCCAAAATTGGTTAATGGGTTATTTTGACTGGAAAAGAGTATTCTATTTAGGAATTCCAGCTTTTTTTACCACTGGAGTTGGAGTATATTTTGCCAATCAAATTCCACCCCAAATTATCCTTTGCGCCTTTGGCATTATCTTACTTGCCAACATTTATCTAATCGAGCTGCGCAAACAGCTTGCTTTAGTTGAAACAGAAACGGAAAAACCAGCATTTAATCCTGTGGTTTCTATCATTGGTACGGGCAGTGCAGCAGGTATCTTAGCAGGTTTATTTGGCTTAGGCGGCGGTACGGTTATGGTGCCAATGCAAATGTTACTGCTCAAAGAGGAAATTAAAGTAGCGATTCAAACAAGTCTCGGCGTGATTGTGATTACTGCTTTAGCAGCATGTACGGGACATGCTTTGCGGGGAAATATTTTGTTTGTCCCCGGTTTAATTTTAGGATGCGGTGGTATTTTGGGGGTTCAAATGAGTACTCGCACATTGCCAAAATTGCCCGATGAGACTGTAAGACTTACCCTCCGCATCTTCTTGGGAATATTATCAATGTATATTTTTTGGCAGGCTTGGGTAATAAACGCGGTACCCCTATAAGGATTGGCTATCACCATCGCACTTAGGCGTTGTTTTTTTTTAAGTTACAATACTCCTAACTAACACATTCCACAATCCATATATAGCAAGGGTTACAAAAAATGTGCTAGTTTCATATTTTAGTGGAGCGCGGCGCTAGTCAGAGGCTGATATCTTGCACCTTAAAAATAAAATGTTAAAATAACCACTGCCATTACTCAGGTAAATCGATTCAGGCCCTACCCGCCAGGGACTATAAGTCCCTGTCTAATAGCATAAGTCCATTTAAATGGACTAAAAATGAACTTTTTTGTCATCGTTGCCCAACACGGACACACCATCGAAGCCGAAATCAAAGCCATACTTCAAAGTGTATTAGCCCCAGAACTATCACCCAAAATTAACCTTGCCGCAGCCATAGAAAACCGCTTTGCAAATCTCGGTGATTTTGAACTACCCGAAATTACTAGAGAACCCATGAGAAAAGCCGTTCCTGCCAGTGAGGAACGGCTTTAAGTTTTGCTAATTGACCTTGACGCAACCTCACACTCAATGGTTTAGAGTCTAATACCAATTCTGTATGAGGTTGCGCTTTATTCACCCACAGGCTCAAGCCTGGGGCTATACAAACAAAGCCCACCTGCGTGGGCTAATTAGGCGCATCTTTATAAAGAAACGGTATAACGGTACTTTTAATATCTAATCCTTGGATCTACATAAGCATTCAAAATATCAATCAAAATACTCGCAAACACGACAATTGCGCCGAAAAAGACTAATACACCCTGCACTGTCGGATAATCCCGCAGAGAAATGGCTTCATACAGCTTATTCGCCAATCCGGGCCAAGAAAACGTGACCTCAGTCAAAACCGCTCCACCCAACAGCGAAGCAAAAGTTAATCCCAATACAGTAATTACTGGAATTAAGGCATTTTTCAAAGCATGAGAAACTAAAATATTTCTTTCCTTAACACCTCTTGCTCTCGCTGCTTCTACATAATCGGCTCGCAGGGTTTGCTTCAAATTCACCCGCACAATTCGCTCAAAAATCCCACTTAACAACACCCCTAGAGTGAGGCTAGGAAGTGCCAGATGGTGTAAAGCGGTGAAAAAATTACCTAAATTACCACTCAATAAACTATCAAGAGTGTACAAACCAGTAATAGCTTGTGGTGGACTTGTAGTGAAGCGTCCTGATACCGGAAACCAACCCAACTGGACTGCAAAAACCAATTGCAGCAGCATCCCTGCCCAAAACATTGGAATGGAGTAAGTAATAATACCAAATAATCGTCCCCCGATATCAAAAATCGTTCCAGGACGGGAAGCAGAAAGAGTCCCGACTGTAATCCCAACTACTAGTGCAACCGCCATACTGCATACAGCTAGCTCTACTGTAGCCGGGAAATAGTCGCCAATAATCTGCCATACACCTTGTCCCCGACTCGTTAAAGATGTTCCCAAATCAAAACGCAGCAAGTTTCCCATGTAATTTATGTACTGCAACCAAAGGGGCAAATTTAAACCCAATTGTTCCCGCAGTGCAGCTTTAGCGCTTTCTGGGGCCCGTCCACCAAGAATTGCATCTGCTGGATCTCCTGGTGTTGCTCTTAATAAAAGAAATACCACGGTCGTGATAGTCCACAACATCATGGGTGCTAGGAGCAACCGGGTGGCAATGTAATACTGTAAGGCTTTTGAGCGAGAGGACATAGTTTGGTTAGTGGTTAGTTGTTAGTTGTTAGTTGTTATACCGTTTCTTTGTGAAGCTGCATATATTACCCCCCTGTAGTCCCCCCTTGGCAAGGGGGGACTACAGGGGGGTCTTGATTATGTGCATCTTCATACAGAATTGGTATTAGTGGTTAGTTGTTAGTGGTTAGTGGTTAGTGGTTGGGAGTTAGGAGTTAGGAGTTATAACATTTCTGTATGAAGATGCAATTAAACCACATCTATTTTAAGAAACATAGTTTTTAAAAGTAGTGGGAGCATCTTGCTCCCGAATGGTAGTAGCGGGCTTTTCAGCCTGCACTACTCCAGGTTTCAAAATGGACCAGGTTTAATAGTCCACGCAGGTGTAGCTCTGTACCCCTCCGGGGAAGCAAGCAACGTAGAGCAAGACCCTTCTAGGGTGTGGAGAAATAAAGCGCAACCTCATACAGAATTGGTATCATTCCTAACTCCTAACTCCCAACTCCCAACTTCCAACCACTAACAACTAACAACTAACCACTAACTCGTTTCATTTTTTAATTGATTTGTAAATCAAATTCTGAGTTGGGTCAAGTTGTACGCCATTCACACCTTTTTGGGCAAATACATAGTCTTTGTTTTGCCATAAAGGGATGTAAGGTACATCAGTTGCTGCCTTCTCTTGAATTTCGGCAAAGATTTTCTTCCGGCCTTCAGGATTTTGTTCTTTGCGTTGTTGAGCAATTAATTTATTCATTGCATCACTATAGTAGAAAGAACCTTGTGTTTGACTTCCTCCTTCTTCGCATCCTTTAGCATCTGAACCTTTAGGACAATCTAAAAATGGCTGGACGTAATTGTCTGGGTCTAAAAAGTCGGGATACCAATCAAGTACAGCCGCTGGATATGAACCTTTGGAAATTTCTTTATAGAAGGTCGCAGATTCCACAGGACTGATTTCAAATTGCAGCATTCCTTCCATTTTTTGGTCGGCATAAGCTTTCAGTGTCTGGGCTACAGAAGAGCTAGTAGGGGCACTCGAAGTATGCCAAATTTGAACTTTTGCCGGATTCGCTTTGGAGAAACCAGCAGCAGTTAATAATTGTTTGGCTTTGTCTACGTTAGCATCACCATATTTATCTTTAAATAATGGCTGATAAACATTAAACGTAGTGGGAATCATGCTATAAAGCGCTTCACCTTGACCTAATAAGACTCGTGTATTGAACAAGGAACGGTCAATCATTGCGGCGATCGCTTGTCTGACTTCCGCTTTGTCTAAAGGTTTTTGATTGCGATTTAAAGCTACAAATTTCACTGCACTACCAGCAGCACTAATTGCCTGCCAATCTCCTTTTTTGGCGCTTTCATCTAAGCTTTTAATTTGAGTTGGTTCCAGTGATTGGTAAGCGACATCTACAGCCCCCGTGCGGAAGGTATTAAACAAGTTAGCCGCACTGCTAAAGATTTGGACGTTAACACCTTTGTTTACTGGTTTTTCTCCCCAATATTTATCAAAGACATCTAGTTGCAGCGAATCAGCACCAAATTTAGCTAATTTATAAGGTCCAGTTCCGATAAATTTATTTGGCTGAAATTTCCCAGAACCAATTTCATAAGCTTTGGGTGAAACTGGACAAGTCCCAGAAAATGCCAGTAAGGAAGGAAATGCTGCAAAGGGTTTTTTTAGCTTGACAGTTAACTCATTTTCACTTGTCGCTTTCACTGAATCCACGACATCTTTGAGTAAGAAAGATGGTTTACCGCCATTTTGAATAAAGCGTTGGATGCTAAACTCCATCGCTTTCGCATTAAAAGGGGTATCGTCGTGAAATACAACTCCTGTACGTAAAGGAATAGTATAAGTTAAACCATCTGCACTGACTTTCGGTAGTGCTGTCGCTAATTGCGGCTTAATTTCAGTGCTTCCTGGTTCGTAGGTGTAGAGGCGATCGCTCATGTTATATACCAAACCCAAGGACGCTAATTCATAAGCATCTGCTGGATCGAGAGTGCGCGGTTTAGCCGTCGTCCCAACAGCAATCCTACCATCACCTGCATTGGGAGTGCCGGGAGAGAGATTTGCCTGTGGTGTTTGACGTGTCCCACAACTAACTACTAGAACTAAACATATACAAGATAAAACAATAAATTGAGTAATTTTACTTATTTTTATCACTGGAAAGGAAAACAACTTCATGGCATTGATATTTTTGTCTGTTGCGGTGAGACATTTTACTATATGTATGCCTAAATCGCCAGGTTAATTTTTTCACAGCATACAACAGGAGTCACGCAAAAAGCCCCCTAAATCCACGCCACATGCTACAAGTCGGCAGAGCCAAGAAACGCAGTGGCTCCCCAAGTTTGCGGGCCTTTGAATTTTCTTCTACGCCAGAATTGGGGCAGGGGGCAATTTGTTTCTTCCCCAGAATTGAGGCTATCCATTACCCGGATCTTTCTTAACATTTGCTTTGACTATTCACTCACGCTTTTTCTAACCCTTATTCGTTCGTCGTTAATTTTCAATAAAAACCTAATTTTAGCGAGAAGATTAAAAGCCAACTTGTCAAGTATGCCTGACACCTCAGTGTCCAATAAGCTTACAAAATAAGGGTTGTAAGATTGTAAAGAAAGATGTGACTAATGCATAGAGAATTGAGGGCAGGGGGGCATTTATTGAGAAAAGTTATGTTTATACATGACTCACTGAAATAATCGGGATATTTTGAGCAACATAATTTAAATTATCAAGCGAGATTAAAAGCGTGAAATACTTCTTTTTATCTGAGGGATGGACAATTGGTAGAGTCTGGGCATCTGAAGGATTATGGCAGGTAACTGCATGGCGACGCCAGCCTGATATCCAGCGATTAAATCTTTCTCTGATAGAAGCAAATGAAGTTTTGTGGCTTTACCGAGTTGAAGAGGCTATTTTAACGATAGAAGTAAAGCCAACAGAACCATCACAAGTAGCAAGCATCGGTCAAGTAGTCCTTAAGCGTCTGATGAGCGCAGAACAAGTAATTCATCGCCTAGAAACCGCCGAAGCTAAATGTCACTTACAAAACATTCATTTAGTTTCTCAGTAACAATTCTTAACAAGAGGCGTTTAGCGTAGGGCTTTGGCTAGGATTTAAAGCGATAAGGCTTTAATAGCTAGGGGTATTAGGTTATTTTCTAGCCCTAATTTCCTATGGCCTAATCCCTGAACAGGCTTGCAAACGGTGCCATCAAAAGTTACACTTTTTAAAACATTCTCATTTTTGCTTGGCGGTAGCAAACCTACGGGGAAACATTCCTTCGTTTGGTAGATATTGTCAAGCAAGCCATGTTATCCGCCTGACTAAGACAGGTAGTGTGGTAGAGCCTTAGCTCTAGCAATAACAAAAATAGAAAAATCTCTTTGTAAACAAACTCATCCTTGGAGGCGCGTAGTCGATGGGACTACCCTGGTACCGAGTACACACCGTCGTCCTGAACGATCCAGGTCGGCTAATTTCTGTACACTTGATGCACACAGCCCTAGTTGCTGGTTGGGCTGGTTCGATGGCACTGTACGAGCTAGCTGTATTTGACCCCAGCGACCCCGTACTCAACCCCATGTGGCGTCAAGGAATGTTCGTGCTACCCTTCATGGCACGTTTAGGCGTTGTTCAATCTTGGGGTGGTTGGAACGTTACTGGCGAAGCTTTAAGTGACCCTGGCTACTGGTCATTTGAAGGTGTCGCCGCAGCTCACATAGTTCTTTCCGGTTTGCTGTTTTTAGCAGCCGTATGGCACTGGGTTTACTGGGATTTGGAACTTTTCCAAGACCCCCGCACAGGTGAACCCGCCCTAGACTTGCCAAAAATGTTTGGCATTCACTTATTTTTGTCTGGTTTGCTTTGCTTTGGTTTCGGAGCATTCCACCTCACAGGTTTATTTGGACCTGGGATGTGGGTAAGCGACGCCTACGGAATAACTGGTCATATTCAAGCAGTAGCGCCGGAATGGGGGCCAGATGGCTTTAACCCATTTAACCCCGGTGGTATAGTCGCTCACCACATCGCCGCTGGTGTAGTTGGCATTATCGCAGGTTTATTCCACCTGGCAGTCAGACCCCCCGAACGGCTTTACAAAGCCCTGCGGATGGGTAACATCGAAACCGTCCTTTCCAGCAGTATTGCCGCAGTATTTTTCGCTGCATTCGTAGTCGCTGGCACTATGTGGTATGGTAACGCCACCACCCCAATTGAATTGTTTGGGCCGACTCGTTACCAATGGGATCAGGGTTACTTCACCCAAGAAATTCAGCGCCGTGTCCAAAGTAACGTCGCTGATGGTGCAACCCTTTCTCAAGCTTGGTCGCAGATTCCGGAAAAACTTGCTTTCTACGACTATGTAGGTAATAGCCCAGCTAAAGGCGGTCTATTCCGTACAGGTGCGATGGACAAGGGTGATGGTATTGCCCAATCTTGGCAAGGTCACGCAGTATTTAAAGATTCAGATGGTCGGGAATTGACCGTGCGTCGTCTCCCCAACTTCTTTGAAACCTTCCCAGTACTTTTGACCGATTCTGATGGTGTTATCCGCGCTGATATACCCTTCCGTCGGGCAGAATCCAAGTATAGCTTCGAGCAAGCTGGCATAACAGCTAGTTTCTACGGTGGCGACTTGAATGGTAAGACTTTTACAGACCCTGCGGATGTGAAGAAATACGCTCGTAAGGCTCAAGGTGGCGAAATCTTTGAATTTGATATCGAAACCTTGAACTCTGATGGTGTATTCCGGACATCTCCCAGAGGTTGGTTTACCTTTGGACACGCAGTATTTGCACTGCTGTTCTTCTTCGGTCACATTTGGCACGGCGCTCGGACAATCTACCGAGATGTATTTGCTGGTGTAGAAGCGGATCTTGAAGAGCAAGTCGAATGGGGACGCTTCCAGAAAGTGGGTGATAAATCAACCCGCCGTAAAGAAGCTGTCTAAAATCTCGTAACGATTTGTTAACAGTTCACCGTTAATATTTAACTGTGAACTGTTAAATCTTTTTTGTCGTACAGGTAGAATATAATTACTGGCTCGATAGGCAGGAATATTTGGTATGGAAAGCGTTGCGTACATCTTGATTTTGGCTCTGGCGATCGGAGTTTTGTTTTTTGCGATCGCATTTCGCGAACCTCCCCGCATTGAGAACAAAGAAGAAAAGTAGGTCATTGAAGAAGGAAGAAGGAAGAAGGAAGAAGGAAGAAGTTTTGAGATGGGGATTAGAACCTCAATCAAAACTGAGGACTTGTTTCTTGTCGGGGTATCAAACCGAATGGAGCCAAGGATTTACGATTTTGGATTTACCCAGTTCGGAAATCCGGGGCTAGAAGGTTTTTGATTTGTTGCTCAGTTGGTTTAAGTCCCGGTTTGGAGGTACTCCTCGAAGGATTTTGAATTATTGAATCCAAAATCTAAATCTAAAATTCGGTTACTACAGCCGAGCTTTTAATACCAACATTGGAAATAAAATCCGCCGTTACTAGTTTTGGTAACGGCGGTTATTAATGTTTAACGAAGGAAGAAGGAAGAAGGAAGAAGGAAGAAGGAAGAAGGAAGAAGGAAGAAGGAAGAAGGAAGAAGGAAGGAGGAAGAAGGAAGGAGGAAGAAGTCTTCAAGCAAGCGGGTTGCGTGTCCCCTACCAATCGACGATTTGGAGGTCGGTAGAGGTGGCGGGTTTAAATCGCCCACCAATTGCATGAATTCCTTCTTCATTTTTTTTAATCCTTTTATAATAATTAGTGGCGAATTTTGACTCATGGAAATGTGGTATAATATTCCATCTGGAAGTTGATATGTATTAAATCAGCTTTTCTGCGCTAGGATGAAAAAGGATGTAGGTGTAGACCGCCATCTGGGCTGCAGTTGCATTGCGCTTGTGGCAAAAACTTTACGGAGACTAAACCCAGGAAAACATTAGCATGGTCAATCAGAAATCAACCGTCACAGAAATTGGCTTTACCCACGAAGATTTTGCTGCTCTACTGGACAAGTATGACTATCACTTTAGCCCTGGTGATGTCGTACCTGGAACAGTATTTAGTATAGAGCCACGCGGCGCTCTGATTGACATAGGTGCAAAAACCGCAGCTTATATACCTATACAAGAAATGTCTATCAACCGGGTAGATAGCCCGGAAGAAGTTTTACAATCGAACGAGACGCGGGAATTTTTCATTCTCACCGATGAAAACGAAGATGGTCAATTGACCCTTTCCATTCGTCGTATAGAATATATGAGGGCTTGGGAGCGAGTACGGCAGTTGCAAGCAGAAGATGCTACTGTCCGTTCTGGCGTATTTGCAACCAATCGCGGTGGAGCCTTGGTGCGGATTGAGGGATTGCGAGGATTTATCCCCGGTTCTCACATCAGCACCCGCAAGCCTAAAGAAGAATTGGTAGGCGAGGATCTCCCATTAAAATTCTTAGAAGTAGATGAAGAGCGCAACCGCTTAGTTCTATCTCATCGGAGAGCGCTGGTTGAGCGGAAGATGAACCGCCTAGAAGTTGGCGAAGTGGTGATTGGTACAGTTCGCGGTATCAAACCTTACGGTGCCTTCATTGATATCGGTGGTGTCAGCGGTTTGTTACACATATCCGAGATTTCCCACGAGCATATAGATACGCCTCATAGCGTATTCAATGTCAATGATGAAGTCAAAGTCATGATCATTGATTTGGATGCTGAAAGAGGTCGAATTTCTCTGTCTACCAAGCAGTTGGAACCAGAACCAGGTGACATGATTAAGAATCGCGATCTGGTTTATGACAAGGCAGAAGAAATGGCAGCTAAGTATCGCGAACAGATGCTAGCCAAACAACAAGGTGCTAGTGCGGCTGCTTCTGTTGATGCTCTGGCTGAAGAAGACGTTCCATCTGCAATTGAAGAAGACGTTCCATCGGCAATTGAAGAAGATATTCCATCGGCAATTGAAGAAGATATTCCATCGGCAATTGAAGAAGATATTCCATCGGCAATTGAAGAAGACGTTCCATCGGCAATTGAAGAAGATATTCCATCGGCAATTGAAGAAGTTGAAGCTGCTGCTGAAGAAATTCCAGTGGCTATTCAGGAATAATTTAACTACTGTTAAGATAAAGCATATTTCATTAGAAGAGGGATTTCCCTCTTTTTTTTATTTGCCTAGAGATGTGCGATATCTGGCATGACTTGGACACATAGCGCTATTCGTGACTTATCAGTTCGCATTGATAACTTGCCACTTGTTCTCGCTGGCCCAATTTTACGATGCACCCAATCCAATAGTGTAACAGTATGGTTGGCCTTAAAGGAATGCCGTAGTGTCACTTTAGTTATTTTTGACACTAACAAAAAAGCATTAATTACAGGTACACAAAAGACAACGCAACTTGGCACAAATTTGCATATAGTTTGTGTGACTGCAAAAAGCAATCGTGCAGCGCTTTTATCTGGGGAAAACTATCTTTATAACTTGGCTTTTAACTCAGGAGAAACACTGAGTACACCTGGTATTTTGAATCAAGAAGGTTCAACAGCAGGGATTGTCTATCCCCCATATGATTTACCTTCTTTCGCACTTCCACCAACCAATTTAAACGATTTACGCATCATTCACGGTTCTTGTCGCAAACCCCACGGTCAAAGTTTGGATGCGCTGGTAACTGTGGACAAAATGATTCGAGAAGCCCTAATTCAAGATCCTAAAAAACGACCGCATCAACTTTTTCTTACGGGTGACCAAATTTATGCGGATGATGTTGCTGATGCTTTACTTTTGATGTTGATGGATGCATCGAAGACACTTTTAGGATGGTCTGAAATTTTACCAGATGTAGAAAGTATTATAGAATTACAACCGGGGAAACGTAACAATTTAGCAACATATACCGCCGGATTGACAGCAAGTATTAATAAAATTAACAAAATTAACAATATTGCCAAAAGTCATTTATTTACATTTGGCGAATATATATCAATGTATTTATTTGCTTGGAGTGATGTGTTGTGGGTGAAGCCGGAAGATTTTCCAACCTATGAAGATATTAATCCAAACGCATCCAAAATTTTGTTTCAACAAGAAGTTATTTATTTAAAAGAATTCCAAACAACACTTAAAGACGTTAGGCGTGCTTTAGCAAACGTCCCTACTTACATGATATTAGACGACCATGACATTACCGACGATTGGTATTTAAACATGGCGTGGTGCGATCGCACTCTCAAAGAACCTCTTGGTAGGCGGATAATCCAAAATGGTTTACTAGCTTATGCAATTTGTCAAGCTTGGGGAAATACACCAGAACAATTTGAAGCAGGTAAACCCGGAGACGCATTATTAAAAGCGGCTTCTCTTTGGTCAGCATCTGGTGGTACAAACCAAGAATACGAACAAGAAATTACTCTCCGTGTAGGTTTGCCTAGCCTTGCAGATATTAGAAATAGTCACCCAAGAGGACTGCTATCTCATAGTGAAAATGCTTTGAGGTGGCATTATACAGTAACTAATCCTAGCTATGAAGTTATAGTACTAGATACGCGCACATGGCGAGAATTTCCCGGTGAAGATTGCGATTGTCCAGCACTTTTAGGCGAATTTGGTTGTTATGAACAAATATCAAAAGTCCGTCATCCAGATACTGCAGAAATAACTTTAGTAATATCTCCTTCGCCATTTATCGGCGTACCTTTTTTAGAAGGTATCCAAAAGACAGTTAAAAACTTTTCCGAAAAGCTTGGTACTTCTCCTTGGGGTTTCGATCCAGAAGCTTGGGGTTTACAGAAAACTGCTTTTGAAAGATTGCTTGCGACTTTAGCATTCAGGTCATTACCGAAGAAAGAAAATCGGGTAATTATATTATCTGGCGATGTTCACTACAGTTTTGCATCTCGTCTGCAATACTCAGCGAACCTGAATTTGCAGAATTCAGAAAATACCAATATTGAACTTATTGTAACTCAATTTACAAGTAGTTCTCTTAGAAATGAAGTTAAAGAAATAGGCGGTAGTCTGTCATTACATAAAAAGGGTTTTAGTCCTTTTAATATTAGTAGCAATTTACCAAAATCAGAAGTTTTAGGATGGGGAAATCAAGGCGGAAATGAACTAAAAATTGGTATTTTGTATGCTTATGTTAACGGAAGTGTGCAATCTTTACCTTTGAGGCTCAAGGGTAGTCCTGCTATGATAGATTTAGTTCAAGAGCGCAGTTGGTTTCAAGCGTTAGAAATCACAAAAAAACCCGAATGGTGGTATCGCATAGACTTTTTGGCTGCTAAAGCTGAAGAAATTAAGCAACCGAAACCTTCTGATGAAATAAAATCTGTAATTGCTCCTTTACCGGGACAAGAACGCCATCAAGCTTTAGAAGAATACTTAAAGATGGCGAAAAACTATCACGATTATCAGGGGAAGAAGGAAAAATGTAAAGAAATTGTGGGTTTGAATAATATTGGGGAAATTACTTTTGAATTAGTTGATGGGAAACAGGTTGCTGTACAAACTCTCTGGTGGAGGTTAGAGAGTCGAAATGGCAAGTTGTTGGAACCTTTCCCATTAACTCGAACTGAGGTTTCTTTGTTATTTAATGATGAGGAACATTCAATGCAAGATATATTGAAAGAAGTTGATTGAAGTCATTCTCCACCCTAATACTAACCATGACTCAACTAACACTCGCAGAATTCCTCGCACTACCTGAAGGGGACATAACTTACGAATTAATCAATGGGGAAGCAGTACCTAAAATGTCACCAAAACGTTTCCACTCCAGAGTTACAGGTGTAATTTATACTCTTCTGAGCTTATGGACACAAAATCGGGGTGAGGTAGGTATTGAATGGGCTGTTAAATTAAAACGAAACAGCAAAGACTGGATTCCTGTCCCCGATTTACTTTATATTTCCTATTCTCGTTTACCACAGGATAATATTCTTGATGAAGCTTGTCCTGTTCCCCCTGACTTAGCTATTGAAATTATTTCACCCGACCAAACCTTTGGGGAAATTAGCGCTAAAGCCAGTGACTATCTTAGTGCTGGTGTTTTCCGGGTTTGGATTGTCGATCCCAGAGCAAAAAGTGTTACTGTTTTCTATCCCGATGCTCCTTCCCAAACCAAAACTGGTACTGATAGTTTAGAAGATTCACTCCTAGAAGGGTTGGAAATTACACCCCAGCAGATTTTTCAACAAGCTGGAATTCCTTAAGCTGAATCTGAGCGCTGCAAAAAACCTTGTCAAACTTATCTATTAATAGCTAAGTAGACAGGTAAACTACCTGCGCTAGTTTTTAATTTAATATTAGGGGTACCCAGTACCTACAAAGTATTCCCAACCCTTTTAAAGGATGGTATTTGCCGTAGCTTGCCCTGTAACAGACAGTTGGTCTGTGCCTATTTATGACCAGAACTAGTCTGGCGACTAAACCTGTGCGTCTCGACTCTAATTGATCCTCTGGTCGTTCAGAGTGGGGATGGCACAAGTTTTAGTGCTTATCTTTAGTGCTTATCTTGTCAAATTATAACACATTGAAAAACTTTGGATGATTTTGGACAGTTTTAGTCAAGAAAACTACTACTTAGTAATAGCCGATCGCGTGGTTGTTTACTAGGATAAATAGCAATTGAGACAGGCACTCAAACTTACCCAAGAACAAATGGCAGAACTTTTACAAGTTGACCAAGGGAATATTTCTCGCTTAGAAACCAAATAAGCCCACCCTGCGGGAAGCTAGCAACATCCCCTAACCCCTTCTCCCAACCTGGGAGAAGGGGAATCGGAGTCTTGCTCCTCTCTTGTCAAGCTTGGCAGAGGGGCTGGGGGTAGGCTGTTGACTTTGTGCATTTTTAGAGGATTTAATCATAAATGTAGTTACAGATGTGTTGTCATTTGTATATACAAATGATATTTTAGAGATATGATACAAGAAGTATCCGGCTTTGATTGGGATAATGGGAATCATCAAAAATGCCAAAACCACGGTGTTTCTATAGAAGAAATCGAGAGTTTATTCTCTGGTAATGTTCAAATATCGCCTGATATAAAGCATTCAGAGGCTGAAGAAAGATTTCTTGGATAGGTAAATCAATCAAAAATAGGTATATTTTTGTAGTATTGACCTTACGTGAAAAAGAAGAAGGAACCTTCATTAGACCAATCAGCGCTCGTTATATGCGTGATAAAGAGGTGAAAAAATATGAAGAAAATCTTACCTAGAATTAAAACTGATGAAGAGGCAGAAAACTTGCTAGAACAAGACTTGTCTGAGTATCTAAATAAAGACAATTTCAAGGCTGTTACTTTTGAATTCAAGCCTAAAAACAGAACTGTAAACCTACGAGTCTCGGAAGATTTGTTAGAAGAAGTTAAAACTGTTGCAAAAAAACAAGGTGTTACTTATCAAAAGTACATCCGAAACGCAATAGAAAAGTCATTGGGAGAATAAATCGCTATTACCCCGATTAATAAAAATCTAAACTTCCTTTCTTTAGTTACTCCTCTAATTCTCTGAAAAATTAGAGGAGTAAGTATATTCAATTGCAATTAATCCTGGCTGAAGCACAATTATAATTGCAATGCACGTAAACGTTCAAATTCATCTGCTGCGCTTTGACTGATAGGAGTAATTAAAAGTTCTGCCAATAATTCTTCAGTGCGAAACAAAAGCTCTTGCGCTCTTAATAAACTTTCACCAGTTTCTGCTTTGATAAGATATTCAATCCGTCGGCGCAGCATTTCTGCTTTTGTAATTATCGTAATTCCCACTTCTGAATCTTCAACAGCATTTAACCTGGCAATAATATTTGTATTTCCAGCATAAAGGTGGATTAGAGTGTCAGTATCAAGCAAATACATTGGCGTTGGAATTATTCATCGACTTCAGAACGTCCTCTCGCTTAATAGATAGTTTTTCTCAATTCTGCAAGCGACGTATCATCAGCAAAAGCTTCTGCTTGTTGAAGTAAGGTAGAACGACTACTTTGAGAACGCAACCAGTCATCAATTGCGAGCTTCAAAAACCTCCATTCGTTTTCGATTTTACGACCTGGAAGCTTTCCCTGTAAGGCTTGACGCTGCAAAGTTTCCATCGGCAAACGTAAATATTGCGAAACTTCTTCAAGGGTGAGAACTTCTGGTAATCTAACTCGCTCCATAACTTGACTCGCATTATGCCCTACTTAATACAAAATCGTAGCATATAGCGTTCCTAAATCATTTGTGAAAATTTAGATCCCCGACTTCTTTAAGGATACCGCTGGCGAATCAGGGGTGATACCCCCTAATTCCACGAAAAATAAGCATTTGAGCAATGCGATCGCTATCCTATGGATACCCTAAAAACCCTATTAAATTATAGGGGTGAGGGGTTTGACCTACCATTCGCCAGCAGCATCCTTTAAGAAGTCGGGGATCTGGACACCACGATTTTTCACAACTCAGATAGGATTGCTATATATAAGGGTTTTGGCGTTTCAACCTCCTGCCAAAAAAGTATACAGGTTTTGCATAACTGGAAAACCCTGAGAACTATATTAAATTGTAAATATCACAAGTCAGTATAATCACGTATGATTAATCAAAATAAACTTCAACAGATAGGGCAAAGGCTTCCTATGTGGACTTCTCGTGCTGTAGCTTTGTTTTTTTCACTACTTTTGTTGTCGGAGTCAACAGTTGCCAGTGTCGGGGGTTATGGGTTGAAAATAGCAGAGCAACCAGCGACAAATCCCTCGGTTCCCTTGAGTCCAGATAAGCAACAGCTATATCAAGAGGGAGTCAAGCTGTATAAGGAAGCGCAGGAATTACAGAAAAAAGGGACTAAGGAAGCATATCAGCAGGCATTAGGAAAATATCAGCAAGTATTGAAAATTGTTCAAGAACTAGGATTACGTCAAGAAGAAGCTTTAATATATATAAGTATTGGCACAGCATATGCCATTCGTTCAGAAAATCTAGAAGCAATAGAGTATTTCAATAAATCTCTCAATATCTCACGTGAAGTGAAACAACCTTTGCTTGAAGTATTAGCATTAACTGGTATTGCTGGGTCTTATAATTTTATAGGTAAAGGACGAGAAGCTCTTACTCTTTTAAAGCAAGCTGAGTCAATTTCTAGAACAGAAAAAAGATTTGATATTTTAGCTATAGTCTTAAGAAATATTACTAATACATACATTGAATTAAGTGAGATACCAAAGACTATCGAACCACTCAATCAATCACTGCAAATTTATCGTGATATATTAAAAGATTTACCACAACAAGGTAAAGTTTTGAATACAATAGGTAATAGCTATTCAAGTATGGGTCAACCTAAAATAGCCTTAAAATACTATCAGCAAGCTCTAGAAATTCAGCAAAGAAGACAAGATTTATTAACTGACCAAGCAGAAACGTTAACAGATATTGGTACTCTCTACAATAAATCTGGCGAATACAACAAAGCTCTTGAATACTTAAATAAAGCCAGAGAAATTCAACAAAAACAAGGTTTATTAGTTGCTGAAGGTTTAACTATTCAAAGTATTGCTGAGGTTTATAAAACACGAGGAGATTATCAAAAATCGATAGAAATTCGTCAACAGGCAAGAGTTCTTTTAAAAAAAAGTGGGAATACAGCCTTAGAAGCTATTAACATGACATTGACTGCCAATATATACAAAAATTTTCTTGGTGATAATCAGAAAGCATTAGAGTTTGTTAATGAAGCGATACAACTATCCAAAAATATTGGATATGAACTAACACATGCTAATGCTCTTAACGAAAAAGCTGATATTTATGCATTGCAAGGAGATTTACAGAAAGCCTTAGAAATTTCCAGCCAAGCATTAGAAATTGCCATATCCATAAAAAATCGCAATCTAGAAGCTCGTACATTGACTAATATTGCATCTACTTATAAACTTTTGGGTAACTACGATTTAAGTATCCAAACTTACAAAAAAGCACGACAGATATATCAACAAGCACAAGATAAGCAATATGAACTTATAATTCTTTTTGCGATGAGTGAATTGTATCTCACAAAAGGAGATTACTCAGAAGCTATTAATTATTATAACCAAAGTGTCTCATTGTCACGGAAACAAGAGAATAATGAATTTGAAAGACTTGGACTTCAGGGTTTAGCAAGAAGTTACGAGTTACAGAAGGATTTTACCAATGCCTTAAAAAATGCTGAAACTGTATTAGCGTTGTCTCAAAAGTTTGAAGATAAGTATTCAGAAGCTAGCGCTCTAAACTTAATTGGAATTATCAATCAAACGAAAGGTAACTATAAAGAAGCATTAAATTACCAGCAAAAGGCTCTATCCCTGTATAGAAAAATTTTTGTCCCCAAATTAGAAGCTCAGAGTTTAAATAACATTAGTGTCACCCACAGTTTACAAAAACAACACCAACAAGCAATAGATACACTCAACGAAGAACTAAAAATCCGGCGAACTTTAAAAGACATTCAAGGAGAAGCAGACGCACTTTATTCCATTGCCATTAACCAACGCAAACTAGGAAACCTTGAAGCCGCACTTCCCAACATTGAAGAAGCAATTAAAATCGTCGAAAATATACGCAGTAACGTCAAAAGCCAAGATTTACGCACATCCTACTTCGCCACAGTCCAAAGCTACTACAAATTCAAAATCAACCTGTTGATGGAACTCCATAAAAAAGACCCATCAAAAGGATACAATGCCCAAGCACTTGAAACAAGCGATCGCTCTCGTGCTAGAGGACTTGTGGAACTATTAACCGAAGCAGGTGCCAATATCCGCAAAGGTGCAAATCCGGAACTTTTAGCAGAGGAAAGCCGCTTACAAGCATTAATTGATGGCAAAGAGAAAGTACGGTTTGAAATTGTTAACAGCGACAAAGTTAAAGACCCCATTTTTAAAGCCAATGGGGAAAAATTGCAAACAGAAATTGACGAACTCCTCAACCAACAAAAGCAACTAGAAACGAAAATCCGCCAAAGTAGTCCTAAATACGCCAACCTGAAGTATCCCAAACCCCTAACTTTACCGCAAATTCAGCAACAACTCGACAAAGACACGCTACTGTTACAGTATTCCTTGGGTGAGGATCGCAGTTTCTTATGGGTGGTATCTCCAACTTCCCTCGACACCTACGAACTGCCCAAAAAGTCAGAAATCGAGAAAAGTGCCATCAATCTATTTTGCCTCATCAGCCAGAATAGTTCCAAACCACCTTCTGTGACAAACAAAGAAAACCCCTGTGCAGACATCAAAACTCCCAGGATTGATAAAGCAGCAGAGGAATTGAGTAAACTTGTCCTCGCACCTGTGAAAGGTAAATTGGGGAAAAAACGCTTAGTTATAGTAGCCGATGGTGCTTTGCAATATATTCCCTTTGCGGCAGTAGCTGATTTAACCGCTCAAACTCCTCCTCAGCAAGTAAAAGAGGATAAAAATCAACTGGAGAACAACCCGAAAGATGATAGAGGTATTATTGTTACCCCAGCTATTCCAGCATCAGGGAAAAACTTCAACTACCAACCGCTATTTGTCAACCATGAAATAGTCAATCTACCTTCCGCATCAGCGATCGCTATCCAACGTCAAGAACTATCCACCCGTTCATCAGCAGGCAAAAAAGCCTTAGCCATCCTCGCTGACCCAGTATACACTGCTACCGATGAGCGATTGAATAGCGCCGGAAATAAGCAACTAAATAAACAAGATTCCCTTGGTATAGAACTAGAACGCTCTGCCCTCAAACGTTCTGCTGATATTGTCAACCGCCAAGGTTGGACGCGACTTTTAGGTACACGTATAGAAGCTGAGACAATTTTAAAATTAGTACCAGATAGCGATCGCCTGCAAGTCTTCGATTTTGCCGCTAACTACACCTGGGCTACCAGCAGCGCTCTAAATCAATTCCGCATCTTACATTTTGCGACCCACGGCTTTGTTAACGATGCCAACCCAGAGTTATCAGGTATCGTCCTTTCCCTAGTGGATAAACAAGGTAAAGACATCCGGGGGTATTTGCGCTTAGGAGACTTATTTAACCTCGATTATCCAGCCGATTTAATTGTTCTGAGTGCCTGCGAAACCGGGTTAGGCAAGGAAATCCAAGGTGAGGGATTGGTGGGATTGACAAGAGGGCTAATGTATGCAGGTGCAGAACGTTTGGTGGTGTCGTTATGGCAAGTTGACGATAAAGGCACAGCAGTGTTTATGCAGGAATTTTACAAGCAAATGTTGATTGAAGGCAAGCCAGCGAATGAGGCGTTAAGGGCGACACAGTTGAAGATGTGGAAGCAGGAAAAATGGCGCAATCCCAATTATTGGGCAGCTTTTACATTTTTGGGTGAGTGGCGGTAATCATAATTGACCCAGAAGAATTAGACCCAGATGTGCGGTCAATGCTGTTCTTTGAAGCTGTAGATGGATGCACCAGAATTTGGGTTATCGTATTGCTAAAGTAGGAGGCTTAATTATGGTCAGCCTTAAAGAATTAATCGACGAACGTGAGTTTGGTCATAATGACGACCCAGAGGAAAGATTTATCAGTAGTGATGTAAGTTGGGAAAATTACGAAGCACTACTGATTAAGCTTGAAGATAACTCACATTATCGCGTCACTTACTTAGATGGGGTGTTAGAAATTGTGTCACCATCAATTAGGCATGAAAGAGCTAAAAAAAATCTGGCTATACTGCTGGAGCGCTTTTTCTACAGCAAGCGTATCCGTTTTGTACCAATGGGAAGCACTACTTTCAAAAACAAAGCTAAAAAAGCTGGGGCTGAACCGGATGAATGTTATTGCATAGATGAAGAGAAAGTCATACCAGATTTAGCTATAGAAGTAATTGTTACCAGTGGCAGTTCAAGCAAACTGGAAATTTACCCTAGATTAGGGGTTGCAGAAGTTTGGTTTTGGGAAATAAACCAGTTTAAATTATATAAATTGCGAGATAACTCAAATCTTGAACGAGCCACTATTTATCCTAATACATATGGGTACGAACTATTGACAAGAAGTGAAATATTGCCGCAATTAGATATTTCTCTATTAGAACAATGTCTCTCGATTTCGGATTCAATTTTAGCGATAGATGAATTTGAAAAAGGCATTAATAATTTAAGTTAAAGTATGTTCCGATTAACGACTGTACCGCCTTACGGCATCATAGGTTAAACCACATGAGAGTCGAAGCTATAAATGCACGCTTTGAAGCGTGCTCAACGCCTTACGGCATCATAGGTTAAACCACAGTTTATCCACACCATACCCTGGTTAAATGTTTGGGTGCTCAACGCCTTACGACATCATAGGTTAAACCACAAAGCAGTCATAAGTTGACTTAATTAATAAAAGGTTGTGCTCAACGCCTTACGACATCATAGGTTAAACCACGCGATCGCGATTTCAGTGGACTGCGGATCGTTTATCGTGCTCAACGCCTTACGACATCATAGGTTAAACCACTCCAATAAATTTTTTGATACGTAGCATAAGCTGATAGTGCTCAACGCCTTACGACATCATAGGTTAAACCACGAAGATCGCCACTTTTTACTGCTGCTTGTAGTGCTGGTGCTCAACGCCTTACGACATCATAGGTTAAACCACTTTTTGGGCTTTGGCGTACTGAATATAAGCTTTCTGGTGCTCAACGCCTTACGACATCATAGGTTAAACCACGATGCGCTTTTCGTCTGGGGCAAGAGCGATCGCCTGTGCTCAACGCCTTACGACATCATAGGTTAAACCACATTGGCAACTACACGATCAAGCAGTCGAGAGGTGGTGTGTGCTCAACGCCTTACGACATCATAGGTTAAACCACCATCAATCCGCTTCTAACACCTGGAGGTATTTGACGTGCTCAACGCCTTACGACATCATAGGTTAAACCACAGCAAACTTGAAAAACCTTACTCAGCCTGCCTCTCTAGACAATATTACAAGCACCTCTACCGAATGTACAACTTTAAACCAAGAAAAAGGCTCAAACGCCATTTTCAATAATCCAAAAAATAGCTGTAGCTGTGACTCCGCAAATAACTCAGCAATATTACAAGCACCTTCAAGTTATTTTTTCAACCTGAAACACAACTCTGACAAGACTTACGGCTGTTTTTACCAACGAATCCAGTTCCACAAGCAAAAGTGCTTGTATTTTTGAGCAATTCGCAAAAGTAATTATACTTTAAGTTAATATAATTTTGTATTACATCAAACTCAGATGCCGTAAGGCGTTGAGCACTTTAGAGTTAACAAGGTGTAGAGCCTCTGAGTGATACAGGGCAGATGGGCTTAAGATTACCCTCCCTGCTCGTAGCCTATGATGCCGTCAGGCGATAAGCACACCAAACAATAACTTGACATAATAATTGTTTAGTGCTTAATATAGTTTTATTGCAATGTTTAGAGTTAATAAGCGAAAACTTCTTTCAAGCTCACATACATAGCAGTTAGCAGGTCAGTCAGGTACAGTTTTTTACAAAGACCGTGTAGGGACGGGGTTTCCCCGACCAATTATGTAGTTCATCGAAGCGAAAACCGCTATATTTGGCAAAAGTTCAGCACACGATGTGCTGAAGGTCATCACTTCTTACCTCAGATGCCGTCAGGTTTTTGAACATTTTAAATATTTGATAAAAAATTTAACCTTATATTCAGGGGGGAATCTTAACATGATTGCATCTGTAGGTTTTTCTGCGTCTCAAGATGTAGATAGCGCACTTGAGCCATTCGTTGAACTTTGTTTTCCAGTTCGAGGGACATATGCTCCTGCCGACCATAATTATGCCCTCTTTGCTGCGTGCGTTCATCTCATTCCAGAGATACGTCAGCTAGCAACCCTGAGCATTTTGACAATTCCTGGTTATGCAGATAAACAAGGGAAAATTCTCCTCACTGAACATTCTTGCTTGAGAATTCGCATATCAATCCCACAAATCCCCTTGATTTATAAATTGGCAGGGAAATCTATTCGTTTAGGAATACATGAGATTCAAATTGGTATTCCGGAGATATTTACACTCAAACCAGCGAACAAACTAAAGTCTAGAATTGTCACAATCAAGGGATACAGCGAACCAGAACCTTTTTTAGCTGCAGCACAGCGTCAGCTTGATATTTTGGGAATTTGCGGTAAGATTTCTATTCCAATAGATAGAAAAGGTGAATTTAGCCGCAAAACTCTTAAAGTTAAGCGATTCACCATTGTTGGTTTTACAACAGAAATTTCAGATTTAAGTGATAATGATTCCCTCAAACTTCAACAATGGGGAATTGGTGGCAAAAGACACTTAGGATGTGGATATTTCTTACCTTCTAAAGGAGGTATAAATGTTTAAAACCTTACTCGCCAAATCGTTATCGGTTGATGAGGAAAAAGACCCAAAAGTAAAAGGTGCCGCAAAATATACTGGACATATCAGTCTTGTCATGCAAGCGGCTGATGTTTTGGTGGATAAATTAGGGTTATCTATCCTTCGGCAGTTAGGTTTAGAAGATATCGATTTAGATGACTTTGCAAATACGGTAAAATTGGGTGCATATTTGCACGATTGGGGCAAAGCAAACCGACATTTTCAGGAAATGGTTTACTTGAAAACTCTTGAAAAATCCCCAGTTCCAAAGCATCAAGATTATCGAAAGACGATTTTGAAACAGAGGCAGTCAGACAGACAAATGCTGCGTCATGAAATCATTAGCGGCATTTTAGCGTTGCAAGTTCCCAGCTTTAGAAAATGGTTAGAACAGTGTCCGAATGCAAACTTGACGATCGCTGTGTGGGCAGCAATGGGACATCATCTAAAAATTGGTGTGAATCAAAATAATCAACCTGCGGAATTTATCGCTGAGATTATTTCTGGAACTGGGGGTGAGTTAGAAATTTATACGCATCATTCCGACTTTCAAACAATCTTGAAAATGGGTCATCAAGCTTTAGGATTACCTCAACAATTACCAGAAGCACCTGCAAAAATTTGGTCTAAGTCTCAATTACAAGAGGCTTTAATAGAACTGCGTGACGAATTTATCCAGTTTGAATCGCAACTCGACTGGAAACAGCAAAAATTTATAGCTGCGGTAAAGGCAACGGTGATTGCAGCAGATTTAGCCGGTTCTGCATTGCCTTTGGTAGAGGAAGATTTTAAGGAATGGATTGAAGAAGTATTGACACTGCAACTTACCCAAGAAGAACTTAAAAAACTAGTTAGTCAACGTCTAGATGGTCAGGAACTACGACCATTTCAAAAGCAGATTGCTAATTCTAAACATCGAGTTACGTTAGTTAAAGCAGGTTGTGGAACGGGTAAAACAATAGCTGCTTATGCTTGGGGAGAAAAATGGGCAGTTGGAGGTAAATTATTTTTCTCTTACCCAACTACAGGTACTGCTTCCCAGGGATATATCGACTATGCAGATGGTACGGAAATTGAAGCGGCTTTAATGCATTCCCGTGCAGATTTAGATAGGGAATTGCTATTCTCTGGGGACTCGGACGATTCTGAGAGTATTGATGCTCGGTTAATGGCTTTTCAAGCATGGAGAAAGAAATTGATTGTCTGTACTGTCGATTCCGTACTAGGTTTAATTCAAAATAACCGCAAACCACTCTACTCATGGGCAGCATTAGTCCAATCCGCTTTTGTATTTGATGAGGTTCACGCTTATGATGCACGTCTTTTTGGTGCCCTATTGAAATTTATTAAAGCTTTTCGAGGTGCGCCAATTTTGTTAATGAGTGCCAGTTTTACTCCTCAACAGCTACAAGCTATTCGTCAAGTTTTAACAGAAGAAGGTGAAAAATTTGACGAACCCATTGAGGGACCAAAAGAATTAGAAGAACTGCCACGTTACGACATTACGTATATTGATGAACTAGCAGAAATTTGGGAACCTGTAATCGAAGCTCTCAGAAATAAGCAGAAAGTTTTATGGGTGACTAATTCTGTAAGCACCCTGAGGGGGTGACGAAATAGGCTGAAAAGCTTTATATGTAAAGCATGTAACATTTTGTGATAAAAAAAGATAGGCCTCAATTTGCAATAAGACCTACCAATTGAAAATGTTACCTGAATTTTACCA